>Ga0189286_100014_pt1 | contig 150761 bp, 156 predicted proteins | sample UW69minimetaG_FD_130330 | JGI IMG/M metagenome (GOLD analysis project Ga0189286, IMG submission 130330) | Marine microbial communities from the Costa Rica Dome - UW69 mini metaG | ecosystem: Environmental > Aquatic > Marine > Oceanic > Photic zone | place: Costa Rica: the Eastern Pacific... | reverse complement strand
TGCCCGCTCGCAGGCATGGGCCGCAATGGCGCCTGCGGCGGCGGCCTGGGTCGCAAGCACCGCTAATTGCTGCTGCACTGCCTGGAACTTGCCAATGGGACGGCCAAACTGTTTGCGGTCATTGGCATATTCGACGGACTGGGTCAGCAGATAGTCAAGCCCCCCCGCCATCAGACCTGAGCGCATCAGAGCCCCCCAGGTTTCAAGGCCTTGGGTTAGGTCGCAGGGTGCTGACGTTACGGCGTGCCCCTTAAAAGTCATGGTGTCCCGCGGCTCCCGGGCGAGGTTTTCTTCTTCGTCGATCTTCGCACCGGCCAATGGCGCAGAAACAACGTGGAATTTTCCGTCAGCCTTTTCCACCATAGCAACGCCGACAACCGCCTTGCGGCCCCAGGGCACATGCGGGGCGGTGCCGCTTAGTGTGCCGTCAGACTTGAGCGTCACGCCAGTGAGAAGGGTCAGAGGCCCGTCGGGCACATCCAAGCCCGCTTCAGACAGAAGCCAGGCGGCCACCATGGTTTCCGCCAATGGCACCGGCGCCGCATAACGGCCTTGCGCGCGCAGCAAAACGAGAGCATCGCCCCATGTGCCGCCTGCCCCACCCTGGGCTTCACTTGCCATCAGACGGCTGAGGCCATTTTCTTCGAGAGCTGACCAGAGCGCTTCAGGCCAGGTGCCTTCTTCTGCGCCTTGCACGGTCTCTTTGGTGGCGTGATCGGCGAGCAGACGCTCAATGGTTTCGCCGAGGAGATTTCTGAATTCGTTCATGTCTGTCTCCTCACCGCAATCCAAGACCACGGGCGATAATGCCGCGCAGAATTTCGCGGGTGCCGCCGCGCAAAGAAAAGGACACGCTTGCTTGCGTCAAAAAGCCCAGCACCTGCGCATAGTCGGACCCAGTGCCGAGCATCGGCTCTACGCCTGCGAGCTCATGGGCCTTCACGGGAAGTTCCTGCTCATAAAGTGCGCCCAAGTCTTTCACGACAGAGGCTTCCTGGATCGGATTTTCCCCCGCCTCCAAGAGTCCGGCAATGGAAACCGACATTTGTCTCAACGTAACAAGGTGAGCGACGAGCCGTCCGATTTCAGCGTCCGCACTCGTATCGCCTGTTCGCGCAAGCTCGCGGATCAATTCGGTCAGCAGCAAAAAGCTGGAGAGATACCGTTCCGGACCACTTCGCTCATAGGCGAGCTCTGCAGTGACTTGCGCCCAACCATTGCCCTCTTCGCCGACCATCATATTGTCAGGCACAAAGACGTCTGCGAACACGACTTCGTTGAAGTGGGCATTGCCTGTCAGATCTTTGATCGGCCGGATGGTGATGCCCGGTGTCGTGAGGTCCACCAGGAACTGGGTAAGGCCCGCATGCTTATTGTCAGGGTCAAAATTCGTGCGGAAAAGCGCAATCATGTAATGCGCATTATGCGCGTTCGACGTCCAGAGTTTGGTCCCGTTCACGATCCAGCCACCGTCAGTCTTCTCTGCTTTGGTGCGGGTGGCGGCGAGGTCGGACCCGCTGTCCGGCTCGCTCATGCCAATACAAAAGAGGAGTTCCCCTTTTGCCGCCTTCGGCAGGATCATCTGGCGCTGTTCTTCGGTGCCAAAGCGCAACAGCAATTGCCCGCTTTGCCGGTCCCCGATCCAATGCGCGCCAACAGGCGCTCCAGCGGCAAGCATTTCTTCCAGCATTACGTAGCGCTCCAAAGCGCTGCGTTCATGCCCGCCATATTTTTTCGGCCAGGTCATGCCGATCCAACCTTTGGCACCGAGCTTTTTGGAGAATTCCGGGTCGTAGCCGCTCCAGGTCTGTGCGCGGACCACAGGGGGAATGTCTGTCAGAGCATCGCTTAGGAACGCGCGGACCTCGCCACGAAGCGCTTCGGCTTCCGGCGGCAACCGGCAGGGATCAAATCGGAACGTCTGCATAAGGTTTGGCGTCTCCCACCTACTATCGGGTTCGTTTTTCGAGGCCGCACCTTGGGGCATCGGCCCGAACGGAGCAAGCCGCAGATTTTTTGGCACTCTAAACCCGTGGTCGACGTTGCGTGAGGTTGGTCGTTGGCCTGACCCTTCACCCCTCATTGTCACCCCGGACCTGATCCGGGATCTATGGTGCCCATCGATTCAGTATGGATCCCGGGTCAAGCCCGGGATGACATCACTGTTCAATATCACGACACAATCGCTGTCGAGCCACCATCAATGCGGAAATTGGTGCTGGTGATCGAGTCGGCAAGGGGACTTGCAACGAAAGCAACGAGCGCCGCCACTTCCTCAGTACGGGCGATGCGGCCGGTGAGACCGCCGGTCACTTCTTCCATGGCCTTGGCTTCAATCTCGTCCCACTTGTCGCCCCAACCCTTCTTCTTGGCAAGGGTCATGAACCAGGCTTCCACCTCTTTGGTTTTGATGAGACCCGGTGATACGATGTTGGACGTGACCCCTGTCCCCGCCAGTTCCTTCGCGAGGCTGATCGTCAGCGTGTGAAGCGCACCTTTGGAGGCATAATAATGGGGCATACGGGCGGCAGGTGTTGTGGACCCGATGGTGCCCAGCTGGATGATACGTCCCCAGCCGATCTTTTTCATGGGTTCCATGAAGTGGCGAACCATGCGCACAGCAGAAAGCACATTCACGTCATAGGCTTCGTGCCACGCCTCACTATCGGCAGACGCCCAACTGGCGCGGTCTGCGGTGCCATAATTATTGATGAGAATGTCGAGGGAGCCCAGCGCGTCAATTTCTGACGCGAGCTGTGCCGCGCCGTCATCACTGCGGATATCTCCGGTCACCGCTTCGGCCTTGCCGCCCGCTGCGCTGATTTCTTCGGCAATAGGTTCCGCTGTGCCTGCCTCAAGACCATGCACCAGCACATGGGCGCCTTCGTCTGCGAAGAGTTTGGCGATTGCTTGCCCTGTGCCCCGGTAAGAGCCGGTAACAAGCACACGTTTGCCGGTGAGATGAAGATCCATGACGCTTCCCCGTTTTTGTTTGGAAATGTCATAGCAGGAAAGTTCAGAGGGGGGAATTTGGAGCCGGGGGCCCGCTAATGCTCAAGCGAGGCAAAGACCGGCGTGCGCTCGTCCATATGCGCGGCGTATTGCACGCCAACGCGGACACCTGCCAGGAAGACCATCATGGTGACGGTCATCAACAGGAGCACCAGAGACATGCGCCGCATCGAAGCGCGCCGTCTCTCTCTTAAAAAAATCATCCGCTGCGCCATCGCACCGATCCTTACTCACACAGGGTGTGCATAACAGTCAGAATACGGATGAAAGCCTAATCAAATGCAAAATTCCTCCGTTCAACTTACGAATAAGTTGCTGCGATTTGTCCTAACCTTATGATCTAGGGGCATAGAAGAGATAGGGGCCGACAATGGCGCGAATATCCATCTTGTCGGCCCATTTGGGCGTTTCGTCATGACAATGAAAGCGGCAGGCGCCGTCGATTGGGTCCGGGACGCCCCCGGCGAGCACCTGCATAAAGACGGCCAAAGCCCTCGCGGTTTCCTGTTCCAGCGGATCGGACAGGAGCGCAGAGGCCCAACTCCCCGCCGCCTGCGCAGCGGGGCCCATATCTGCCCCCTCGCTCAGGCCCCGGCGGTTCAATAAAGCCCAGCTGAGCGCCGCCAGCACATCCTCGCTCAAGCCCCGCCCAAAATGAGCCACGGCGGCTCCCAGAACGAGCAAATCCCGACCGCAGATCACTGAACCCACAGAAGGCTGGTCAAAATTTCTCATGGGACTCAAGGCGCTAGATGGGTTTGGCATCATAGTCTGCACGGGCAAGGAGCGGGTCATGGTTCGATCATAGCCGATATAGGTTTATTTTCCTATATTTGTTTTGAGAATTTCAAATGCCGTCACGCAGAGGGCGCGTTCAGGATCAGATAGTGCAGGGCGAGGCGAAGAGCGCCGCCGGTGAAATCGCCGCCGGTCCCGGTCACGCGAACAGGTGTCGCGCCATAATAGGCAGTCGGCGTTCCGCTCACACCATTCACGGTGCTGCCAGCGGAGATGCCAATGGAGTTGCCATATCGGCCGGGATCAGCGCTGACCCCGAGAGTCCAGGATGCAGGACCCGTTATGTCCGTTAGCACCCTCCCGGTCACACCAAAAACGATGGCGCGATCTGGAATGGTGAGCGCCGTATCATTGGACGCGCCCGCCAGAATAGTGTGGTCGATCTCTGTGGTCTCAATACGGGTGGCGGCCAAGTTTGGCGTGAGAGCCGCGACTGTCCCCGCGGGTCCGGCGATCCAGACAAAGCCATCATGGATCAACAGGGTTCGGGTGGCTTTGTCCCATGCCTGCCAACCCGATTTGGGGGTCAAAAACGCCCAGGCACCATCAATCCAGGCGGCAACCTTGCCGTCTTCACCGACCCAGGTGCCAGAAGCCCCGTCCCCGACAATCCATCGCCCTCCTTCATTGGGAGATCCTGGCGGCACCGTTTCTGTGGCACTTTCCACGGCCAAATGAACCAGCACGTCCAACCTGGTGAGCCCCTCATTCACCGTCACATGTTTTTGCGCTTGCGCTGCCTCGACGAAGGGCAAGGCCAGATGTGTGCTGTCAGACATGAAGGGTGACCTCTCTGCTGCTGCCACGCCCAAAGGCCTGGCTTAGTTGACTGATGCGAAGATCGAGGGTTGAAAAGGTGTTGCTGCCAAAATCAGTGACCTGATCGGCGCTGGAGTAAATGGTCGAAATGGTTGAAGCTGCGAGCGTGCGTTTCACACTGCCCTCTTCCAGAATGTCGATCTCGTAGGCTTCGATTTCTTCCCCCAAAGGCACATCGAGCCCGACCCAGCTGTCACCCTCCACGCGGGTCCGTCGTATCCAGGAAAGCGCTATGTCGCCCGCCTCGTTTCGTGTTCCCTTTACATGAACGGGCGAGAACGGACGCAGGCCAACACCATTGAAGGCCCGCAGCTCGGTCTTATAGGTCTCATGGTCAATGCCATATCGGCCCGGACCATAGCGCCACTGAATAGCGAGGCCACGCTCCGCAGATGACAATCCAATCTGTTGCACCGCTTCATTTAAGAGCACGAAGCGCGCGCCTGCGCCAAGCGTTTCTGCCATCGCCTTTTCGGTGCCGCCCTGGCCGCGCAGCAGGCCGCTGAGCACGTAAGTGTTCACGTCAACAAGGTCTGCCTCCGTGAATTGGACCACCTCCCAGATGCCCGGCGCCCTTTCCAGAGCAGCAAGGTTCGCTCCATTAAGCACTGCCAGTTCGGAGACACTTTGCAATTCGCCACTCGTCAGGCGTACCTGAACAGCGTTCGCCCTGTCCCACCGGCTCAGTGGACCAGCCGGAAGGTCCGTCAAGGTACGGCCCATGGTTGCTGGCACCTCCACCACGCGGTCAAGCACGAAGCCCGATCCGGTTGTGCTTCTATGGAGCGCGACGCTGCCCGGCCAAGGCACAGCAGTCGCAGCAATGAAAGGCGCGTGTGCCACTTGCTCGCTGTTCAGCATAGGTACGTCGAGAAACGCCACATCAGGCGCGCCAAAACTCAGAACTTTGTCGGGAGATCGTGTGCGGTCGGGCGCAGCCAGAAGACCAAATACGCGTGCATCGGTCTTCACTGCCTCTGCCGCAATCGCTCCCTCGTCAGAGAGGCTGGTGAGGTGATAGTCCACCTCTCGGTCTTTCAGTTCGAGGGTCACAACGTCACCCGGATCAATCGCCAGCCGACTTGGCGGCAAGGCAAGTGAGGCACGTTCCCGTTTCACCCAGGTATTTTGCAACCAAATCTCGGCAATGCGCTGAGCATCCGATTGAGACACGACCATGGGCAAGGCAGCCGTCGATACCCGCTGAGACGAAACAGTTGCGCGGCGGGCTTCCACCGCGGCCTGTCGATAGTCAGCCTGCGCATCCAGAAAAGTGAGCTTTGCCGCGACAGGCAATTCGGTTTCCTGACCGCGGGTAAGCGTGAAGCCAGCCCGCGCCGACCCCTCCTCTACCGCCAAGTCTTGAGGTTTCAAGGAGAGAGCAGAGGTTTTCCCCATATGTTGGAATCGAATGACCCCTTCACTTTCCACCGCATCGAAAAAATGGGTGAGCATAAGGGGCTCAATGGCCTGGCGGGGGGACAGAATACGATCCAGCACGAAGCCTTCGACAGTGCCGGTGAGGCTTCCTGCAACAATAGGCGCATCGCCGCCTGCTTTCGCGAGTTCAGGAACAAGCAAGGCAAGGGGCACTGCACCCAGCCGCCCGGTGATCCAATGTCCGAGTTTCCAATTGTCTCCATCTGACCAAACAGAGGTGAGAGAGGGAAAGGAGGGATAAGGCCGCGCGTCCCATGTCCAGATGTAGAGATGATCAGTGTCGACCATGGGTCCGCCATAGACGGGCGATACGGGATTAGCGGTCGCGTTCTGCCAATGGCTCAGATGCGCCTCCAGGAAACGGCGCTGCCCATAATCGTCGCGCATTCCGTTTGAATGGTAGGGCAGATTGCTTTCAGAAGACTTGGGATCGACAAAGACATTAGGTCGGTTAGCGCCTTTGTCGACGGCGGGACATCCCAGCTCTGTGAAACGTATGGGCTTACCCATGGGCACCCAGTTGGTGGCCGCACCACTCTCCACCCCACCTGGACGATTGATATGCGCGTTGCTCCACCAGTTTTTGAGATCCTTATAGCGAAAGACCCAGGGCTTCCCGTAGGCGCCATCTGTGATCGGCGTGCGGATTTGGTTGTCGCGATCTGAAGCGCTGGCATAGTACCAGTCATACCCCTCTCCGCCGTTCACATTGCCCTTCAGATAGTCGAGGTCATAGATGCTTGAGGCCCCCGCGTCGGCATCCAGATGCGCGATGCCGTCCCGCCAATCGGCAAGCGGCATGTAGTTATCGATACCGACAAAGTCGATATTGCTATCAGACCAAAGTGGGTCAAGATGAAAGAAAACATCACCGCTTCCGTCGGCTGGATGATGGCCAAGATATTCAGACCAATCGGCGGCGTAGGAAATCTTGGTTGAAGGCCCGAGCAATGCACGCACTTCAGCCGCAAGGGCAATCAGCTCTGCAACCGCCGGGTAGGATGTGGCGCCGTCACGGAGCTGCGTGAGACCGCGCATTTCTGAGCCGATCAGAAAGGACTCAACACCGCCCGCCCAGGCGCACAAAGCCGCATTGTGCAGGATCATCCGCCGATATGACCATTCATCTGGACCTGTATAGATGACGCCAGGAGCGGCGACGGAAAAATCGCTCGCTGAGGCGGTCCCGAAAAAGGCGGCGACATCTGTTGCCACAGCTGCCGTCTTATCCGCAGAGCCCACAAAGCCCGGTGCCGGGTCAATCGAGATGCGCCCGCGCCAAGGATAGACCGCCTGCTCCTCCCCGCCATAAGGATCAGGCAAGCCATTGCCTGAGGACACATCCATCAGAATAAAGGGATAGAAGCAGACCGAGAGGCCCCGGCTTTTCAGATCTTCAATGGCGCGCTTAACAGAGGCATCAGAGGGCGTGCCCCCGAAGGCTGGGCGTCCTTCGACCTGGCTCACGGGACGGGCGGCCTCGCGCCCTAGTGCCGCAACTTGCCAGTTTTCGGGGATGGTCACTTTGTCCTGGCGGTCGACCTTTGGACGCAAGGAACAAGACCCGCAGCGCAGATCGTCGCCATACCAACTCACCACCAAGGCGGCAGCGTTCAGATTGGGGCATGTCGCCTTCAGGTCATCAAGCGATACCTGCCAGTCGGTTCCGCCGATGCGGTTGTTCATATTTTCTGAATCGCTCACACCATCTGCGAAGACCCGCCGGAAGGCTATTGTGTCATAGCCGAACTCTGTAGCACCGGGAATGATGGTGACGGCTTTGATGTCTTGCTCAATATCACTCAACGCGCGAAACACTTCGATAGAAAGCTGTGGCAAGCGGTTGCCGAAATCAGCGAGCTGCAAGTCGTCAAACACGATATAGGCGAGACCTCGATAGGCCGACACATTGCCCGCACCCTCGACAGCTTCCATGGTGCTGTCAGGCATCTGCGTTTCCGTGCCCAGATAGGTGCGGTAGGAAATCCCGGACAGGTCCAGCAGGTTTCCATCCGCCCAGATGCCGCCAATGCGGGTGATGGGTCCTTCGCAAAGGGCGACGGCGCAGGAGATAGAATAGGAATAGCTGGTCGTTTCTACAGAACGGCCCCCACCCCCACTTCCCTTGCCGCCGCCGCTTGAGCTTGTGGTGGCTGTTTCCTTGAACTTTGTCGACCAGATCACCTGGCCGGACAGGCGTACGCGCCCGTAGACTCGGGGGATTGCCGCCCCTTCGGTGGACGTCTGTACGTCAAGGTCTGACAGCTGCGGTCCGTCCCTGGTGACCGAGGTGCCAAACAGCTGATCATCAATCAGAGATCCGGCGATGGATCCGACTGCATTGCCAATAGCGGCACCGGAAATATTTGCGCCGAGGAAATTCACGCCCGCAGGCAGGGCCGCAGACCCGACGGCGGACCCTGCCGCGCTTAAAAGGACGGAAGCCACTAGTTGCGTTCTCCTGGAAATCGAAAGGCGAAGGCGAGATGGCGCGGCCACCAGGCGCCCATATGCACTTCCGCGACGGCGCGGCCGGAACAGGCATGGATCATGCGACCCTCAAAACTCCTGATCGCGGCATGCTTCGCCGCTGCGCCAGGTGTCATGCGAAACAGAAGCACGTCGCCCGGTTTTGTGTCTGCTTTGTCAAGCTCAACAAGATGCCGACGGGCGGCCTCAGCCATTGTCTCAAGCCGCTCACCGTCCAGACCCGGGGCCTCTGCCCAATCGGGACTGTAAGGCGGTGGCGTTTCCGGCTCCTGAGCATATAGGTCCCGGTAGACACCGCGGACAAGACCCAGACAGTCGGCTCCTACCCCGCATCTGCTTGCCTGATGGCGATAAGGCGTGCCGATCCAGCGGCGGGCACAGTCGACAATCTGGTCGGAGCTTACTTCACCCGTCATACCTGACTGCCCCCGTCATTACTGCTGCCGCGCAGCGGATAAGAGAGTGCGAAGTCATTTCCGGGGATGTGCGGGAAGCCGCGAAACCTGGCAGCGTTGGCGAATTTCACGCGACAGGTTTCAAACTGTTTGTCGCAGCCAGCGGCCACGCTCAGGGTTCCACCTTCTTCAATTGCTTGCGCGGGTGGGTGCCAGACCTCCAGCACGACGGCTCCAGCGCGTTTGGAGTGGCGCTTCACTTCCAAGACTTCATCCTGATTGACGCCGGAGGTGAAGGTCAGCAACCCTCTCGTGAACCAGGCGTCTGCATAAGCATCCAGGCCTGCGACAGTGATCTCTCGATTGTCCGACACGCCGATGATCGAGCCGGATCCCGTGAACATGCTGTCGCTCAGCGATACGCCGCAGCGGGCATCGCCCAGATCCGCATCACAAGCATATTGATAAAGACGTCCCGTCGGCTGGTTCAACCGATGGGAGAGACCGCGCACCTCAGCTGTGAAGCCGGCGGGTCCTCGGCTGATTTCACCAAGATTGCCTTTTCGCATCAAAACCCGCTGATCGATTGCCTGCCAATTCACCCGCCAGATTTCGATCTCCGCATCATCATAGAGGCCAGCGGCGAGATCCCCATCTTCCAGATGATCAGAGGAGAGAGCGCCCAAAACATCCAGATTGTCCACGGCCAATCCGCTGGATGACGAGATAGCGCTTGCTGTAAAGCCAGCAGCTGCCTCAAACAGCGTCCCGTCGAAACTTAAAGTCCGATCATGGTCTGTGAAGCCCATTGTGGTGCCATCGCGGCGCTTGAGCTTCCAACATTGACACAGGGTGGTTGTGCCGCTCTCCAGGTGTGCCTGGAAATCGGGTGAAAGTGATTTCATGTTTTGGGTTCCGTCGGCCGCAGCTCGTCATACTCTGCCGTCATCCCAGACGCATTGGCGATCCGGGGTGACGGTTTCTGATTGTTCAACCCCTGTCCAAAATTCAGGCGCTAAACACGAATTTCAACCAGCGGGATGGAGGGGATGTCGCCTGCGTCAAAGCCGGTGAGAGAAATGTCTAGAAAATCTGTGTCGAACCGCACGGGCACATCAAATTCGAACCCGGCCGTCACACTGAGACCTGGCCCCGGCTCACGTCCGGCCAAAAAGGTGATGAGCCCTGTGGTCACGTCGATTACAAAATCGGATGCTAGTGTTTGCTCCACGCCATTGACGGCGACCCTCACGGTGCCGTCCACAGGCTTTGTGATGTTTCGCGAATAGGTTGCGCTACCGGAGGTGTAGTTTTTGGTCAGATTGAAGAGCGCGTTTACGCCGTCGCCGGTCCCAAGGAATTCGTCGGTGGGTGTTACGGGCACACCATAAGCACCTGAAGCGCGGTCGACGCGGTCCTTCCAGCGAAACCCGTGTAACCGTCCATGGCGGGCTTCAAAAAAACCGACCACTTTATGGAGATCTTCGAGTGACCGGATGCCATAGCCTGCATCATAGCGTCTACGGCTGTCTGCCCAGGGCGAGTTACGCTCTTCATATCCAGATCCAAGCGTCACAATTTCGGTACGCCGCTCCGGGCCGCCAGAAGAGCCAAAACTGACCTCCAGCGGAAAGCGAACTTCATGAAACATCATTACCGCGCCCCTTCTTAAAGATTTCGGGTGCCGCGACTGACCGAGCGCTGAAGCATGGCGGCGATCTGGCTTTCGCTGCGCTTGAAACTCGCCGCGTCTGTCGCGGTGACATTGAATGTGATGTTGAGGGCTTGTGCGTTTCTTTGTGACGCCACCCCGAGCTTTCCATCAGGCCCGCGGGCAAGTGGCAGGATCGCTTCGGCTCCCGCTTCACCGGCGAGCCCTGCCCCGCCCTGCATGGGGAAAAGGGTTGGGTTTGACAGGACCCCACCCTTGGCAAAGGCTTGGATGCGACCGTGGGCAAATACATTCCCATTGGCATTGGGTGTCAGGACCGATCCAAACAAGTCACCCAAAACGGACCCAGTGCTTCCACTCTGCCCCCCGCCAACGCCGGTTCCGAAAATGTCCTGCGCGGCGAGTTTCGCGAGATCGGTAGCAAGGGATTTCAAGACGTCTTGTAAGGACCGTCCGCCGACCACCAGATCGTCGAAAGCAGAGCCGAGAGCGCGTTGCAAATCCTGACCCATCTTGGACGCACGGTCCCCTTCTCGGGTGATATTGGCAAAGGCGCTCTTGGCTTCTTTCCCCAGCCGTCCGCTGGCGCTCGTTGCCGCGTCAAACTCTGCGCGCAGCCCCCGTAAGTCTGACGACAGTCCTCCCACATCGACACTCTCAAATTCCATTTGGCTTTTTCCTGTCTATTCGTCGGGGAAGCGGGCCATTAGCTTGTTAAAGCCACTTACTGGCATTGGTGGAGCCTCATCACTGGGGACAAATGCCAGAGCGGCGTCCTCCAGCTCACACAGGCTTGCCGACCAGAAGTCTTTCGGCGTCCATCGCAGCACGCTGCAGGCAAAGCTCAAGAGGGCACTCCAGGGAAAGGGGGCAAATGTTTTTCACCCTCCTCTGATCTATTGAGGTCTGCCTCTGTTTTTTCGATGACGCCCGCATCTGTGCCTCCAAAGGTCACCCGCAGCAGGTCTGCCAAGGTACGGATGAGCCCGGCCATGCCGCCCTCGAAGCTCAGATTTTCGAGATCAAGCGCAGCACTCTCGTGACCACCGCCTTTCAGGCCTGCTTCCAACAGGTTCAGGGCATCTCTGCTCGTCAGGTGGCCTTGGGAGAAGCGGTCGGCGAGGGTCAGAATGTCCTCGCCTCCATAGGCTGCTTCCAGGTGGGCGAGCGCGCCGAGGGTGAGGCAGAGCGTATAGCTCTTGCCATCTGCCTTGAGTTCTACTTCGCCGCGATGTCGGTTCACCATGTCATGCACCCGTAAAGAGAAGTTGCCCAGCAGACTCAAGGGCAATTTCAAAGCGGAGCTCATCTTCATGAGACCCAGAATATTCAAGCGAGGTGATTTGAAAGGCCCCCTCGACCGTCCCAAAATCTGGAATGATGACTTGCCAGTCGCGAATGGTGCCGTCGAAGAAATAGCCTCTGACAAGAGCGTCGGAGGCTTCATCCTTGAAGATGCCGCCGCCGCTGAGGCTGGCTGTTTTGACGCCAGCGCCGGCCAGCAACTCCCGCCAGGCGCCTGCTGACTCCGCGTGGGTCACATTGACGGTTCTGGTGTTGAAGGAAATTGCCCTGGCCCGAAGTCCGGCCAGGGTTGTGAAGGTCCCCAGACCATCGCTGTCAATTTTGAGCAGCAGGTCTTTGCCACGTTGAGCGGTCATGCTCCCGTCTCCTTTGTTGGTCTGCGTAAAGATTTCAGGTTGTGGGTTCTGTGTAGGCACGAAAGACAAGGCGACCGCGAAGGGCCTCTGGCTTGGCTGCATAAGAAACGCTCGCGCGCTCCAGCTGTAGATTCACAAGCACATGGCCGGTCATGGGCAGGCTTGCATCCTGCAGCGCCTCATTGATGGCGCTCATAATCTCTTTTGTTTCCCGTCGTCCACGGGCCCGCGACCAGACAGAAAGGGCGAGACGATGAATGGCAGCGCCCTCGCTTTCTGCACCGTCAGGCTCCACCTCTGTGTCGCCAAGCGTCACGAAGGGAAAGGCCGCATCCTGGGGCGGGCGGTCGAACACGCGACCGCCTACCAGGGAAGAAAGGGTGGCGTCGCCGACGAGGCCCCCATGAACGGCTTTTTGGAGCTCCCAGCTGGCAGCCAATGTCATGAAGGACCTCCTTCCTCGCACGCGCATTTGAGCCAGCGGCGGCGGCCCTCCACATCCAGAACAGCGCGAATATTGAAATGTCGTGTTCCCAGCCGGAAGCGCATGTCGGTGGTGACACCGGCGCGATGCCGAATGGTGATCTCGGTGGTGGCGCGCGCACCCATACGATCTGCCGCTTCGCGTTCCCGGCCGCTCTTCTGATGTATGGCGGCCCAAATAATTGCTAGTTCGGTCCAGCTTTCTGTAGCGCCGCCGCCGCCATCAGCGAGAGCAGCCCGCTCTTCCAGGACGAGGCGATGTCGAAGGTCCGCAATCATAAGCGGAGCTTTCTGTATGGCGCGAGCAGCCTGCGAACCGGCGGTGTCAACTGATCGCCAGTGCCCAGCGCCATCTCCCGGTTTTCATACCAGTGCGCCACGGTCATAAGGATCGCGTGCCGGATGTCCTGCGGCACATCACTGCCGCTCGGGTCAAAACCGCTCGCAAAGCGCACCACAATGCCCGCCGCAAGGGATTTGGGCCGGGGCCAGGTCGCCCCGTCTGTGCGGACCAACCGTGCGTTGAGGCCCGGTGCCAGATTGTAGGTGTCAGGGCTCAGCGCATTTCCATCAACAGCGACACTGGTGATGGACGTGACCGGTCCCATGTTGAAATCCACAACGGGCCCCGGCCAGGTGTCGAGTACCAGATCCCAGCTCTGGTCCAGCAGCGCCAGACCCGCGTAGGCTTCAATGCTTAATCGGGCGGCCGAGATATAGCCTTCGATCAGTACATCTTCGTCGATGCCATCGACGCGGAGATGCAGTTTTGCGTCGGCCAGATCAACGGGCTCGCTGACCGGACCGGTCACCAATGTGTGGGGCATAGGTTTCTCTTTGCTTCATCCACAATGGTTCGAGACGGGCTCCTCGCATCGAGGAGCCCCCTCACCATGAGGAGCGGTCGCAGACCGCGTCTCGAAGGGCGTGGTTTGTTAAGACACGGGCTTCACCGAGCCATGACCCAACAAGGCCAAAGCGGCGACCGGTGTGCCATTGCTATGGGTTCCGGTGAGTTCCACCTGCACCCGGCAGTAACGGGCATTGCCCACATAGCCGATGGCAAAGGCCTGCCCGTCTTCTGACGAATCATCGACCAGAGCAAAAATGCCGCTGCCATCGACCGCCGCCCCCAGCACGTCGCTGTCGTTCACAATTGCGGTCCAATTGGTGCCATTTTCGCTTTCTTCCAGCCTAAGGGCCAGCGAGACGGAAGGAGACAGAACATCACCGCTCATGCCGAGCGACACGATATGCTCCACACTCTCATAGCCCTGCCGGTCAATGGGCGCGCCCACGCGGGTCGCCGTGGTCACTGCCGGGTCAAGGCTTTGAACAATGCCGAGATTTGAATGTAGATCACGCATGTGCAGCCCTCCTTATGCTGTGCCGAATTTCAGAAGCTTGATCGCTTCGAAATTCTGAATGCCGCCGCCCACACGCTTTGTTGTGTAGAAGAGGACATAGGGTTTTGCCGTGTAGGGATCGCGCAGAACACGAATGCCCAAACGGTCCACAATGAGATAGCCGCGGCGGAAGTCGCCATAGGCAAGCGCGAAGCTGTCGGCGTCCACATCCGGCATGTCTTCAGCCTCGGCAATTGGCACATTCATCAGCCGCGGTGCTTGACCAGCCGTCAGGCTTGGCTGCCAGAGATAGTTGCCGTCTGCGTCTTTGAACTTCCGGATCTGCGCCTGAGTCTGCCGGTTCATGACAAAATGCGCGTTGGCCCGGTAGCCGGACTTCACCGAATAGACCAGATCGAGCAAAACATCGGACGGGCTGGTTGCCGGGAAGGCACCAGAGGCGCCGGTGGCGACATAGCCCACCTTGCCCCAGGCCCAGCTGTCATTGTCGATGGTGTCGTAGGAGAGGAAGCCGCGAGGTTTTCTCACACCATCGCCTGATAGAAAGGCCGCTCCTTCCTGCTCGGCGAAGGCGGTCTGCACTTCTTCTGCAATCCACTGATCAATGTTGACCGCGCTGTCATCCAGAAGCGTCGATGTGGCTGCCGGCATGGCGTAGAGCTCCATGACCGGAAACTCGAGCTCAGAGATTTTCGGAGTGCCTGTTTCGGCGCGTGGCTCTGTTTCGCCAACCCAACCGGTCGCCGCCCCGCTTGTCGCAAAGGGCTTCTTGTAGGATGCCGCACCGATCTGGCGAACACCTGCGATGGCGCGAATGGGGGATGCTTCGGAAACGATCCGGTCGATCATTTGTTCCGTTTCGCTTGGCACCAGATAGCCCCCATCCGGATCAGATTGAACAGATAGCGCCTTTTCTTCCAGACTGCGCAAGGGGCCCGTGCCACCCTGACGCACGTAGGTTTCAAAGGCGGCTTTGTGTTCCCGCGCCACTGGATTGAGCGAAGCCGCAGAGCCGATTTCAGGCCGGGTGAGTGACAGAGCCAGACCCTCAACCGTCTTTTGCTGAAGATCCAGGGCAGCGTTCAGACGGTCCACTTTTTCCGTGGTCACGACGTCGGCTGATAGCTTTCGCTCCACCTGGGACAGGCGATCATCATTGGCCAGCTTGAACGCATCAAAGCGCGTCATGAATTCATCCATGGCGTCGCGCACTTCATGCATGGCAGGCGAACTCAAGTCCGCACTTTTCTTTTCCGGCGCGGCGGTTGGCGCAGGACTGCCCAGCGTGTGGCCAATGCGGCCCACACGGGTCTCTCTTGTGAGAGGCATATCTTTCTCCTTAGATGGATTTAGTGAATGAAATGGGCGCCAGCTGCGCGGAAGGTCCGCGCCAAGGCTCCCAAGTCTGTTGAAGTGAAGCCAGCATCCCGCCGCGCCCTCACCGCTTTGTAGCCACCCGCGATCAAGGCGCGGGCGTCAGATCTGCTGAGTCCCGCATCCCGCGAAAGCCAGCGTTCTAGTTCTCGTTCTGTGGGCAGCCGTGCGGATTTCACCGCACTCACACGCGCGCCCGGCTGCATGGGAAAGGTCACGACTGAAATTTCCCACAGGTCCAGTTCCATCAGGTGGCGCAGACCGGTTTTGGCATCACGGACCGCTTTCACCGTGTGGAAGCCGATGGAGAGGCCATCCAACGCGCCTGCTTTCATGAGGGCGTGGACGTCTCTTGCCCGCGCCACATCCAATGTGAGACGGCCACGCACATAGAGACCACGGCTGTCTTCACGAATCTCGTCCCACGACCCGATGGGGTCTGCCGGGTCATGCTGAAAAAGCATCCGGACCTGATCTGCGCCGCGCTTGGCAAGGCTTGCGCGAAACGCGCCGCGCTGGACCAGGTCGTGGCCCAGATCTTCAGCCCCGAAAAGGCTCGCATAGCCTTCAAACGCCCCGGCTTCGTCGACCTCTGCCACCTGAAAGGCCGCCCGTTTGGTTTCACAGGTTGCACTTGCTGGTTTTCCCTGTTGCGTTTGTTTGTTCATGTTTCTCCCGGCATAAAAAAGCGCCCCACCTTTTCCTTTGGGGGGCGCTGGATGGGTGGGTCAATTTCATCATCCACCCTCCAAGACGAAGGCTACGCCTTCTCCTTGACGGGTGAGGTAGATGTTTATGGGGCCTCATGGTGAGGAGGTGCGTAAGCACCGTCTCGAACCATCTCTCTCACTCCTTGGCGATCACGCGGTCGAGCTTGTCTTCAATGCGTGTGAGTGCCGCGCGCATATAGGCGACCTGGACTTCCAGACGCGCGGTGCGCTCGCCCATATCGTCGTCGCTGATGACCTGGCGTTCCAGGTGATTGATCCGTTCTGATGCGGCCCCCGCCCAGGTCAGCGCCCCGGCAGTTTGAATAAGGATCGCCACAATGAATGCAATGGGCACCCGCCTATCAAGATGCCAGCGCCCTGGTCCTCTCTCTTCACCCATCAAACCGTCTCCCTTGCGCTTAAACCCACGGCCCGGCGTTTTTCTTCATTGCTCAGGAAGTCTGCGTCTTTCACCCGCGCCCAGACGCTTTCGCGCTCGGTGGCAAGGGCCGGGACGGTATCAAGGTCGATATCGAGGTGCAGCGCAGTTCCAAAACGCGGTCCTAGCCAGTGGGTGAGCGCGGTCGCTGATTTCCGTACCAGAGGTACAATGGTCTGGCGCCAGAAAACCAGATTGGCCTCTTTGTAATTCGAAAATGTGTTGTCACCGGGTATGCCGAGCAACATGGGCGGCACACCAAAAGCCAGAGCGATTTCGCGCGCCGCTGCATTCTTTGCCTCGTTGAAGTCGAGATCGCGTGGGCCCAGTCCCATTTGTTGCCAGTCAAGCCCCCCTTCAAGCAAGAGCGGACGCCCGGCATTCGCCGAGCCTGCATAATTGTCTTCCAGCTCCCGCTTCAGCCGGTCGAACTGATCATCGGTGAGGGTGCTATCACCGCCCGTGCCCTTGTAGACAAGCGCGCCTGAGGGACGCGCCGCATTATCAAGCAGGGATTTATTCCAGGCACCCGCCGCATTGTGAATGTCGACGGCCTTTGCCGCTGCTTCCAGCGGTGAGAGACCATAATGATCATCGGTCGGGTGGAAAGCTTTCATGTGCAGGATCGGCTTTCTGGGTTCGTCCCGGAACAAAACAGTTCGCCCGTTCACCTCATACTCATAGCCTTCCGGCCAGCCCCGCGTGCCGGGCACCACTTTCATGCGATCCGGGCGCAGCGCGTAGAGTTCACGCACCTCCTCGCCAACACTCACCGCTTCGAGATAAGCATTGCCTGCCACTTGCAGATGGCCGTACCAGGCTTCCAGAAGCTCGGTACCGCTTTCAGCCGGATTAGGTCGCGTGAGGAGTGTCAGGAGCGGATGCTCGCTTAGGGTCTGATCACCCTCCCGAAGCATCCAAGGGACGCTTGCAGCGGCTTCAGCAATCATGCGGACGCATCTGAAGGCCACCGCATTCTGTTCATAGCCCTCGCGCGCCAAGCGATCATAGTCGCGGGGTGTCCAGACCGGGCGCCCCAACGAACTCAGTGCGATGAGCGCTCCGGTCGCACTTGCTTTGGTGGCCGATGGCCGTGCGAGGAGCCTGGACCAAAGGCCAGTCGGCTTTTGCCGCGTCACTGCGTTCATATGTTTTCCAATGAGCTTTTTGGCACCCTTCGAGGCGAAGGCTTCGCCTTCACCTCGAGGAGTGAGGTTGATAGTAAAATTTGCACCTCATGGTGAGGAGTGCCAAAGGCGCGTCTCGAACCATGGGGTTTTCTCTGATGTCATCCCGGGCCCACGGGTCTGGCTTGGCCAGCCCGAGGATAAACCCGACCGGGATCCATACTGAATCGAAATGCCCTATGGACCCCGGATCAGGTCCGGGGCGACAGTTTTGGTTTGGAACGCTCCTGACGGAGTCTTCTCTCAAGTGCAGATGGGAGGAATTTCATCCATATGGCTCCCTTACAGGCGTCGGATGGCGGGGTCGCCCGCGGTTCGCATGAGATCTGTTATGGCCCAGACAAGTGCGTCCAATCGGTCGGGGCTTTTGCCGCGGCCTGAGAAATTGCACATCTGGTCTTCAAGCTCGGGCAGCGGTGCGAGATGAGACACCCTGCCCTGTTCATAAAGGGCGGCGACCGGTTCAGCGCGGACTCGCTTTCCCCGCGTTGCGCGGACCTGGCGCACCGGCAATGACGGCGACACATGGTGCAGCACGCTGGCAACCATCTCACCGCCCTGGTTCACTTCTGCGATCACCCGGTCAGCGCCAAAATTCTCATACGCCTCAGCGACCGCCCTTGCCCAGGCTGCCGGTTTGACGCGGGCACGTGAGCGATCCGCAATCACATAGAAGCGATCATCGCCGCCGAGCCCCGCCACCACGATGCCGCATTCGTCGGCGCCGTCGCCAGAACTCGCCGGTGGGTCAACACCGATTACCACCCGTTCGAGTTCAGGCGGATACGTTTTCCGGCAGCGCTCAATGAGCACGCGCGTCCACAAGGCATCAGGGTCATCTTCCAGCAGTTCTCCGTTTAATTCCTGACGCCCCAGCCGGGTGCCCTCATAGGTCTTGATCACAGTCGAGAAAAACGCGTCTGCGAGGTTCGCGCGATTGTCATAGGTCGTGGCGCGCGTCACCGCGACCCTGTCATCGGCCAAGAGGCTTCTGATCAACGGCACCGCACGGGGCGTTGATGTCACCACCTGGCCCGGGTTTGCCCCCAGCCGCAAACCAAACTGCAACATGGACCAGGCGGCTTCCGCATCCGGCCATTTCGCGGCTTCATCGCTCCAGGCAGCATCAAATTGCGGACCTCGCAACCCTTCGGGATCACTCGCTGAATGCAAACTCGCCACTGCCCCATTCGGCCAAAGCAAACGTCTGCGGGTTGCCTCATAGCGTGGCTTTGCGTGGTCTGGCCCCAGGGCGCGCAAGCCGGACGTGCCTTCCACCATGACCTCGCGCGCGTCGGCATAACTCTCGCCCACCAAGGCAATGCGGCCAGCGCGTGCTGCTCTCACCTGCCCGGCAATCCATTCAGCACCCGCTCGGGTCTTGCCCGCGCCGCGTCCGCCCAGAATGAGCCAGGTTGTCCAGTCGCCCGCAGGGGGCCATTGGCTATCGCGCGCCCAAAAGCGCCAATCGTGGGCCAGAAAGCTGAGCTCCTGGTGGCTCAGCTCGTCGAGGAAGGCTTCAATTCGTACTTGCGGCTGCGATGCGAGCCAAGCGGCGCGCCAGGTCGTGTCGGAGCGCGTCGTCGGTCTTTGCGCTGTCATTGCCGCTTGCTTCTTCTCTTATCCGTTTGGCTTCCGCCCGCTCAGCGGCGGCGGCTCTTTTCAGCTCAATCAGTTTGTCCAGCGTGCGTGTCAGATTCGAAAGTGTTCTCGCATCTCTTTCATGGTCCCGACTTTCCCCTGCTTCTGCCAGGCGCCCTTCAATCTCTGCAATCTGTCTTTCAACGAGTGCTGTCAAGCGCTTGCGCAAGGTCGCCGGATCGGTGCTCCCTGGTGATCGCTTCTGCTTGGTCGCCTGCTGTCTTTCATATCGCAGCAGCCAGCCTTCACGCTGTGCATGGGCAACAATTTTTTGAACTGTGAGGCCATACTCACTTGCAATAACCGCAAGTTTTTCTTCCGTCTGATAAACTTGCGCGATGCGCGCCCAGTCAACGGGTTTGAGTTCAATCGTCTCGGGCAGCACACTATCTGGCATTGAGCATATTTCTGCAGATGGGTTTAGAAATAGAAAAGACCGTCAGGATGTCAACCTGCAAATCAAATAATAGTTTTTCATCTTCCTGACGGAGGGTGCTAATCGTTTTGATGCAATTCTGGAGATGGGTTTTAGATGGGATCAGAGCGTTTCATGTTCAAGAACAAATTTGCATTATTTGCAAATTATTTTCCTTGCTCCGGCCAGGTCACGATGCGCTCTTCCAGGTCTGTCGGATCGATGTCATCTTCGCTCACCGTGCGGCCTCGAACTGACATGCCTGCGAGATGGACCGACTCCTCCTCGCCGCTCACCAGGGGATGCCACCAAGGCAGGTTTTCACCGTTGGCCAACAAACGGTAGGCACAGGTGGAGGGCATCCAGTTCAATTGCTGCACATTCTCCGGTGTCAGGGTGACGCAGTCTGGCACTTTCACGGAGCGATTGGGGTAGTCGCCGCATTGGCAGGTGTTACAGTCCAAGAGGCTGCAGGCAATGTCGGTATATTCCAGCTCGCCCGTGTCTTCGTCTTCCAACTTGATGAGGCAGCATTTCGCACATCCATCGCAGAGGGATTCCCACTCCTCCCGGCTCATGTCGGTCATCTTTTTGGTTTGCCAGAAGGGTTGCTCGGTCAATTTCTCATCCATAAGGGCATTGCGATCATCTGCATTGCGGGTCAGTGATGTGAGTCTGGACCCAAGTTTACGCTGATTTGAGGCCCATGGGCACAGGCAAGAAGCAGGCTGTGTCGCGGCACAGGGCTTGCGATGTTTCTTTTCAGACAATTTTACGGGGCCCCGCTGTGCCATTCCGGCACAGGTGCGTCCTATTGAAAGACCAAACCCGTGCGAGACAACGAAAAAAATCAAGAGTTGCCCCAAAAAGGCACCAGATCGCGTTCCTTCCTTTGGCGCGCATTTGGCGTGCTCGTCTTTGTAGGCAGTGTTCTGTTCGGCACCCTGATCCTAGACACGCTTCCCAAAATGCAGCGGCAGCTCCTTGGCCCCCTAGGGCCGGACGCGCTCGCGCTCACAGTTCTTGACCGGGATGGCGATGAGATTGCCAATCGCGGTGGGCGCTATGCCCCTATCGTGCCACTCGACGAAATGCCGGACTATCTGGTGCTCGCGGTTCTCAGCACCGAAGACCGCAGGTTCTATGACCATTTCGGGTTTGATGTGTTTGGCATTGGCCGAGCGATTGTTGCCAATCTGAGCGCCGGCGGTGTGGTTCAAGGTGGTTCCACCATTACCCAGCAGCTTGCCAAGAACCTTTATCTTGGGTCCGAACGCACATTCTGGCGCAAGGCCCAGGAAGCGGTGATCACCTTCTGGCTTGAATATGCCTACACCAAAAAGGACATCCTCACCCTCTATCTCAACCGGATCTATATGGGGGCTGGTGCCTATGGCTTTGAAGCTGCCTCACAGCACTATTTCGACAAGTCCGTTCGCGAGGTAAACCTTGCGCAAGCAGCTTTGCTTGCAGGGCTCATCAAGGCGCCATCGCGATTTGCGCCCACCAATGACCTCTCCCGCGCCCAGCGGCGTGCAGATATGGTGCTCAGTACTTTGGTCGAGAATGGGGTACTGACAGAAGACGAAACAGTCGCTGCCCGCGTGACGCCTGCGACCATTATCAAACGGGCGCCGCGTCAAGGATCACAATATTTTGTGGATTGGATTGCCGCAGAAGTCGCTGAGATCCTGCCAGGTATGAGCGGCCAACTCATTATCGAAACGACACTCGACCCGGTGCAACAGGCCGCGGGCGAGATGGCAATCGCAGATGCGATCACTGAGCGCGCCGCAAATCTGCCGGATGATGTGGATGAGCCCCCGACCCAAGGCGCACTAGTCTCTATGGACCCGGACGGCGCGCTCCGCGCCATGGTGGGCGGCCGGGACTATCTTGAGAGCCAGTTCAACCGCACCTTCCAGGCAGAACGACAACCCGGCTCCGCCTTCAAGCCCTTTGTCTATCTCGCAGCCCTAGAAAACGGGCTGACGCCTGAGTCCCGGGTGAGCGACCGCCCAATTTATGTCAATGGCTGGTCGCCACAGAATAATGGGCGGTTCCGGGGCAATGTAAGCCTTCTCACTTCAATGAAATATTCGATCAATACAGTCGCCGTCCGGCTGTCAGAGCAAGTTGGGCGCCAAAAAGTTATTGATGCTGCTGAACGGTTGGGCATCACCTCGCCGCTTGCCTCCCATCCTTCCATCGCGCTCGGCACAGAAGAAGTAACGCTGCTTGACCTCACTTCTTCCTACGCCGTGTTTGCAAATGGGGGCTTTAGAGCCAAGCCTTATGGCATCAAGCGCATTCTCAATCCCGATGGCGATGTTTTGTTTGAACAACAATCACTGGCGACACGCGTCGTAGCACCGGGTGCCGCGCGGTCGATGAACTATCTGCTTTATCAGGTGATCCTGTCGGGCACCGGGTCAAAAGCCGCCATTGGCGGGCGCCCCGCTGCAGGGAAAACGGGCACAAGCCAGGATGGGCGCGACATCTGGTTTGTGGGCTATACGGCTGACCAGGTCGCCGGTGTCTGGTTTGGTCATGACAATGCCTCGCCCATGGTCAATGCGGAAGGCGGGGGTCTGAGCGCCACAACGTGGGCATCCTTCATGAAGTCTGTGCATGAAGGCATGCCAATTGCAGACCTTGCAGGCGGTAAACCTGCCCCGGTCCGCCGTGCGCGGCCGCAGACGACGGATACGGAACATCCGGTCGCAACAGCGCCTCAACCGGAACTCCATCGGTTTTACGTCTCTCTGTCCAACCTCTTTCGCGAAGCACATCGGAAACAGGTGAACCCTGGCCCCGGCTTCCGGCGCGGTGGCGAAACGGTACCGCGTTAACTGCGAAGAGGGCTCTGTCTGGTGCTTTTTGACCTCTGTGATACAACACTTCCCTGCGGGGACAACAACTGGGGACGCTGAGAACCCATGGTTTCAGGACTTCTAAAAGCTCTGGGCGTTATAGTAGGCGCTCTCATTATCGGATTGGGGACGACCTGGTTTTCGATCAATGCGGGTCTTGGGACCGCGCTTCAAAACGGTGCGTGGACAACCGACCCGGCCATTGGAAGTCCAACTGCGGGGCCCTATGCCCGCGCTGCAGTGGCGCGGGCCGGATTGTTAGCGCTGAACAAAAGCGAGACGGTCTATTTCACGGCCGTACGCGATGATGCGGGCGAGGCACTCACCACCAAATGCAGCTACCGCCTCGACGGCAAGCCGCTCGCCACGCGCTGGTGGAGCATCACCGCCTATGGAGCAGACCATTATCTTATTCCCAATACTGCCAACCGGTATAGCCAGGCCATGAACACGGTGACGCGCAATACGGACGATGGTTTCACAATTTCTGTGAGCCCCGACGGCAGCGGCACGAACGGCATACCAACCGGTTTTGATGGCACAGGTGAAGGAACGCCGTTTAGCCTGACTCTCAGGCTCTACAACCCAGATGAAGAAACCTATTCCAATCTTGAGCGCCTGAGCCTTCCGACCGTCGTGAAGGAGACCTGCTCATGAAATCCTGGCCCTATCTCCTCGCCGCAACTCTGATACTGGGGGGCATCATCCACATCGTCACGGTGCTGGCCTTCCCGAGTTTTGTCATGGACCGCTTGATCTCAGGGGTTGAGGAACAGGTTGGTTTGGGTGTTGTAGCGCATGCGCCACGCGCGACATCTGAAAGCCGCACTGTGGTTCGGCCGAGCCCCGACCTCATCTATACGATCTGCGCCTTCGATGTATCGGAAAACCCCCTGCGCATTTCAGCACCTGTACCCAATGACACCTATTTCTCGCTCTCCATGTTTGCAGACAATACGGACAATTTCTTTGTGGTGAATGATAAGCAATTGCCGAAAGAGACGGTTGAAGTTGTGCTGGTGAAAAACGAGGATCAGGTGAGCACGCTTGGCGGCGCGCCCATCGTCGTCGCACCCTCAGCGCGGGGCGTTGTTCTGTTCCGCACCCTCATTCAATCAGAAGAGCGGTTTGAGGAGCTGAACGCCAACCGTCTCGAGGCCACCTGTGAGGTGATGTAGGGGTACAATCTGGTGGGCCTTATGGACCCCGGCTCGGAGGCCGGGGTGACAGGATTTATTTACAGATAGTTCTTTTCCAAACTCAATCGTCATCCCGGATTTAATCCGGGATCCATTCGGCGGGGCACTTGATCTTCGTGGGTTGAGTTCAGACACTCGGTTGCCATGAGCAATACCTACTATGTCTACATGCTGGCGAGCGCCCCGCGGGGCACGCTTTATGTTGGCGTGACGAATGACATTGTCCGCCGCGTGTATGAACATCGGACTGGTGCTGTTGAGGGATTTACAAAGCAGCACAATGTCAAACTGCTCGTTTGGTTTGACACTACGCCAAACATTGAATCAGCCATACAACATGAAAAACGCCTTAAGCGCTGGCGCCGAGATTGGAAGTTCGGCCTTGTTGAAAAGAACAACCCGGAATGGCGAGACCTTTATGACGATATCAGCAGATGAATATTTTATAGAGGGGCCTTATGGACCCCGGCTCGGAGGCCGGGGTGACAGCTTATGCTTGCTGAGAGGTGATATTACCCTCTGATGTCATCCCGGATTTAATCCGGGATCCATACTGACGGAAACGGCTTCATTGACCCTTCGTATGCGGTTGGGGGTGTGAAAGCACTCCACGCCTGTTAAACTCCGTCTGTCTTTTTGGTCGGGGGTTCCATGGATCGTAATGTCCTGGTCGGCGCAGGTGCCGTCATTGTCGTTCTAGCGCTGCTGGTCTTTTCTCTCTATGTCCCGGCCAGCGATCTGTCGGACGATGCCTTCACCGCAGATGAGCTCCGACCCATCAGTTTTGTGACGGACTGGAAAGCACAAGCCGAGCATGGCGGCTTCTATCAGGCGCTTGCCAATGGCTATTATGCGGACGCGGGTCTCGACGTCACCATTCGCCCCGGCGGCCCTGGCATTAATGTGCCGCAACTGCTCGCGTCGGGCAGTGTGGATTTTGGCATGGGGTCGAACAGTTTCATTCCGCTGAACATTGTCGCCGCCGGCGCTGGGGCGAAAGCGGTAATGGCCTCGTTCCAGAAGGACCCGCAGGTGCTCATTACCCATCCCCGCGATGACGTGAAGACGCTAGAAGACATGCGCGGCATGCCCATCATGGTGTCCGACGCCACGATCAGCGCGTTTTGGGTTTGGTTGCGGTCGCGCTTTGGTTTTACTGATGATCAGATCCGCAAATACACATTCAACCTGGCGCCCTTCCTGGTCGATGAACGCGCGATCCAGCAGGGCTATCTTTCATCCGAGCCCTACTCGATTGAAAAAGAAGCGGGGTTCACACCGCAGGTCTTCCTGCTGTCGGATCATGGCTATCCGGGCTATGCGACATTCATTCTCGCCAACACGTCCATGATTGATCAGGAACCGGAACTGGTTCAGGCATTTGTGAATGCCTCCATTAGAGGCTGGGTCTCCTTCCTCTATGGCGATGCCTCACCGGCAACCGCTCTCATCCTCGCCGACAATCCGGAGATGAGCGATGATGTGGTGGCACAGGCCATCGACAAGCTGAAAGACTATGGCATTGCGGATTCCGGAGATGCACTCAAACTCGGCATTGGCGCTATGAGTGAGCAGCGGTGGCTTACCTTCTTCACCGTCATGTCAGAGAACGGTGTCTATGACCCAACTCTCGACTGGAAGCAGGCTTACACGCTTGCGTTTGTGAACAAGGGTGTGGGACTTGATCTTAAAGAGCAGCTGACAGCTGAATGAGCACGTCGCCTCCTGCCTCTGACGGACCTCTTCTGACGCTCTCAGGTGTCGGCAAATCCTACAATGGAGATGCACCTGCTGTCGCAGACGTCACTCTCTCCATTGAACGCGGATCGTTCATCTCCCTTGTGGGGCCATCGGGGTGTGGCAAGAGTACGCTTCTCCGTCTCATCGCCGGCCTGCTTCAGCCGAGCCAGGGCACGCTCGACTGGGAGGGGGGCGACCGGCCTGATGATCTGGGGTTTGTTTTTCAGGACGCAACGCTGCTCCCTTGGGCGAGTGCCTTTGACAATGTCTATATGCCGCTGAAGCTGAAAGGGGTTTCCCGGGACGCGGCATCAAGCAAAGTACAAGAAGCCCTCATCCGTGTTGGTTTGGGAGACGTGCCAGACCGTCTGCCGCGCGAACTCTCCGGCGGTATGCGCATGCGGGTCTCCATTGCCCGCGCGCTTGTGACCGAACCGCCAGTCCTGTTGATGGATGAACCCTTTGCGGCGTTGGATGAATTCACGCGGGAGAAGCTTGACGATGACCTGCTTACTCTTTGGCGCGATCTTGGCTGGACGGTTATTTTTGTGACCCATTCTGTCTATGAAAGCGTTTATCTCTCGGAGCGCATTCTGGTGATGAGTACTGAGGCGGGGCCTGGCCAGATCGCAGATGACATCCATATTGATGCCCCCTACCCGCGCGGTCTCAGTTTTCGGCAATCGTCAGCCTATTTCGATCGTTGCAAGGCGGTGTCAGCAGCACTGCGGGACGGGGACATATGAGCTCGTCCTTCTTTCGTCTTCTCATTCCCATGCTCGTCGGGATCGGTGCGCTTCTCTTTTGGGAGGCAGCGGTCACGATCGGCGATGTTCCGAAATTTGTGTTGCCCGCACCCAGTGTGATCGGTGCTGCCTTGCTGGAAAATTTCGGGAGCCTTATGTCCGCGCTCTGGGTGACACTGCGCATCACATTGCTTGCATTTGCGCTGGCTGTGGTGGGCGGTGTGGCGCTCGCCATCCTCTTTTCCCAAAGCAGACTCATTGAGATGGCGCTCTTTCCCTATGCCATCATCCTGCAGGTGACGCCTGTGGTCGCCATTGCACCGCTCATCCTCATCTGGGTGGGCTTTGACAATGTCAATCTCGCCCTCCTCATCCTTGCCTGGATTGTGGCCTTCTTCCCGATCCTCTCGAACACCACGCTGGGCTTACGCTCTGTCGATCACAATCTGATGGATCTCTTCACCCTTTACGGGGCGACACGCTGGCAGCGGCTCTGGTCGCTGCAACTCCCCGCGGCGCTCCCTTACATTCTGGGGGGTATGAAGATTTCCGGCGGCCTTGCGCTCATCGGGGCCGTGGTCGCAGAATTCGTCGCAGGATCTGGTTCCGGCACCGGCCTTGCCTGGCGGATTATTGAGGCGGGCAACCGGCTTCAGGTGCCCACCATGTTCGCTGCCCTCCTCCTGCTGTCGCTTCTGGGGATCGCCATCTTCTTTGCGCTCACCCTGCTGGAACATCTGGCGCTGCGTCGTTGGCACGAAAGTGCGGTAAACCGCGGTTCCTAGGCTCAATTTCCCCAGGTCAGAACGGGTTTTTACATTTCATACTCGTAATTTAATCTATTTCACACCCCACTTGACCCTGAATGTAAAAACAACCATGTTTGCGGCCAATAAAGGACTATTTCCAGTGGCTGCGACCATTGGGGATCAAATCACACTTGCGACCCCGGGAAACTGGGTAGGGAGACTTGGTAAGGAGACTAGGCTTTGGCCCAGCACACCAATAAACGCGCGACCACCCAGGCTGTCACCGCCAACCGCCTGCTTGATGGCGAAGTGGTCTATTTTACGGCCGACGGCAGTTGGTCCGACTGGCTAAAAGATGCCGATGTCGCTGACGGCAAAGAAGCCTGCGCGGCGCTGCTCGCGAAAACAGAACCTTCTGTGGCGGCCCAACAGGTCGTTGAGCCCTATCTCTTTGAAGTGGCTGTCGAGGACGGTGCGATTGTGCCTGCGAGCGTGCGCGAGAAAATCCGTATGGCCGGCCCCACCATCCGCCTTGATCTCGGCAAGCAAGCTGCTTCCGCCTGACTTTTTTTGAAAGCACCTTAGATGTATCGCTATGATGAATTCGACCACAGGCTTGTCAAGGAACGGGTGACCCAGTTCCGCGGACAGGTAGAGCGCCGCCTGGCTGGCGATATTACCGAAGATCAGTTCAAGCCACTTCGACTTATGAACGGTGTCTATCTGCAACTCCATGCCTATATGCTGCGCGTGGCGGTGCCTTACGGCACGCTGTCGGGCAGCCAGATGCATATGCTCGCTGACATCGCGACCAAGTATGACAAGGGCTATGGTCACTTCACCACGCGCCAGAACATTCAGTATAACTGGCCTGCCCTCTCCGACATTCCAGCGATCCTTGATGATCTCGCATCCGTTGAGATGCATGCGATCCAGACGTCCGGCAATTGCATTCGTAATGTGACGTCCGACCAGTATGCCGGTGCTGCTGCAGGTGAAGTGGATGATCCGCGCATCTGGAGTGAGATCATTCGCCAATGGTCCACCTTCCATCCGGAATTCACCTTCTTGCCGCGGAAGTTCAAGTTTGCTGTTTGCGGCATGAATGAAGATCGGGCAGCGATCCGCTTCCATGACATTGGCATTGAAGTGGTGAAGGGCAAAGACGACGCACCCGCCTTCGACATTTATGTCGGGGGGGGTCAAGGGCGCACACCGATGATCGGTCACCTGATTGGTGCAGCGGTCCCCGCGGTGGATCTCATCGCTTACCTAGAGTCCATCATGCGCGTCTACAATATGAATGGACGTCGGGACAATCTCTATAAGGCGCGCATCAAAATTCTCGTTCATGCGCTTGGCGCTGAAGAGATGAAGCGCCAAGTGGAAGAAGAGTTTGTGCACGTCAAAGAAAAAGGTGTGGTCCATCTTCCGGAAGAAGAAATCGCCCGCATTCGCGCCTATTTCGCCCCGCCCGCCTATGAAACGCTTCCCGATGAGTCGTCCGCTCTCAATGAAGCGATGGCGGACAATAAGAAATTCGCCGACTGGGTGAAGACCAATGTCGCTGAGCACAAGGTGGACGGCTACGCGATTGCAAATGTCTCTCTGAAACCTATTGGCGGCGTCGCCGGTGATGCGAGCGATGATCAGATGCATGTGATGGCGGATCTCGCCGCGCAATACAGCTTTGATGAGCTGCGGGTCACGCATGAGCAGAACATTGTTCTGGCCCATGTAAAGAAAGACGATCTCTTTGCGCTCTGGCAGGGTCTTGAGAAGGCAGCGCTTGGCACACCGAACCTCGCCCTCATAACGGACCATATTGTCTGCCCGGGCCTTGATTATTGTGCGCTTGCCAATGCGCGCTCGATCCCGATCAGTCAGGAAATCGCGGAGCGCTTTAACGACCTTGATCGCCAGCATAATATTGGCGAGCTGAAGGTGAAAATTTCTGGCTGCATCAATGCCTGCGGCCACCACCATGTGGGCCATATCGGGATTCTGGGTGTCGACAAGAAGGGCACCGAGTTCTACCAGATTTCTCTGGGCGGCTCGGCGGATGAAAACGCCTCTATCGGAGACATTCTCGGCCCTGCGTTCACTGAAGATGAAATCGCAGATGCGATTGAGACCATCGTCGAGACCTATATCAACATCCGACAAGAGGGCGAGCGATTCATTGACACCTACGCCCGTGTCGGCAAAGAGCCGTTCAAGGAGACTCTCTATGCCACTCATTAAGAACGGCAAATTTGCAGACGATAATTGGGTGCTGGTCGGCGACGATGACGAACTGCCAACAGATACGCCCGTCATCGTGTCGGCTGCCCGCTGGCAGGCGGAGCGCGACGCGCTCATCGGCCGCAACGCACCGCTTGGCGTAAAGCTGGAAGCAGGCGAAGCGCCGGAACTGATCGCGGACGATCTCGACCGGTTGCAGCTCGTGGCGGTCAATTTCCCGGCTTTCAAAGATGGGCGAGGTTTTTCCTATGCGAGCCTGCTTCGGGATCGCTATGGATTTGACGGCGAAGTGCGCGCGGTGGGCGAAGTGCTTCGCGACCAATGGTCTCTCATGGTACGCTGTGGCTTTGACGCGTTCGACGTTGCGGACGGCACCAAGATCGATGCCTTTCAGGAGGCTCTGGGAGAGTTCAGCCATGTCTATCAGGCAACGGGCGATGGCAAGAAAACTGTCTGGCAATTGCGCCACGGCGGCTAAAACATCCCTTAGGAGTGCGCTGCATGCAGCAGCCCTTCTCATCGCGAGTGGTCTTATGACACTTCCGGCGCGGGCTGAACTGATTGTGCTCGCCGCCCCGATCACGGGCGACTCCTATTACGGGGAAGTGGCCGGTGAGATTTTCGATTTCCATGTGGCCTATGCCAAGGCGATCCGCGCGCCCGATCAGGTCCTCATCCTGACAGATGAAGCCGCTTATGACCGTTATGCAGCGGTGCTCGGGTTCGAGAAGGTTCTGGTCGCCCCCATGGCAGATATCTGGGCGCGGGATTTCGGACCATCGAACGCAGAAGACCCTGTCTATTTCCGCTATACCGCCGCTGGCCAAGGCGGCGGGTACAGCGGACAGGACGATGCGGACGCGGTTCAGATCGCGCTTGCTGAACTGACCGATGCTGCCGACATGACGATCCGGGCTACGCATTTTCTGAATGATGGTGGCAATTTTGTGGACGATTATGCAGGCAATGCAGTGGTCAGCACCAAGTTCCTCAAAGATAATGACCTCACCGAAGACGAAGCCCGCGCCGCGCTGCAACGCGTCACTGGGATCAAACAGGTGGCGTTTATCGAGGCGGATGAGCAAGGCGGTTTGGAACATGCGGACGGGGTGGTGAGTTTTGTCGACACCAATACGCTCGTGATCAATTCCTACCCGGAAGACCCGGCTTATGCACGCCAGCTCCGCGCCGACCTTGAGCGCGGCCTGCCAGGCGTCACGATCCACGAGATCGTCACCCCTTATGACGGCTCGGAGATCTATGACGAACGGTTCGGGTCAGCCTGTGGGCTCTACACCAACGCACTTGTCACCCCGGAGCGCGTTTATCTTCCGCAATTCGGCATCCCGGAGGACGCGACCGCCCTCGCCCTGGTCCGCGCCGCAACCCCCCGCGAGGTGGTGCCTGTGTCCTCGTCCCAGGTCTGCAAGATGGGTGGCGGTGTGCGGTGCATGTCCTGGCAGCTGCGCGGCGCACAGGCCGCTGCCCTGCTCGCCTACGCTGCGTCCGAACGGACACGACGTTAAGCGTTCATAAACCCTAAACGCGAATTGTTTAAAATCCTGGCAAGCACCTTCAGCGTTTCTCCATTCGCCACGGGGTAGAACTCTCTCGTGTTTCGAGGAGGTTTCTGATGAGCCATTCACTATCGCCCAATCGCTGGCATTTTGTCGTTGCAGCCGCTGCCTATTTTTTTGTCGCAGTGATCGCGGCACCTGTGTTTGCTGCGAACCCATCTGTATTTATGGAACAGGGCACAAACCGGCCAGGCGCTGACTACAAAGTGCTCTCGGCTGGCAGAGAAGGTCCGCAATATTGTGCGTCCGCCTGTTTTGCCGACACACAGTGCCAGGCATGGACCTATGTCCGCGCAGGCAATGAAGGCCCAGAGGCGCAATGCCATCTGAAACTCGACGTTCCCCACGCACAGGCGACCCCGTGCTGCGTCAGTGGCGTGACTGTCGGCTCAAGCACACCCGGCCGAACACGCGGATACTAAGGCTCCCTCGACCTGCTCCAAAGTGTCACGCCGGATTTAATCCGGGGTCCATTCTGACTCCCGACAGAAATCAACTTCTCCATGGATCCCGGCTCAAGGCCGGGATGACTGCTGTTTGTAAATCTAATGTCGTTTGAGGTTTAGACCGGCAGATCCGCTGCCGAGCGACGCCCAAAAAGCTCGCCGCGCACGGCACGGTGGCGGGCGGCATCGCCTTTAATGCCTTCGATGCTTTTTTCGAGCAGGACAAGGGCTTCATCAATCGTCGCGATAAGGTCTCTTTCGGGGATATCAAAAGCGGATTGCTCCAGCGCCACACGATATTCAACATACCGCCTAGACATGCGATCGGCCATGTCGTCGATCACCTTGCCATTCTCTTCAACACGCAGCACCACATCCACCGCATCAGAGAAGGCAGCGCTGTTCGCCTCCATGGCTTCACGCACGAGTGCTAAGCGCAGAGCATCTGCGGCAGTAACCGCAATGCTCAGGTTTGCAAACTGGTCAATCATCGTCACGTCGCGCAACACATCATTGCCGAAGGCATGGAGCAGCGACGTCCCGCTTGCCGCATGAACACGCCTCAGCGTGTGGTAGTAGGCTTTCTCGTCTTCGGCATTCTCCACACCATGGAGAATGCGGTCAAACAGGCCCGGTTCGCGGTCGACAGCCTGATCATTGATGGTTTCAGCGATGGTGCGCAATTGCGTTTCTTCCGCCGTCAGCGGCAGATCAGCGGCAGCGTTTGCAGGTTCTGAGAGGCCCGCCACCTTATCGCCAAGGCTGGTCAAAAAGGAAAATTCATTGGGTTTGGTGCGACCCAGATCCGCCTGGCCTGCGCAGGCCACAAGGCTCAGCGTCAGCAATCCGGTTCCCAAAATCTGTGTCGGGCGTTGGGCCATGTCACATCCACTTTCTTCTACCGCCGCGGGTAATGGCTGCGGCGGCATAGTTTCGCCACAAGCCTAGGGCGTAATCGTTAGGTGGCTATTAATGGCGGTGCTGACCTTTGAAAGATCAAGGGAAACGGGCGGGAATGAGGGCTTTATAGATAGATGAACGACACGTTATTAGGGTCCGGGCGGACATTTGGACCTGCGCCCATCAAAGGCCGCCGGTGGCTCATGGGTGTGCTCCTAGTGTCCCTCACAATGGTCATCGTAGGACTTCAGGTGCCCGCGGTCACTGTGAGCTCCTTCTGGTTTTATGAGAATGATCTCTCGATTCTGGATGGTATCCGATCCTTTTTTGATGAGGGGCAAACGGTCCTCGGTCTTCTGGTGCTTGGCGTGTCGGTTGTTTTTCCTATCGGGAAAATTCTGCTGGGGCTGTTGCTCATTGCCAGGGGCCGCAGACAATCGCATGGAACCGGCGCGCTGCTTGGTTTGCTTGTCTGGCTGTCCCGTTGGTCGATGACCGACGTATTTGTCTTTGCGCTCATCGTGCTGGTGCTGAACGGACAGCTGCTCACGACAGCCGATGTGCACGGGGGCGTTGCTCTCTTTGCTGGCGGTGTGTTGTTGTCTGCCTTTGCCGTCTCGCAAGTCAGGCGACGGCTGACGCCTGAGTGACGTCAGAAACGGTCGGCTGAAAAATTCTCAGGATCGACAGACGGCTCTCGTCCGCCGATCAGCTCTGCAAGGAGGGCAGCGGACCCCATGGCGAGGGTCCAGCCCAAAGTTCCGTGCCCTGTGTTGAGATATAGATTGTCCCGCCCGGGTGCTTTCCCCAGGACCGGCACCCCATCAGGCGTCATAGGTCGTAGGCCACACCAGAATTCAGGTTCGAGGTCTTCTCCCAAGGCTGGAAACAGGGCGCGGACTGCCTTGAGCACCGACTGCGCCCGGTCTGCTTCCACTGTGCGGTCATAACCCGCAACCTCTGCCTGGCCTGCTGCGCGCAGGCGGTTGCCCAAGCGGCTCACCACAATGCGCCGCACCTCATCGGTGACACTCACCTCCGGTGCCGATCCATCGTCAGGCACTTCAAGGGTCACAGAATAACCTTTGACCGGGTAGACAGGGAGCTTTACCCCATCGAGCAGATGGGGGCTCATCACGCCCGCAGCCAGGACAACCGCATCCGCTTCCAGACGCCGCAGGTTCGTGCGCACATGAGTGATGCGCTCGCCCTGCCGTTCCAGCTTTGCAACTGTCTCTCCATAGAGGCAGGTGACGCCCATTTCTTCTACCGCGCGCGCCAGCGCATCGGTGAACTTGTAGGCATCCCCACTCTGATCGTTTCGAGAGTAAACGCCGCCTGCAAGTTCGCCCCGCTGTTGGGCAGAGGCCAGGGCGGGTTCAAGGGTCACACATTCCTGGGCGCTCAGCCGTTCCTGGTGCAGCCCAAAGGGCTCGAGACGGTCCGCCTCCCCTGCCGCATGGTCTACTTCGGCCTCTGTTGCAAAAACCCGCAGAATACCTTTTTCCTTGCGATCAAAGTCTGGGGCCATGCCCTTGGCTGCAAGATCATCCAACGTTTCCTGCAGAACGGTTCGGCTCAGCAGCGCGAGACCCACATTGCGTTCTGCCCCGTCGCGCTGAGCCTTCAGCGAGCACCGCCGCCAAAAGCGCCAGAGCCATTTCCACTGCGCAGGATCGGCCTTCAGTCGGAGACGGAGCGGTGCGTCAGCGCGCCCGAGCCATTTAAGCGCCTGCGTGGGAACACCAGGCCCCGCCCAAGGCGCAACCTCACCGGCACTCACCTGTCCGCCATTGGCAAAACTGGTCTCAAGCGCAGGCCCCTGCTCTTTCTCGATGAGGGTTACATCATGCCCGTCGCACCGCAGCCGGTAGGCGGTTGCCACACCAATCACCCCTGCGCCGACCACCACGATTTTTTGTGGGCCACCATTTTTTTGGGACGCGGGGGAAGACATCAAGGCCAGAACTCATTGCCGGAGGAATGTGTGGTCTTCCTAGCAAACTGCCCCAGCGCAATCAAAATAAATAAGGGTCAAAGGAAATGGGTTGGCGCAGGAATTGAGGCTATGTTGATTTTTTGCGCGGACCATCAAGGACACCACCCATGACAGAATGGCAGGGTGCATTCCATTTCGGCGACTATTGGGCCGCTTATCGTGGACCAGCGGGAGACAATGAGCTGCATTCACACGCAACTCTTCAAGTCACCTTTGCGCTGGTGGGCGACCTGAGGTTAACGGCCAGGGACGGTGCGACCCAATCCGGCCGATCTCTGATGGTCCGCCCCAGCACTCCACATCGACTTGAAAGACATGAACAGGTTCTGCTCCTGTTAATTGAACCGCAAACACCGCTCTGTCGTTCCCTGCTGGATATGATGGGCAGCGCAGACATCGCGGACCTGCCGAAAAGCGTCGCGGCAGAGATTGATCTAGGCGCGCCGCTCACCGCCTGCCTTGATCATGTGTCGGCAGCGACCCCGCCCGCGCCCCAAGCCCTTGACCCCCGTCTTCAACAGGCCATAGATCATCTGGAATCTGCGGCTGAAGAGCTTCCCCTTGCTGTGGTTGCAAAGCGCAGCGGCCTGTCTGAGTCGCGGCTTCGCGCACTGGCCACAGAAGAGTTACAGGTGCCACTCTCCAAATGGGTGCTTTGGCGCAAATTGCGACGCTCTGCTGAGGAGTTGGCCACGGGAGCGGACATCGCCTCAGCGGCGCTTGCCGGGGGTTTTGCAGACCAAGCACATTTCACGCGGACTATGAAGAGGCTCATTGGCCTGACACCTGGTATGGCGGCTGAGCCTTTTCGGTAGGCTCAACCCGCTGGCGAAATGTTCAAGACCCTGAACTTGTAGCGTGGCTCTCTCTCCCCCAAACCATAATCAGTTTTGGAGATTTCCATGCACCAACCGCTCAAACATGCATTTACGCAGGAGATGGCCAAGGCCCGCGACGCCTATCGGGGTGGTGACCTGGACCAGTGTTTCCACCATCTGGGGCGGGCCCATATTCTAGGTCAGCGCTTTTTCTGGCGCCACGCCCTTAGCCATTGGTGGATGCTGAAAGTGGGCGTGCGGCAAGGCCGGGTTAGGGAAATTAGAGGACAGCTATTGCGCCTGATCGCCACCATCCCCGGCTACCTCTTTGGCTGGGTTCCCAAAGGCAATACCGGTGGGGCGAATGTTTCACCTGTTAAGCCGATGCCTCTGCCAGCGGATCTCGCCCCACTCTTGGATGATTACAAGGTCGGGAGAGATGTTGCGCGTCGAATGACTTACTGGGCCCTTCTCCTAGTGGCAACGGCAATTTGGGTTCGTGGCGATCTCTAGCTCAAAGCGGATCCAAAAAGCGTGCCCCAGAATTTTGAGCGCTTGCCGGTTTCCATCTCACTGCGATCGGCCTTGTCACCAAAATACTGAATGGCTTTGACGCCGAGCCAGCGCAAGGGTTCCGGTTCCCATTTGGACGGCGTGTCGTTCACCCAGGCGAGGTCCGTCAGGTCACTTTCACGTTCGAGCACAAGATCGGAGAGAATGCGGCCCGCAAGATTTGAGGCCGCAACCCCTTCCCCGGTATAGCCACCTGCGTGACCCAGCCCTGTTTGATGATCGAATGCCACCGATGGTCGCCAGTGGCGCGGCACACCCATCAGGCCGCCCCAACCGTGGGAGACTTTGTAGTCCTGCAAAACTGGAAAAATTTTGCGGAGCGTGCGCTCCACATTCTGCACCATCGGGTCATCGGGTGGGATGATGCCGCGGCGCTTGGAGCCAAAGTAATATCCAGCCCGGCCGCCAAAGGCGAGGCGACCATCGTCGGTCTTCTGGCCATAGATGGTGACACGGCGGCTATCGCCAAAGGTCTCACGGTTCGCCAGACCAATCTCAGCCCATACATGATCCGGCAAAGGCTCTGTCGCCACCATCATGGAATAGAGCGGCAGCAATTGACGTTCCTGACCCTTGATGGATTCCGTATAGCCTTCCGTTGCGCGAATGATTTTCGCAGCACTCACGCGACCCTTATCCGTGTCCACATAGCCAGAGGCCATTTCCGTCACTGGCGTGGCTTCATGGATTTTTACGCCCTTTGCGCGCACAACCCGACCGAGCCCTTTTACCAGCCGGGCGGGATGAAGGACCGCGCAGTGGGGCGTGTAGGTCGCGCCATAGTTGGGGGTCATGCCGACCCGCTCTCTGGCTTCTTCGGCAGGCAACCAGCGGTAATCATCTTCGCTAAAGCCCAGTTGGTGATGATGGGCCATGTCTTCCTGCATGTCTTTCACATGAAAGGGGACAATCGCCACTTCCAGCGTGCCGCCTTTTGCAAAGTGACACTCAATGCCTTCGCGCTGAGAAACGCGGCCGACCTCATCCACCGTGTCATGCATGGCGCGAAGGAGACGCACGCCTGCATCCCGTCTCTTCTCGTCGGCGAGCATGCCGTCAATGCCCCAGGCAAGCCCCATGCACCAGCCACCATTTCGACCGCTCGCCCCAAAGCCAACTGTGTTTGCTTCAAAGACCGCGATGTCGAGAAGCGGGTCCTTTTCTTTCAGATAGTAGGCCGTCCAAAGGCCCGTATAGCCTGCGCCAATAATGGCAACATCCACCTCAGAGGGCAGCGCGTCTGAGCGCTCAATAGCGGAGGGCTCGTCCAATGTATCGAACCAAAAACTGCCATTGCCGCTCATCGGGCCTGATGTTTGAGACGCCACGCATCACTCCATTTTCTGCCGCCGGTTTCCCCAGAAATTGGGGCCTTTTGACAAGCCTACCGGCTTGATCGCCAGTTGATGAAACAAAAAGAGTGCGTGTCTTCTTGACTCTCTCAACCTCATTGTTTAAATACACCATTAGGTTAATTAACTTTTTGGTGTAATATGGAAAGTGATCCTCTCAGCGCAACCTTTTCCGCCCTAGCCGATCCGACGCGCCGGGCCATCCTCGCCCGCCTCTCGCTTGGCGAAACATCGGTGAAGGAATTGTCGGCGCCTTTCGACATCACACCACCGGCCATCACCAAACATCTCAAAGTTCTGGAAGCAGCGGGCCTCATTTCCCGCGGGCGCAAAGCGCAATGGCGCCCGTGCGCCCTGGAGGCCGACCCTCTTCGCGAAATTTCAGACTGGGTCGAGCAGTACCGAGCCCACTGGGAAGGAAGCCTTGACCGCCTCGACGCCTATTTGCTGGACGTACAAAAAGGAAAAGACACATGAGCGCTCAGACACAGACTGCTGCTGAAACATTCGACCTTACGCTTACCCGCGTCTTCAACGCGCCCCGTCCGCTGGTGTTTCAGATGTGGGCTGACGCTGAACATAAGAGCCAATGGTGGCGACCAAAGACGTTCACTCTCGTGGATTCAGCGGAGAACTTTCGCCCCGGCGGCGATTGGATGTCGGTCATGGAAGCCCCCAGCGGCAATCGCTACCAGATGGAGGGGACATATAAAGAGATTGTGGAAAACGAGCTGATTGTCTTCTCTCACCATTGGGTCGAAGACGGAGAACGCGGGCCAGCGACGCTCATCACTGTCACGTTCGAAGACGACCCGGAGGGCACCCGTCTGACCTTCACGCAGGCGCTTATTGAAAATGAAACTGACAGGAACGACCAGCAGAACGGCTGGAACGAATTCCTGGATATGCTGGATGCCTCGCTCGCGGAAGCAGGCTGATCACCATATGGCGTGTGCTGAGGGTTCATCCCCTTCACCCTCGCCCGGCGCGTGGCGGCTAGGCCGCCGCCCGTGTTAACCCGCCGCCCAGATTAATCGGTCGCCCTGGGCCAGGTGAGATCCATTAGATCCGTCAGAGTCGGCACCTCTGTTGGCGACTTCTTTTTGGGACTCGATTTACTTTCTCGGACCGGCATCGGGATGATATCAGCCGCTTTTTCATAAGTGCGGCGTTTCCCGGTGGACTCCCTCGGCCTGAACTCGATGACGTTTCGCATCGTCGTCTCCGTGGGTTTGTGCTCCCGGCTTAATCCGACATGGTTGCGGGAACCTTCCCCCAAAGTCTCTGCCGGTTATCGTGAATAAAGGGTTAACGCTCTTTCATTCGACGGTACAGAAACCGCCGTTTCGAAGAGGGCCACACCCAGTAAACCTTCAGTTTTTCACAAATTTGACCCTACCTGCCCCCACTGCTTGTTAAGAATTTTGGCTCAAATTGTGGGAGAGAAAGATGTTGAGTTGGGGCAGGCTGTTTTCCATGACCAATTTGAGGCATTTGCGGGATCTGATCGACCTGGCAAAAGAACCGTCGAGCGAAAGACGGCGCGAACTCTTGCGCAATGTCACCGACCTTTTTTTGGAAGACCCTGAAATTTTTTCCGGCCCGGAAACGGAACACTTCTCCAACATTATGGGAACGGTGGCACGGTCCCTTGAGGCAAATGTCCGCGCTGATCTCTCCCGCCGTCTTGCGACGGTTGCAGAGGCTCCCCGTGACCTGGTCGCGCAGCTTGCCAATGACGAAATCAGTGTTGCCACTCCAATTTTGGAAAACAGTCTCGCTCTCTCGGAAGATGATCTGCTTGAAATCATCAAAGAATGCAGCAATGCCCATCGCTCCGCCGTCGCAGGACGGTCTGATGTCAACGAGACCATTTCAGAAGCGCTTGTCGACCATGGCGATGATGACGTGGTCAACGTTCTGATCAAAAACAACGATGCGAGGATTGGACGCACGACAATTGAGAAGGTCGTGGATCGTGCAGCCTCTAATGAAACCCTCCAAGGCTCCCTTGTTGACCGCCAGGATCTGCCACCTGACGTGTTGCATGACATGTTCTGGGTTGTGTCGACCAGGCTGCGCTCGCGCATTCTCGACCGCTCTGCTGAACTTGATCCGGAAATTGTGGACCGGGTGCTGGCACAAACAGAGCGCAAAATCATGAAGGACGCTAATCGTCGTTCGGATGAAAGGTCGCGTGCTCAACAATTCATCGACAGGAAAGTTGAACTGCGCGAATTGTCGGAGACCCTGCTGGTCAACCTTGCACGGGCCAACCGGTTGGAAGAGCTCGTTTGCGGTTTTGCCCGGATCGCCAAGATTGACGAAGACACTGCGGGCCGGATTTTGAAAGATCCGTCCGGCGAGGGTCTTGCCATTGCGTGTAAGGCAACACGGCTTGACCGCTCGACCTTCTCAACGCTTGCGGTCATAGGCGTTCAAAAGAAGCACCGGTCGGTGCAGGAAACCCGCGACCTGTTCGAGATTTATGATCAGATACCGCAGGACATGGCACAGCGCGCCATGCGGTTCTGGCGCGTGCGCCGGGAAACTGAAAGCGCTGCGGCTTAAGCCTTTTCAAAAAACGAAAGACGACCAGGTAACGCCGGGTCTCTGTCTCGGGTCTGCCCCATGCGCCTGAATGACCGGCGCCAAACCCGCTGCCCCACCCAAACTCAGCGCCGTCTCATCTGAAATTTCATACATGGTGCGTCCTTCCGGCACCGGCCCATGGCGCAGCAACATGGCGACATGACCATTTGGGGCGGTCAATCGCCCAAGTGTTGTCATGCCTGTTTGTTGGTATTCAGGACTTAAGTGCATGAAGGATGCGCTGAGGAGAATGAAGTCGAATGTCTGATCCAGAGATACGACCTTCTCAAGCGTCGGGAGATAGTCTGCGATCCAGGTGATGTTCTCATGATCGCGGTCTTCCATCGCCACAGCGCGCATGGCGTCAGCTGGTTCGACCGCTACCACCCTATGGCCGAGGTCCGCAAACCCTCTTGCATCGACGCCAATGCCTGCACCCACATCCAGAACGGCACCGGGACGTTTTGGGAAGAAGGCCCGGAAGTGTTTGTGTTTCTCAGCAAAGGGTTTCATCGCATAGCGGGATCTCAGCTCCGCTGCTTCCGCATTATAGGGCAGAAACCCGCGCGCAATGAGATCGTCGGGCATTGACATGATTACCCGCCCTCCGGCCCTTCGGTCGGCGCTGTATCAGGAAGCATCTCCACATAGACAGATTGGCTTGGAAAGGCGAAGCCGGTGCCGGCATCTTCGACGATCTGTTTGATCTCATAGGCAAAGCGTTCTTTGATCTCAAGCCATTCACCCCAGTCCGTCGTCTTGGTGAAGCAATAGATCATGAGGTCGATGGAACTGTCATTGAATGCATCGACGCGCACAAAGAGCGCTGTTTCTGGCGGCTGTGCAAATTCTTCCGACGCGCGAATGTAAGCCTCAATGCCGTCGCGGACCTGCTTGAGTTGATCCAGGGTCGAGCGATATTCCAAGCCGACCTTCCAATAGATGCGGCGATGGGTCATTTTTGTGAAGTTCGTGACCGCAGCATCAGAGAGTTTCTGGTTCGGTACATAGACCGGCGCCTTGTCGAACCGACGGACGGTGGTTGACCGAAACCCGATGCTTTCCACGGTGCCTTCGACCACACCTTCTGCAAGGATCCAGTCGCCCTTGCGGTAGCGCTTCTCAATCAGAATCGAGAGGCCACCGATCAGATTTTTAAAGAGGTCCTGCGCGCCAAGCGCCACAGCAACCCCAAAAAGGCCAAGGCCCGCAATGATGGGCGCTACCTGAATGCCCCAGATTTGCAGGATCGTGGCCGCCCCGATAATGATCACGCCCCAGCGCACGCCTGTCACCAGCCAGTCGACCATCTCATGGGTCAGCACCCGCTCAAGCTCCCTCAGCAGCAGGCTCAGCGGTGTGACGGCGTTGTGCAGCGCCCAGAAAATGGTGAAGGCAATGAGCGATTGAACCGCGTCGCGCGCAAGCTCAGCTGCGGTGCCTTCCAGATTGAGATAATCCAGCGCGAAGAAGACGCCGACAATGATGAAAGTGGCTTTCAGCGGTTCTGCAACAGCGTCGCGCAGATAGTCATCAACTTTCGTCTCTGTGTCTGCCACCCATCGGTCCACAAAGGAAAAGACAAAGCGCGTGAACAGACCGCGCAACAGATAGAACACAAGGAAGATGCCAATAGCGGTCAGAAAGTACCCAACGTCATAGCCGAGGACGCCGCTCTGCCAGACCTCAACTACCAACCCCCACAGATCGCCCAACTGTCCGTTTACTTCTTCCATGCGATGTCCACCTGCTACCCATCCACCCAGCTGTCAATGCCGCACTTGTTCCGGCAATCCAGGGTCCCAATCGAAAGTCCAAGTTTGTCGCCCTGGCCCCCGGAACAAGTCCGGGGGTGACGTGATAGTAAAAAAGCGCGCCCGTGCCAACTAGGCTGCGGCAGGTGCTCTCTCTCGTACAGACGAAAAGCGGATCTTTGGCCATTTCTCTTCCGTGTAACCCACTTCCCAGGCGCTTTTGGCCATAAAGACAGGGGCTCCATCCCGGTCTTCGGCCATGCTGGCGACATTACTGTCTAAAAAGCGTTTCAGCTCCGCCTCGTCTTGGCTGTCCACCCAGCGTGCGGTTTCATAAGGCGCCTGCTCGAACGCAACCTTGATGTCGTATTCCGCTTCAATCCGTTGCGCCAGAACTTCGAGTTGCAGACGTCCCACCACGCCGACCACCCAATTGGCTCCGAGCTGTGGTTTGAAGACCTGCGTCACACCTTCTTCGGCGAGACTTTCCAGGGCACGGCGCAGATGTTTCGCCTTCATGGGATCATCAAGCCGCACCCGTTGCAAAATTTCAGGGGCGAAGTTGGGGATACCGGTGAAGATCAGATCTTCATTTTCGGTGAGTGTATCACCGACCCGGATCGTGCCGTGATTGGGGATACCGATAATATCGCCTGGCCAGGCTTCATCCACCAGTTCCCGGTCCTGGGCAAAGAAGAGGATCGGATTATGCACCCCGATCGCCTTGCCAGAGCTTGAGAGTTTCAGCTTCATGCCGCGTTTGAACTTGCCTGAACATAGCCGCATGAAGGCAATGCGGTCCCGGTGGTTCTGATCCATATTGGCCTGAACCTTGAACACAAAGCCGGAGACTTTCTTTTCATCCGGACTGATGTGGCGTGCCGAGGACGGTTGTGGGCGGGGCGGCGGCGCGAAGGAGGCAACTGCGTCCAGCAATTCATCAACACCCAGCTCCCGAAGTGCTGTCCCAAAGAAGACCGGCGTTAAGGCACCGGCACGATAGAGCTCCAGGTCGAACGGCGAGCAAGCGCCTTGGGCGAGTTCTGCCTCTTCTTTCAACGTGGTTAGCTCATCGTCGCTCAAGTGGCGCGCGATCTCATTGCCGTCCACGCTGAGGCCCGTGTTTACCGGCGTCTCACCCTGCTTGTAAGAGATGAACTCGTTTTGGGTGAGGTCATAAATGCCTTTCAGGCGGTTCCCCTGCCCCACGGGCCAGGTCATCGGCGCTGTATCCAGCGCCAGTTTGTCCGACACTTCCTGCATCAGGTCGAACGGATCCTGGCCCTCCCGGTCAATCTTATTGATGAACGTGATGATGGGCACATCGCGGAGACGGCAGACTTCGAAGAGCTTCAGGGTCTGCGCTTCAATTCCCTTCGCCGCGTCAATCACCATGATGGCGCTGTCTGCAGCGGTGAGCGTGCGGTACGTATCTTCAGAAAAGTCTTCGTGGCCCGGCGTATCAAGCAGATTGCAGATGACGCCTTTGTACTCGAACGTCATGACGGCCGACGTCACCGAAATCCCGCGTTCCTGCTCGATCTTCATCCAGTCAGAGCGCGCGCGCCTGCGGTCGCCGCGGGCTTTTACCTGTCCTGCCAGGTGAATCGCACCACCGCGCAGGAGCAGATTTTCGGTCAAGGTCGTTTTACCAGCGTCCGGGTGCGAGATGATCGCAAAGGTACGGCGACGGCGCACCTCTTCGGTCGTCGGCTCAAATGTACTTGTCATGTCAGCAGAACTGCTCACGGTTCAAATTTCCAGAAGTCGGGGTTAAATTTGGCCGGACCCTATATCAGGTGAGCGGAATTTGCCAATCAGGGGACTACCTCTTTGTTGTGAGTTCTGGCTCGGTAGTTGGGCCAGCTGCGGTCTAGTCATCCCTGGTTCGAGACGCAATCTTCGATCGCTCCCACCATGAGGCTTCTATTTTTGGCCTCATCCTGAGGAGCATTGCGCAGCAATGCGTCTGGAAGGGTGTCGGTAGATTTAAGCCAGCGGATTCCAGACCGCCTCGTCAACAGCGTGCTGGGTCAGCTTTCCGCGCACGCGAAGCTCGTCGAGTATATCCAGTGACTGATAGGGAATGCGTGCACAGGAGAGGATGGGGCCACTGCCATCATCCACCACCCGAATGGCGTTGACTTGCGCCTTTTCATTCAACATGTGACATATGGCCAGCACGAATTTCGGCTCTTCTTCCGCCAGTGCCGGATTGTCTGACAGGCCCTCTGTCAGCAATTGCATGAGATCATCTGTGGTGAGGCGCTCATATTGCTCGGCGCTTAACGGAAACCCATCTTGCTCTGTCGGTCCCGGCAGCGCATCCAGATTGACCAGTCTGTCGCGATACAGAAAAAGTGTCATTCGCCGCTCATCCCCTCTTCAAAGACCGTTCCGCAGGCCGATCTCCACTTGGCGGTCAGCATCGTCGCATATTCGTGCGCCCGGCGCGAGAGCAGGCTGACCCGCACCCTTGCATCCGAAACACGCAAGGTCCCCTTGTTGATTTGCATCATTGCCTGGCCAGGCAGTTTCAGCGACTTTCGCCCCATCAACATTAAACCATGCTGGGCGTCGATCCTGAAAATCGGTGCCTTACAGGAGAGTACCATGACAACAGCGAGAGACATTGCGACCACACATATGGAAGCAGCGCTGGCCGACGCAAAAGCCGCCAATGTGCCTGCGGAATCAGTCGCGCGGGTGATGCTTGAAAAAGTGGTGCACGTTTACAAGGAAACGCGGTCGGAAGAAGACATAGCCGCGGAGCTTGTTTCCACTTCGGAAAATCTCAGCCAAGACGAGGACTATATGTTCATGCGGCCCTGAGGTCGCAGGTGAGCATGGCCCCCAAGGTCCATCACAAAGGCGGGGCGCCCTTCACCGGCTCGGTGAGGAAATGGCGGCCCCGCCGATCTTCGATTTCAACGACCCAAAAATCGGGGTCAAATTTTTCCTGGCGGGCAAGATAGGCGTCAGCGTCCGCCTCAGGCACCGGACCTTCGCCGACTGAGTGCATCCAGATCCGGCTGCCATCCTCCCCCCAGGTGGGTCCGTAGACATCGGCTGTCCCATCCAGACGCGCGACTTTCACATAGATCGTGCCGGCGTCGCCATTGCCCCGCCGCACGACCATAGCCGGGACATTTGCGACGCCCGCACGGCGGATCAGCGCCTTTACCCAAATGTCTGCTTTAAGGTTCATTCGTCCCTCTTCATTGCTGACCAGTTAAGCCTAATTTCAATGAGGCCCGTTCCGGTCAAAAATACGCTGCATTGCTTAACCCGGCGTCGGCCAATCGCAAAATGGCGGGAAGCCGCCAATCCTTGTCGACGGCCTGGCCATCGGGTTCGTTTTTAGGCAAAGGAATTAATCAAGTCGCTCAAAACTCACAGGTTTTCGGCCCCCGAAGCGATTGCGCAAACGCATGCAGACTCCTACACTCCCCTTCTTCAACAAGATGTTCGAGACAGTGTTGGGCGGGTGGTCATCCAACCTGTTAACGAAGGCCCCGATCAATAAAAGCCCCTGCTCAACAGACGCCGGGGCGCTGAAGGGTCACCGGGCGAGGAGCGGTTGCGGTATGAGTAGAACGGGTTTGGGTTTGTCAAAACGGATGAAGGTTCTCGCAGGCGGTATTGCCCTTGTGATGGCTGGATTTACAACCGGACAGGCCGAAGAAACGGCTGTCGCAGCGCTGACCGATGCGCAAGTGTCTCCTGCCTTTTACCTTCCCCAAATACGCCCTATTCAACCAGGTGAAGTCCCGCTCACGGGTGTCCACGCTGTTGCACAACCCTATGTTGCTTTTGACAGTGCTGTTGACGAAGCCTTCAAAAGCCAGCTCGCAACGCCACGCGAGGTTCGGCGCCTGCTAGATGGCCTGCGCTTTAGCGAACCCCAGATAGTTGCCCAGTCCTGGCTCGCCCATCGCGGCCTGATTGCCGCAGAAAACCCTGAGTTCCAAGAAGGTGTGCGTTTGGCGCTGGCTCGGGACGGCGCCATTTCTGTAATGCAGCAGCTTTCGGGCCGGGGCAGCTATGCCCGCAATCTTCATGGTGCAGATGCGGCCGTTGCTGCTGTTCTGGAACGTGTCGCCAATGACAATTACCGAATGACCGTGTTGAAAGGTCGCTTCCTGTCGACGGCCCAGGAATTTCAAACCAAACGCTGGGGCATGATTGATCGCCCAGAAACCACGGATCCGGTTGATTTTGCGGATGCAGGAACTGGCGACAGCCTGACGACCCAGATTACCGACACATTGCAGAACTTCTCGCCGATCAGCCCGGCGCGTGCCTATGCCTCGCCGCTGATGGAGCGGGTGCTTGCCTATGGCGCGCTGCATGTCATCGCGACGTCGCTTGAAACAGACGTGTCTACGGCGGAAATGGCCCCGGCTGACCGCCGGACCACGAGCTGTCTCAACTGGGCAAAGCTCAACCTCAACCAATGTGTTGCAGCGGCCCACTTCCCGTCGGAAGAAGCCTGGTGCACAGCGACCCACGCGATTGAAGATGTCCGCGCTTGCTGGGCGAACGTGCTGCCCGCCGCAGATAGATAATCACCCACAAACCCTTCAAAAAACCGGCTGTAACCTGCCGGTTTTTTTTGTGTCCCTCTTTCGGCCATAGCGGAAGGGGACAATTTGAGGTAAATTTTCGATCAGTTCGAATAAATATAGAATACAGTATTTATAAAAAACCCCTGAATCTATAAAACACTGACAAACTATATACTTCAACATAACGGTATTTCTGAGATATATATTCAATTTTACTTATGTATTTAAATTCTATTCAGTGTTTGGGGGGCTATGGTTCGTGCAAGTTAAGGCCGGACATGCAGGTTCTCTCGCGTTTAGAGGTTCCCTGCCCGGCCAGGTAAAGGGCCGATATGATGTTTCTGGTAAGAATAGCCTTCTGGGTCACCGTAGTGGCCCTGTTGCTGCCAAGTCCGGACTCTGCGACTCCCTCTAACGGGATCACCGGGGCACCGATGACCGCCTCTTTCAGCGATGAGAGAGTTGAAGAGCAGCTCAATCTCACTGATGTTGCTGGGGCTGCCATGGCATCTGCTGATGATGTCCTCAGCTTTTGCGATCGAAACCCCCAGACTTGCGACACGGCATGGACAATCGGTGTCCATGTCCAGGCCCAAGTCAAACATTATGGCGCGCTTGCCCTTGATTGGGTTGCAACCCAGCAAAGTTCGACCCCCCCGGCTCACCAGCCACGCGCACGACCATCTGAGACGCCTTCACCCAGCGTTGAGGTTGTGCGCGGGGTCTGAGCCTCGAGCGCTGAGGTTTCCCCTGCCTCAGCTCTCTCCCCTCGGACGGTAGCCCCCGTCCATCGGGCGCACAGATTTCCGGTTTCCCGTGCCCTTTAACCGGTTGTCTGTGCGCCCCTTTTTTTGCCGTCAATTTCCCATAACACGCCTTGCGGGAGCCTACCGAGAGGGCTATCTCATGAGTTCGCCTCAATGCAGAGCGACTCTAGAAGGACGGGCATGGCCATTCAGGATCTGATCGACGATTTCAGTTATCTCGATGACTGGGAAGATCGGTACAAATATGTGATCGAACTCGGGAAAGGGCTTGCCCCTTTATCTGATGTTGAGCATCGCGACGAAACCAAGGTTCAGGGATGTGTGAGCCAGGTCTGGCTCGTCAGTGAAAGCGACGACGGGGGCGCTCACCTCTCCTTCCGTGGTGATAGTGATGCGCTCATCGTCAAAGGTCTGATCGCCATCCTGCTGGCCATGTATTCCGGCCAAACCCCTGCTGACATCCTGGCAGTCGATGCAAAATCAATTTTTGAACAATTGGGTTTGGATGAGCATTTGAGCCCGCAGCGCTCAAATGGCCTTCATGCCATGGTGTCTCGCGTTCGTGAGGACGCGGCTCGGCAGCTTGCAGACGCTCACACGGACTGATCGGGACCCGGTGGCGCCTCTTTGTCGGCTTTCCATAGATAGGTGCCGCGACGGACCTCAGGAACTCCAGTCAGTTTGTAGTGATGTGCCAGCCTTGAGAGGGCGAGTTTAAGCACCAGTTTCGCAGAGCGCTGGGGCCACCCGAGCGTCCGTTCTGATTGTTCCAGGCCTCGCAGGTGGCAGCAGGTTTCCACCACAATGTCGGCAAGACCAGGCCCGACGTCTACCAGTGCCTGCTCGACTCTTTTCCGCGCGTCTAAGGCATGCGCTGACAGGTCTCCCCGGCCAGCCGGTCCCGTCGACGAGCGGTCCACATGCGCCAACATGCCCTCCCAGTTCAAGGTCGTGCGCGCATCAAGTTGGGCGAGCGTATAGTCACGACGAAGCTGTTCGCCTGCCGCTGCCTCTGCTTCTGTCAGATAGGCAGCCCCGTTCTTTCCCTGGCGCCGACGCAGCCATCCCAAGGGGGATTCCCCCTGGTTCACGTTGCGGCGCACCATGCCACGACCCGGCTCGTCGATTGTCGTCTCTCCCATAAGCCGGTGCTGCGCCTGAAAAGGCTCAGCTACCGCCATCTGCCGACGCCACCAGCCATGCCCCGCCTCCGACAGAATATAGACAGGACCATCGCCTCCTGGCGCGCGCTCCGCCGCTTCCCCGGTGCTGGTTTGGAGCAGGTCCGCACGATGCAGCGCTCCCAATATGTCCGTTCTGAGATTCATAATCGGCTTTTGCCATTGGTTTCGGGGACCATAAAGTCCAGCCAGGCTTGGATCCGCAGCAATATTCTGGAGAAAATGCTCCGGTTCTCGGAGCCGTCGAAACACCCGCAATCCCTCACGACGCAACACACCTGCTGCAATTTCCATGTTCAACCTCCTATTGCATACTTGATGTCAGGCCAGACCGGGCGGCGGACAGGATGGAAAGAGCCCTCTCCAGACGGTCCAGCATCAGATCAAGGCGGAGATCATCGCGCCGGTCCTCCACCCGCTCGCAGGCATAAGCGGCAGTCGTCCTGTCGCGTCCAAAATGTCGGCCCACTGCGCCGAGCGACAGACCAAAGGTGATGTGGGCCAGATACATGGCGATCTGACGGGCTTGCGCCACATGCGCTTCACCCCGGGTGCTCGCACAGAGCGCTTCTGGCAAAATGTTGTAAACTCTTGCAACCACTTCACAGGTCAGTCGGACGTCGGCTGCCTGGTGCGCCCAGACGGCCGCCCGTTTCGCGGCACCCTTCGAGGTCAAAATACCGTAGCGTGATAGTTCTTCCGTGCGATTCAGTGAAACATTTGAGGACATTTTTTGCATTTCATTGCGCCTCCCACCTGGTTATCAGACGATTGTGTTTCGATCTCGTTGACCGTGCCCTTACATATAAGGCTGTCTGCAAACCCCGGGGGTAAATTTTGCGTTTTACGCAAATTTTTTGAATGTCAGGCGTATGCGAACTGCGCGAAATGCAAATGAGAGAAAGCCTGTGAAAAATCGAATTCGACATTATCGCCGTCAAATGGGCCTGACGCAGACTGATCTGGCCAAGCGGCTGGGGACGACGGCCGCCACCGTCTCCAGACTTGAAACTGACGGGATCAAAATCTCCGTCGACTGGCTGGCGCCGCTTGCAAAAATCTTTCAGGTTCAGCTCACGGATCTAATTGATGAGCCCTCGCCAGAGCGCATCGAGATGCTCGGAGAATTAGGTGCCGGCGGCACCGTTACCGCTCCCAAAAGAACCATAGAAACGGGTTTTCTGCTTCGTGTTCCTGCAACTGTTCCGGTGGCCGTTCAAGTCAAGCATGACATTGGCCAGTACACTGCGGGAGCCCTTCTCATCGCTGATCGGCTGACAGGCGATGACTTTAAGCAGGCGTTCGATCAGGATTGTCTTGTGGGATTGCGTGGTGGCAAAATTTTTCTGCGACGTCTCATTCAAAGCCCCAAAAATGGGGCACAGTTCGGATTGGTTCCGCTTGAGCCTGGTATTGAAACAAAATATGTCAACCAACTCACCTGGTGTGCGCCCATTGTCATGTCTGTCATGTATTTTTGAGGAGCTGGTTTACGTAATCCGCAAACTATCCTCACCCCGTGACCGACCTGTCATCCTGGTTGGATGGATCAGACCAACGCCATTCTCGAAGAGCTTACGCGCAATGGGCGCTTAGCCTATCGGCAGCTGGTGCGGGCGGGTGCTCCAAAATCGGACCACGGTTCTTGCGCCTATGAAGACCCAACTGCTCAAATGGCCAGCATCAAAAAACAGCTTCAGGTTGGCTTCAGGTTGGCTTCAGGTTGGCCTCAAGTTGCAGCAAACCGCCCCATGGGCGTGCCGTCCCCTTCGAACCGCTGCGCTGGAGTCACATCTCGCGTGCCTTCTGCGGTCTCAATCATTGCGCGCCCAACAAACAACGCCCCGTCCACCGCCCACCACCTGAAATCCGGTCCACCTTCACACCCCAGGTGCCCCTGAAGCTCTGTCCGTCCTCTGCCAGCCGCAGGCGCGCACCACCGCGACCAAGTTCCGATAGCCAGATCCCGTTCAATAGATTTCTGTCGCGGGAGGCGATCAAGAGTCCGGGGCGCGGGGCAAATTCGCTGCGCCGATAGCTGCCGGTCACTCGCCCGTCCCGGTCAACAAGATGCAGGCGTCCAAACTCAGTGTCCCACAGGCCTGTGAACCCTTCGCAGCTTGGGCCCAAAGCCTCTACGCTCAGAGGGTGCTCACTCAGAATGTGCCCGCCGCGCTCCGGAGAGGCAAAAACCCGCACAACATAGCGACCAGGCTCCCCCGGCGCTGCAAGCAGAATTTCAGATACCGCATTCCCCGCAAGGGCATAGCGCTCCTCACGAGCTTCCACGCTGCCTGCCTTTGCCAGGCCAATCGCCCCGTCTGACATAAGACAGGCTGACGGCGCGGTGTCAGCGGAGATGGTCATTGCCTCCCCTGTGCGATAGGTCGCCTGATCGAGACTTAGCTCGACCGGTCGTGAGGCACGCACAGCCGCATCTGCCGCACGCTCAAGGGTGAGCGGCAGCGCGCCCGTCACTGCGGCCAGTGCCCCAATCGCTCGATCGCTGGCTGACCGGATGGGACGCCCCTGCGGAGACCGGATCGGCTGCGGACAGGCCGATTTCGCGCGACAAAATCTAAGGGCGGCAATTGCCTGACCCACTTTGAGATAGGCACCTGCCAGTTCATTTGCGCCGCAGACCGGGCCGCTTGCGCTGAGCGGGGCTGAGGTCACTGGTGCCGCGGCAATGGCGAGGGCTGCGTCGAGCCGCGCAGCGCTCAGCATGGCCCGCGACAAAGCTTCAAAATAGGCCTGCGTATACTCCTGGCTGTCGTCCCGTCGTGCCCATTCGGCGGCGACGTCGATCTCGGCCAAAAGCGCGCCCACACGCCAGGCATGTTGTTGGACCCCTTTTCGAAACTCCGTTTCTTCGATCCACCCTTTAAGCCCGCTGCGCATATCCGCTGCTCGTGCAGACAAAGCATCCGCTTCAAGCGATGTTTCAGCAGAATCAATCGCCAGACGCACCAAGGCGCGCTCAACGCCTCCCAAGACAACAGCAAGTCCGGTGGGTGCGGTGTCCTCGACGATACCGGGGAGCGCGGTGCGACCGCCGACAAGCTCCGCCAGAGACATTTCAGCGATCTCCAGGTCCGCTGCGAACGCCGCAGACCGTTCGCAATTCATAATCGGGCAAACAGTGGTTTGGCACTGCCGCGCCTCAGCAATAACCCGCTCAGACAATTGTTCTATTCGTGCGGCGGCAGCGCGCACAGCCCCTGCGTCCCGGGTACATTCCAGCGGCTGGGATTCTTCTGCCCGAGCACCGTCATGGCGTTGACAAAGCCGCTCTTTTTCACAATCGCCCATAGCATTGGTGTAGCTGCGTAGTCCGGCCATTGCTCTGGCGGCCGATCTCTGTTGCGCTGTCAACGCCCGCTCCAGAGTCGCTCTGGTCCCTGGCGGCGCGCGGTCGCTGATCTGACTGAGCGCTCTCTCACTCTCGCGAATGCCCGCAAGTGCCGCCTCTGCGCGGTCACGGTAGAGGGACACGGTCTGGGCCAGATAAGCACAGCGTTCGCAAGGTTGTCCGTCAATCACGGCACCGCGCTCAACATCTGCCAGCAGGTCAAGCACCCGCGCCATATCCCTATCGAGACGTAAGGTCGCTGGAGATGCGATCTGTTGGACGATACGCGCAGAGTGTAGAGACCCTGTTGAGCGGTCCCAGACCCACCAGCCGACGGTTGCGCTCATGACCACAACAAAGACAGCCAGAGCCGCCAGGATCAGGTGCTTATGGTCGTTGAACATTTTCATATTCTGATTGGGTGGTTTTGGGCCGTAAGGCCGCCAGAATGGGCCGCTTAGTATTGCCCACAACTGGCCGTGACAGAAGCACTTCCTTCCTCAACAGTAGAGCAAGCCCCGCTGCCAAAGCAGAAAGCGGCTGGAACGCCTGAGAAAAAGAATCCGATATAGGAATTGCCTGCGCTTTTCTGAAAGGTGCCGGTCATCTCGAACCGCCTGGTGCCGCGGCGCGGGAAGTTAATCACATCGCCAACGGCCGGTTCGGACAGGGGAATATAGTCCCGGGCGTCAAACACGACACTTGCTGCACCCGTCGCTTTTACTTCGCACCAGCCGGAGAATTCGGCAGAGCCTGCGCCACTGGCGGCCACAGGAAAACTTGCCCGCTCTCCCAGAGCAATGGTTTGCGTGCCGCCTTCGATGGTTGCCTGCTCGCTCGCCTGGGTTGGCGCAGCCAATAGCATCGCAGCCAATAGCATCAAAGAAAAAGTCGCCGCTGCAACTCTTGCGGTGAAGGTTTGTGTGATCATCTCTTCTAGGCCTCTCAAAGAACTGCGAACTGACGGTGCACCCTCTGCGTTCCGCCCAGAGTGACGCGCAGGTCCGCTGCGAGCAAGCCCCAACAGCCTTGTTGAAAGAGATTTGATCCCTGGTGAACGTTACTTGCTGCCGCGGGTTCCGCCGCTTTTCTGACCAAGACCCATTTTCTTGGCGAGTTTAGAGCGGGCCGCCGCGTAGTTGGGCGCGACCATCGGATAATCTGGCGGCAGGCCCCATTTACGACGGTACTCCTCTGGCGACAGATTGTAGTGGGTGCGCAGGTGACGCTTCAGCGATTTAAAGCGTTTCCCGTCTTCCAGACAAATCAGATAGTCAGGAGTAATCGACTGGCGCGCCGGAACAGCAGGCTCGACAACCAACTCTTCTTGATTCGCGCCCGCCTGATCGACGCTGCTCAGCGCCCCAAACACTGTTTCAATCAGTGCAGGCACGTCTGAGACGCTCACGGCATTGTTTCCAACATATGCCGACACAATCTCGGCGGTCATCTCTACCAGATCCGCCTTATCTTGCATGGAACCACTCCACTCAACTGTTCCTCATGGAATATTTAGCTAAAGCGCTTTCTTGATTGTCGTCAGCAGCTAAAAATAATGCCGGTGACTTATAGCAATCGAAAGAAACACAAGCAACGCAGCATGAGAATTTAACGCACATTTGGCGTTCATTTGCGGTTAATTGCTTCTGCACTTGCAGATAGAAATTTTTATTACAGGCACTTAGCAGATCAAAGGTTTTGCCCTGCTATCAATCCGACCCCTTCAAAATGCCCAGATCGTCAAGATATCGATCAAGTGCAACGGTCATTATGTCTTGATGAGTCCGGGCCAGCAGGACTCCTGCGCCTTTCAGGCGCTGATGACGATCCTGTTCCAGGCGAACCGACACTTTTACCCGCGGCGGCACGGAGCGACGTCTCTCAACCAACGGGCTGACGTCGCGTTTTCTGCGTTCTGGGCCAGCATAGACCTTTTGGTCAGAATATTCCGTGATCTGACAAGGGTGGGCCCCAGACGGCACTTGGGACTGATGAGTGGATTGGGGCTCCTGAACGGATTGCGCGGCGCGTCCGGTGCGCTTGGTTCTCGTCGGCGCCCGATTGGGCTTGGCCCGCTTGCCAAATGCCGGTTTTGCGTCTGGCGCAGGTGGGCGCAGGGATGCATGCGCTGTTCCCGATGACTGTTCCGCATCCGGACTAGCCTCAACAAGGGGCGGCGGCGTTCCCCCACCGCGCTCCATCATATCCGCTGTCAAAGTGGCAAATCCATCTGAAGCGCGGGACGCGGGCATGGACCGTTTAGAGGCACTCATTCTTGGTTCTCCTGACTGCGAGGCAGGTGCTTTTGCGCACTCGCACATTGTGTCGTGGATGAAGATAATTTGCTGTTGGATCAGTGCCCGGCTCTGCGGCCAAATGCAGGTGCCTGACGGCCCAATGCGTTTACGTTGCTTGGGACATGGCTGCCAAACGCGTCGGTAGGAGCATGGGTCTGTTCGGGACGAAGCCGATCAATGCGGTCCGCCATATAGGTCCACAATGCTTCGACTTCCCCTGCACTCTTTCCGTTAGGCTTGGTTTCCATCACTGTGCGCCCATCAATCATGCTGGCGGCAAAATCGACCCTGTGATGGAGCGTCACCGGCGCCACCGTTCCGTGCTGCGACAGGGCAACCGCGGCGTCAGCGGTAATCCGGGTGCGCGCCGTCGCCGCATTCACGACAAACACCAGAGGTTTGTCGTGCCATTGCGCGATATCGACCGTTGGTCCGACGGCGCGTAAATCATGGGGGCTCGGACGCGTCGGCACGACGACCATATCGGCGTAGGAAACGACATCAGAGATCGCGCGGGTTACGGCCGGCGGCGTATCGACAATTGCAAGCTTCATCCCGGCCTGAGCTGCTTCGCGCAGGGCCGGGCCGACGCCACCATAGTCCGCCTGAAACAGGGACGGCCCCTCCAGAGAGCGGACCTCCATCCATTTCTGCAAGCTGCCCTGAGGGTCTGTATCAATCAGGCCGACCGGACCTGCCCCCGCCAGATGGGCGGCGATTGCCACATGACCCGCGAGGGTCGTCTTCCCGACACCTCCCTTTTGGGCTGCGAAGACCAGTACAAACATTTCCGTCGACATCACACCATTCCTTCGAGCGAAACTAGCCAGTGACCAGTGACCGGCGAAGATCACCCTAAGGAGCTGCGAGTTAACAGAAATTCAAACAAACAAATCAGCTAAAACTCGGCTAAAACATTGACAAAACTGTATTTTTTCGCATTTTGAAAGACAGGTGGCGGCGCGTTGATTGGGGCCTAAAGAAACATGTTTTTACGCGATATCTGGTATTTCGCCGTTCCAGGAGAAAGCCTGGCGCCCGGGGCCATGCTGCACAAAGTTCTGCTTGGCGATCCGATTGTCATCGGCCGTGAGGCAGATGGCACGCCGTTTGCCTTGCGCGATATCTGTCCGCATCGTGGCGTCCCCTTGTCATCGGGTGCCCTCTTCTCGCCTCAGACGAGCGGATGCGGCACCAGCGCCATTGAGTGCCCCTATCACGGCTGGAAGTTCCGGCCCGACGGACATTGTGCGGAAATCCCCTCGCTTGTGCCCGACCAGCATATGGATATTGAGCGCATCAAAGTGCGGTCCTATCCGGTGCGGGAAGTACAGGGAAATATCTGGATCTACATTGCCAACGATGCACATCCAGACGCGACGCCGACAATCGATCCGCCGCAGGTGCCAGGCTTTGACGACAAAGTGCCGAACATCCGCGAATCCATGATCTTCGACTGCCATATCGATCATGCGGTGATTGGCTTGATGGACCCGGCCCATGGGCCGTTTGTACACCAAGCCTGGTGGTGGCGGTCATCTAAGTCGATTCATGAAAAGGCAAAAGATTTTGCGCCCAACCCGCGCGGCTTTACCATGGTCGCCCATACACCTTCGTCCAATTCAGCCGGGTATAAAGTGCTTGGCGGGAAACCGGTAACGGAAATCTCTTTCCAGCTGCCAGGAATTCGTATTGAGCATATCAAGATCGGCAAGCACACAGTTTGCGGCCTGACAACGGTCACGCCGTTGGATGAGAAACGTACTGAAATCACACAGACGTTCTATTGGACGATGCCGTTTCTCTCTTTTGCAAAACCCATTGCACGCCAGTTCATGCGCGCTTTCCTCGGCCAGGATCGGGACATGGTCAACCTGCAACAAAAAGGGCTCAAGTTCGAGCCGCGCCTCATGTTGATCAATGATTCAGATGTCCAGGCAAAATGGTATCACCGCCTTAAAACCGAATGGGCAAAGTCGGTTGAAGACGGGAGTGAATTTGTAAACCCTATCGAACCCATCACATTGCGCTGGCGAAGCTAACAGAAAAGCCCCGCAGGTCTCCCTGCGGGGCTTCATTTCGTCGAGAGGTTTCGCTTTAGAAACGGTAGCCGAAGCCGGTACCGAAGATCCAAGGATCAAGATCTACGTCGGCAGTGATGGCACCGCCATTGATGCTGACATCCGTGTTGAGCCAAAGCTTCTTCACATCAATGTTGAACACCCATTGATTGCCAAGGTCATAGTCCATGCCTGCTTGCAGGGCGTACCCAAAATTGTCTTCATAATCAATGGACGTTACTGCGCCACTGTCTTCACCGTAGAAGATCGTGTAGTTGATTCCGGCACCAACATATGGGCGGAACTGATCTTTTGGTGTGAAGTGGTATTGCAGCAAGAGCGTTGGAGGCAGTATCCAAACATCGCCGAGATCAACGCCTGCGGTGGCGGACATATCATGCGGCGACGTGGCCAAAATAAGCTCGGCCGCGATATTGTCTGTAAAGAAGTAGGTGATGTCGAGTTCCGGCACCAGCGCGCCGTCTGCTTCCACAGACCCCGTCAAGCCGGTGACTGACGCGCTTTCGTCCGGTGACACGTAAATGCCGCGTACGCGGATCAACCACGGGCTATCGCCACCCTCTGCGCGTGCTTCAACCGCACTTCCAAAAAAACCCAAGGCGCCTGTTGTGAGCCCCAGTGCGAGGGCTAGTGCGCTTGTAACCACCCCTAACTGTTTCATCTTCTTCTCCTCGTAATGCACACGCTTTCGGTGCGGTCAGTGAGGAGGGGCACGTCCGATAGGCCCCTTCTCTTCGTTCTGACAATCTGTCGGATTGAGAGTTCGGGCCTTGATCCGGATCAATTACATGTGATGTGCGACAAAATGCGCGCAGAGGAGATGCTCATTCGCAGCAGACCTGGGGAGTCGCTGCGTTTTGCTAGATGGTTTGCGTTAGATGGCTTGAGCGGTCGCTTCCTGCCGCCATCTGACTTTCAGAAAAGCCGCCAGGCCGTCGATCGCCTGTTCGCCTTCCGGCAGTATCGGGAAAAAGGCGTGCCAGACATGGATCATGCGATCCCAAACTTCCAGTTTGCAGTCTACACCCACAGCCCTTGCCTTTTTCTCAAACTCCCGGCTGTCATCCAGCAACAGTTCTGCATCACCCACTTGCAAGAAGAGAGGTGGCAGACCTTTGAGGTCGGCAAGCAAAGGAGAGGCAAGCGGGTCTTCCGCCGACGCACCGCCGAGATATTCCTCTCCGGTCTGGACGATGCCCGCTGGCTCGATCATTGGGTCCGCATCTGCGCGGGTCTTATAGGTTTCCGATCGCCCGGTGAGGTCAGTCCAGGGACTGAGGCCAATTGCAGCGGCAGGCATGGGCAATCCCATATCCCGTGCTTTGAGCAAAGTGGCAAAGGTCAACCCACCGCCTGCGGAGTCCCCTCCGACAGCCAGTTGGGCTGGCGACATGCCATCGTCCAGCAGTGCCTTGTAGGCCGCGACGCCATCTTCAACGGCTGCTGGAAACGGATTTTCAGGCGCCAAACGATAGTCGAAGCTGATGACCCGGGCATCCGCTGCTGTCGCTAACCGCGCTGTGAGATTTGCGTGGGAATTGGGGGAGCCCATGACATATCCGCCGCCATGGAAATAAAGCAGTGTGTGCTCCGGTTCTTTACCTTCAGGCTTAAAGACCTGCGCTGGACGCCCTGCAAGCTCTGTATGCTCCCGGCTGACCCCCTGTGGCTCGCCAAAAGCTGCCGACATTGCATCCATAGATGCCCGACGGTCCTCTAAAGACAGGCCTTCGCGGCCCATATCAGCCTGTTTCAACAGCTCAATTACCTGATCGATTGGCTCTGCGGACATGGTTTTTCCTCCGTTTGTCGTGGTCCACTTGCGCGGGACGCCGACGCCTCCTGTTTTCGTTGAGGCCATGATGACCGAAAGAAGGCTCAGCGAAAAGAATATCCGGTAAGAATTCGCCGTGCGCGAGCGAATCGGCGTATTTTGTCTGACAGGTGGTGAGGATTGCCGAAAGCGTGCGTAACAGGCGGCCGGGGCGAACTCAGGGATGTTTGACGATGGAAAATGTGGCCTATTTTGGCGGCGCAGAGAATGCTCACGGCATTGCCTATAGCCGCAGCGCGTTCCATCAAATGTCGCGTCTCACCAAACATCACCGATCACAGTTGAAAAACGCTCTCATGTCGATGCGGAGCGATGATAGCAATGACGAAGTGCTGACCGGGTCGCGGCGAACCCGGCGGCTTGAGGATGGCTTGCGGTTTGTTTTTGAACGCAATGGGAGTGCGCTGACTGTGCTTGCCATCACTGACGCCGGCTTCCCGCCCCAAGCAAAGGACACCCCCCGATGAGTTCTTCATTAAAGCAGGACAGCCGGTCGAGCGAGCCGCAACTTGTTTATGGGCCCTCCGGAGAGGCGCTCTACACTTTGGTCCCGGTTGGCGAGTATGAACGGCTCAAACGCGCGGCGGAGGATATTGTTGACATCAAAGCTGCCAATGAGGCTCTTCTGGGCGACCGCGCGGATCTTATTCCTGCAGAAGTCGTGCACCGGATTGCCGACGGGGAGAACCCGGTTCGCGTCTGGCGGGAGCATCGTGGTCTTAAAGGTGTCGAACTTGCGCGAGCGGCAGGGATCAGTCCCGCTTATCTCTCAGAAATCGAAACCGGCAAGAAGGACGGTACCTTCCGCACCATGACGGCGATTGGCCATTGTCTGGGGCTGCCGCTTGATGACCTTGCGCCTATTGCAGATGATGAAGACCGGGTGAGCCGCGAACAGGCAGCGCGGATCAACGATATCCGCGCGCAGATCCGCTTTATTGAGGATCTCATTGTTGGCCCAGGTGATTTCAGCACAGGCGCTGTGCGGCAAGCAGCTGCCACACTTGCAATCGATGCAGAACAGATGCTCGCTGGCAACGGGGAACAGTCTGACTGGCTACCACAGGTGCTGGAAGGGGTGGAGGAAATTCTCGACCTGATTGACCGCGCCGAGGGCGATATTATCGAGACAGCGCGCTCAACCCGCGCTGATCTGGAGAAAGTTGTGACGCTGAGTGCCTTTCGGGCACCGATAAACCAGCCAGGCTGAGCCTCTTAGATCGAGCGTCTGTTAAGCAAATGTCTCAGACGCGACGATCCGATCCCAGAAATGCAGAATGGAATCGGCCCGGTCCATGGTCACGCTATCAAATAGCGCAATGGTGCGTTCCATCTCATTTTCGCTCAAGGCACCACCAGGACGCGCGGTGCTCAGCGCCAAAGCCACCTGCTGAAATCCCTCACGGGATAGGCCCATCGCTTTGCCTGCGACCGCCAGGGGTTCTCCACCGGGGTCACCAATAATCCAGGCAGCGGTGGTCGATGAAATGCCTGCAGAAGTAGCCAGCGCGCCCTGCGCGGTCTCTTCTGCAACGCCGGAGATCAGACGAAGCTGGGCGCCCTCGGAGATGCGTTCGGCGCGGCACAGCAATCGATAGGTTTCGTGCAAGGCCGGATCACCCGATTGCAGCAAGTCGGTAATATCGACTGCGTCTGCGAGCGCTTCTGAGATGCCACGCCGGTCAACCGGGAAGCGCTTTAATATCAGGGCTCGCTCTTCACCGTCAGCCCAAAAAAACATGAGATGGGCAAGCCACGGTGTCAGTTCCTGGCGCTGCAGGAGCGGACGGATAAATTCTGGCTTGGCTGACGAGCGGCGCACCATTGCTTCAAGCGCATGGGTTGACAGCGTTGCGCCTTTGTTTGTGATAAGATAGGAAAGTACCTCTGGTTCGGCGCGGGTTACAAGCGCGTCACAGACGACACGGGACAGTTCCAGCCGACCAGCAATACAGAGTCTGTGGCGTTCTTCAGCCTCTTCTGCCACCCGAACAAGGTCGCAGTTGGTCAGACAAAGTCCATCCGCCAAAATCGGTTCACAGATCTCAAACGGCTCGGCGAGCAATGCTGAAAGAAGAGCGCTCGGCGCCGTTTCAAGAGGTGACACCCGCTCAGCAAGTCGCCGCTTAAACTCAGCGTCAGCAATTGGCAGCAAATCAACCAGCGCCGTTTCCGCCAAAGCCAATTCGTTTGGGGCCAATTGGCTGCCACCGGCAAGCAGGAAGTCCGCTAATCGGCGGAGCAGCTGATCGTGCCCCTGCGTCTCCGCTCCCGTTAGAGACGCAGCAGCAGCCCCAATGGCATCATTTATTTCTGGCGTCGCAGACACGGTCAAAATCCCCAAATTGGCGGCCTAATTCAGCCCCCATGCAACCATTTGAGGCTTAAAATGGTATGAATAGGATTCTTCACATTCGGTCCCATCTGCAGATTGGCGTCGATCACCAAAGTCCGATAACCTCTCATTTTCGCGGGAAAATCGCGGGCCGGTTGGCATTTCGGCACCAACCATAGTGAAAGAGACTTGTTATGATCGTGCGTCGCGTAAAACCGCTGTCTGTATTTGTGTTGTTGGTGGCTGCCTTGGGCCTTTCTGCCTGTGCTTTCGAGCGGGATCCGCAGCTTCTGCAAGACCCCCTCTATAAGGCTGGACATGCGGACGGGTGCCAGTCAGCGCATACAGAGGTGTCTGGCTTTGACGAAACGATCCAGCGCAACAAGGCACTTTATGAAACTGAGGCTGCCTACCGCACTGGTTGGGGAGACGGATACGGATCATGTGGTCGTGGCCGCTCTCAGTTTGATGACCGGTCGATCCTTAATGAGGGCAATGCAACGTCGGGCATCGATTATTAGCTATGAAACGCTGACGGTCCAATAGGGCGACGTCACGTAGACGGGTTTTCTCAAAGCGGGATCTTTATGGGGGAAGAAAATGCGAACTATAATCAGCGGCCTGGCGCTGCTGGCGATCGCCATAGGCGGTGTTTTTTACGGCACCTACAGCACGCTTGATCCGTGCCGTGCGCTTGCCCAAGAGATGGCTGAAGACACGCTGGGAAGCATTGCTGAAAGACCCATGCGCCTGGTCACGAGCCAAATGACATCCCGCGAGTGCACGGAAGGCCTTTGGGAGCGATGGACAGATTTCGAGGAATAATTCCGGGTTTTTCCGGCCGGTTCTTTCGATTGTGGCTTGTCGCCGCAATAGCTCTCCTTGCCACAACGGTTTTCGGTTCTTCTGAAGCTCGTACCCGGGTTGAAACAGGGCGCGACCTACAAAATTTCTGCCAGCAGGCGATTGACCAGGAACTCGAACGCCCGGGCGAACGCATCACCGGCAAAGCCCGCTATTGCCGTCAATATGTCAGCGGGTTCTTTGCCAGCCTGCATGCCATGCAGGTGAATGAGGGAACGCGGAAAGTGCACCCGAATGACGAGGCCGACCGCTTCCAGTGTGCGCTGGTTCCGCGCGCCGCAACCTATCAACAGTTAGAACGGCAGATTGTGCGCTTTGGAGAATGGCACCCGGAATTATTGGATGAGCCAGCCATCCGGCTCATCCAAAAAGCGTTTGATTCCATCGACCCCTGCTAACGGGCGCGATTTCGCCAGACTCCTGTTACGCGACTTCCAGGTCGTCTGGTAGCTTGCCGACATAGCGCGCTGACGGTCGGATCAGACGGCCTGTCGCCTCCTGCTCCATGACATGTGCCGTCCAGCCCGCAACCCGACCGACGGCAAAAGTCGGCGTGAAGGCCTCGCGTGGGATCGCCAATGCTTCCAGCAAGAGAGCCGTATAGAATTCGACATTGGTGTCGAGGGGCCGATGAGGTTTCAGTTCTTTCAGAACAGCTTTCGCTGTTGCTTCAACTTGCCTCGCAAAGGCTGTGCGCTCTTCCACACCGTTGAGGTTTTCAATCGCGGCACCGAGCACATCTGCGCGCGGATCGCGCACCCGGTAGATCCGATGTCCGAACCCCATCAATCGATCCCCTGCCATCACCGCTTCACGCAGCCAGGGCTCAATGTTTTGGGCACCGCCGATATCATCGAGCATGTCCAGGACGGGACCGGGTGCCCCGCCATGGAGCGGGCCTTTCAGGGCACAGAGGGCTGCTAAGACAGACGACACCTGCTCAGCGGCCGTCGAGGCGACAACGCGCGCGGTAAATGTGGACGCGTTCATGCCATGGTCGCTCACCGTGACCAGATATTTGTCCATGGCGTCGATGGCGTCTGGAGCGGGATCTTTGCCATGCAACATGCGCAGATAGTTCTCTGCTTGGGGCCGCGCTGCGTCCGGCTTGACCGGTCCCTTGCCGTCGGCTGCCCGGGCAAGAGCCGCCACAAAGACCGGCATGGAGGCGACCAACCGCACATGCGCATCGGTCGCATGGGTATCTGGCAACAAGCTCAATCCGACACGGAGCGCCTCGGTGATTGTAAGACCCTTACCTGCCTCAAGGAGCGTCGGCACCAGATCGAACGCCTCGACACGCGCCTGCCCCAGAGCTTCACGGGCATCTTCTGCGCTGCACGGCGTGCCCGCCGTTGACCAGAGTGCAGCTGTGACCCCTTCGAAACTGAGCGTCTCGGCCAGGTCCGGCAAATCGCGCCCGGCAATGATCAAGCGACCCGCTGCTCCGTCGACCCGGCTCAAAGCCGTCTCTGCCGCAACGATGCCTTCGAGGCCACCAGCTGAGCCCTTTGACGCTTTGGTCTCTTCGTTCTTGCTCATGTGCTTCTCCTTCTTGTCGATTGAGGGGGCTTCCAGCTTGAGAGCACTTCCTGCTCGGTGGCCTGCCGCCTCTTCTTTCTGCAGTGCAACATGATTGCGCTTGCGTGAGTGGTCAATCTTGATTAAGCTGATCAATATATGAATAAATTGGTTCACACTCCATCTGAGGACGAGGCTCTCTACCTGAACGCCAAGGAAGCTGCGGCTGAATTGGGGGTGAGCCTGCCGACGCTCTATGCCTATGTGAGCCGGGACCTTATTCGCTCAGAACCTGTGCCAAACTCCCGGGCCCGTCGCTATCGGGCTGAAGATGTACGGGGGCTCAAAGACCGGCGAACCTCCAGGCTGGGGGAGACAAAAGAATCACCCGATGCAGCCGGATATACATTGAACTTTGGACCTCCCTTACTGGATTCCGCCATCACGCTGATTGCCGATGGGCAGCTATATTATCGGGGATCAGATGTTGCACAGCTTGCAGCGCACAGTTCCCTGGAGAGCATCGCCACCCTGCTCTGGGATTGCGCCAATGACCCGTTTCAAGATGATGTCCTGCCTCCTGCCCTGCCAGACATTCCAGGTAACCTTCCGCCAGTGGATCGGGCGCTCACTGCCCTGCCCATCGCTGGGACGCTTGATACAACTCTTTTCAACACGACGTCGGAAGGGCTGGCTGCGACCGGCGTTAAAATCATCCGCCTTGTCGCTGCAACCATCGCAGACCAGGCGCCCTCTGCGGATCCTGTTCACCTGCAGCTGCAACACGCGTGGCGCGCTGATGCAACAACAGCGGACGCCATCCGGGCCGCACTTGTTCTCTGCGCTGACCATGAATTGAACGCTTCTGCCTTTACGGCGCGCACGACAGCTGCCGCCGGAACTACGCTCTATGGGGCGGTGATGGCGGGCATGGCCGCCCTTCAGGGGTCGAAACATGGCGGCATCTCCCGACGCACGGAAAACCTGTTGCATGATCTGGCCGAAAGCGACGACCCGGCCGAAAATGTGCGCCAACGCTTGAGAGATCAAGAACCAATGCCGGGCTTCTCGCACTGGCTCTATCCAAATGGGGACCCGCGGGCAAAAGTCTTGATGCGCCTCATGGCGGAGCACCGCGGGCATACCAAGACGTTTGCGCAGATGAGCCAGGTCATCGAAACCATGAAGAGTGCTGCTGGCATCAAACCCAATATTGATCTGGCATTGGCGGCACTCTGCGTTACCTACGACCTTCCGCGTGGTTCGGCGCTTTGCCTCTTTGCGCTTGGTCGTACAGCCGGTCTGATTGCGCACGCCATTGAACAACAAATGCGCCCGGGCCTTATCCGCCCCCGCGCCCGCTATACCGGGCCGACACCCCGGTGACTTTCACCAAGCATTTCTTGTAGGCTTTGCTTATGATCAAACCAACCGCCTTGGTCGCAGGTGCCACCGGCCTTATCGGCAGTCATCTGCTTGACCTTCTCCTCGCCTCTCCCACCCATGAAAAAGTGATTGCGCTCACGCGTCGTCCGCTTGATCGCACAGACGACAAGCTGAGCAATCTCGTGGCGGACTTTGATCAGCTGGAAGCCGCTATCAGCCAATCGGGCATTCAGGTTGACGAAGCCTATTGTGCACTCGGCACCACCATCAAAAAGGCAGGCAGCAAAAAAGCCTTCCGCAAAGTGGACTATGAATATGAAACAGCCTTTGCGCAGGCAGCACTCGCGGCAGGCGCCTCAAAGTTTGCGCTCGTTTCAGCCGTCGGTGCAGACCCGAAATCGCCTATCTTTTATTCCAGGGTAAAAGGCGAAACCGAGACGGCGATACGTGGCCTTGGTTTTGCCTCTACCCATATCTTCCAGCCTGGTGTTTTGCTGGGACACCGCGACGAATCGCGCCCCGCGGAACAATTGGCAGCCACCCTCACCCCCCTCCTCAATCTAGGATTACAGGGGCCTTTAAGAAAATACCGGGGCATAGACGCAAAGACTGTCGCAGCGGCGATGATTGCCGCCCTTCATTCAGACAGACCCAGCGCCGTTTACCGCTACGATGCGATGGTCAAAGCGACAAGGTAAGCCACGTCGATCCCAGAGACTACATCGCGCCGATTGGTCCAGAACCGACGGACTGGCGTGGTTGCGAATCAAAAGCGACTAAACGCGTTTTCATGCTTTACTGTCGACAAAAGAGCGGGTGCCTACACCTAAGTGAGGCAGCGCCTGGGTGGGGGAGTTCGGGCACATGGTTGCAGGCGGCGTACAGGCATCACCGCAAAAGCTACTGGGCTGGTACATGCTGGGGCAAGCAACCTGGTTCACCAGCGTTGGGATGCAGTTCGTCTTGTTTCCCTATCTCGTCGCGATAGTGCTTCACGAAACACCCGCGCGCGTCGGGATTGCCCAGATGAGTCTCTCTGCGCCTGCGATCCTGTTCATGCTGCTGGGCGGCGCGACGGCTGATCGCGGCGACCCGCGCACCATACTCTTCCGCGTTCACCTGCTGGCGGCACTTCCGCCCCTGGCGCTTGCTACAGCGCTTGATGCCAGCTTCCTTACTTTCGAGATGCTTGTCGCCTACGGCCTTGCGATGGGAACCGCGACGGCGTTTGCCATGCCCGCAAGAGATGCGACACTCAGCCGCGTTGCGGGCGGTAATATTCAGCGCAGCGTGACGCTCGCACTTGCTGTGCAACAGACATCCCAGCTTGCAGGCATGTTGATGGGCCTCGCCGCCTCTCTCGTCGGTGTACCGCTGCTTTTCGCCTGGCAGTCACTTGTGATGCTCATTGGCGGCATCGCCACCCGCCAATTGCCAAAGAAACAGAGCAATGACGGTATTATCCATGCGCCCCGGGCACAGGCCATGAAGGACGGTCTCGCCTATGTGCGCCGGTCCGATGTGATTTTTCCTGTGGTCATCGCGATGTTTGCTGTTGGTGTTTTCTACATCGGATCCTTCGTTGTGATCCTACCGCTCATCGTGCGCGACTTTTATGGGGGCGGGCTTGTAGAGATTGGGATCGCCAATATCGCGTTCTGGGGAGCCACCATCATCTCGACTGTCGCGCTTCTTCGTGTCGGTCATGTGGCAAGGCGCGGTCGGGGCGCGATCCTCGCGCTTGCCGTGGGTGTTCTTGTCGTCGGCGCATTTTCTTTCGAAATGCCGTTCTGGCTTTTTAGTGTTTTCTCTTTCATCTGGGGACTGGGCGCAGGCTGTGTCATGATACTCAGTCGAACCATCGTACAGTCAGAAGCCGACGAAGCCTTTCGCGCCCGCGCACTTTCTATTTTTCAGCTCGGGTTTGCTGGAGGGGCTCCTTTGGGCTCGTTGACCATGGGCGTGCTTGCTGGCCTCGTTGGATCCCACATGGCGATGTGGTTTCCTACCATCGGGATGACACTGGTTTTGGCATGGCTTATGCTGAAATCTCGGCTATGGACTCTTCACGCGCACGACGCCACTTAGAAGATCCGGAAAGGACAGATGCCATGCGCCCGATGAACCTTTATTTCGGCGGCCTAGTCACCTGGTTTGGCGCCATTGGCATTCAAACGGTGCTGTTTCCCTTCCTGGTCACTGGACAGTTGGCCCTAGGACCGGCTGAACTCGGCTTTGCCATGATGGCCCTCTTTCTCCCGACCATGTTGTTGATCATGGTTGGTGGTGCAACTGCCGACCATGTGGATGGACGCCGGATATTGATCCTGGTGCATTTTCTCTCAGGTCTTCCTGCGCTTGGTATTTTGATCGCCCACCTTCTGGATGCGCTGACCTATGAAGTCCTGATTATCTATGCGCTCGCCATGGGTGTCGCTGGCGCCTTTATCATTCCGGCCCGCGATTCTCTCCTCACCCATATAGCCGACGGCAAGATTCAGAAGGCAGTGATGATCGCAACCATTTGTCAGTTCGGGGCGCAAATGCTTGGCTTCGGACTTGCCGCCCTTGAACCCTATATCGGTATTGCGGTTATTTTCCTCTCTCAAGTCGCGCTCTTGTGGACCGGGGCCTTGCTTGCCCTTCGTCTTCCGACCCATGAACCAGAGGGCGCGACGGCTCCTTCTCTTGCAGCGATTATTGATGGTTTTCGAGAAGTCGCGCGGGACCCGCGTCTGCTGACCCCAACAGCGATGGTGTTTGGCATTGGCGTTTTGTTTTTTGGGACCGCTCAGGTTGTCCTGCCGTTCATCGTGCGGGACGTTTTCGATGCTGGTGAAAACCTTGCGCGCGATATCGCCATCGTCAACATCTTCATGATGTGCGGCATTGTTTTCACTGCGATGCTCATTGGCCGCATGGGAGGGATTGAACGCCAGGGCCGCGCTCTTGTCCTGGCTCTCGGTTTTGGTGCTTTTGTCATGGCGTCATTCGGTTTCGTCCCCACATTCTGGGCCCTGTCTCTGGCAACCTTTGCATGGGGCTGCGGGGGCGGCGTCGCCATGACCATGAACCGCACCATCATTCAGGAATCAGCGCCCGCCAGTCATCGGGGTCGCATTCTTGCCGTCTTTCAAATGGGTGTGCTCGGCGGCGGGCCTATTGGCGCCCTCCTCTCAGGGTTCTTGATTGAGTGGTGGGGCCCACAAAATGCTGTTTTGCTGCCTGCCGCAGGCATGATTGCCATGCTGTTGCTGGTGTGCCTGGTGAGCCCGATTTGGAGTTTGCGCTCACCCCTCGTTTCCGCAGCGGCAGACTGACTGTTCATCTGTAAGAAGACGCTGCAACTTGCGCTGAACGTCCATTCAGCATAGGCCTTGAAGCTTGTGTGTGCCCAAGGAATCCCCATTGTCGACAGAAACCCACAATCAATCTGACCAGCATGGGCAATCTGACCAGCATGGGCAATCTGACCTGCATTGGTATATGGGTGGCGTCTCCGCTTATTTCTTTTCAGGCGGCGTGCAGACGGTTCTCTTTCCCTGGCTGCTTGTCTTTGTCTTAAACGAAAGCGCCGCGCTCACAGGCGTGGCACAGATGTTTGCCATGCTGCCTATGCTCATTCTGGGTTTGTTTGGCGGTGCGACAGCGGACAGGAAGGAATTGCGCCGATACCTGATGCGCTTGCAACTTATAGCGGGTTTAGCGCCGGTCGCTCTCGCCGTACTCTATATTGCCGGATATCTGAGCTACGAAGTCCTCATTGGCTATGCGATCGCGCTCGCTGCCCTTGGTGCCTTCACCATGCCCGCCCGCGACTCCCTTCTCAACAGGGTCGCCAAATCAAGCCTTGGCGGAAACATCCAGCAAGCGGTCTCCATGGCGACCGGTGCGCAGTTCATGTCACAGGTTGTCGGCCTGCTTGTCGGCGGGCTTGCCACCATTGTGGGCGCCGTTCCTTTGATGGCTGCCCAATCAGCTTCGCTTGTCGTCGCAGCTGTGACAACGATGCGGCTTCCAAAAGCCCCGCCCACCGTCACACACGCGCCCCACGAAAAGCGCCCCTCACAGCTCAGTCAGATCCGCGAAGGTATTGATATTGTCTGGCAGAACGAGGATCTGCGATCCGTGATCTTGATGATGTTCTTCGCCGGTATTCTCTATATTGGCGTCTTTATGGTGCTCTTCCCGATCCTTATCCGCGATATTTATGGCGGGGATTCTTTCGAGATCGCCTTCATCAATATCTGCTTCTTCGGCGGGATCGGTGTGTCATCGATGGTGCAGACGCGGTTGCCGCCGATCAAACGACAAGGGCGGGCTATCATGCTCGCCATGTGTTCCGGCTCCATCATGATGGTATTTGTGCATTTTCATCCGCCGCTTTGGGCGGTCTACACGCTGGCGCTCTTCTGGGGCCTGTCGTCCGGCGTGTCCATGAGCCAGTCGCGAGCGATCGTTCAAATTGCTGCCGTGGACAGTCACCGGGCACGGGTTCTGTCGGTGTTTCAGCTTGGCATGATGGGGGGCGGCCCGATCGGCGCGTTCGGGGCAGGCTTTGTGATTGAGGCCCTAGGGCCACTCAATGCCGTGCTGGTGCCATCATCCAGCATGGTCGTGCTTTGGCTCCTGATCTTCTTCTTCACAAATATGTGGAAGATCGAAGCGGGGACAGGCCAGGCGACCACGGTCGCCCAGCCCTAGTTTGCACTTTGACTTCGCATATTCTGATCCGAAAAGTCCGCAACTTTTCAGGAATAGGCTGCTACTCGTATTCGCGCTCATCCCACCAGGGGAAGAAGACGGGCATGTCTTCGGACACTTTGCAGGGATAAACAGCCGGGCGTTTTTCCAGGAAGGACATAACGCCCTCCTTTGCGTCTGCTGAGGCCCCGCGGGAGAAAATGGAACGGCTGTCCATCTTGTGGGCTTCCATCGGATGATCAGCACCCGCCATGCGCCATACGAGCTGCCGCGACAGCGCGATCGACACGGGCGCCGTGTTGTCGGCGATCTCGCGCGCGATTTCACGTGCCTTTGGCAAGAGCTGATCTTCCGGCAGCACTTCCCGCACCAGACCGCCACGCAGTGCTTCCTGTGCGTCAAACACTTTGCCGGAATAGATCCATTCCAGCGCCTGGCTCACACCAACAACACGGGGCAGAAACCAACTGGAACAAGCTTCGGGAACAATGCCGCGACGTGCAAAGACGAAACCGAAGCGCGCCTTCTCTGATGCAAGGCGAATGTCCATAGGCAGCTGCATAGTGACACCGATGCCAACGGCAGCGCCATTGATCGCTCCGATCACTGGCTTCAGGCTTTCATAGATGCGCAGTGTGAGACGTCCGCCGCCATCACGCACAGACGGGTGGCTCCAGTCGATCTCGCCATCAGCGGTCGTCGCCGATCCGCCTTTGTCGGGCCGGTCGTCGCGCTTTTCATAATCGAAAGTTTTGGCCCCTGCAGAGAGGTCAGCGCCTGCGCAGAAAGCTTTGCCTTCGCCGGTAATAATGATCGCGCGAACATCGTCATCTGCATCTGCGCGGTCAAAAGCATCAATCATGTCGAGCATCATCTGACCGGTGAAGGCGTTCATCTTCTCCGGACGGTGCAGTGTGATGGTCAGGATATTGTCCTCGACCTCATATTTGATTGTCTCGTAGCTCATGTTTTTCTCCCTATTCAAGCCATAGTGTTTCGAGGGATATATTTCCCCTGCGTCACCCTTGGAGACGGGTAAATCGCAGATCCCTCGTGAATTCAGCGGTGCATAAATGTCTGCACCTGATATAACAGCCTTCGCGACAAGGCTGCACTAGATCATGATCGTTTTTATGTGGCTTCACTTAAAAACGATATACATGATCGGTTTAAACAGACTTGAGCGGGATCGGACGGAAAACCGCGTACACTTTTCCTGATCCCGCTCTGGAAAAGCCAGCGCGCACGCCAGCGCATAGGCTGCCGAGACCAATAAAGACACGCCGGGAGATGACCTAAATGTTCCACCCATGCCACCACGCCGCCAAAAACCCTGATAAGCCCGCTTATATTATGGCGGCGACCGGGGAAGTTGTGACCTATGGCGAACTGGAAGACCGCACCAACCAAGCCGCTCAACTGTTCCGCGCTGAAGGCCTGAAGCCTGGCGATGCGATCGCCATTTTCATGGACAATAATGCGCGTTTTCTAGAACTCTGCTGGGCAGCGCAACGGGCCGGCCTTTACTTCACAGCAATTTCCTCGCGCCTGACAGCGCCGGAGGTTGACTATATTGTAGGAGATTGTGGCGCGAAGCTCTTCTTCACCTCAAGCGCGATTGGCGCCGTAGCGAATGAGCTTGTCGGCCAAGGTCTTCTCAAGAGCGTCACCAAACGCTTCATGATCAATGGCAAAGACGATGGTTATGAGAGCTATGAAGAAGCCCGTAACGGAATGCCGACGGACCGTATTGCCGATGAGACTGCGGGCACGGATATGCTCTACTCGTCGGGCACAACCGGACGGCCAAAGGGAATTCGTCGGAAACTCTCAGGTGGCCCGATTGATGAGGGTGAAGGCCTGCTCAATCTGGTGACATTGCTCTATGGCATGACTGAGGAGACCATGTATCTCTCTCCTGCACCGCTCTATCACGCAGCTCCGCTGCGCTACAATATGTCAGTCCAGCGCATTGGCGGTACCTGCATCGTGATGGATCATTTTGATCCAGAAGAGTCACTCAGGCTCATTGAGAAATACAAGATCACCCACTCACAATGGGTGCCCACCATGTTTGTGCGCATGCTAAAAATGCCACAGGACGAACTACGGAAATATGATCTCTCAACGCACAAAGTTGCCATTCACGCAGCCGCCCCCTGCCCGGTTCCTGTCAAACAACAGATGATCGAATGGTGGGGGCCTGTGATCTATGAATATTATGCAGGCTCTGAGGGCAACGGGTTCTGCCAGCTTAATTCCGAAGAGTGGCTTGAACATAAAGGCTCCGTTGGCAAACCACTACTCGGGTCGGTTCACATTTGCGACGAAGATGGCAATGAACTGCCTGTTGGTGAAGCCGGGACAATCTATTTTGCGCCAGCAGAGGATGCGGACCCGGACGATATGTTCGAGTATCATAATGACCCGGACAAAACGAAAGACTCGCGCCATCCAAACAAACGTGGCTGGTCAACGCTCGGCGATGTGGGGCGCGTCGATGAAGACGGGTATCTCTACCTCACTGACCGCAAGGCGTTCATGATCATTTCCGGCGGGGTGAATATCTATCCGCAGGAAGCAGAGAATGTTCTCATCACCCATCCGAAAGTCGCAGACGTCGCCGTTATCGGTGTTCCAAATGAGGACTTTGGCGAAGAGGTAAAAGCCGTTGTACAGCCGGTGGACTGGAACGAAGCAGGGCCAGACCTCGAAGCAGAACTGATGGATTTCTGCAAAGAACAGTTGGCGCAAATCAAGTGCCCGCGCTCTGTCGACTTTGACGAAGAACTGCCACGTCACCCAACAGGCAAGCTCTATAAGCGTCTCGTGCGGGATCGCTATTGGGGCAATCATGACTCGAAAATCGTCTAATCCTCAAACACCCCGAACCTCTCGTCGCTCGCTCAAACTGCCGGGCGACGGGACCATTCGCCGTGAAGACATCACACCGGCCTTTATCGACCGCCTGGAAGGCCAAGTCGCGAGCCTGCCGAACTATTCGCTCATCTCCCATGAAGAACGAGAAGCCTCACGACAGGCTTTTCTAGCGGGACGCCGCAAGAACCAAAGCCTGTGGGTGTTTGGCTATGGCTCGCTTATGTGGAACCCCGCCATTCATGTTGTGCAAACCGCGCGGTCAACGCTGTTTGGATATCACCGCGCGTTCTGTCTGCATCTGGTCATCGGCCGCGGCAGTCCTAAGAAGCCCGGACTTATGTTAGGGCTTGATGCGGGCGGGTCTTGCGTTGGTCTGGCTCATCGCATTGCACCTGAGCATGTGGAAAGCGAAACCGAAATTCTGTGGCTCCGCGAGATGGTTGGCACGGGCTATGTCCCTAAGAGCGTGCAGTTGCAAATGGGATCAAAACAGGTTCAAGGGCTTACTTTCGTTGCTAACCGACAAAGCAAGCGGTACGCCGGGCGTATTCCATTCCAGAAGGCCGTGCGCCGAATGGCAAGTGCAGAAGGTGATATCGGGACGAATAGAGACTATCTCTATCGCACCATCGCCCACCTGAATGAGTTTGGCCTGGCAGAAGGTCCCTTGCACGAACTGGAACGCGCCGTCCGCGAACGGGCTGGTGACCTTTAAATTTCTCTGAATCCAGCGTATTATCTGCAATGAACGGGGTACGTTCGGCATCTTTTGATCGCATTTCCGGACGGTGAACCGGACCCACTTCTCCTGGAAATGCTTGTAAAGGCTTTTTTATGTCTCTTCTTCGTCCAGCTCTCCTTAGCACCGCCGTCCTTTTGGCCACTGCTTTCGTCCTGCCCGCACAGGCGGTTGAAACACACTCGTCCGGCAAGCGGTGCGCCAACAATCAAGGGGTGGGTGGCAAATTTGATCGGGAATTTTTCGTCTTCTTCGATACAGGTTCCGCCGCACTCGACAATGAAGACAAAGCCATCATCCGCGAAGTTTACGAACGCGCGGACGGGCAGCATGCCGCCCAGATCTGCCTTTTTGGCAAGGCTAGTAAGACCGGGAATCCAGCCTCCAATGCCGCGCTTGCCAGAAGTCGTTCAGAGGCGGTCGCCGCTGAGCTTAGACGTCTTGGCTGGGAGCGTGGGCGGATTGCCATTGAACCTGAGGGCGAAACCTGGGGTTGGCTGGAAGATCTCACCTGGGAGGCGGGTGAAGACCGGCGTGTCCGCATTCGTCTCTCCCTCTAAGATTGGAACTCCATGATATGCTCGCAGCCCGCCCTGTCAGAAAACGCCGCGCAAAGCCAGGCGAACGGCTCGCCAAAATGCGCTCGCAACAGACGGAACGGTTGGAGTATCTGGGCTATGTGATCCCCTTTCACCCGATGATCGGTCATAATCTTGGCCCTGGACTGTTCGACTGGGACCGTTTGGAGCGTCGTCTAATGAAAGAGGCCCATGCGGCCGCCTGGGCGGGGCCCAGTCAAGAGGCTGCGCTCCGCCGGTTCAAAAAAGCACAGGAACTTGGCGTTTCCTATCGTGATTATGTCTTGGAAATTCTCGAACGAGGCCGTTACCTTTAGGCCAACTCTTCAAGGGATCTCTTCCCAATATCAAAAAACATAACTGGAGGCATTTTTATGCGCATGTTTGACACCGTTGCTGACTACGCGGCGGAAAAAGGAAAAGAAATCGGCGTCAGCGACTGGGTTGAGATCGATCAGGAGCGGATCAATATGTTTGCTGAGGCGACCGGCGACCATCAGTGGATCCATATCGATCCGGAGCGGACCCAGAAGGAACTGGGCATGCCGACCATTGCGCATGGCTACCTTACTCTCTCGCTGTTGCCTAAGCTGATGGGTGAAATCAGCGGCGTGAAAAGCGTGACGCGGGGCATCAATTACGGCTCCAACAGCGTCCGTTTCACCAATATGGTGCCTGTCGGTTCGCGCGTGCGTGGACGCCTGACGCTCAAAGACACAGCGCCAAAGAGCGGTGGCACACAGATCATCAATGAAGTGTCGATTGAGATTGAAGGCCAGGAACGCCCGGCACTGATCGCTGAAACGATCACGCTTCTTTTCGAATAGGCGTTTCGTCCCTATCTTACGAAGCCTTCGGCGGGTTGTCCTGCCGGAGGCTTTTTCATATCTGAAAGTCTTTTATGCCCCTCACGCTTCCGCCTACTGCTCCCATCGCCGATGAACGCTCTGTTACAGACACACGTCACGGCGTTACCCGCTCCGATCCGTATGACTGGCTTCGGGATCCGGAATGGCAAACGCTGATGAAGGACCCAAATGTCCTCCAGCCGGACATTCGGGCCTATCTGGAAGCAGAAAACACTTATGCAGACGAGGCCTTCGAACCGCTTGAGGAGCTCCGCACGACCCTTTTTGAAGAGATCAAAGGTCGGATAAAGGAAGATGACAGCTCGGTGCCCGCGCCCCACGGGGACTGGCTCTACTATTCAAAATATGAGACCGGGTCGCAGCATCCGCTCTTTTGTCGGAAGCCCCGCTCGGGTGATCAGGCTGAGACCATCATCCTCGATGGGAACAAGGAAGCCGAAGCGCAAGCCTATTTCAAAATTGGCGGTGCGGCGCGAAGTCCCGACGACACTCTGTTCGCCTGGAGCAGCGACGTTAAAGGCTCGGAATATTTCACACTTAAGGTCCGCGACATCAAGTCAGGGACCGATCTTGCAGACACTATCCCTGACACAAGTGGTGGCGCAGCCTGGGCGCTCGACAACGCTACCTTCTTTTATGTGCGGGTTGATGAGAACCATCGCCCCAGCAAAGTGTTCCGCCACCGATTGGGGGAAGACCCTGCAAAGGATGTCTGTGTTTATGAAGAGGCAGACCCCGGCTTCTTCGTGAGTGTGGGTACGGTTCAAAGCGGTCGCTACATCGTGATCAGTGCCCATGATCACCAGACCAGCGAAAGCCATCTTATTGATGCAGCCACACCTGATGCAGAGCCGCGGCTGGTGGCGTCCCGCGAACCTGGCGTCGAATATGACCTGGAGCATGATGCACCGAGGGACAGGTTCCTCATCGTCACCAACGTCGACGGCGCGGAAGACTTCAAACTGGCTGAAGCACCAATAAGCTCGCCCGACCGTGCCAACTGGCGTGATGTCATCCCACACCACCCTGGCACTTTGCTGCTTGATCATTGCGCTTACAAAGACTTTCATGTGCGTCTGGAGCGCCAAGACGGACTCAACAAGATTGTCGTGCGCGCACTTGGCGATGACAACGAACACGCGATCTCTTTTGAGGAAGAGGCTTTTGATCTCGGCTTTATATCGGGGCTTGAGTATGAAACGGCTCAGGTGCGCTTCGCCTATTCTTCCATGACCACGCCCGAACAGATTTTCGACTATGACATGCAAACTCGGGAGCGCACGCTTCTGAAAGAACAGGAAGTGCCGAGCGGCCACAATTCAACTGACTATGTGACCGAACGCATTTTTGCGACGGCCAAGGATGGTGCGCAGGTTCCGATCTCTCTTGTTTATCGCGCTGGCATAAAATTGGACGGGTCTGCCCCCTGCCTGCTCTATGGTTATGGGGCCTATGGCATCTCGATGCCTGCATCATTCTCCGTCAGTCGCCTCAGTCTGGTCGATCGCGGTTTCATCTATGCCATCGCCCATATTCGCGGTGGCAAGGAACGCGGCTATGGCTGGTACAAGGATGGCAAGCTCGATAGGAAACAGAACACGTTCACAGACTTTATCGCTGCGGGTGAACACCTTGCCGTGCAAGGCTACACCTCCAGAGGCAACATCACTGCCCATGGCGGCAGTGCGGGTGGCATGCTGATGGGGGCTGTCGCAAACCTCGCCCCTGATCTCTTTAAAGGCATTGTGGCTGAAGTCGCATTTGTTGATGTGCTTAACACAATGCTGGACGACACTTTACCGCTCACGCCCCCGGAATGGCTGGAATGGGGCAATCCGATCGAGGACAAGTCAGCGTATGAGGCGATTGCCGCCTACTCGCCCTATGACAATGTCACAAGCCAAGCCTATCCAAATATTCTAGCACTTGCGGGCCTCACGGACCCGCGCGTCACCTATTGGGAACCCGCCAAGTGGGTTGCAAAACTGCGTGCGCAGTCGACCAGTGGCAATGCCATCCTGTTCAAGACCAATATGGATGCAGGTCATGGAGGCGCTGCTGGACGCTTCGAGCGACTCAAAGAAACCGCTCTTGTTTACGCGTTCGCCCTCGCTATCCATGGACTGGCATAAGAGGGCCTTAGCCGCAGGCAATAGGCGTCAATGCGAGTTCGTCCCTTAGGCTTTCCCCTTACCCACTCGCCGCTAACGCGGGCTCGCTTCCCTCTCCCCACAGGGGAGAGAGTGCTCGAGTGCTAACGAGGACGGGTGAGGGGTGCAAAGTTGGGCGTCGAACTGACGTGACAGATGGGCTGAACGTCATGCTCGAAATATACGACTTTCTCAGACGGGTTTGTCGCCAATAATCGTCACCCGCTCCATGCGACGTTCAGCTGGCCAATAGTCAGAGACAGCGTAGTGCTGTGCGGAGCGATTGTCCCAGAAGGCAATGGAGTTCTTCTCCCACTGGAAACGGCACTGATATTCCGGGATGGCCGCGCGGGAATAGAGGAATTGCAGCATCGCGTCTGACTCAGCACGATCCCACCCTTCAATATATTGGGTGAAGGCGATGTTCACATAGATGGACTTGCGGCCACTTTCAGGATGGGTGCGGATCACTGGGTGGTGTGGGTTCGGATATTTTTTGTTGTAGACCTCGATCTCCTCATCAGAGAGCCCTTTCTTTCGGAGCCCCGCACGGAAGTTTGCGAAGTCGTGCACCGCAATAGCGCCGTCGAGTTTTTCTTTCAGCTCATCGGAGAGGTCGTCATAAGCCATTTCCATATTGGCAAAGAGCGTGTCGCCGCCCTTCGCTGGCACCTCGCGGGCGCGAAGTATGGATCCGAGTGATGGTTCCAGGCGCCAGGTCACATCTGAGTGCCAGGTGTTTTCGCGGCCCTTATTGTCTTTGTTGTGGAAGATCTTCAGGACTTCCGGATTTTCCGCATTCTGGGGCCCGAAGGGGTGCACTTCCAGGTCGCCGAACTTTCTGGCGAAATCCAGGTGCTGGTCGGTCGTGATGTCCTGATCGCGGAAGAAGAGCACCTTATAGTCCACGAGGGCCGCACGGAGCGCCGCAGCCAATTCTTCGCTTAAGGGCTTCTTCAGGTCGATCCCATAGACGGTGGCGCCAATCGTTGGGCTCAACGCGTCAAAGGTCAGCCCTAAGGCTTCTGCATCTTTAATTGCTGCTGGTGCATTCATTGCCGGTGTCCTCCCCAGGATCTTGCGAAATGGCACTGTTCAATTTCAACCCTCAGTCTGCCGCGCGTTGACGGGAGCCGCTCCAAAATGATTTACTAATTCCACATAGTGGAATTCACAAGCTGGACGCACATGGCTGAAAGAAACATTGAATCACTGACACGGGGTCTCACCGTCGTTGAGGCCCTCAACCGGCGTGTCTATACGACACTTGCTGACCTGCATGAGGATACGGGCCTGCCAAAATCCACGCTGGTGCGCTTGCTTGATACGCTCATCTCTGCTGGCTATGCGCGGCGCATCTCCCGGAGCGCGGGCTATTGTCTGACAGACCGGGTAACACTGCTCGCCGGCGGCTTTCAGAGTGCTGATCAGATTGTGGAGGTGTCGCGGGCTCATCTCAGAGCGGTGACACGGGATCATAAATGGCCACTTGCCATTGCTACGCTGGATGGGGATGCCATGCAAGCACGCTACAGCACCCTTTCCCATTCTCCCTTCGCGCTTGACCGGATTTATATCGGGCGGCGCATTCCCCTTCTCATCTCCGCCATGGGACGCGCCTTTTTCGCCTTCTCCTCTGACGAGACACGGGCGCTCTTGCTGGCAACACTGCAAGGAACCGGTCGGGAGACTGATCGTGCGGCCTTGGACAAGCAGTATATTGATCGATTGATCGAAACAGTACGCAACGACGGGTACGCGGTGTCGGGCCCGGTTCAGGATGACCGGGCGTTTGGCCTCGCCGTCCCTATATTGAAAGACGGCGAAGCCCAAGCCGCCATCACCATGCGGTTCATCCGCTCCGCGATCACCCCAGCAGATGCCGCCCAACAGTTCATCCCCATATTGCAGGATACTGCTAAGGCCATCGCCGCAGAAATTTGATGCTAGGGCCAGAAATTGTTCAAGCCAAACACCGACTGTCTCCCCGGACTCGATCCGGCGTCCAACCTCAAGCTGACCTGATCGAAATGCCCTATGGATCCCGGTCGGGTTTATCCTCGGGCTGGCCAAGCCAGACCCGTGGGCCCGGGATGACAACTTCAATATTGAAAGCAACTCTGGCGAAAAATCTCTACTCAGCCACAGGCGAGATGCTAATCACAACCTCACCTGTTCCCTCGGGCGTCACCGTGACCTTCTGAGCGATAGCGTCATAGTCGGCCGTACCGCCGTCAACCGACAGGCTGTAGCCGTCAGGATATTGCAGGACTGGCACGAAAAATTTTGCCTCTCCGCTTCCCTCCGGCTGGTAGCGCGACACAAATTCTCCGGTGTCCAACGTGAATTTGGTTTCCAGCGGCGTACCTATGCATGATTGAAGGTAGGGCCGCACAAATCCTTTCAGCGCGCGGCCGCCAGAATTGATGTCGGCTGGATCGTCCTGCTGATCGCGACTGAAGATGGACAGGTCTTCCTGGTTCCATCCATCGCCAATGGCCAGATCGTTTGAATTTGATGCGGTGTAGTTCCATTGAGTTGAACTGAGATGCATCGCGTCCAAGGCGTTGTAAAGAAACTCCAGGGCCATGATGTGAGGCGTCCACGGTTCCTCTGAGCGATCCCCATCTGCCCAGGCTTTGTAAGCCGCTGCACCCGCCAGATCGTAAGGTGTGCCACATTCGCCAACCAGCGTTGGTGCGCCGGTGCCACCGTTCAAGGTGCGTCCTGCATTGCGAATGTTGGAGAGCTGTCGGCGATAGTGCGCTTCAATCTCCTCGCGCCCGTTCAGGGTCTTGCCGGAAAATGGGTTGACGGCGGTCGGGAACATAAATTCTTTGGTCGAAAGGAGTGCGATGTCATACCAATGAGAGGCGTTAACCGTTCGATCCGGTGACGCTTCTGGAAACGCACCGCCCAGCAGACCAGTGAACGGATCGAGCTCGGCGAAGATCAACCAGTCATCCCGAACAGCCCGAACTTCCTTCGCCACCTTGTCGAAGAAAGGCGCCATATAGTCATCTTCCAGATCCACCTTGCGTCCATTGACGGACTGGAAAAAATCTTCGCGAAGAGGCTCAACGCCCTCATTGGTGCGGCGGTAGGCCCCTGCCTTTTCAAACGGGTCTTGTGCTCCTGGGAGCCAGCAATCAATATTGTTGGGGTTGACCTGTCGGTCTTCTGTCACGACAGAGGCCATGTGCTCCAGCGAAAACTCAAGCTGAGGGACCGACCGTGTAACGCCCCGCGCCACAGCCAATCCATCAAGTGCTGACCAGGCAGGTCCCGGTGTTGCGATACGTGGATTTTCTTCTGTCTTCCCAACATGTTGATAGGACAGGCGCTGACCCACAAAGCCAGTGCCGGGTTCATTCAACGTGTCAAAGCCGATGACGTTGGGCAAATCCTTCACCCGTTTTGCGATCTCCACCAGACAGGCCGCATAATGGTTCTGCAGATAGTCCTGCACATTCTCACCATCAATGATCATGTCGGGCGTAAAATCGCGGCCTGCAAAAAACAGCGTCCACATGATGCCGTTGGCGGGCAAGCGATAGTTCTGCGCCCAGGTCATGGTGGGGTAATTGTCTTCCTGACGGCCGCCGCGCGCATAGTCATATTTATATTGCATGACATGGGCAGCACCTGCCTCATGGAACTTGGTGAAGTCGAGACCAACCTTCTCGAAAATCCATGCCGGGGCGCCATCGCCCCCAGTCATGCGACTCCAGACGTCCTGATGAAAGTCCACGAACACATAAAGACCATACTCACCGGCCCGGCGGCAAAGCTCCGCGTAATAATCAAGATAGTCCGTGTCGTATTCTCGCGGACCTGCATGCTCAACCGCTTCCCAAGTGGTCAACAGCCGCAGACAATTGAAACCCCATGCTGCAAGTCGTGAGAAATGTTCGTCAGCCTCTTCCAGGGGAAAGGGTCGGCCGACAAAGGACACTGTGCGATGATCGGAAAAGTCTGTCGGGTGGTTGGTGCCACCATCGGGGTATGGCATTTTGCAATCCCCACCGAGATTGACCCCACGCAGGATGACCTTGCGGCCTTCTGCATCGGTGAACCATGACCCGTCAATGCCGATTCTTGGTAGTGCCACCCTCTGTCTCCCCAATTTGTGTCTTTGTTTTGTTGGAACGCATCAAACAGGAAAGAAGCCTGCGCTGCAATCGTAACCGTGGCTTGTCATCCGCCCCGCACTCACTCATTCTGCGGTCTTCAACATATCTTTAGGTGGTTTTCCATGAGCAATGCAGCCCTTCTTCCCTTGCCCACACACCCTGACGGTGTGTCCTGGCCCACAGACGGTTGGGAGACCGGTGAGCCGAAGGGTGGGGTTGATCGGGCAAGGCTCGATGCCTTGGTGGATGATGGTTTTGGCGCACAAAACGGACCTGACATGGGAGAGACCCATGCTTTGCTTGTGGTTCAACACGGCAAGATTGTCGCAGAGCACTACGCGCAGGATTTCACGGCTGCCTCAACATTCCCATCCTGGTCCAAAGCCAAGAGTATTACGCAGGCTCTGATTGGCATTCTGGTGCGTGAGGGCAAGATCGACATTCACACGCGAGCGGATGTGCCCGAATGGGAAGACCCGTCAGATCCAAGGCACTCCATAACGCTGGACCAGCTGCTGCGCATGTCGAGTGGCCTGGCATTTCGGGAAGAATATACAGACCAGGCACCGTCCGATGTGATCGAGATGCTTTGGGGTACGGGCAAAGAAGACACAGGCGCTTTCGCCGCCTCCTTTGATCTCGAGCATCCCGTTGGGTCCTATTGGTCCTACTCCAGCGGCACGACCAATATAGTCGCGCGCTGTGCTGCGCGGGCTCTTGGGGCAACTGGGCCTGAGTTCGAGAAATTCATGCGCGAAGAGTTATTGGACCCTATTGGGATGAAGAGTGCCGACCCAAAATTCGACGATGCAGGCACATTTATCGGCTCATCCTTCTGCTTTGCCACGGCGCGCGATTTCGCGAAATTCGGCACGCTTTATCTGCGAGACGGGGTTTGGGACGGCAAGCGTATTCTGCCGGAAGGCTGGGTTGACTATGCCCGCACCCCAACCACCCAGACCCCCGCTATGCTGGAGGATGACGGACCCTATGGCGCGCACTGGTGGCTGGAACGGGGCGGACCCGGGAGCTTTTCCGCCAACGGTTTTGAGGGCCAGTTCACGATTGTGGTCCCTGACTGCGATCTGGTTTTGGTGCGCCACGGGAAAACAGATGCGAGCCTCGGCCCCGCTATGAAAGCCTGGATGGCGAATGTGGTGGATTGTTTCCGGACGTGAAGGAGAGTGCTTCCCCTGGGGCTGCAAACGTTTAAGATCACCCCAACCAGAATTCACAGCCGGGGATCTCCATGAACGCGGAAACACCATTTACGACGCCAGAGGATGTGGGGCTCGACACAGCCAAGCTCTCGAATATTTCCAACTATTTCGGCGCCTATGTGGAGAAAGGCAAGCTGGCAGGGGTATCAACGCTGGTCGCACGGGGCGGCAAGATTGCGCATTTCGAAACCGTTGGTGAGCGGGACCGAGAAAATGCGCTTCCGATGGAAAAAGATACGATCTTCCGTATCTACTCCATGTCAAAGCCGATTACATCTGTCGCGCTGATGATGCTCTATGAGCGCGGCTTGTTTCAGCTTTCCCATGAGGTTTATCGCTACCTCCCTTCCTTCAAAAAGCTGCAGGTCTGGGACGGCGGCACGTTTGATGACTACAAAACCAAACCTTGCGAACGGGCGATGACGATCCGGGACCTGCTGACGCACACATCCGGCCTCACCTATGGCTTTATGCATGTGCACCCGGTGGACAAGATTTACCGAAGGACCGGAATTGAAGGCGCGGCCACTGCGAATGGTATGAACCTGGAAGAATTCTGCGACGCGCTTGCGGACATTCCGCTGCTCTTCTCGCCCGGCACGCAATGGAGCTATTCCGTTGCAACCGACGTCTGCGGTCGGCTGGTAGAGATCCTTTCCGGGCAGCCCCTCGATAAATTCCTGCAGGAAAACATCTTCGAGCCGCTCGGCATGGTGGATACAGGCTTTATGGTATCGGCAGAAAAACTCTGTCGCTTTGCTGCCAATTATGAGAAAGACCCGAAGACCAAAGAGGTACGCCTCTTTGATCCTGGCAGCGACAAGAGCACCTATGCCACCCCAAAGCCTTTCTTCTCCGGCGGAGGTGGCCTCACCTCCACCATGGTGGACTATTGGCGTTTTTGTCAGATGTTTCTGAATGGCGGCGAACTGGACGGCGTGCGTATTCTCTCGCCAAAAACCGTTGACTTCATGACGCTCAACCACCTGCCAGACGGCAAGACACTGCCTGAGATGGATCAGTCCGCGTTCTCCGAAGTGGGTATGGATGGCGCGGGTTTCGGCCTTGGTTTTTCCGTTGTCCTTGATGCAGCGGCGACGCAGACAATTGCATCTGAGGGGAATCATTCCTGGGGCGGTGCTGCCTCTACGCTGTTCTGGATCGATCCGCAGGAAGACCTGATCGCAATTCTGATGACCCAGCTGATGCCCTCTCGTGCCTACCCGCTAAGGCCGCAGATGCAGCAACTGGTCTATGGGGCATTGGTTGATTAGAGCCTTCGCCAAGCGGGAACAATATGACAGACGACACGTTAAGTGAGGCTGCCAGGGCCTCTCTAAAAAAACACGAGCATGATCCTGTGATGATTGCGCCCCATGACCCTGTATGGGCTGAGCAGTTTGCGGCGGTTGAGAATGAACTCCGCTCAACATGCGGTAATACATTCACTGCCGTTCATCATATTGGTAGCACAAGTGTGCCGGGTTTGGCTGCCAAACCCTTGATTGATGTTCTGGTGGAACTCCCTTCCGACGAAATAGGACCCAGTTTCGCGAGCCTGCTTGAACCACGAGGTATACTCTATTTCGGGCGCTACGGCATCGACGGTCGGCATTTCTATCAGCGCAAGGCAGACGTCGATGTGAATGTACACATGTTCGAGACCGGCCATATCGAGATTGAACGTCATCTGGTGTTTCGGGATGCACTCCGATCAGACGCCAAGCTGCGCGCGGCTTATCAAGAATTGAAAGAAGAGCTTTCGGCCCGCTTTCCCCACGATGTGGACAGCTATGCCCGGTCAAAGAGCGACTTCATTGAGGGCGTGCTTCGAGACCTCGGCGCACCAAAACGTCCCGGCGGCCCCGATAACTGATGCCGCTTTGGATCCCCATCACCATCGCGGCTGCCTTCTTGCAAAACCTGCGGTCCGCCCTGCAGCGACAATTGGCACGCGATCTTACAGCGACCAGTGCCACTTACGTGCGGTTCCTTTTTGGGTTGCCGGTCGCAATTGTCTATCTGTGGGTCTTACTCGCGACGTTAGACGTTGACCTTTCCGCGCCGCCACCAGAGTTCTACGTCTATGCCGTCCTTGGCGGTGTGGCACAGATCATTGGCACTGTGCTGCTCGTAGCGCTCTTTGCACATCGTAATTTTGTTGTCGGGACGACTTATTCCAAAACGGAAACTGTTCAGACGGCGCTTTTCGGTATTCTCGTCTTTGGCGAAACCATCACGCTTGGCGCAGGCATCGGCATTGCCGTGAGCCTTGTAGGTGTCATTGCCATCTCCATGGCCCGGACCGAAGCCAGCCCCTCGGCGCTCATCACATCACTGACAGAACGCGCTGCACTGATGGGGATCGGCTCTGGGGCGGCCTATGGCGTGGCAGCGGTGTGCTATCGCGCGGGCTCTCTGTCTCTTGGCATGGGGGGCTTTCTAGTTCCTGCTGCTATCACTCTTGCTGTGGTGCTCACCATTCAAACTCTGCTCATGACAGGTTGGCTCTTGTGGAAAGACAAGACGTCGCTCATGGCAACACTGAAAAACTGGCCTGCGTCGCTCGCCATCGGCGTTGCGGGCGCGCTCGGCTCCATTGGATGGTTTACCGCCATGACACTGCAGAACGCAGCTTATGTGCGCGCACTCGGACAGATTGAACTGGTCTTCACCTTTGCTGTCTCCTGGATCTGGTTTCGCGAGCAGGCGAACGCAAAGGAGATCGCGGGGGTTCTGCTCATCATTGGCGGGTTGATCGTGCTCATACTGGGCACTTAATTCAAACTGGCACGTCACCTGCGATGGTCGTTCGATGCATGACCCGCAAATGGCCATCATAGCCCCCATCGGCGAGATGCAGACAGCAGCGATTGTCCCAGAGGGTGAGCATGTTTTGTTGCCACTTGTGGCGATAGATATATTTGTCCTGCACCATATGCGCAAAAAGCTCGCCTAAGAGCGCTTGCGCTTCCCCTTCTTCCATTCCCTCAATGCCGATTGTATAGGTGGGGCTCACAAAGAGCGCCTTGCGGCCCGTCACAGGGTGGGTGCGCACAAGAGGATGAAGTTGTTGGCTCTCCGCTTTGGTGGATGAAATGATTTTCATCGTGCGCTTTTCGGTCTCCTGGGCGAAGAGCCCTTTGGACCCGTACGGCAGAATCGCACTGTGGATGGCCATCAACCCGTCGAGCCGCGCCTTTATCTCGTCTGATAGATCGTCATAGGCCCGCCTGCCATCTGCATAAAGCGTGTCGCCGCCCACAGGGGGCGTTACTTCAGAATGGAGGATTGTGCCCGCAGGGGGTGTTTCCTGGAAACTCCAGTCAGAATGCCACCCCGCGCCAAAATTGGTCGCCTTCTCATCTGGCTCACGGCGAAGCTCCAACACATGGGGACGGCCTTCCATGGATTTGATGAAGGGGTCTTCGCCGAACTCCCCAAACTGAAGCGTGAAGGCCTCCAGCTCATCGAGCGTTAGCGGCTGATCGGGGAAATAGATCACGCCGTGCGCCGCCCAGGCGTCTTTCACTTCCTGTAGCGTTTCCGGCGGCAGTGGCTTTGAGATATCGAGACCCGTGATGGACGCGCCAAACCCATCTGGATTTGGGCTCACCCGGATCGACTGAAAATCAGAAACCTGTGTTTGCGCCATATGTTTCCCCCTCTTTCCCAAGAGACTAGCGTCAGACAGACGGACGCGCACCCTCGAAATTCGGCCTTTTTGCCCGCATATAGAAAGGGCCCGGCATTTCTGCCGAGCCCATCAACAATCAATTCGCTTAAATCACTCAGCAGCCTGAGCGCTTGCGTTCCCGGCCATGCCGCCAAGACGACTGGCAATGATGGTTTCTGCCTCTGACACAATGCGGGAGATAAGCTCCCCGCATGTGGGCACATCATGGATCAAGCCCTGAACCATGCCCGCAGACCAGATGCCATAGTTCGGATCGCCTTCTTCATAGACGACTTTGCCGCGTGCACCAGCCACAAGGTGGGCAATGTCTTCAATCTTGGCATTGCCCTTGCGCTCAATCGCAACGACTTCCTGGCTCACCTCATTACGCGCCACGCGGGCCGTGTTGCGCAGGGTGCGGAAAATGAGGTCGGTTGCTCGTTCGTCATTCTCAACGATCTGCTCTTTCACTTTCTGGTGGATCGGCGATTCAGCGGTTGCCATGAAACGCGTTCCCATGTTGATGCCCTCAGCACCGAGCGCCAGCGCCGCCACGAGGCCGCGCGCATCACCAAAACCGCCAGAGGCGATCATCGGAATTTTGACCTTGTCCGCCGCGGCAGGAATGAGGATGAGGCCCGGAATGTCGTCTTCACCTGGATGGCCGGCACATTCAAACCCATCAATGGAAATGGCGTCCGCGCCCATTTTTTCGGCTTTGAGGGCGTGACGAACGGCGGTGCATTTGTGGATGACCTTCACACCGGCTTTTTTGAATTCCACAATGTGATCTGCCGGGTTGTTGCCGGCGGTCTCTACAATTTTTACACCGCTGTCAATGATGGCCTGACGGTATTCTTCGTAAGGTGGTGGCTTCAGCGCTGGCAGGATGGTGAGGTTCACGCCAAAGGGTTTGTCGGTGAGGTCCTGACACTTCTTGATCTCTTTCGCGAGATCTTCCGGCGTCGGCTGTGTGAGCGCTGTAATAAAGCCAAGCCCCCCGCCATTGGCGACGCCCGCAACGAGTTCTGCGCGACCAACCCACTGCATGCCGCCCTGGGCGATCGGGTGTTCGACGCCGAACAATTCCGTAAATCTTGTTTTGAGCACGATTGTCTCCCCTGTTCGTCGGCTTCCCAATCAGTTCTTATGTCTGTTTCGGGCCGAGCTATGAAATTCGATGCCTCAGATTTAGCAAATCGAGAGCGCTCATGCATCCCTCCTCATGTTCCATCCTATTCCTGGATGTTCTGCATGGCGCACCTTGAATTTTCCGCCGGGACGCTCCACATTACCGTTCATAATTGCACAAGAAGAGATCGCATATGAACACGGGCGCTGATTGGAACCTCTTTCGCACCTTCCTGGCTGTTGCTGACGCGGGATCGCACTCGGCGGCTGGTCGGCGGCTGAAGCTCAGCCACGCGACTGTTGGCCGTCATATTGCCGAGCTGGAACGGCACCTTGGACAGAAACTCTTTGTCCGCGACGCTGACGGCTACGCTCTCACCCCCGCAGGCGAGCATTTGAAGCATGAAGCCGACCTGATGGCATCCGCAGCGCTGCGTGCTGAGCGCATTGCGGCAGCGGAGGGCGAAAGCCCCAAGGGTGTGGTTCGGGTCTCCACCGCCGCCACCCTCGCTGGCTATTGGCTGATGCCGCACATGCAGGAGTTCCACGAAACTTTTCCAGACATCGAAATGGAATATGTGACGGATGCCTGGCCCGCCAGCGTGCGCCGCCGGGAGGCGGATATCGTGATCCGACTCTACGGACCGGGACAGGAAAACCTGGTGGGTAAGAAGATCGCCCGAGTGGGCGTCGCCTTCTACGCCTCCAAGGACTATGTGGAAAAACATGGGCTTCCGTCCGCACGGGAAGAATGGGCCTCTCATACAGTGATCGGGTTTTCAGGGGCTGCTGCGGAAACCGAATTGCACAAATGGTCCAACCATGTGACCCGGGAGGCACCGACCTGGCTGCGCTGCTCGTCCACCGCTGATCAGCTCCGCGCTGTGCGCCAAGGGGTCGGCATTTCTGTGCTCACCTGCCTTATTGGCGATCAGCATCCAGATCTTGTGCGCATTGCGCCGGACAAGCTCTTTAGCGCCACCGATGTCTGGCTCCTTGCCCACCCCGACCTGCGACAGACGGAACCGGTTTCATCGGTTTTCGACTTTATCGCCGAGCGCGGGAAACAGGATCGAGATCACCTGCTTGGCCGTACCTCCTGAAAAGGTCGCCGGACCCGTTCTGTTCATAAAATGACACCTCTTTGATCACAAATGAACCTGTCGCGCGGCCGGAACCGCTCTATATTCCGGCTCAACAAAGTTGAACCAGATCGCTCGGAGACTGATCCATGTCACTACCTCCCGTCCTACAGAATTCACTGGAAATCCCGGTGGTGGGCTCGCCGCTCTTCATCGTGTCGGGGCCAGAACTTGTTATCGCTCAGTGCAAGGCCGGGATTGTCGGCTCTTTCCCGGCGTTGAACGCGCGTCCAGAACCTGTTCTGGAGGAGTGGATCATCCGTATCAAAACTGAACTCGCGGAATATCAGGCGGCAAACCCTGACAAGAAGGTTGCTCCTTTTGCAGTCAATCAGATCTGTCATGCCTCCAATGATCGCCTGATGCATGACATGGAAGTCTGCACGAAACACGAAGTGCCGATCATCATCACCTCGCTTCGCCCCCCTGCAGAAATTGTTGAGGCTGCGCACTCTTATGGCGGCAAAGTGTTCCACGACGTCATCAATGTGAAGCATGCCAAAAAAGCAGCTGAGCAAGGCGTTGACGGTCTGATCCTTGTGTGCGCCGGTGCTGGCGGTCATGCGGGCACACTCTCCCCCTTCGCGCTCGTGCGGGAAGTGAAAGAGTTTTTCGACGGAACGATCCTTTTGTCTGGTTCGATCTCCGATGGGTTCTCTGTCGCCTCAGCGCTGGCACTCGGCGCCGACCTCGCCTATGTGGGTTCTCGCTTCATCGCGACGGAAGAAGCGAATGCAGATCCCAAGTACAAAGACGCGCTGCAGAAATACGCTGCCGACGACATCATCTATTCCAACCTCTTTACCGGCGTGCACGGCAACTATCTGGCGCCGTCCATTGCGGATGCGGGCCTTGATCCGAACAACCTGCCGGTTGCGGACAAAACCAAGATGAATTTTGGTTCCGGCGGCAATATGAAACAGAAAGCCTGGAAAGATATTTGGGGCTGCGGCCAAGGCATTGGACTTATCAATGACTCCCCCTCTGTTGGCGATCTGGTAGCACGCATGAAGGCTGAGTTTGATGAAGCCCGCGAGCAGTTCAACGCCAAGGCAAGCTAAACGCTTTCACAATTTGTGAATGACGAGGCCCTGCGAGAACCAACTCGCGGGTCTTTTTCGTGCGTGATTGGATGTCGCAACCCAAAATTAACCATGAATGGACCGGCCTGCAGAATGGCGCACTAAAACGTGGAAAAAGGGCTTCTCCACGAAACAGGTATTCTATTTCTCTTAAGACTATCAGCCTAGGCTTTTCATTCAGACCAGGGGGATCATGAGCTTGGGGACTAGTGGCATGAGAATTGTGGAGCAAACACTCGCTGAACAGATGAAATTTTCTGATCGGGAGATTGAAAAGCGCAAACAGCTGTTTGACCTCAAAGATGAAGATGTCGCGATATTGCGTTCCTGCAAGTCCGCCGTCACTGAGCGTTTGGATTGGGCGATTGACGAGTTCTACGCCCGGCAGGTCGACGATCCGGAAATCGCGCTCATAATTGGTGACTCTGAAACACTCTCGCGTCTGAAGGGCGCCATGCGGAATTACATCGTCGAACTTTTTGGCGGCGTTTATGACAATGACTATGTGAATTCCCGCTTGCGGGTTGGCAAGGTCCATTGGCGGATCGGTGTAACGCCAAAGTTTTTCCTATCAGCCCTTCGGCGTCTGAATGTGGTTCTGTACGCCATCATGGACGAAATCTCTGACACGCCGATTGAACTACATGCACGGAAAGAAGCTGTACAGAAGATCCTGTTCTTTGACTCACAGCTCGTGTTTGACACCTATATCAATGCGCTCAGCACGGAAGTCACCGCGGCGAAAGACGAAACGGCCGCCTATGCTCGCGGTCTGGAAGAGGAGGTGGCGCTGCGCACCCAGCAGATGAAAGAGCTCACCCTCACCGATGATCTCACCGGCGTAAACAATAAGCGCGCATTTGGCGAGCATGCCAAGCGTGAAATGGCTGGCGCACAACGTGCCAACCGTGAGCTTTCCCTTCTCTATATTGATATCAACGATTTCAAATTGCTCAACGACACACTTGGACACCAGGTAGGCGACGATCTGCTGGTCAAGGTCGCGTGTCATCTTAAAGGCGCCTGCCGGGAGAGCGACATTGTCTGCCGCTTGGGCGGCGATGAGTTTTGCGTTCTCATGCCCGATGTCCCCGCCGCCTCCGCGCTCAATATCGCCGAACGTTTTGCAGAACTCATGTACGAGGAGGCAGGTTCTCCGGTTGGCGCCAGTGTTGGCATCGCAACAACAGGACCAACACAGTTTTGTACGGTCGAGGAGCTTGTCGCCCAGGCGGATCAGAGTATGTATAGGGCCAAGCAAGGCAACAAAGGCGGCAAGCCCGGCCTCGTGTGCATCGATAATCCCTTGCTCTCTTCCAACGATGGAGACGGCGAGACGCAGGAAGACCAAGCTCTGCGCAGCGAAGCCGGTTGAGTTTCGGTTTAGACAGGGATTTCTCGTGCGGTGACTTGAGACAGCGTGCTTTTGATGCAGCCCATTCCTTCAAGCGATTGCGCAAGTGCCACGTTGAGTGGCGTGTGAGGTTCTTCGCCTAAAAAGGCGACGAGTTTTGCGTTATCGAGCTCAACTGTTTCTTGCCAAAGATACCGCATCTCCAGCAGTTCCCTCAGCATGCGAACGAAAGGCGAAGCCAGGCGGATCGGCCCCCAAGGCATTTTCTTCACCTTCATGGTCTCATCTCCGGCAACGCGGGCAATGGCTTTTGCCATATCGACGCCCCTCTCAAAGAAGTGCCCGCGGAAATGGAATGTGTCGTTCTCTGCCAAACGATCTTCCTGCTCGAACAGCTGTCGAAATGTTTCCGCGAGGTCGGGCAGGTATGCCCAGGCATGGCCTTTGTCATGCAGACCCGGATAGACCACGGACTTAACCTCCTTGCTGGGCCTTACCATCGCATTCTGCAACCAGGAGCCAGGGGCGTGGGCCCCGAAAAAGTCGCCTGCCCGGACGGTGAGCGATTTAATTCCGGCATCTACCATCATCTGTTCCATCTCCACCCGTATCGCGCCCTTGTTGGTGTTCGGATTTTGAGGTGACGTCTCTTTGAGCAGTGGCCAAGCATCGGGTCCAAAATTGTAGACATTGCCGGGAAAGAGCAGCCGGACGTTTTCTGCTTTCGCGGCAGCAATGGCGTTGGCAAGCATCGGTATCGCTCGCTCACGCCACCTCTGATAGCCGGGCGGATTTGCGCCATGGAAGATCGCGTCTACGCCTCTGGCAGCTTTCAGCACGTCTTTCGATTTCAAGGCGTCGCCCCTCTGCCATTCGGACACGCCCAGATGGCTGAACTTCTTAGTGGCCTTCTTTGGTTTCCGGGCAAGCGCCCGCACAGTCCAGCCGCCACGAGCAAAGCAGTTTGCGACCTCACCGCCGATGCCGCCGGTGGCACCAATGATGAGAAGGGTCTTTGAGAGGGAAGAAATCGTTTGGGTCATCAGATGGGCTCCGTTTCTATGTGCCCTCTTGCTATGAACCAAACGATCATGAATATAAATTGCCTAATTCCGTGTCCTATCTATACTTTTTCGTATGACTGAGATTGAACCGGATTGGGCGCTCTATCGCTCCTTTCTTGCGGTATTGCGGGAGGGCAGTCTTTCGGCTGCCGCCGTTTCGCTGAAGCTCACCCAACCGACGCTCGGGCGCCATATTGACGGGCTTGAGGCAGCGCTTGGGACACCGCTCTTTACCCGCTCGCGGATGGGGCTTGCGCCCACTGACGCCGCACTCGAGCTTCTACCCCATGTGGAAACAATGGAGGCCGCCGCCGCGGCCCTTCTGCGCACCTCAAGCGGGGAAGCCGCTGAGGAACGCGGCACTGTGCGGCTTACCGCCAGCGAGATCATGGGGGCGGAGGTGCTACCCTCGATGCTCGCCCGGTTCCATGCGCAATTTCCCCACATTGATATTGAGCTCAATCTGGACGATCGCCAGCAGGACCTGCTGAGGCGCGATGCGGACGTGGCGCTTCGCATGGCACGACCAATTCAGACTGCATTGGTCGCAAAACATGTCGGGAATGCCCGGGTCAATCTTTACGCCCACACGTCCTACCTCGCCAAACACCCCCTGCCCGGCTCCTTGTCAGACATCGTCGGCATGTCCGTCATCGGATATGACGACAATTCACGGATTCTGGACCTTATCCGGATCGGGCAGCTCTCTGTACCGCCAAACACGTTTACGCTCCGCAGTGACTCTGAACTGGCGCAACTGGCCCTATTGCGGGCGGGTGCTGGGATCGGGGGATGTCAGGCGGGGATTGCGCGGCGGGATACTGATCTGCAGCCGGTATTTCATGACCAGTTTGAGTTCACCATGGAAATGTGGCTTGCCTATCACGAAGATCTGAGGGCGAGCCGACGGGTCCGGCTGCTGGTCGATTTTCTGGCGACTGAGCTTGAGACATACGCAGCGGAAAACGCTATTTAGCGGGACGTGCGCGCGAACGGAAAAGCGCCTCACACTTTCCCCGACTTTTCGGGGCCACACTTTGGCCCTGAAGCCCCAAAGTGCTATATCACGTCCAAGTTTCTTTATTGATTGGAGCCCCCTCATGTCTCAGGCTGCCGCCTCCGGTGACACCCAGCCCGTCGCCAACCCCAAGCTTCCGCCTTTTAACTGGGAGGACGCGCTGGGTTTCGATGATCAACTGAGTGAAGAAGAGCGCCTGGTGCGTGACAGCGCTGCGGCGTTTGCCCAGGACAAGCTGATGCCCGGCATCATTGAGGCCAACCGGCATGAGAAGTTCGACCGCTCGATCATGAACCGGATGGGCGAACAGGGGCTTCTCGGATCTACCATCCCCGAAAAGTATGGCTGTGCGGGGCTCAACTATGTCTGCTATGGCCTCGTTGCCCGGGAAGTGGAGCGGGTCGACAGCGGCTACCGCTCCGCCATGAGTGTGCAGTCGAGCCTCGTCATGCATCCGATCTATGCCTATGGCAGCGAAGAACAGCGGATGAAATATCTGCCAAAGCTCGCAACAGGCGAATGGGTTGGGTGCTTTGGTCTCACCGAACCAGACCACGGCTCAGACCCCGGCTCCATGAAGACCCGCGCGAAAAAAGTTGATGGTGGATACTCGCTTTCCGGTTCCAAGCTCTGGATCACCAATTCTCCAATCGCGGACCTCGCGGTTGTCTGGGCCAAAACTGAAGACGACGTCATTCGCGGCTTCATCGTGGAGCGCGACTTTAAGGGCTTCGAAACGCCGAAGATCGAAGGAAAAATGTCTCTCCGGGCCTCCATCACCGGCGGCATCATGCTGGATGAGTGTTTCGTGCCGGACGAAAACCTGCTTCCCAATGTTCGTGGTCTCGCTGGCCCGTTCGGCTGTCTCAATCGTGCCCGCTACGGCATTGCCTGGGGTGTTCTCGGCGCTGCAGAGTTTTGCTGGCATGCGGCGCGTACCTACACGCTGGAGCGCAATCAGTTTGGACGCCCCCTTGCCGCCAATCAGCTCATTCAGAAGAAGCTTGCGGACATGCAGACAGAGATCACCCTTGGTCTTCATTCCTGCCTGCAGCTTGGCCGGAACTTCGACGCCAACACGGCAGCACCGGAATCCATTTCTCTCATGAAGCGAAACAATTGCGGCAAAGCGCTCGACATTGCCCGCGTTGCCCGCGACATGCATGGGGGGAACGGAATTTCCGACGAGTATCACGTGATCCGCCATGTGATGAACCTGGAAACAGTAAACACCTATGAAGGCACACACGATATTCACGCTCTGATCCTGGGCCGTGCTCAAACCGGCATCCAGGCGTTTTTCTAAGCCCGGATGGCTTCCTCAAATCTGAGTATTTCCCGCCACAAAGGACATGGGGCAATCGACGGCACCCACGACATCGCGGTCGTGATCGACGTCATCCGTGCCTTCACTTTTGCAAAGACGGCTTTCGACAATGGCGCTGAGCGTATCCTGTTGGCTGAGGAAGTGGACGCGGCGCAGACGCTTGCTGCCGTTCATCCAGACAGCCTTCTGGCGGGCGAAATTGATGCGCTGCCCATTGACGGCTTCGATTTCGGAAATTCGCCTGCCCAGATCGCCGGGCTCGATCTCTCGGGACGTACTCTCGTTCACCGCACATCTAATGGTACGCAGATGGCCATTAAAGCGCTGGAGTGCGCCTCTCATGTGCTGGTGACGGGCCTCAGCAACGCCCAGGCGACAGCCAAAGAAGTGGCGTACCTTGCAGAAGGCGGCGCCAACAGGCTGCTTCTTGTGGCGACCCACCCAACAGGTGATGAAGATGTCGCCTGTGGCGACCTGCTCCTGACGCTGCTCGGACAGGAAGGCGGGATCAGTCCTGATCAGGCCTTTGACCGCACGCAGGCGTCAGAGGCCGCAGGCAAATTTCTTGATCCGACACAGCCCGAGTTTCCGGCAACCGATATGGTTCATGTGCTTGCTATGGACCCGCCGGACTATGCGATGCGGGTGATGCTCGACGCCAACGTGCCGACGGTCAGAAAAACCTTCCTCAAAAACGCCTGACCCCTTCCGCCGCTGGCGGGACGGGTTTAGACTTTTCAAACGACTCAGGCGCGGCCCGGAAGAACTCCGGGTCGCGCCGTTTGCGCCTCTGGTCCCAGGTGTCGTTTGGGGAGGAGAGCTTGAGGCCGCTGACCCAAAGGTCAATGCCATGCCGACCGGAGCCTCCAGCCCCGGAGTCCAGCGCCAAGGTCCTCTTTGGCGGCTCGTACCTTTGATCCATGCGCACGCCCGGAAGTTTTGGGGCGGCATGGTGCTGATCATCAATGGGCGCTTTCTGGAAGCGGGCATGCCTCTATTGCTCGCGGTCGCGGTTGATTCACTCAATACCGATACGCCCAACCTTGTCTGGCCCGCGCTTGGCATTCTCGCGCTTATGAGTGCGCGGTATGTTTCGTTCTCCTTTGGCCGTCGTTTTGTTCGGCAAGTTGGCGTTGAAGTGGCCTTTGACCTGCGCCAAAAACTCTATCGGCATCTTCAACTTCAGGGACCACGCTTTTTCGCCCAATACTCCACCGGTGACCTGATGGCACGGGCCATCAATGACTTGCAACTCATCCGGATGATGATCGGACTGGGCTCGCGCCTTCTGTTGGTGCTGGGTGCCTCCGGCATCATCGCTTTTGGTGTGATGCTGACCCTTTCGTCTAAGCTCGCCTTGATGCTTCTGCCACTCTTGCCCTTCATCGCGTTTTTTGGCTGGTTGATCGCGCGGAAGATTTTCATCCAGTCGACCGCGGTTCAGGAGGGCTTTTCAGAACTCTCCGCCCAGGTGCAGGAAAACCTGAACGGGATCCGGACCATCCAGACCCATGCGCAGGAAGCCCGCGAGATTGATCGGCTTGAGAAGAAAAGCAGCGACTATGCGGGAAAGTTCCAACAGCTCATGTTCTTCAACTCAGCGCTCACCTCCACCATGTTTGTGATGACCGGTGCTGCGACCATTATCATTGTCGGGTTCGGTGGATCTCTCGTCATGGCCGGTGAGATCACCATTGGCACCTTCACCGCCTTCATATTTTACCTCGCCATGATGCTCTCGCCTGTGAAAGAAGCGGGTGTCATGGTCACCCTGTTCCAGCGGGCGGCTTCTGCTTCCGCGCGCATTCACGCGATCCTGGACCATGAGCCGGAGATCCGTGATTCAGACGGCGCGGCGCCGTTAGATGGAGTTGGTGGCGCGCTGACTATCAAGCATCTCTCATATCTGCACCCCGAACAAGAGGATGCTGAAGACGCCTGGCCTGCACTCGATGATGTGACTTTTGATGTCGAGAAAGGACAGACCGTCGCAATTCTCGGACGCGTCGGCTCGGGCAAATCCACCCTGCTTCGATTATTAGTGCGGCTGCTCGACCCACCCCCTGGCACGGTCTATCTCGACGGCCAGGACGTGCGCATGTTGCCGCTTGCGCAGGTTCGGCAGGAAATCTCTTTCGTGCCGCAGGACCCCTTCCTGTTCGCGGACCGACTGGGGCAGAACATCACCTATGACAATCCAGAGCGCACCGTCGAAGAAGTCTGGGACGCAGCAGAAGCAGCCGACCTGGGCGAGACGATCGGTACTTTCCCTGCTCAGCTCGATACCGCAGTCGGTGAACGAGGTGTCACGCTCTCAGGCGGGCAGAAGCAACGCACGAGCCTTGCGCGCGGCCTTATTCGCGGCGCGCCTGTCCTGTTGCTGGACGATTGCTTTTCCGCTGTGGATACAGAAACGGAGGACAAAATCCTCCGGCAGCTCAGAGAACTTCGCGCGGGACGCACGACCTTGCTCGTCTCTCACCGAGTTTCGACGGCACAGCATGCCGACAAGATCTTCATGCTGGACCAGGGGCGGGTCGTTGAAGCGGGCACCCATGCAAGCCTGATGGCAGCAGGTGGCTCTTATGCTGAACTCGCTCGTCTGCAAAGCCGACGGGATGCTCTTAAATCCGACCTTGATGCCCAGAATGTATCGGGAGGCGCAGCATGAGTGACCTTCCGGCAGAAGAACGGGACTATACAGTCTTCGACAATGACATTGAGGGGAAGCGCTTCGACTTTCAGCTTTTGCGCCGCCTCTTCCGCTGGCTGAAACCCTATCGGGCGCGTGCGGCGCTCGCGGTAGCCTGCGTGCTGCTGGCCGCGACGGCGACTGTGCTGGCACCCGTCATTGTCACCCGGGTTGTGATAGATGGGATGTTGTTGCCAGGCGAAGGCATGGAGGCCCCTGACATGGGCCAGACTTCTCTTGTTTCCTGGTTTTCAGATGCTGCTTCGCTTGATGCGCTTCTTGCCGCCTGTGTGATCTATGGCGGCTGGGTCCTGATGGCGGGTCTGTTTGCACACCTGTTTCGCATCCTGCTGGCGGGATCGGTTCTCTCAGCTCTCAAGGATCTGAGACGTGACGTTTTCGCACATCTGGAGCGCCTGCCTGCAACCTTCTATGACCGCGTGGCGGTGGGGCGGGTCATGACCCGTGTCACCAATGATATTGAAACACTGTTCGAACTTCTGTCTGGCTTCGGCGTTTTGATGGGTGAGTTTGTTCCCTTCTTTGTCGCCATCACCATCATGGTGTCGATCAATCCGGAATTGACCGGCATGCTGTTATTGCTGATGCCTATCGCGGCGGTCGCCACCTACATTTTTCGCATGGCGAGCCGCAAGATCTATCGCGACATCCGCTCCAGCTTGTCCCGACTCAATGAAAACCTGCAGGAAAACCTGTCAGGCATGGAAGTTGTCCAGCTTTACCAGCGCGAAGAGATCAACTTTGATCGCTATTCAGGTATCAACTCGGAGAACCGCCATCAGGAAAACCGGGCTGTTGTGATTGAAAGCCTCTATGGCCCGGCGATGGACAGCCTGATCTTCCTCGCCATGGCAACCATCATCTGGTTTGGCGGCGCACAGGTGGTGGGTGCAGACGTGACCCTCGGCAGCATCATTCTGTTTGCGAGCTTCACTGAAATGCTATTCCGGCCAATTGTGGCCATGGGCGAACAGTGGAATGTCCTCTTTCGCGCCATGGCAAGCTGCGAACGGATATTCCAGGCGCTTGATTGGAAAGAGGCCCTGACCGAGCCTGCCAGCCCCAAAGTGCTGCCGACGCAGCTCAGCGGCGCGGTCTGCTTTAACAAACTGAACTTTGAATATAGGCCGGGAAATCCAATTCTCAAAGATGTGAGCTTCGACATTGCAGCTGGCGAGAAGATCGCGATTGTGGGCCCGACCGGGTCTGGAAAAACGACTCTCATTCGTCTTCTCTGTCGCTTCTATGACGTGGCACCGGGTGAAATCACCATTGATGGTGTCGATATTATGGACGTGGCGCCATCGGAGGTTCGCCGCAAAGTTGGTGTCGTCCTGCAGGATTTTCATATTTTCTCTGGCAGCATCTATGACAATATTGCGCTTGGCGATCCGACCATCTCACGAGAGGCCGCTATTGAGGCTGCAAAGACGGCGAATGCGGATACCTTTATCCGGCAACTGCCGTTGGGATATGACACACCACTGGTGGAGCGTGGCCGAAATCTGAGCCACGGACAAAGACAACTGCTGGCCTTCGCGCGGGTACTCGCCGTAGATCCAGACATCCTCATTCTGGATGAAGCGACTGCCAGTGTGGATACGGAAACCGAACTCGTCATTCAGGATGCGCTGCGGAAACTCACAGAGGGACGCACCTCAATCATCATTGCCCATAGATTGCAGACCATTCGAGAAGCCGACCGAATTGTGGTGCTGGCTCAAGGTGAGGTTCGGGAAATCGGGCCGCATGACGCGCTGATGGCTCAAGGGGGACTTTATGCAACACTCTATGAGCTGCAAGTTCAGGAGACGGATTGAGCTTTGACCGTCAGCTCAACCCCATCGCGCCCTTTATCACAGAGATTGCGCGCTGGAGATCTGCATTGGACATTGCAGACCCAGAAGGAAGACATAGGCCTGTCTTATACAACTTGTCACCTACGCCTGTTGATGCTGATCGCGCGTTTTTGAAAACGGGCTGTTGGCTCATGGGCTTCCAAACGGGGCGACACTCGACTCCTTGCTGCGCTGCAACTTTACACACGTCCGCTGGAGAGACTGAAATATCAGACGCCGACATCGTCAGAACCGATAACCATCTATTTGCTTTTCCATATGACGCCTCGGGCATCATTTCAACACCCTCATATCCGCCGAGTGTGTCCGCATAAACCTCGAAGATTTCACGACGGCGAGCAACTCGATCTACCAACACTTCCAATTGCCCCACCCCAACGGCGGCGCAGAGGCTTGGCATGCGGTAATTGTAACCCGTTTCGGTATGTTCGTAGTGGATAACGGGTTGGCGTGCTTGTTGGGCTAGATAACGCGCACGGTTCAACAATTCTTCATCTGCACCGGCCAGCATACCGCCGCCAGCAGTCGTCATTATTTTGTTGCCGTTGAATGAATATACGGCCATAGCAGCGCCAACGCCGGCATGGCGACCTTCGTACGTGGTGCCCATAGCCTCAGCAGAATCAACAACCACGGGGACATCGTATTTTGCGCAGACACTCACGATAGGATCGAGGTCGCAAGACTGCCCATATAGATCGACAGGAATAACCGCCTTGGGTAGCCGTCCATTCTGATTTGCTTTTTCCAGTTCAGCCGTCAAAAGCGCCACATCAAGAGTCCATGTATCCTTCGAGACATCAAGAAATACAGGCTTCGCCCCTCGATATAGTATTGGAGAAACGCCGCCAATAAAGGTCAGATCGGACACCCAAACCTCATCATTTTCCCCAACGCCTAACAATCGAAGAGCAACATCCATTGCAGCAGTTCCGCTTGATAAAGCAGCCGCAACTGTGTGATTGGTAAATGCGCAAAATTCCTGCTCAAATCTGTCAATCATCGGGCCCGCGGGCGCAACGAAGTTACTGTCAAATACCTCCAAAACAAGCTCTCGCTCGCGCCCTGACATATGCGGCGTCGATAAGAAGATTTTTGAATGCTCAGTCAATCTTCAATTCCCTTGCAGGTACGCCCGCGACCATCTGTCCCTCGGCAACACTACTTGTGACCACAGCGCCAGCACCAACGACCGCACCCGAACCGATACTCACTCCAGGCATGATAGTTGCTCCAGCTCCGATGAATGCTGTCGTCCCAACCTGCACGCCGCCTGCAAGCACGGCACCGGGCCCAACATGTGCGAAATCTCCAACCGTGCAATCGTGATCAATACTGCATGAAGTGTTGGCGATCACATGTCGACCAAGTGTCGCATCAGGCTGAACAACAACACCAACACAGATCAGTGTCCCATCCCCCACCTCAACACTTTCATGTACCACGCTGTCGGTATGCTTCGCTACCATCCAGTCCGCGTCTAAAGAGCTTAGCTGCATCCGGATCGCATTGTCCCCAATTGCAATGAAAGCACTACGTTTTTTTTCCCGCCACCAGTTTGGCGGTGGCGTAATACTTTCTATCTCAACACCCAGCAATTGTTGGCCGATCTTTGCGGGAGCGTCATCAAAAATGGCGTTAACAACGTTTCCCATAGACCGCAGTGTCGCAACAGCAACTTTTGCATGGCCACCTCCCCCTAGGACCCAAACCTCTTCATTCACCGTTCTTGATCCCCTGACAACCTACCTTTCGCTTTCCCGGCGCGAATCTGGTCATCGAAACGCGGCATTGTTTCATGCCCTGCTGCACTGACACCAGAACGCGAGAACACCCTTAAGACAGTGAGTGCCAAGATTCGTATGTCGCCCAAGAAACTCATCGTATCGACGTACTCCACATCGAATGCAAACCGATCATCCCAACTTTGGGCATTGCGCCCATTCACCTGCGCCCAACCGGTTAAGCCTGGACGCACATTGTGTCGCCGCGCCTGATCATTTGTATAATAGGGAAGATAATCCGGAAGCAACGGCCGCGGACCGACGAAGCTCATGTCACCCCGCATGATGTTCCAGAGTTCAGGGAGCTCGTCTAAACTAGTTGACCGGAGGAAACGACCCAAACGGGTCGAGCGTTGTTCGTCTGGCAGCGGAAAACCCTTCTCGTCAACTTCATCTCTCATTGTCCGGAACTTTACCATCTCAAACAAATTTCCGTTCAGCCCCGTACGTTGTTGCAAAAAAAACACCGGTCGTCCCATGCACAAGTAAATCGATGCAGCCAGTGTGAGGAGCAAAGGCGATACAATAAAAAACGCCAGAACCGCGAGGGCAACGTCGAGAGTTCGTTTCCGATCGAAAATCGCACACCTCCACCAGAAATCCAACCATCGCGCACGTAACGAATCTAACATCGCGGATTGCTGTCACTTTGTATCTGTTATCTCACGCGTCGCCACCCAGGATGTTATCCCAATCACACCAAAAACAACACTAATCCACCAGCTTTGCCACGCCCCATGGGAGATCGAAAAAACACACAAAAAGGCCATTAGGCCTGCGATCAAAGCTGGCCATTGGTCCACACTATAGGATCGAATTTTCCGAGACAAATAGACCCAGATAGCTGCCGCCGGAACCGCTCCGATCAGACCAAGATCCAACCATATCTGTAGTGGCCCGTTATGTGGATGGGGAATGTTGGGGCCAACAAAATAGACGAAGTCGATCTGCCAATCCTTGATTGAGCGCGCCGCCTCTAAACCATGCCCCCAAATTGGGGAATTCAGCACTTCTAAGCTTGTCGCGTACCAGATATCAAGTCTGGCACCAACCGATGCTGTCGGAATCTCAATTGCCCGCTCAGTGTCAAAATTGAGCAAGACAATAAATACGAGTGGCATAGATAGGATGAGGCCCGCACCGCCCCAAGTCGCCAGCTGGATGGCGAGGTTTGGCGCTATGGCTGCAACACCATAAACAACTATCCATACCACCATACCCGCACCAGCTGATTGACTTTCAGACATAAGTACCAGTACGGTTAACACACCAGCCAACGCCCAACCGAACTCAGGTCTCCCGATTTTTCGTACTGCGAGAAAGGCCGCGGAGAAAGATATCACCATCACCACGCTTGGACGGTTTGCGGCATACAAGATGTCTAATGGATCATTGTTTGGATTGAGCAAGCCGTACAGACCGTGCTGGGTGACTAGTTGAAAGGCGAGCAAAACAAGGCCGACCGAATACCCAACCAGTAGCGCAGCGTCGACCGACCCGCCATTCTGTGACACACGGTTTTTTATAAGCAGGAGAAGCAGTACACCAATCAGCAAAAACAATGAGAGTTTTGAGAAACGGTCGATGCCGTGGGAGCTAGTGCCATCGACCAACCCGGCGAACAAAAACAACGCCAAAAACGCTGCCAAAGGAATCCAGACTGGGGATCGAAGGGCTCTGAAACTCCTTTCCTTCCACAAAAAGAGACCTAATGTAACGAGTGTGGTGACGGCCACCAGAGCCGCCGCACTGCGTGGCGCGACGAAACCGACAACTGGGAAGAATGCTACAAACCCAATCCAAACATAATGCTCTAAGTTATTTCGGCTCACCATTGTCTAACCCACGAATTATCGGAGCAACTTCTTTGCAGCACCGGCACTGCTCATCATTGCCCGCACGCCTCTAGGAAGCACGTTTATCCCAAACGTTATAGAGACACTCTACCCTCAGCGTTCACATTCAATGAACGAACCTTACCGACAGAGCTTTTCTCGCTAAATCTAGGGATAACTGGGTCACCAACCATAGCCGCAATTTCGGGGAAACTACTTGCCATAGCTAGTGCTGCCGCCGGGATTGTCCGTCGGGCTTCAATGTGGGGATAGCCCCATTCCTCGATGACTTCGATGTTCTCAAGCGAATGCACACCGCATAGATAATCGGCGAAGTATGAATAACGGGCCCAATAGGCAGCCGCAAGTCCAGGAACATTTTGTGGTGGAATCTCTAGTGCAGGAATTGTTTCGTACGGGAGCCCGAGTTCCATCCTTGATGCTTGCAGCCCGTGCCATGTGTTGTAGCCAGATAGGCTAAACCCACCGAGAAAGTAATGCCAAGCGGCATCAATCGCAGCAATAGCGTTTGCCTCGGGCATGTCTGGTGGAAAGAATTCCAGAACTTTCCCCCGGAGCTTCTCATATTTTTTTACAAAACTCTGGTTGGAGAAAATTTCGACCCCTGGCATCGAAACGAACTTTGCAATTGACTGACCTAACTCCTTTCCGAAATAGGGCAGACTGCAATGCCTCATTTTCCCTTGAGCAAGTAAAAGACAAACGAGCAAAGGGTCACCAAAGCTAAAATCAAACAGCTGTTCTTCATAGTGCTCAATCACATCCACAACGCCTCTCAGAGCCGCCTGCAACGCGTCCCCTCTCATCACCCCATAGAAACTTGTGATGGGCCCCTCGTTCATGGTCCAGAAGAGACGGTCAATAGGGCTATCTTGAACGTAATCTCGAGCGCTCAGATCCGGAAAGGACCAGATCATTAGCTCTGACTCGTCTTCTTTGACGACAAAATTTACATAGTCGCCGTATGCCGACACAAGACTGGGATCCGCAGAAACGATTTCCGCTAGCTCATATACACCCTGAACATTTACAAAATCGTCGTCGGGCAACAGTTGCACCAGTGGATAAGCCCGCCGATCTAGAGCCTCTATCATGCGATGGTAACCGGTATATTCATTTGACGGATAAAACCGATAATCAAATCCAGCCACACGACACAAGTCTTCATTCTTTTTCCGGTGCTTGTCGTCGGTCGAACCATCTAGAACCAAAACCTCACATTCTCGGTTGTCCAGCAGAGGTTTAAGATGCCGAAAATTTCTCTCGAGATAGTGAGACCGATTGAACGTAGGAACAAGAAATGAGACGCCGGTCGAGGGCATTGCTACTTCCTTCTTTTAAAATAATGCGGCGGACTCAGGTGATCGGCCCCACTCAATCCAACAGAGTTACACCTAGACCGCTTCTATCAATCTGTTCCAGCCACAGCCGAATGATCTCAGGCGCAACTGTTGGATTTAGACCTGCGTAAACCATCTCCACGTCTTCGGGGAGAGCCTCCGGTTCGAACACTGGCAGACCAAAAAACTTCTGCGATTGAGCATGTGGATTTCGGTCGACAAAACCCACCAGGTTGATCTTATTGATCAGTTGGGATGCGACGAAGGCCCCATAGAAACCTGCACCATAAATTACAGAAGGTTTTTCTGAGTTTGCGTCTGCTGCAGCGACCAACTTGCGTCGAGCCTGCCCCCAAAACTCCGCGAGCTCAATGACAGAGGCGCCGGATTCGACGGTCTCGGGCGAGGCTTCATCAGACATTGCGTTGCTGCCAACTACAACAAACGCTCCCCGGAAAAGATTGTTGTGTATCTCATCAATCTGCATTCCAGCACGGCGAAAAACTTCTCTAAGAGACTGTGGCGTAAAACGGTTCACATGGTCGACAACAAGGAAATCGCCGGGGTTCCCAAGAAAATTGGGCACTGACAGGAATACTTTCCCTGTTGACTTCAACAGCCGCGCAATATCCTGCAGCATCGATAACGGTTCACCGACATGCTCCAGAACGAAGTGCGCTGTCACTAAGTCAAAAGTTCCATTCCATTCATCCGGCAGGCCATAGCACGCCTGACGACTTTTCGGCAGCCACTCAGCCCAATGGGACTTGTAATCCTCGCTTACATCAAAGACATGAGGATCAATTCTCGGATGTTTGTGTGTGAGCTTCTTCAACGTTTCGGCTTTTGCTGCGCCGTAGTCCAGCACGCGAGCGCCATCGGACAACCCGATAGTAGCGTCCACAAGCCCAACCTGATGATCCGTTCGATAGACCGGCTCACCGTCTTTGAAATCATAGAGTTGATCGTGATCGCTAACATCAAGCGAAATTCGGTATCCACTATCGTAGTAAGTTTTAAGATCGAATAGATCCGGACTTTGCAGGTGACCACAAGAGGAACAGAAATAGCATTCTGTATCTACGTCAATCGGCGTTGCCATGGACGTAATCGATGGAGACTGTGAGCGATAAATTGGCTCTCCGCAGGCACTTTGACAGATACGGCACTCCATCACTTATTCTCCGCGAGCAATTCAGGAAGGACGGTCTCGAAGCTAGTTCCAGATGCGAAAGATCCAGTCCACGAGATTTTTTGTCCGGTTGGATCAGCGAAATTGAAGTACCGAAACTGCATGCTCCAACGCGCACGGTCTGAGCAATTTTCGCCGGAGCGGTGAAGTGTCAGAAAATCGATCAATATCAGATCCCCCGGCTTACTAAGCGGTGAAACCTTTGAATAGGACGCGAGCCGTTCCTGCTCACGGTCCAACCGCAAACTGTATGCTCCACTTTGCCCCGTTGATGTGTCACGCAACACCGGAATGATCCCCTCTGCGTGAGACCCTACTGCCAATTCAACCGGCCCCAACTGATGCTCCATCGCGACCAAAGGTGACCAAAATACTATTCCATCAACGCTCCTCAGCTGCGCAGGAAACTCTTGATGCCAAGGTGCACGAAACTTTTCTTCATTCGGGTGGTCAATACGAATACCCGCACCTCCACTAGCGATCCCAACCGTAGAGTTCTGCCTCAACGCCTGGTACGCTTGCTCATTCTTCTTGCTCGCGAGCAGCCTCATGAACGCCGGAAGCTGTTTGACTGCGTCATACACTTCCCCTGCACTCGCTCGGTTCTTGGCAACCAAACGCCGCATCCCCTCTGACATTGCCTCAGCGGGATCTCTGAACTTTGCGGAGAGTCCATATTTTGCGGAGACAATTTCCACAATCTCCTGAATTTTCTCTTGGATTGGTCGAATTTCCGCCTCAACATCATAGAAGTCGGAAATTATCAGATAGCCGTTCTCTTTGAAGAACTCAGTTGAGCTAGACGCCTCAAGCGTATTGTCTTCGGACTTCACGGTCATTCATCCGTCTCGCTGCGCTGAGCCAAGAACTCCTGCCAACCGACCGATTTGGGATACAGGAACTCCGATGCACGAGTTCCTTCAGCTGCAATGAGGTCAAGGCTGCTTACGAAGGGCGTAGATTCAGCACGCCTCTGATCCCATGTGTTCAGGGAGTAAGACATGTATTCCACGGAAACTCCCTCAATGTTGAATGCGTCGTGATCCAAGTATGACGCCCCCCCTGCGCCGCTGACATATGTATCCCCGCCCACTGCTTTTACGAGATCCAACACCCGCCGCCAAGACGCCCCCTCGACAGCTAGTTCACTGGACCGGATTGTGCGTTTGGGTGCTACACCAATGTACTTCGCCAGCTCCTCACTTGACGCAATCAACAGGTGGCAGAGATTTTCATTGGTATTGCATGTTTTGTCGAAAATATCGAGGGCTGCAGAGCTGTGTTTATAGCCGCGCAGGCTGTTTGCCAACAAAGATCGGTGCGATGCTGCCCAATCGTCGCCGCTTGCCTTCATATCTCGAATCGGCGTGAACCTTCCCTTGTTTTCCAAAGGGATGGTCATCCAATTCGTCCCAACGTCAGAACATACTTGAATCCGGTTGGTAAACGACCCTTTTGAGAACTGAGCATCATCCAGCCAGATAAATGTGTCTGCGAGTGCCATCATTTCCATGAATCCGGGCCAGGGAAAGTACATCGGCTGAGAGATCGCCACGATACGCTTAGTCATAATTCCGGTCCGTGAGTCTAGGGAAGGCTCGTCCTTGTACAACGCTGTTAAAGCCTATTATAGGCGTAACAACTCGACGCCAATACTGCAATCTGCTAGCTTTACGATGCTTGGAATTCACCGAAATAGCTACCCGTTCAACAATTTGTGGCGGAGTAAACTGACATAATCAAGGAGTAGATCTTGAAAGCTGTCATCCTCGCCGGGGGCCGCGGAACGCGGCTGAGCGAAGAAACAATTTCTCGTCCAAAACCCATGGTCGAGATCGGGGGGCGCCCAATACTCTGGCATATAATGAAGATCTACTCAGACCATGGGGTCAACGACTTCATTATTTGCTGCGGGTACATGGGAAATCTCATTAAAGAATATTTCCAGAGTTATGCCAGCGTAATGTCTGATGTCACGGTAGATCTCCGGAACAATACAACCACTATCCACAAAAAACACGCCGAACCCTGGAACGTCACATTGGTGGATACTGGCGATGGTTCAATGACAGGCGGTCGACTGAAACGTGTTTCTGAATTCTTGAAGGATGAAGAGTTATTCTGTTTTACATACGGTGACGGCGTGGGTGATGTCGACATCTCGAGACAAATAGCAGAGCATCGCGACGCTGGTAAAATGGCGACGATCACCGCAGTTCAACCTCCAGGACGCTACGGCGCGCTGGAGGTTGATGGAAACAATGTCAAAGGCTTCATTGAAAAGCCAAAAGGCGATGCTGGATGGATCAACGGTGGGTTTTTTGTACTATCACCTGCTGTGTTGAACCTGATTTCGGATGATACAACCACTTGGGAAGCGGAACCGCTATGTAGATTGGCCGAAGAGAACCAACTCAACGCCTATTTCCATGAGGGTTTCTGGCAACCGATGGACACCCTTCGGGACAAGAACCACCTCGAAAGTCTTTGGAATTCCGGGAGCGCTCCGTGGAAAACATGGACGTAAACCCCTCCCCTTTTTGGCCCAGCGCTTTTTGGCATCAACGAAAGGTATTCGTTACTGGCCACACAGGCTTCAAAGGTGGCTGGCTCGCTCATTGGCTGCACGCTTTGCAGGCCAAGGTCCACGGGTTTGCGCTGGCTCCTACAGGTGACGTCAATCTCTTCGATGTCTCCGATGTATCTTCATCCCTGACATCCCACAAAATTGGAGACATTCGCCAACTGGACGCATTGCGCACTCGGATGATGGAAGTCGAGCCTGAGATAGTCTTTCATCTAGCGGCACAATCGCTGGTTCGTGAATCTTACCAAAACCCTGTTGACACCTATGCAACCAACGTCATGGGTACAGTTAATCTTTTGGAAGCTGTCCGCCACGCCCCCTCCGTCAAGGCGGTTGTGATTATTACCAGTGACAAATGCTATGAAAATCGCGAAACCGAGTGGAGCTATAGTGAAGATGAGCCTATGGGAGGGCAGGACCCATATTCAAACTCTAAAGGTTGTGCTGAGTTAGTGGTCTCAGCTTACCGCCGATCTTTTTTTTCAGAAGGAAAAACTGCGATCGCCTCTGCGAGAGCCGGAAACGTAATCGGTGGTGGCGATTGGGCGGCGGACCGACTCCTTCCTGACATCCTCAATGCACGCGACAATGGTTCACACTTGGATATTCGATCGCCCGCGGCTGTGCGGCCCTGGCAACATGTCATGGAACCGTTGGCTGGTTACCTCACCCTGGCTGAACGTTTGTTCTCAGATGGTGACGAGTTTTCGGGGGGCTGGAACTTTGGCCCAAATAGGGAAGATGCTACTTCTGTGGAGTGGATCACAAACTGGATTGCACAACATTACGGCCCCCTAGCCTGGTCTATTGGGAAAACGTCGCAGCCCCATGAAGCAATCTATCTCGACCTGTCTAGTACGAAATCGAACGAACACTTAAGTTGGCATTCCAGATGGTCGTTATCAGATGCCTTAACAGCGACGATCCAATGGCGAGATGCATTTAATATGGGCGCGCCTATGAGAGCCTATACCTTAGACCAAATCAGACGCTATTGCGGCCTGCCGGTAGAGGGCGACTAGGTCTATGGCACGCTTCTATACAACGGACACCGGGTTCGACTGTTTAATCCAAGTCGGTCACCCTGCCTTATCGGACCGCCGCGGCTCTCTCACACGCCTGTTTTGTAAAGAGGAACTCCGCGATTTGGGGTTTGATAGTGACATTGCGCAAATAAATCTGACGCACACCGCGAAGGCCGGTACTTTTCGCGGTTTCCACTATCAGGTTCCACCACATTCGGAAATCAAGATGATCACCTGTATCCGCGGTGAGGTGCAGGACATCGTTATTGATTTACGTGCTGGATCCGCGACTTACTTAAAACACTTTTCAACCGTCCTCTCAGCGGAGAATGAACGGAGCCTCATTGTTCCGAAAGGTTTCGCTCATGGCTTCCAGAGCCTCTGCGACGATTGTGAAATGCTCTACTTTCATTCAGCGATGCATGAGCCTTCTTCTGAAGCTGGCGTTAACTACAAAGACCCTCGCCTCTCCATCCGTCTCCCGTTAGAGGTTTCCTGTGTTTCCGAACGCGATCTGTCTTTCGCCTTGATTGACAGCAACTTTAGAGGCATTTCCCTATGAAGTGTCGACATTGCGGCGACAGCCTGTCCAATCTCTTTTTGGATTTGGGTTCTTCACCACATTCGAATGCGTACCTGAGCGCCGACGCGTTGTCTGCGCCCGAACTCTGGTTCCCCCTTCGGGTACTGCAGTGTGATTCTTGCTGGCTGGTACAAACGGAAGACTTTTCAGCACCAGATCAGCTCTTCAGTGAAGATTATGCCTATTTCAGTAGTACATCGAAAAGCTGGCTTCGACATGCTGAACAATACACCGTTGATATGATTCAGAGGTTTCAAATCTCGTCATCATCAATGGTATCTGAAGTGGCAGCGAATGATGGATACCTGCTCCAGTTTTTTAAGCATCGCGGGGTGCCTAGTTACGGAATTGAACCAACCGCTAGCACGGCAAAAGCTGCTCGCGATGTCCACGGTCTCGAAATCGTCGAGGACTTTTTTGGAACACGTTTGGCGAATGCGCTGGCGGCAGAAGGGAGAACCGTCGACCTGGTTGCGGCAAACAATGTCTTAGCGCATGTTCCCGATATCAATGACTTCGTTAGAGGCTTTTCCATTCTACTAAAACCAAGTGGGGTAGCTACCTTCGAGTTTCCCTCGCTAAAAACCCTGGTGGAAAAGGTTCAATTTGATACCGTTTACCACGAACATTTTTCGTACCTGTCACTCACCAGCGTAAGCAGTATTTTTGCCACAAACGGGTTGCAGATATTCGATGTCTCCACACTACCAACTCATGGAGGCAGTCTTCGTGCCTTTGCCCAACGGGCGGACACCCCTCACAGAAACGTCAACTCTTCGGTACAAAACATGCTTGCCGAAGAACACAGATTAGGAATGAGCACCAACACCTTCTACCAAGGCTTCCAATCACGCGTCGGGCGCCTAAAAAATGATCTGGTCTCATTTCTGATTGATGCGCAAAGGGAGGGAAAAACTGTTGTCGGTTATGGCGCAGCAGCCAAAGGCAACACAATCCTTAACTATGCTGGCGTCCGAAACGATCTCATCTCCTACATCGTTGACAACGCTGAGGCGAAACAAGGGAAGTTTATGCCCGGCAGTCGGATTCCTATCCTATCTCCAAAGGAAATCGAGCGGACTCAGCCCGACTACATACTCATCCTACCTTGGAATTTGAGAGAAGAGATATCATCGCAGATGGAATCTGCTCGACTTTGGGGCGCTCGTTTTGTCGTGGCAAGCCCATCTCTGGAAGTTTTCTGATGTCTGAAAAACCCAAACCGCGCATCCCTTACACCAAACCGTCAATCACCAAGCATGAACTGGCGTATGTCGCCGACGCGGCAGCCAACGGCTGGGGTGAGGCTTGTTACGATTACATACACAGGTTTGAAGGGGCTTTTCGCGAACATCTCGGCACCGAATTTTCGATCGCGACCTCAAGCTGTACTGGTAGTCTGCATATGGGGATGGCGGCCCTTGGGATTGGTCCTGGGGACGAGGTCATTCTGGCCGATACAAATTGGATCGCCTCTGTTGCACCAATTGTTCATCTGTCAGCAACGCCAGTATTTGTGGATATTCTCCCTGATACCTGGTGTATCGACCCGGCACTTGTCGAAGCAGCAATCACACCAAAGACCAAAGCAATTCTGGCTGTTCATCTGTACGGAAACTTATGCGAGATGGACGCACTCAGAGAGATTGCAAAGAGTCACGACGTCCACCTGATAGAAGATGCCGCTGAAGCCATTGGGTCTGAATACAAGGGCGAACCGGCAGGCAGCATGGGCGTATTTGGTGCCTTCTCCTTTCATGGAACAAAAACTATGACCACTGGCGAGGGTGGTATGTTCGTTACCAATGACGGAGACTTGTATGAAAAGGTCCTAACCCTTTCAAACCACGGACGCTCACGGTCGCAGGTGAAGCAGTTCTGGCCCGAAGCCATAGGATTCAAATACAAGATATCAAATGTACAAGCAGCAATAGGCCTTGCACAGACCGAACGAATTGAAGAGCTTATTCAAAGAAAAAGACAAATACTGGATCTGTATCAGGAACGTTTCGCACATCTGGAGGGGGTGACACTCAATGCCGCACCCCCGTCATGTAAATTGGGAGCATGGATGCCGACAATCGTCTTTGATGAACAGCTGGGAATAAGAAAAGAAGCACTTTTGACCGCTTTTGTCGGCGCCAACATTGACGCTCGCGTGTTCTTTCCCCCCTTGAGCAGCCTGCCACCACTGATCAGAGAGGGAGAAAATGTAGGACGTCCCATCGCTTGGTCCATACCGGAGCGAGCTGTTAATCTACCAAGTTTCCACGATATGGATGACCATGATATCGACCGTGTCGAACAAGTAATTGGGAAAGTCTACGGAGAGAGATGATGGCCAATGATGACCGTAAAGAGTTCGCAGAAACAACGACCGCTCAGGCGATCGCATTAGGCGGCGACCGCTCCGTCTTCGACCAGTCAACTGACTTGATCACACAACTTGATCGCTACGATTACTCCTACCTGTGGACGTGGATGGGTGTTCCTATCATCCAGATGCCGGCGGATATCATGGCCACGCAAGAAGTAATTTGGAACACACAGCCTGACATCATTATCGAAGTCGGAGTTGCGCGGGGTGGTTCTGTTCTCATGATGGCGTCGATGCTGAAATTGATTGGCAAAGGACGCGTCATTGGAGTTGATATTGACATCAGACCACACAATCGCGACAGCATTGAAAGCAATCCGGTTTCAGATCGGATTACACTTATTGAAGGTGGGTCTGTTGATCCGGAGATCCTCGACCGTGTAAAAGCTGAGATACCAGATGGTGCGAGTGTAATGGTAGTCTTGGACAGTGACCATTCATATGATCACGTTCTTAAAGAATGCAGAGCCTATGGTCCGCTAGTCACCATGGGTCAATATCTGATTGTCGCAGACACTCTTCTAGGTTTCCTTTCAGAAGATCAAACACCGAAAAAGAGGTCACACACCTGGCTTAAGGGGAATGAGCCTTTGGCGGCAGCGCAGCAATATCTCTCGGAGAGCGAACGTTTTGAGGTTGACGAAGCCCTGAATGGCAAGCTGGTTCTATCATCGTCTCCTCAAGGCTACTGTAAGTGTGTGAAACCGTGACACTCCCAGAATATGGTGTTGAGCTTCGCGGGCGACGTCTTGAGGACTTTTCTATGCTGGCCAAGTTGCGGCGAGATACAGAAGTCCAACACTCTCTTATGGGGTACCCCTCCGAGCATGTAAGCGACACCGATGTTCAGCATTGGCTGGACCGAAGATCGTCAGACCCCTCGGGTCGATTTCTGATTATCGCAGATCAGAAAGACGAATGTGTTGGATTTGTTCAGCTTGTGGGAATCCACCAGAAGGGCCGCTTTGCATGGCTAGGTATCGCTATAGATCCTGCACACCAAGGAAGTGGCTTTGGCAAGGGAGCCCTAAATACACTCTTCCAATTTTCTTCAACCGAACTCGGCTTGAAAAAACTACTCTTGGAAGTACTTGAAAAGAACCAACGGGCGATCACTCTCTATCGCAGCCTTGGCTTTCGCCAAGTCGGGATCTTGTCTGACCACTACCGTGGACGCGAGCATCCACAGAGCGTTGCTATCATGGAAAGAGAGCTCACCAACACCGCTTCCCAATTGGTCACCTAACCGAAAAATTGCGCTAAACGATCACGCATTCGTTGGTAATGCACTAGACCATCGGCTTTCGGTCCGAATGCGTATGCGTAGATTTCCAGAATCTTGTCTGCCAATTCCAACGCCGCCGGTCGGCGCAGCTTTTCAAGTACCGAGATGGTCTTTTCGAGATTGTCGATCAACCGCCAATCTTTTTGACCGTAAGCAATCTCAAGTAGCGCTCTTTCCTGCTCAAGATACCCCAACCCTATCAATGGTTCATTCAGCGCCCCAAAGACCGATGCTACCAGTGCATTAAACTCTGCAGACCAGAGTGGTCTGCCACCAAGATCGTTGGCGCGGGCAAGCCCTTCAATACAGTGAGTAATCGTTTCTTGCATATTGCCGTCCCGGAACTCAAGGCGAGCAGCAAGCCCACAACGAACCAGCGCGTGACAATCTGAGATTTGCGGAACGTCTGCGCGCTTGTAATCTGCGCAATAGCTTGACACCGCGTTCCAATCATCAAACTCCGCAGCAGCTAAAGCAGTTAGAATTTGAAAGTCACCATCAGATAGAATGGTACCATCAGAACTACCACTCTCACTTCCCCCTAAGCCGCACCATTGCACTACGGTTTGCCAAAAGGGATCATTGTTGGTCGGCAAGCTTTTGCTTGCTAACCACTTGCTTGAATCTATCAGAGCTGGAGCAGAATACTTGTTTTCCAAGCAAAACAAGATAGCCAACAAGGAAGGATCATCACTGATAGCCTTTTCGAGCCTACCCCGAAAAACGCCGATATGCTCGCCCCGTCGCAGAACGCCTGCAAGCTCTTCCAGGTAGATATCCTCCAGATCGACCTCCTCGCAGAGGTAGGTGCTAACCAGATCAGATGGCACCACCACTCCCGCATCAACGAGCGCGATTAAGTCCGATGGAAGGTGATGAAGTCTCTCTCGTGCCAGGTAGGCAGTAAGTATAACGCAGACCATCACATCTGCATCCACTCGCGGTTTTACCGAGAGAAGATCTGCCATTTCTGGAGCGGCACCGCCTCGCTCAAGTGTCTGCATCATCGCATCGAATAAATCTCGCACAGAGGAGTCCATCGCGGCTCTCCGTAGCAGGTGATCCAACAACGCCGTAGCCAGCGGTCCAAGCCTTTTGCGATCCGCATCAACAGACCGCGTGTCATACATCAGTGGCGCGTTTTCAACTGGTTTGTAAGCATAGTCGGTAACTATCTCCCTCATCGCAGCCGCAGCTGAGCCATACTCTGCCTTTGTGGCTTCTGCATTCTTCAAAATGTTGTCGATGTGAAGCTGTATTCTTTCGTCGAACCGTCCCACCTGTCTGCAGGCGGGGTCGATTTTTTCTAACAAGCTGTCCTCGCCTAGCAACTCCTCAAGTTTACTAAACGCCCCGGTCATGCTGTTTTCGTTGTCCCAGAAAATCTGGCTTAGATCGCCTAGCATTCGCAAATGCAGTCGGGTCATGGGCAGTTCTGGAATGTCGACGTCATGAGCTCCCAGTCTGGCCATTGACCAGAAATCTCGTGCCAACGAGTTATGTGTCGACATAAACAACTCAGGTTCAGGCAAAAGACCGATTATCTCCTGACCATTGGGGATTGTCTTATACAAAGCTTCTGTCGCGGCTGTGCTGCGCGAGGTCAACAATCCCGTTGATACCCCCGGCAGAACGAGTGCAGTCAATAACGGACGCGCCAAATCAACGGCGGACTCAGCAAGAGAAAAGGCCAAAACCGTCGACGTGAAATCCGGCGACACCTCGTGAAACACCCGCCCAAACCGCTGCTTTATCCGATCAACCAGCGTGCGTTTGTAAGCACCATAGCAAATCTTCCCCCAATAGTATTTTCGCCCCTCTGCACCAGTAGGCGTCTTCATACTGAGTAAGCCTTTGAGGGCGACTTCTGGCTCATACCTCACGGGCTCACCTGCTAGCCAACCCTTCTGATAATACCCGGCCTGAAATCCATCGTCCGCTGTCTTAGGTGAGAAAAATTCTGGCCACCAATTCACAATGTCCGCATCGCACGCAGCCAAATTGCGTTCGATGATGTCAATCGCTCCGGGAAGCAGAGCAAGCTTGTCTGTAAGATATGAAACGTATGTACCGGAAGCTTCACCGAGCGCAAACTCCCAGCTATCGCACATCGACAAGTCAGTATCGGGACTTACATATTTCCAATTTTTAGCTGCATAGAGTGCAAAAACCGGTTCCGCCGTGTTCTTACTCGAGTTATCGGAAACTATAACTTCCGCATTTAGGTTTGGGTTTGCAGCTAAAGACTCAAGACATATCTCTAGCAACTCGGGTCGATCGCGTGTTGGAACAACAAAGGAAATAAGAGGATTCGACATACTTCTTCACAAATTCCTCTTCTGATCTCACAGGGTTGAACCCAATTTGCCTACAACATCAACGCCCGATAATTTTGAATGCGGGACGCACGACTTTCTGAACACCTTCTGGCAGAGAAAACCAGACCCTGAGCAGCTTTTTGCGAAGTTGCTGAGACAGCAGAATTTTCTGCAGGCCATAGGCAATATAATTTCTGATGATGTAAGACGGTGAGCGGTGTGCATCTATCCAAAATGACATCGCCGTGTAGGTGCCAACGCGGGCGACTCTGTCCGGTAGCTTGCCCGCGCAGAAAGCCGCAAACTGATCATAGCAATAGTCGCCCGATGCGACCAAATCATCATAAGCGCGCTGAATGATTGGGGTTGCGAGTTCACTGTCTTTCACATAGGAAATTACTTCACTCAGATTGCTAAAGTCTTTCTCTAAGGGGACGTAGTGGACCCATGGCGTAAGGACTTTTGAGTATTCGCCGGGGTAGGCAACAATAAGCGTTCCGCACGCCGCCGCCTCAAATATTTTCGGGGACAGACAATTGGCGACGAACTTTCGGTCTGCTTCACCTACAATATGATCTACATCCTCAAAGGACGCATCAGGATTTCTTCTTACGAACCGGTCGACCTGTTGTTCGATCGACCCATCAAAATCGAAAATACTCGCGCCACTTTCTACGCACAGCATCGCTTTGGTGTTGCGCAGAAACTTGATCCACCTTCTCCCGTAAAGCCTATCTTCTTCGTCGGTGGAAATGTCCAGCGCTAAGCCACTCCCTTGCGACTCCTCGGCGAAGCGTTTTCCAATGGTCGTTTTTTCCTGTGCTAGAGAGCCAAGCCAAAATGGCGTTGGCCGCGCTCTGTACCCAACGTCGATCTTCCTCTCTGAGTATGGTGGCCAATTTTGATCCTTTAGACCATTGTCGACATACCCAGTCAGCACAGTCTCAACAGAAGTGGCCGGGAGCTTCTCTTCTGCGTAGATATCCTTGACGATACTGTCTGGAACAACACTAAAAACTGTGTCCACCTTCAATCGGCGTAGTCTTTCCAGGGTGGCATCTACATTGCGATACTCGTCGTGCATCCAAGTGCATTTGGTACCCTGAAACTTCGAAACTCTGTCTATCGAGACTTCGCTAAAAAAGTGATTTCTTTCATCACTCAGATGGAGCGTGTAATGAATGCCAATTGCGTCAAACTTACTTAAGTCTATCGTGGAGGGAAAATCTCCAACCATGGAGACTTCCCAAACACGAAACCCTGGCATTCTGTGAATTGCATTCAGATGGTCAAGAATCGTTGTTGCGTTCGACCCCACCGCCGGCCTGTTACTTAATAAAAGCATGTGTTTCATCGCGCACACAACCCCTCGTCACAGCGCTGCTGAAAACAGTGAGCCCACCGATGTTTGCTCCTAACAATACCCTAAAGGCGACCCGCGTGACGCAATCGCGTTTTAACGCGCTCACAAACCCGTTTAACACCTTCTTCCAGGTCTACTTTGGGTGTCACGCCCAAGATATTCTCCTGTCGATCAAGAGTTGGACGTTTTGCAAGCGTCATACGATTTGGCAGATCCACAATGCTCACGAGGTTTTTGTCTGCGCCATACTCGTCGCAGATCATCATCGCAAGTTCTTCGATGGGGCGGATGTCGGGACTGCCAATATTGATAACCGAATAGTCGTCCACTCTCGCAGCAGCCTCAACAGATCGCACTGCGTCTGCAACGTGGAACCAACCGCGCGCTGATCCTTTGTGTACTTCTATCGGTTCACCTAACGCCAAGTTGGTGGCAAAACGGATCATCGCAGAGCGATGGTCTCCCAGATCTTCATCCTCGTCATACATCATAAACGGTCTAAGTGTTACGGCCTTCAAGCCATACTGCTCGACTTCGTACTCCACTAAAGACTCGCTGAGGAGTTTAGAAAGGCCATACCGATTGTTTGGTTTTGGCGTTACCTCCTCAGACATAATGTCGATGCTCGGACCATAAACCTCCGACGTAGAGAAATAGACCAGCCGAGCCCCACACCTTTTCGTCATATCCAAAACATTTTGAACACCGCCCATATTGGTATCAATGGCCAGTGAGGACGCTTGTTCGCAGGTTACACGGCTAACCATAGCGCCGAGGTGAAATACAACATCGGGGCCCCAATCAAATGCTGGGACCAGATCTCCGATGTTGCGGATATCCGCCATGATATAGTTTTCACGCCAAGCTGGGCGGATATCAGTTGCAAGAACTTCATATCCGTTCTGCAGCAAATACTGGATGAGCGGTTTGCCGATGTTGCCTTCCGAGCCTGTAACTAACGCTTTTGTTTTTTTCATTTCTTCTTTCTCACCCATTCCCTCGAATAAGGTTTTTCAATTTAATATTCAGCCCCTGCGGCAACACACTGCGGGCGCGCGCAACCATACCTGCAGCTCGACTTGGCGCATACGAGTAAGGGAACTGCATAATTGGTGGATTGCTCTTCTCCAGCTCAGCGATTACCCGGCCCCCAAGACCCTTTCTTTTGGTGCCCCCAGCCAAGACTTTTTTTGCTTGCGCAGCTGATAGCTCTGCGTCGAAAAGTTTGACAAATGACTGATTAGAGTACTTTTCTGAATGCACCAGTTCAACGTAAGCGTTTTTTACTATTTCCGTTACGTAGTAGTCATCTTTCAATTTTTTGCAGACTTCATCAATATTACTGAAGTCTTTTTTCAATGGTAGGTAGTGTTCATTTTCCTTTACTACACCAGAATAGTCTCCTTCATACAAAATACAAAGTGTCCTCAATGATATAGCCTCGAAGACACGGGGAGAAATCTGTTCGAGGCCTATTTTGTCCTCGAGGTCGGCAAAATAGTCTTCTCGGACCCGATCATAGTCGAACCTCTTTTCCCCCAGGAGATAACTGATGGTTTCCACACTCGTCGATATCTCGCCGGTGAAATCAAAGACACTCGCTCCACTTTCAACACCCAATACAGAGCGAGAATTCCGAATAAGTTCTACCCAGTTTGCTCCATGGACGCGATCTTTTTCGCGGTAACTAATGTTGGTCTTAAGCCCCTTCCAACGAGTTTTTTTCTTGAACTGTTTCGCTATTTCCCATTTTTCGCGCCCCAACCGCCCATGCCATGCCGGGTACTTTCTTCCCCGGTACGAAACGTCGTATTTTCTCTCACCCAACTCTTTGGGCGGAACGTTTTTCAACGCATCAGAAACATAACCCGTCAGGACGTTGACCGCTTTCGCACCGCCGACTTGTTCGGGCGGATACACCTGCGGAATTCCCTTTTCGGGAACACAGGTGAAGATGATATCTGCCCCAACTGTGTTTATTCCCTCAATACTCTTGTTGACGAACCGATATTCGTCCTGAAGAAACACAGCTTTGACACCCTGATACTGCGCAAGCCGCGCCTTGGACTTGTCCGACAGGTAATGCTCTACGGCGACAAAGATTGAATAGTGAACGATGACTGCATCAAATACATCAAGGTTTAGCCAGTCAGGCAGATCGCCATTGTTTTCCACAAGACCGCTGTAACGATAAACACTGTTTTCAGAATACCGCAGCAACGAATTGATATGATCGGTAATCGTTGGGGCATGGGACCATCTGTAGTCACATAGCAAGAGCACTTTCATCAGCCTTCACCCCCAGCGTACATTCCATTGTAATGCGATATAGCGTCTTCAATCGGCCCATGGAAAACGATCTTCCCAGTTTCCATCACCAGTCCAGTCGTACAAAAATCCCGAAGCATAGCGTCCGAATGTGATGCAAGGACAAATACGCTAGAACTCTGGATCTGCCTCTGAATCCGTCGACGGGCCTTGTCGAGAAACGCGGCATCGCCTACGCCGATAATCTCATCGATCAGCAAATTGTCTGCTTCAATAGAGGTGACAAGCGCAAACGCCAATCGGACCCTCATCCCCGAAGAGTATGTTTTCAGAGGCCGGTTAAGCGCGTCACCAAGTTCGGAAAACTCGACAATGTCTGCGCGCAATTTTTCAATTTGATCACCACTTATCCCCAGTAATGCCCCAGCAATCTGAAGATTTGCATGCCCACTGGCTTCTTCGTCCATTCCAAAGTGAAGGTCAAATAGGGAAACTGCGCGTCCGGGGCACACAACACTTCCAGAGGTCGGCTCGAAGACGCGGGCCATTACACGCAGAAGCGTAGACTTCCCGGCACCATTGCGCCCCAATAGCCCAAGGCGTGTACCATCTGGCAGGTCTAGATTCACGCCGTCAAGTATGCAAACGGTATCATATCCTCCTGCAGGTTTTAACGCACTTGCGAGCGCCTGCCTCAAAGATTTAACACGCGTCTGCGGAATGCGGAGGCTTACCTCGTCGAGCTTCATCATCAGTCAAATCCAGAACAAATATCGATATCGACTTATTCTCAACGAAAGAACAAAAACCGCTGCTGCAAGAACGGAGAGCCCCAGGCTAACCGCGTAGTTCAATTCAGATGGACCGGCACCCAGGAAAGGCTGGCGCAGAATCTCCACAATGTGGGTCAGAGGATTGAAGGCGGCGATATAGGCACGCTCAACCAGAATGTCGGGTGACCAGATAATCGGTGTCACAAGGAAAAGCACACCTACGACCGCTGTCGTTAGAAGCTGGAAATCATGGAAACGAGCACTGATAAACGCAATTGAGCCCGACCCAAAAAATATGAAGATGCTCGCGACAAAAAGCCCAGGCATCAGCCAAATGATTTCCCAGCCCGGAAACACACCAAAGTAGAGCAACACAATGAGTATGATCGGGACATTGTGCATGAGGACAATCGTGTTTCTCACAAATACCCGCACCAAAACAGAGACAGGGTGTACGGGAATATTATGGACAATATAGCGATAGCTAACCAGCGCGCTAGACATCTCTAACACCGTAGAACTGATCCAGAGCCAGAAGATATATCCGGTTACGATGAAGGGGAAATACTCTGCCAATGGAAGTCGGAAAAGACTGCCATAAACCACCCCAATCGCGAATATTGTGAACCCATTGACCATGCTAATCCACAATGGGCCCAAGACGGTCCGCCGATATCGGCTCACAATGTCAAGGTAGCCCAGCTTTGACCAATACCCGAACTGGGCCAAATCGCTTTTGGCGATGATCGCCATCTGATTAGCACTCCTCAGAAATGAGATCTTTAATGATCAACTCAGCAGTGTTGCCTGCGCCAAACACCTCAGACTGAGGGCTTTGTGGCACTGTCGACTGTTCGATCGCAGCTCCGATTTTCTCAGCTGATGCATCGACAAGCTGATTCCAGCCTGCTTGCAGCGTTTCAGACCATTCGGTTTCATCCCTAACAGTTATGCAGGGTGTGCGGCAAAAGAATGCCTCCTTCTGTACTCCTCCTGAGTCTGTCAGAACAAGCCGCGCCTGCCTTTGAAGAGCCTGCATGTCTAAATAGGGCAGCGGCTCCAAAATCTGAACGCCATCCAGGCTGCCCCAAAGAGATTGCTGCTCAATACACTTCCTTGTTCGTGGGTGTAGAGGAAAAACAACCGTCATTTTCTTAGCAGCAGCGCCGAGGGATGCACAAATTGCCGCGAGGCGCTGAGGCGAATCCGTGTTCTCTGCCCTGTGGATCGTCACCAGTGCAAACTGTTTTGGCTCCAGTTGGAGCGTCTGTAGAATTCCGGAGTTTGCCAAAGCGGCATCAGAGTACATTTGAGTAACTTCAAGCATGATGTCACCGACGTTCATCACACCATCAGTGATCCCCTCATTCTTAAGGTTTCTGACTGCTGTGTCTGTCGGACAATAGAGACGCGACGAAACATGATCAGACATCACCCGATTCACTTCTTCGGGCATCCGCTTATTAAATGATCTCAAACCAGCTTCTACATGTGCCACTGATATATGAAGCTTAGCAGCAGCAAGCGCTCCTGCTAAAGTGGAATTCGTGTCTCCATAGATCAGCACCCAATCGGGCTTCTCAGAGAGCATAATCTCCTCGACACCCTCTAACATCTGCCCCGTGCTGGCGCCATGCAGTGACGATCGGGCGCTCAACTGGAAGTCCGGACGCGGAATATCTAACTCATCAAAGAATACATCAGACATGTTCGAGTCATAGTGCTGACCGGTGTGAATAATTTTTTCTTCGACGTCGGTACTTGCATGATTTCGAATGTAGCGCGACAGACCAGCTGCCTTGATGAACTGTGGACGCGCACCGACGACAGTGAGTATTTTAAGCGACATAGTTCCCCTCAGCTTTGGCCACGGCCATCTTGGGTTGCAAAAGTTGAATAAAAGAGCAGAGCGATCCGTCGGCGGAAGAATGATCGCGTGAACCCATCATCGCAGCTCAGAGCGCAGGGCTTCGATAATGACGTCTTGCTCCTCCTTTTCAAGGTAGGGGTGCATGGGGAGACTAAACACCGATTGAGACAACGCCTCAGACACAGGAAGCCCCTTTGACGGCACAATGCCTGATTGAAACGCTGTTTGTTGGTGTAATGGCATTGGATAATAGACGACGCTCGGCACACCTTTATTTTTCAATCCATCCATGATTTTCGCACGGGCCATTCCTTCAGGTGTCTTCAGCGTATACTGAGCCCAAACCGAGACCTTGTCGTTCGATACATACGGGGTCTCGATCAGATCACTCAGACCCTCATTATATCTCAACGCAACAGCTTGACGCGCCTCGATTTCGGCGTCGTAAACGGCCAGTTTCTCTAGTAGAATGGCCGCCTGTAGCGTATCGAGCCTTGAGTTCACGCCGATCCGCTCATTGTCGTACTTATGAGTACCTTTCCCATGTACTCGAAACGACTTGATGAGAGCAGCCAATTCGTCACTAGACGTAAAGACCGCACCGCCATCCCCATAACAACCGAGAGGCTTTGCAGGAAAAAAAGAAGTTGTTGCTACATCACCCAAACTTCCAGCCCGCTGTCCGTTGTAGGTAGACCCAAAACCCTGCGCGCTATCTGACAACACCCACAGATTGTGTTCGTCGGCGATCTCCTGAATTTCATTGTACGATGCTGGTAGACCAAAAAGATCTACGGGGATCACGCCAGCCGGACGCAACCCCAGCGCCTTCGCCCCGGCAATAGCGTTGATGAGACTCTCTGTATCAATGTTAAAGTCAGACGCATTAACATCTATAAATACTGGCGTGGCGCCTAGCAGCGGCACAATCTCAGCGGTAGCTGCAAACGTAAAACTTGGGCAAAAGACTGCGTCTCCAGCCTTCACCCCAATCGCCATCAGCGCGATCTGCAACGCATCGGTTCCGTTGGCACACGTGATGGCATGTTTCGCGCCGCTGAATGCGGACAGCTGTTGTTCAAGCTCAGCGACTTCAGGACCCATGATGTACTTTCCATGGTCCAAAACATCTGCGATTCTTTTGTCTAGTTTTTCTCTAATTCGAGACTGTTGTGCCGCTAGATCAATGAACTGGATCGACATTTTATTTGCTCTCCACAATAGACAATTTGCCGTCTGTCTCGATGTATTCTTCGCCGGTTCTGGGACAGACCAAAGAGGCATCTAGTCGCTCTCCAGATCGAGAGACCCATCCGATTTGCCTTGCCGGAACGCCAGCTACTAGGGCATGAGGTAGCACATCTCGCGTAACGACTGCGCCCGCAGCAACCATGCAATACTCACCCAAAGAGTTTCCGCACACGATGGTTGCGTTCGCCCCAATCGTCGCAGCCTCGCCGACCTTGGTCTCAGCGAACTCATCTTTGCGTTCAACGTGGCCGCGAGGGGTCAAGACATTTGTAAAAACACACGACGGCCCACAAAAGACGTTGTCCGCGAGGGTAACACCCGCGTAAAGCGCTACATTGTTCTGGATTTTGCATCCATCGCCTACCGAGACATTTGGACCGACCATCACATTTTGACCAAGCGAGCAGTTCCGTCCAATTGAGGTGCCCGAGAGCAAGTGCACAAAATGCCACACCTTGGTTCCCTGCCCAATGGTCACACCATCGTCAACATAAGAGCTTTCGTGAACGAAATAGTCCTGTTCTTTAGCCACGGCACTCATCCCTCCAAGCTCTCAGCCAAAGATTTTTCCATCGAGCTCAACACTCGAAGAACCGCTAATCCCTCTGCGCCATTCGTGCGTGGATCCGTACCATTGTCGATGCAATCAATAAAATGCTGGCACTCTGCTTTCAGCGGCTCACCATGGTCTACGTCTATCAACTCGACATCCCCTTTGGTCGGCAGGGGCGCAGGGGTGGTGACATCAACCGTATGCGGATAAAACGCTAACTTTTCCGACCATTCAGCTTTGCTGTCTTCGAAAACCAGGGCGCCTTTCTTACCGCAAACTACGAACCGCTGCTCCTTAAACGGGTGCATCCAAGACACGTTTAGATGCCCACGAACACCCGATGGAAAAGCCAAACTCGCTGTACACCAATCCGCAATGCCGGACGTAAAGTAGGATGCTCCCTGTGCATTCACATGTGATGGCTCTTCGCCAGCCACGCTCAACAGCATTGAGAGATCGTGCGGCGCAAATGACCACAGCACGTTTTCTTCCGTTCGGAATTTGCCCAGGCTCAAGCGATTGGAGTACACATAAAGCACCTCACCAACCTTGCCCTGAGCAACTAAACTCCGGAGCTTCATAAATATGGGATGGTATTGAAGTAGGTGCCCAACCATTAGGCGACGATCGCGTTGCTCCACTAATTTCACTAACGCCACGGCGTCCTCGACCGAGAGAGCTATGGGCTTTTCCACATACGCATGCTTTCCCGCCTCCAGAGCCTTGGTCGCCAGCGCGGCATGTGTTTCCGCAGGTGTTGCCAGTGCTACCGCATCGATGCTCGGATCCGCCAACACATCTTCGAAGGACTTAGCGGGCACGTCATACTCAGCACTCATCGCTTGGGCGGTTTCTGCGTTGCCCTCCACGACACACGCCAATGCTCCGAGCTGAGCAAAATTCCGGGTCAAATTCTTTCCCCAGTGCCCGCATCCGATTTGAGCTATCTTAGCCATTCACTTAACTCACTTTACGCTGGCGTTATGTTCGGAGTTCGCACTCTGTACTTCCCGCGGGTGTCGATCAGAATATCTGCGTTGCTTGCAATCATTTCATAGTCAAAATCAGTATGATCGGTGAGCAACACTACGGCGTCGTAAGAACTGACCGTTTCGGGCGTCAAAGTGACCGAAGACAAATCAAAACTGTGTTCTCGCATTTCAGGAAATACAGGGACATTGGGGTCTGAGTAAGATACATCCGCACCCAGATCTCGCATCATCTCCATCACAAACACTGATGGACTTTCTCTCATGTCATCAACATCGCGCTTGTATGCAATGCCTAGAGCCAAGATCTTTGATTTGGATATGGCCTTCCCTTTTTCGTTCAGGGCGAGAAGCAGCTTGTCAACCACATACCTTGGCATGCGCGCATTGATCTCTCCAGCCAACTCGATAAACCGGGTGTGAAGTCCGTACTCCCGCGCTTTCCAAGTCAAATAGAATGGGTCAATTGGAATACAGTGTCCCCCGATGCCAGGCCCCGGATAATATTTGGTGAACCCAAACGGTTTCGTTCCTGCTGCATCAATCACTTCGAAGATGTCCAAACCCATCTTGTCGGCAACCTCTTTAATCTCATTCACAAGACCGATGTTTACTGCACGATGGATGTTCTCGATTAACTTCACCATTTCCGCAGCTCTTGGCGAGCTAACTGGAACAACGCGGTCGATAAACGTTTCGTAGAGAGCTACGCCGGCATCACGACAATTATCCGTCATTCCACCTAGAACTTTTGGAATTGTTTGAGTTGTGAATGAAGGATTGCCTGGGTCTTCCCTTTCAGGCGAATACACTAGGAACACGTCTTCTCCGATCTTCAACCCTGCATCTACCACGTAGGGCTGCAGGATTTCTTCCGTGGTACCAGGCCAAGTTGTGCTTTCCAATGAGATGAGCTGGCCTGAGCGGAGGTGAGGCTTGATCCACTCCATCGTATTAACGACATAACTGAGATCAGGTTCCCGCACCGCATTGAGAGGAGTAGGCACACAAATGATAAGTGCGTCGCATTCTGAAGCTCGAGAAAAGTCGCTTGTCGCAACAAAGCCTCGGTCAACCATCGACTGAATCTCAGCGGCGTCAAAGTGCTTGATTGGACTTTGACCGCTGTTCAGCATATCGACCCGTTCGGCGGAAACGTCAAAACCAACAACCCTGAAACCAACCTCGCTGATTCTGAGCGCCAAAGGTATTCCGACATAGCCAACCCCGATAATTCCGACCTTGGCGGACCGTTCGGCTATCATTTCGTTGAAGTTTTTCATAGCCCCTCGTTTGTAAAGCCAACATCTCGCCGCCCTTGCCCGTAAAAACAGGTTTGCATCGGTTGGAGAGTAGTTTTTGCCTCAAATCCCGGCGCTGTTTATAGAAGATGTCAAAACTTCAGCAAGGGAAAAACAAGTTACGCCTAATGGCGTCAAACAATCGCATGCTTTTCTTCCAAGACGAAATTCGCCAAAAAGGCAACAGACTCCAAAAAATCTAAGCATTGCCAAGATAAAGCTTTGCCTACCCAGGATTTTCTTAAGTATATCCTGGGCTTTTTTTGGAAAAATTTTTAGTTCACTCAAGTTCAGCAACGAATGGAGTGCGTTGATCGTTCTCTAAAAAGGACGTCTGGATGAGGAGCTGGCGAACCTGAGAGGTGCCTTGGAACACTGCCACCTCACGATTCTTGAATGTGGCTGGGGCGGCAGGATTCGAACCTGCGCATGCCGATACCAAAAACCGGTGCCTTACCACTTGGCCACGCCCCAACAAACAGCATTTACTGTCAGAACATGCACATAGCTCGAAGCGGCGCAGCGTGCAATATATATTGAGCTAAATCGCTTATTTCCGACGGTTTTGAACGGTTTTTTGATCCAGATCGCAGGTCACGCTCATGACGCACCAATCCCATGCCTTACCCCGTCCCTTTTCTCTCAAGGGACTGGACCACATCGTTCTGCGGACTCCTGATCCCGCCACGCTGATTGGGTTCTATGTCAACGTGTTGGGCGCAATCGTTGAACGGGAAATTCCACAAATTCAACTGACACAGCTGCGCGCGGGGCAATCGCTGATCGACATCATTGGTGTCGAGGGCCGCCTTGCTGACGTGGCGGGGCGAAATCTCGACCATTTCTGCCTCCGCATTGACCCGTGGGACGATGCCGCGATGGTGACCTATCTGCGATCCCGCGGCCTTTCGGTCGAGGAAAGCAGCATTCGCTATGGCGCAGAGGGCAACGGCCCGTCGATCTACATCAAAGACCCTGAAGGAAATGTTGTTGAGCTAAAAGGACCACCAACGGACTAAGCGCCGAGGTTTCACGGTGCTGGAAGGCGGCCAACTGCTTCTTCAACAAGACTGCCCAGGTAGAGAACCCCCCGTACTCATTCACGCTGGTGATCGTTCCAAAGTGACCATTGGGGTCCTGAAGGTTTCCGATCACCTCTCCGGCCTCATTGGCGGCGATAATCCATCCGAACGGCTGGATCAGCCCACCTCGCATGGCTTCTGGAAGACGCATTAGGACCGTTCGCCAGAAGGGTGTCGGCATGAGACCGTCCAGATCAGCAGATCGCGGCGCCACCAGTGCGATCCAAAAAGTGCCGTCAGGCGCTCTGGACAGATTGTCGGGATGTGCGGGCAGGTTCTCAATGAATGTATCTGCCGCTTCAGCCCCCTCGACCGGGTTGATCCTAACGATGCGACCATCTGCATAGTCTGTGTAAAGCCAGCCTCCGGGGCCAATCGTCGTGTCTTCCGGCCCTATCCCCTGCCCTTCAGCGATGTGGGTTAATGACGTGAGCGCGTCGTTGGCGGCAAAGGGTCCTGTTTTCCCGGCATCTTCCGGGGGCGTCCAAGCGACGGGGTCAATCTGCACCGGCCAAAATGACAGGTAGGCTGCCAAAATACCCAGCAGAACAGCCAAAAAACCAAAGAATTTCGCCATTCTTTATCCCCCCGTTAAGACCCTTGCCGCATCTTGTAGACCTTAAGTCTGAGCGTCAAATACTTGGTGCGTCGGGCATGGGGAGCGTATTGCGTAGTATTCGAGGACCTTATGGCAGCGTTTTTGCTGATTCACGGTGCATGGCATGACGAACGGTGTTGGGAATTACTGGTTCCCGAACTCGCCGCTCGGGGCCACGCCGTGCACACGCTAACGCTCCCAGGTCATTGGACCAGGGCCCTCCCCAGCTATCAGATATCTCTTCGTCGATATGGACACGCTATCTGCGCCGCTGCTCGGCAGATTGGCGAACCGGTTACCCTGGTTGGGCATTCAATGGGTGGCATGGCAATCTCCCGTGCGGCCGAGATGCAGCCGACCCTTTTTGATCAACTCGTCTATTTGACGGCCTATCTTCCTCGGATGAACAGGTGGACGCGGATGCGTTCCTTGGTTCTTAGCGATGAAACCACCCAACTCTGGCCTGCTGTCCGAACAGATTGGTTGCGTTTTCGAGCGCATATCAACCCAGATCTTGCCACCGAAACTTTTTATCACGACTGCCCTAAGGATCTTGCGGATCAAGCGGTCGGACGGCTTTGCAGCCAGTCCGGCCTGCCTATTGTAGAGTTTGCGCGGATCACCGACAAGGGCGCCGGCAGTCGACCCATGAGCTATATTGAGTGTCTTCAAGACCGCGTCATTTCACCGGAACTGCAAAAGCAAATGCAAGAACACGCGCCGTTCAAACAGGTTTTGACGCTCGACAGTTCGCATTCACCGTTTCTCTCCCAGCCCGCCGCTCTAGCCGAAATGCTGCACGGAATTGTGGGTGGGCGCGTCTCAAAACATAAAATTGCCAGCTCCCGGCACGCGAAACTTGCAGAACGCAAAGGCGTCGGATTCCCACCTCTTGCTGAGGCAAAAGCGGGTTAATATAATCTGCTTTCGATATTCCATTCACTTGCCGGAGTGTGGCGCAGCCTGGTAGCGCACCTCGTTCGGGACGAGGGGGTCGGTGGTTCGAATCCACTCACTCCGACCACGCCAGTCAGTTCTGGCGCAGCCTAATATCAACGCGCCAAGCGCGTGCTAGTTCACCGAAAAATTCGGTGCGCGCTTCTCGACGAAGTGGGCCACGCCTTCCTTGAAATCTTCACTTGCGAAGCTGGACTGCATTTCCGTGTCAGCCATCGACGTCGAGCTGTTGAAATCCTGGAACAGGGATTTGTAGACCTGACGCTTCATTACCGTCATTGATCTCGGCGACGCAGTTTCCGTAAGCCCTTTTGCGTAGTCGGCCACCTCTCCCATGAGGGCGTTGCCCGGCACGGAGCGGTTCACCAGCCCCAAGCGTGCGGCTTCCTCGCCGGTAAATTTCCGGGCTGACATCAGAATGTCGAGCGCATTCGCCGACCCAATTAGCCTTGGAAGCAGCCAAGCGATGCCATGCTCCGCCACCAGACCGCGTTGGGCAAAGGCCGTTGTGAACTTCGCCGCGTCGCTGGCAATCCGCATGTCGCAAAAGAGCGTCATGACGAGCCCGATGCCAGCGCACGGACCATTGATGGCAGCGATGATCGGTTTTGGGCATTCAAACATATATCCAAACCGACCTTCGAAATGTTCGAGAACGGAGGGCCCGAGATCGCCGTCAAACGAGACCTCGGCTTCCTCACCCTTCTCAACAATGCGTTTTCTGCCATCGCCATTGGCATCAATTTTCTGCAAACCGCCCATGTCGGCACCTGCGCAAAAGCCGCGCCCTGCACCGGTAATGACAATCACTCGAACCTCATCGTCCGCGGCCGCATCATTGATGGCGCCGCGCACACTGTTTTCCATTGTCGCGGTCCAGGCATTTAACTTGTCCGGACGATTGAGCGTGATGGTCGCGACACGGTCAGCGACATCATAGAGAATTTCGTCATAAGCGGTCATGGCATCCCCCCGGGTTGGGCATTCTTCAATGTTTGCGTTAGCCTATCATTCCATGGGCGCGCAAGGCGGCACAAGAGGGAGACAAACATGACCGATTTCAGCGAAATCCTGGTAGACCACCCGGCAAACAAAGTGATGCGGATCACGCTGAACCGGCCTCAGGCGATGAACGCCTATACAACCCGCTTATGCGAAGAAGTGACAGAGGCCATCGAGGTCTATCTGCGAGACGACAACCAGCGCGCTCTAATCATCACGGGCGCAGGTCGTGGTTTCTGTTCCGGCGGCGATGTCAGCGGTAATGGGGATGAGGAACACAAAACCCTTATGGCGAGCCAGCTGTCCCATGGACGCGAAATGCGCGACGGCATGCACCGTGTAATCCTCGCGCTGCAGCGATGTGACAAGCCGGTGATTGCGATGATCAATGGCCCCGCCGTCGCCGGTGGCCTGACACTTGCCCTTGCCTGTGATATTCGGATCGCCTCAGACCAGGCAAAACTTGGCGATACGAGCGGCCGATTTGGACTGCTGCCGGATGAGGGCGGCGCCTGGTATTTCCCACGTGCCATGGGCATGGACCGGGCGCTAAAAATGAGCATGCTGGCTGAAACCTATGATGCCCGTACAGCCATGGAGCTGGGGTTGGTCACAGAGGTTGTATCCGGCAATGCGCTTGAAGATGAAACCTTGAAGCTGGCAACCGCCCTTGCGGAGCGGGCTCCACTTGCCGTGCGGCTTACGAAGCAAATGATGCTGCGCTCCCATGATGTTTCGCTTGAGCGTTCCCTCGGTGATGCCGCTCTATCTGTAATGGTCGCCAATCCCTCACAGGATGTGAAAGAAGGCGTGAAGGCGTTTTTCGAAAAACGTGCTCCCCAATTCACCGGAAAATAGAAGGGCCGAACTGCGCTAAGCATTCCGACCCTTCCTCTTGGACGCTCCCTGGCATTTTTCTGGTCGCGTTCTCGGACGGAAAACCGACCAAGTTTGATTTGGCACTTTTCCTGAAAACGCTCCAGTCAAGCGTATGCGAAGGTCTTACGCCTTCTTTTGATTGTGTTCGCTGACGATCCGGAGGGATTGTCGCTCTGCAAATCCATAAATGCCCTTTGACATAAGGGACGCTTCAGCCTTTCTGCGCGCGGCATAGACTTCCGCACGCATCCCGTGCACCTCAATGTCGTCTGGGGCGGCAAGCCCAGCCATTTCCGCTAAATGGCACGCGAGCCTCAGATCCCCCTCACCGACCAGTTTGGACGCCCGCGCGGCCAGGGCTTTTGCACCGCCTGCCAGAGCTGCCATTTCTTCCGCCAACGCGGTTTCCGACGCGGGCTTTAGATTGGCAGGGTTCCCATCATACCAACCGCCATAGAGACGCCAGATATTGTGGATGACGAATTCAGGTTCGTCGTACACAGGCTGGAGGTAGGGTTTCCCCATCAACTCCGCTGGGAGCTTGATGGAATGAATGATCTCATCAAGGCGCGCACCAATATTCATCATATCAACTGTCTGGCTCACCAGTGTCTCCAATGCCGTCGCGATATGATCCAGCACAGTCGCAATGCGCGCTTTGCCACCGATCGGCAAGCCATGGGCTGGGAGTAACAGTTCAGGCTCTTTGGCAATCATCTCGCGAAGCGCTTTCGCCCACTCAAGAGGATAGCGCTGCACTTTCTGTGGATTGCCAGCGTTCGGAAATACCCAGGTTACGAAATCGCCAGAACAAATAGCTTTGTGGTCGGGCACCCAGGCCCAAAGATGATCGTCTGTTTCGCCAATCGCATGATGCAATTCGAACTGTGTGTCACCGACCTTGGTGTTGAGGTTTTCGCGGAATGTCGTGTCCGGGTCGATCCAGGGGTCTGGCCCAAACCGGCGGGCACTCGCCTTGCCGCTTTCTCCCGCTTGGCCCATCCGCAGTTCCGTTGCCGGTGCAAACTGGCGAGCATTGATCGTGAAATTATATCCGTTGGTCGCCTCGTAGCGGCGAAAGCGGGGCGCAACATTTTCATGGGCGATGATGCGCGGGCGGCGATGCCCCTTTTCGCAAGCCTCACAGACAAAATGATTGGTGCCACCGACATGGTCCGCATGACCATGGGTGTAACAAATGTTTGAGACGGGTTCGTCTGTCCACTTACGCAGGGAGTTCAGAACCCCACCGCCAAATGCTTCTAAGCTTGTATCGAAAAGGACAAGACCGTCGCCGGTCTTAAACGTCACTACGTGAGAAAAGGCTTCGATCAGGGCGATCCCATTGCCGAGTTCCGACAATTCCATTGTTGGGCGATTCACAAGGCCCGCGCCCTCGTAAATATCGTTGTCGATAAACCGTTCCGACAGTGCCAATAGGTCGGCCATAGGGTGTCCTCAAGTGTTTTAGACTTTGTCCGACAATGATCCAACCCGGCTTTCGCGTCGAGCGCGAGAGCAGTTAATTCCACTCTGCGGGATTGATCTATCGATCTCGACAGGGCCTGGAACGTCTCTCCATGGAGCATTCGCTTGGTGATCTGCACCTATTGGGTATGATTGCCGACAAATATTTAGCGCAGACGCCAAGTCGTGCCGCACGCAAGAAAAGCAGGGAGAATTCAATGAGCTTCAAGATGCCCGAGCAAGGCCGCGACTGGGAAAGCCTGCGCAATGAGATGCAGACGCGAGGTGGCAATGACGTGAAATGGCGTGACGGGAAGACCGCCGTCTACGTCTTCAATGCCGGGCCCGACGTCGCGCGTGTGCAAAAAGAAGCTTACACCATGTACATGTCGGAGAACGGGCTTGGGCCCATGGCGTTTCCAAGCCTGAAGCAAATGGAAGACGAAGTTGTCTCCATGGGCCTTAGCCTGCTTCATGCGCCCGAAGATGCCGCGGGCAACATCACCTCTGGGGGTACTGACTCCATCACCATGGCGGTCAAAACCGCGCGGGACTATGCGCGCGCGCAAGGCACATTGAAGGGCCGACCTAATATTGTGGCGCCCTGGTCCGCTCACCCTGCTTTCGACAAAGCGGCCAAGATGATGGATATGGAAATCCGGCGGGTTCCTTGCGGGCCTGACTTCCTGGCAGATGCCGCTGCGATGGGCGCGGTCATTGACGACGATACAATCATGCTGGTGGGATCTGCCCCCTGCTTTCCCTATGGGCTGATTGACCCGATTGAACGTCTCGGCGCTGTTGCTGAGGCTCATGGCACCTGGCTCCACGTGGATGCCTGCGTCGGCGGCTATTTCGCGCCTTTTGCCAAGATGAATGGCGTGCCGCTGCATGCGTTCGATTTTGAGGTCCCGGCGGTGAAGTCTATTTCCGCCGACCTGCACAAATATGGCTATGCGGCCAAGGGTGCCTCAACCGTCCTCTTCCGATCAGAGGAATTGCAATCTCATATGATCTTCGATTGCGCGGATTGGCCTGGCGGTCGGATGATCACGCCGACACTCGCGGGCACGCGTCCCGGTGGAGCCATAGCGGCGGCCTGGGCGGTCATGAATTATCTGGGCGTTGAGGGGTACAAAGAAAAGCAGGGCATTGTTTGCGCCGTTCGCGGGCATATCGAGACCGGTGTGAAGCGGATGGGCTTCAAAATTGTCGGAAAACCCTTGCTCGGCCTGGTTGCCTTTTATCACCCTGACTATGACGCCTTTGCCCTTTGGGGAAAAATGGCAGAGCGCGGTTGGATGACGTCGGTTACAACGGAACCGAAATCACTTCACCTTATGCTTTCGCCCTTCCATGCCGCCGTTCAAGACCAGTATCTCGCCGATCTACAGGCCAGCATGGCTGAGATTGATGCTGGGAATGCGGGTGACGTGAACGAAGTTCGTTACAGCTAGAAGTTGGATGGGCGCAGCGCGCCCATCCACCAATTACATCAGTGAAATGTAGAGCAGCATTCCGGCCGTCCCAACACCTGCTACGATGGTTCCTAACGCACCAACAGGACGTAGCGGGAGTTCTGACCAGGAGCCGGTCAGTGCGATCGCGTGAGATATTCGGGCAAAAACAAAAAGCCCGCCGAAGATCATAACGAGCATCGGGTAGCCACCTGACAATTCCAACAGCGCCAGTAACACGATGAAAAGAGCGGCATTCTCAGCCAGATTTCCGTGACGACGCATCTTGCGCAGCAGAACCTCATTTCCACCGTCCCCTAAGCTTACACCAGCAGGACCGCGGGCCAGGCCAACGGTCAACATCAATGCATATTGCATAAGACCCAAAATGACCGCGATAAAGGCTGTTGCGACTGGAAATTCCATGCTTTCTCTCCCTAAATGAGCTGATTCCCCCCAAAGATGGGACCAAATTCCCTGAGTATCCATAGTTGGCCGTCACCTGAATCTGAACCAGGCTGGTGCTTTTTTGGCCCTCGTCGCGATTTATTGAAATATTTTCCTTGAAATTTTTGTGCAGTGCACATATTTTGGGCTCAAGAAAAAGAAACTGACAAACAGTCACTCCCCCAACAGGAACGCTCTCGGCGGGAAAAGCACCGCTAACCCTTTGATCTTGGAGAAAGATCATGATTACAGCTAACCTGAAGCAGATGAAAACAGACACACACCAGCCCTTCGGACAACCCTTCGCATACGCGAAAGAAATGGTTACCGAGCGACTGAAGACCCTTGGCATTGAAGACGCGACAGACCTTGCTACCAGCGTTGGTTACCTCGTCGTCGGCGCTTATGGGATCACTATGGTCCTTAACCTGACGGTCAACTACTAAGACCGCCTCTTTCCTGTTTCCGGGCAAAACCCGGAGGTCCACGTGAGGTGGACATGCTCGTAGCCCCCACTTGAGCACGGCACCGGCGATCCCCCCGTCGCCGGTGCCCATATTCGCTTGAAGACACCCCTCTGAGCGGTCATTCTGCGCCCAAATTTGTTGCTCACAATATTTGGAGCCTGACCAGATGGCCGTTGCGATCCCCTTTGTGCGTGAAATTGACATTGATTATGGGCGTGTGGATCAGGTGAGCCCGCTCGTCCGGCGAGTGACAGCCAACAATCCCGGCGGCTTTACTTACATGGGCACTGGAACCTACATCATCGGCAAGGGCACGGTCGCTGTGATCGATCCCGGTCCGAATGATCAGGAGCATCTCGATGCGCTCCTAAAAGCCGTCGAAGGTGAGACGGTAAGCCACATCCTGATCACCCATTGTCATATGGACCATTCGCCCGCCGCTGCTGCTTTCAAAGCAGCAACAGGTGCGAAGACATATGCCTATGGTCCGCACGGGTCCGGCCAACCAAAAGACTCCGTACAGATTGAAGAAGGCGCAGACCGAGACTTCACACCAGATGTGGAAGTCAGGCATGGCGACATTTTGGAAGGTCCCGGGTGGAGCGTGGAGTGTGTCTTTACGCCGGGTCATACATCCAACCATATGAGCTTTGCCCTACGGGAAGAGAAAGCACTTTTCACAGGTGACCATGTCATGGGCTGGTCAACCAGTGTCGTCAGCCCTCCCGATGGTGATATGGCAACCTATATTGCTTCCCTGGAACTGTTGCTGGATCGCGATGATGAGCTCTATTGGCCGACCCATGGACCGGCGATCACCGACCCGAAGCCCTTCGTTCGGTCTTTCATTGCCCACCGCGAAGACCGCGAGCGGCAGATCGTTGAGCAGATCAATTCTGGACGAACCACTATCGCCGACATGGTTCCGATCATGTATGAGGCGACAGACAAGCGCCTGCACCCCGCAGCAGCGAGGTCCGTGCTTTCGCATGTGATTAAAATGGTTGCAGACGGCAAACTCACCTGTGAGGGTGATCCATCACTCAGGTCTGAGTATCGGCTGTCCTGATCTCCCGTGGTTTTCCGTCCAGGAAATCCTGAAGATTGTCGAAGGTCCCGTTCCAACCATCCTGGTGACCATCCCTGTCGGCTTTGCTGGTGAGCATAGCCTGATGCAGGTGGACCTTTGTGCCGACATTTACATCTTCGAAAGTGACGGTCACCGTCGACTCGTGTGACCGGGTGCCGTCAATGGTCCAGCCCCAGGTGAAGACCAGCCGGTCTGTCGGCGAAATTTCCTTGAAAATGCCACTTACAATGTGCTGCGAGCCTGATGGTGCGCTCATCACCACACGCCACGCGCCGCCCTCCACCACGTCAAAATCATGTTCAGGGAGCGAGAAACCTTTTGGACCCCACCAGGCACTCAGATGCTGTGGTGTACTCCAGGCCTTAAAGACCCGGTCTCTCGGCGCTTTAAAAATCCTTGTGATCTCAAGTGTGAAGTCTTGCTCGTTGTCGGATGCCAACGCCATTTCAGGCCCCCCCGTCTTTGTCATCAAGGTCTTCGCTTTTCGCGAGCAACTCATCAAGGCGCTCAAAGCCATCCTCCCAAAAGACAGCAATTTGGGCCATGAATGCTTTTGCCTCTTTCAACCCGCCAGGAGTCAATCGGCAACGCCGACGTTGTGCATCAACTTCGCGCACAATGAGCCCCGCGTTCTCCAATACCTTCAGATGGTTGGAAATGGCGGGCATGCTTATGTCAAAGGGCTCTGCCAACTCCCCAACGGTCGCTTCACTTCTCGACAGCCGCGCCAATATCGCGCGGCGGGTTGGATCAGCCAGTGCACCAAATGCCTGGCTTAACTGATCACGCGCCATTCTCATATCCCAGGTTGGCGGACCGTTTTGTCACCGGCCTTTAATTAAACAATTACTTATTTAATGAGACAGGCGATGCATTGCAACCCCGGAGACAGGGACCCAAGATTGGGAGCGACTAACCCTTAAGCTCGTCCCGGAAGGCCCGGATCCGTGCGGCATTTGCCCCAAGGTCGCTTTCGCCAACTCTTGAGACTGAGCGTACGTCGATGAGCGCTGCCCCGTTTTCGTCGCGCACACGAATGACGATGTCGTCCTTAAAGCCCATCAACACGGTGGTGTCCGTCGCCTCAATGCGCCCTTCTTCGACAGCGACTGAGACAATTTCCCAGCCAAGTGCCTGAGCAGCGGTCACCGCGTCCTCAAAGGCAGCGCCGGGATGACGGTCCAACAAGATGGGCTGAATGTCGGGATAGGCTGCCTGCTGAAGCTCTGCCAGGTTGTCAGGACTTGAGCGATCCAATGAATTGTGTGCCGGCGTGCGATGCGCCCGCACAGCCACAAACACTGGCACGTCGGTCAGGTCCGTTGTGATGTCGTGGATTCGCGGAACGGAAGATCCGTTGATGATTGCGGCTCCCACCGGCGCCACAATCGCCAAGCTGAGGAAAATGGCGGCGACAGCAATCCCTCTGCCGCTTTTGTCCGATGTCAGCGTGATCACCAGTCCCACAATGGACAGCAGGATGGCAATGACACCAACGATGAAGCCGCCGCCAAGGCCCGCGAAGAGAGCAATAGGGAGCGGCATAATTCCAAGGCGAAGCCCCAGAACTGCTATCACTGCAATAACCACTGAAAAGAGCGCCAGCCGGAACCCCCAGCTTACCCATGCCGACCGATCGCCCATTTTCGTATCCCCTTTGCCTCAGTTATGACGCCAACATCGCAGCGGATTATTCCGCTGCTGTCGCCGTTGGCAGTGTGTAGTCTTTGAACTGCTCGCGCAGCGTCAGTTTCTGGATTTTGCCCGTCGCTGTATGCGGAATTTCTTCCACGAATACAACGTCATCAGGCATCCACCACTTGGCAATCTTACCGTCCATATACTCAAGAACACTCTCTTTTGTGAGATCGCTGCCCTCTTTTGGGATGACGATCAGGAGAGGCCGTTCATCCCACTTAGGGTGCACGATGCCAATGACAGCTGCTTCAACCACATCCGGGTGGCCAATGGCGGTGTTCTCCAACTCAATTGAGGAAATCCATTCGCCACCGGACTTGATGACATCTTTCGCGCGGTCTGTGATCTGCATGAAACCGAGCGGATCAAGAGTTGCCACGTCCCCGGTATCGAACCAGCCATCCTTATCAAGAATGTTGCCGCCTTCGCCCTTTAGGTAGGACCCCGCAATCGCCGGACCGCGCACCATCAAATGGCCAAAGGCTACGCCATCGTTCGGCAGATCATTGCCATCATCATCGGTGATTTTCATTTCTACCGTGTAGATGGCGCGGCCCTGCTTCACTTTGATGTCGAGCTGCTCTTCAAATGGCAGCGTCTCCATACCCGCTTTGAAAGACCCAAGTGTTCCCATGGGGCTCAGCTCCGTCATGCCCCAAGCGTGCATGACGGTAACGTCATAGTCGCGCTCAAAGGTTTCAATCATGGAGCGCGGAGCCGCTGAACCACCGATCACAACCTTGGTCAGGTCTGGCAGTTTGGCGTTGCTAGCTTCCAGATGACCCAGCAACATTAACCAGACAGTCGGAACAGCTGCTGTCACGGTGACATGCTCTGTGCTCAAAAGCTCGTAAATGCTCTCACCGTCCATGTTGGCGCCTGGCATGACGAGTTTCGCGCCGCTTGCCGGAGCAGCAAAAGTGATTGCCCAGGCATTGGCGTGGAACATGGGAACAACCGGTAGAACCGTATCGATAGACCGCATGCCGATAGCATCTGCGCCATTGGCGGCCAGGGCATGGATCACGTTTGAGCGGTGGGAATAGAGAACACCCTTGGGATTGCCGGTGGTGCCGCTGGTGTAACAGAGGCCGCAGGCATCATTTTCATCCACGTCCGCCCACTCAAAATTGCCATCTTCCGCTTCGACGATTTCCTCGTAGCAATAGACGTTTTTGAGCTTCGTCTCAGGCATGTTCTCCTTATCGGTCAGGATGATGTAACCCTTCACGTTCGGGAGCGTGTCCGCAACGGCTTCAATCACCGGCACAAAAGTCGTGTCGAAGAAGATGAACTGATCTTCGGCATGGTTGATGATGTAGGTGAGCTGCTCAGCAAACAAACGCGGGTTCAGTGTGTGGCAAACAGCCCCCATGCCCATGATGCCGTACCAGGCTTCCATGTGACGGTGGGTGTTCCAGGCCATCGTGGCGATTACGTCACCCTGCTTCATGCCCAATTTTTGGAGAGCCTGAGCACATTTGCGCGCCCGCAAATGGATATCTGAGTAGGTGCACCGGTGAATAGGCCCCTCAACCGTGCGGGTTACAATTTCCCGCTCTGCGTGAAACCGGTTTGCGTGGTCAATAATGCTCATCACCGTGAGCGGCCAGTCTTGCATCAGGCCTTTCATGGCTCTCTCTCCCTTAAAATTGTCGACTTTTGCCGTTTGGGGGGAGTTTAGAGACTTCCGCGGTTCCAAACAACGCTTGGCGTAAAAGGGCCAATTGCGCTTGCAGACGACCTCAAGACGGCTAGTCTCTTGGCCAACAAAAACAGAAAATCGGAGGCTCAGATGACCAATTGGCATTACCAGCCAGCATCAGTGCTGCTCGCTGCCATGGGAAAGAGAGAAGTGAGCTCAGCGGAGCTCACGGAGCATTTCCAAAGCCGTTTTGAGACCCAAAACGCTAAGGTTAATGCCATTGTCGCTACGAATTTTGAGGGCGCGGCTCAAAAGGCACAATTGGCGGATGAAGCCCGTGCCAAAGGTGAAAGCTGGGGGCCGCTGCACGGGCTTCCGATGACCATAAAAGACGCCTTGGAAGTTGTGGGGATGCCGACTGTCGGCGGCGCGCCCATGTGGAAAGACCACCGCCCCACCCAAAATGCGGATGCTGTTCAGCGCATCATTGATGCCGGTGCCGTGATTTTCGGCAAAACCAATGTGCCTTTTCTATCGGGCGACCTGCAGACCTATAACGACGTCTATGGCACAACCAACAATCCATGGGATGTGACCTGTGGCCCCGGCGGCTCATCAGGCGGTGCCGCGGCGGCGCTTGCGGCAGGCCTCACCCCGTTGGAACTCGGCAGCGACATTGGCGGGTCGATCCGCACACCAGCCCATCTTTGTGGCGTCTATGGGCATAAACCGACCTATGGCATTGTCTCAAAGCGGGGACACCTACCCGGACCTCCTGGCGCATTGTCAGAAAGTGATTTGTCGGTTGTGGGGCCACTCGGTCTCTCGGCAAGCGATCTCGGCTTACTCCTAGATGTGGTTGCCGGGCCCAATGCTGCATCGTCTGTCGGCTGGAACCTGTCGCTGCCACAGGCCCGCGCGACATCACCTAAGGACCTGCGGGTTGCTGTCTGGCTCGATGATCCCTATTGCGAGATCGATACACAATCAGCCGCCCATATCACAAATGCTGCCAACGCTCTCAAAGATGCAGGCGCAAAAGTGGATTTCGCCGCACGGCCTGACTTCACACTGGAGGAGATCACCGAATGCTATCTCCTGCTGCTCCATTCCGTGGTGACACGGGGCATGCCGCCGAAGGTCCAGGAGAAGTGGCGCACCCTGCTCGCCCAAGCGGCACCGGATGACAAATCCCACGAAATTCTGCAAGCGCGCGGCGGTTTGATGAGCCATGGCGACTGGCTGGACTGGCACGAAAAACGCGAACAGATCCGAGCCAAGTGGGCAGCCTTCTATCAAGATTGGGATGTTGTCCTCGCCCCCACACTCATGCGGCCAGCCTTCCCCCATGACCATGCGCCAAGTTGGAGCAAGCGGAAACTCACAGTGAACGGGAAGGACCGCCACTATATGGATGTCCTTATTTGGGCCGGCCCCGCGGTCCTGTCTTATCTGCCCGCTTCGGTTGCACCGGTTGGGCTGACCAATGAAGGTTTGCCAGTTGGCGTTCAGATCATCGGTCCCTATCTAGAAGACAAGACACCTATTGCAGTAGCAGGCATGATTGAAGAGCTGGTTGGCCGCTTTCGCGCGCCGCCGGATTTCTCATAAGCCTCGCTTCTGCTACACCACCAATACGACCCTTAACCGACAGGACCCCTATTTCATGTCCACGCTCAGCAATGCCGCCATCCGCGATATCGAAACCGTCATCCACCCCTATACAAATCTGGATGCCTTCCGCAAAACAGGTCCGCTGATCCTGGACCGCGGCGAAGGCATTCGCGTCTGGGACACGGATGGGAATGACTATATTGAGGGCATGGCCGGCCTGTGGTGCACGGCGCTTGGCTATTCCGAGCAGGAACTGATCGACGCGGCCACAGAGCAATTGGGTCAGCTCCCCTTCACTCACGTATTCAGCGGCAAGACCCACGAGAAGGCGGCTGAGCTGGCGGAACGGCTGAAGGCCATCGCGCCTCATGATGCGTCCAAAGTTCTCTTCTGCGGATCAGGTTCAGAAGCCAATGATCAACAAGTAAAGCTCGTTTGGTATTACAACAACGCGCGCGGCAAACCGAAGAAGAAGAAGATCATTTCTCGTATCCGCGGCTACCACGGTGTGACGGTCGCATCGGCAAGTCTCACTGGCCTTCCCGCCAATCATGCGGATTTCGATCTGCCGCTCGAGGGCACCTTACACACGGATTGCCCCCACTATTATCGCTATGCGGAACCCGGCGAAACCGAGGATGAGTTCACCACACGCCTTGCCAATAATCTGGATGAGATGATCCAGCGGGAAGGACCGGACACGATCGCGGCCTTTATTGCAGAGCCTATTATGGGTGCTGGTGGTGTCGTGATCCCGCCGGAGGACTATTTCGCGAAAATTCATGCCGTACTCGACAAGTACGACATTTACGTCATCGCAGACGAAGTGATCTGTGGCTTCGGACGCACAGGCAATATGTTCGGCTCTGAAACATATGGATTCAAACCTGACTCCATCTCTGTCGCCAAAGCGCTTACCTCAGGCTATGTGCCCATGGGCGCCGTTACGGTGGGCGATGACATGTATGAAGCCATGTTGGAGCAGAGCAAAAAACTGGGAATATTCGGCCACGGCTTTACCTATACAGGACATCCGCTTGCAGCAGCGGTTGGCTGCAAGGCATTGGAAATCTACGAAAAACGAGACATTGTCGGCCACGTGCGCAATGTTGGTCCAACGTTTGAAAAACGCATGGCAGATCTTGAAAACCATCCGCTCGTTGGCAATTCCCGCGCGAAGGGTCTGATCGGTGCTGTAGAGTTGGTCGCAGACAAAGAAACAAAACGCGCCTTTGATGCGTCCCAGGGTGTCGGCGTTGCAGCGCAGAATAATGCACAAAAGCATGGCCTCATCGTGCGCGCTATGGGCGGCGACATTGTCGCCTTCTGTCCGCCGCTTATCATCGACGACGCCCAAATTAATGAGATTTTCGACAAGTTCGAAAAGGGCCTGGATGATACGGAAGCGTGGATCGCAAAAGAAGGTCTGCGGTAATCCCATGAGTGTGTACCGCTATCACCTTCAATTTGAGGGCAAGGTCAGCCCTCAGGATGAAATGGGCGAGCAGATGGGCATCGAAGCGGAGGCCAAAGTCGGCCCTGGGCTCGACGCCGCAATTGGCGCAGAAGGCGCGCAGGCCAAGTTCGAATGTCTTGTCATGAACAATATGGATGGGTCTTTCACCCTGCAGGGGGAGGTAATATTGGCTGGCGGCATGCTTGCAATCTCGACCTATCGGCCCTCCTCACTTGAGGAGAGCCCAGACCCCGCCATCCAGCGTGGCACCGCTGAGTGTCGCATAGACAGCGGCACCGGCTCCTTTTCTGGTGCCGACGGCACAGTCACGCTCAACTTCACGGTGAACGAAGATGCGCGCTTCACCGATTTGCAGACAGGACTGATCTTTGTTGGGTAATCTGGGCACTGAAGACCTTATGCGCCACCGTTGAACTTGACGTTCAGTAACCCGGCACTTCTAACCTCTCTATCCGAATTAGGTGAATGGTGACCGGCTTGCATATTCCCACGGCATCAGCCCGTCGAGGCTGCTCCGTCGGGTATTCATCCGGTTACTGCGGACGCCTGGTTCCGATACTTAAGCACTAATTGGCATTTGAGCGCGCTTCTTTCAGCGTTATTTGGGTCCAAAGGTTGCGCGTATATAGGCGAGGACATTGTGAATGTCTTCATCCGTTAGATCTGGATCTCCTCCTTTTGCAGGCATGGCCATAAAGGATCCTTCGCTTTGGTATCCTTCGGTAATGTGGTGCAGCAATGTTTCGTCATCTTTTAACAGGCTACCGGTGCTGTCGGTCAAATCAGGAATGCCATCAAATTCGCCAGTACCAGTCTCCCCATGACATGCGACACAAGTTCCATTGTAAACGGCCTCGCCCTTTGCGATGTCAGCGGACGCCGGGTCAATTTCATTGGCACCGGCGGCTGTGCTCGATAAAGCGATAGCCATCGCAGCGAAGAAGGTGCCTACAAGTGACGTATTTCTGGTGGAAGACATAGTCTCGAATCCCCTACGCTAATTATGCTGTTATAGATGGTTCTTGTATTAGTTGCTTGCTTGCAGAAATGCTCTGATGTCGTCTGCCGTGTCTCCGGGGACATTTGCGAGCGAACGCATGTGGGCGATAGATAATTTCCATTCTCCATCAGTCTGATCACCCGGCGGCCTGATATTATGACAGGTGCCACATGTAGATGCCCAGGCTTTTGCGCCGCGGGCGATTTGAGCAGGATCTGGATTTTGCTCGGCGGCATTGCCAAATGAAGTTGCTCCTGTGAGCGCCACAGACAGGGCGAACGCGAGGACCGTAGTTTTTCTCAAATAGATGTTCATCGAACAGATTCCCTGTATGGCTGGATCAAAATCCGTATGCGAACTGGAATTGAATGCGTTGCTCTGTGTCTTTTCCTGCTTCGTCAAAATCTCGCCATTGTATGCTATTATGAAGGACAACCGATGGGGCGACCCAGTAATTGAGGCCTACGTCGAAACGTTTTTCAGCCGCCTCGTCTCGCAAAGTGTCGAGCCCACTTACAGAATATTGGCCATACCGAAGGACGGGCTCAAAATTCCCCAGAATTTGGTTGTTCGTCACTCCTGACAGTCGATAGGCGAGCTGAGTATACCAGGCTTCCAATTCCAAATCTGGCAGTGCTGTAACTTCTGTCTGCCCGGGAGTGGTTGTGCTCGGAATGGCAGTTGAAATGCTTCCACGGGTACCGTTCAGGTACTCAACACGAGCGTCCCATGAGCCCCTTGTATAGGAAGCATCCAGTCCCCACAGGTCAAAATCTCCACTTGTCGGCGTCAAGGCCAAGGCGCCTGGGATGGTGCCGTCGGCCCCTTTGAGCGTTGAAGTTAAGAACGATGCGCCAATCTCTGTATATGGAACTGGTAGAAAGCCGAAGCGGCCGCTGACCGACTTATTGTTGTTATCATCCGCGCCAAATCCCTCCAGGTTTAGGGCACCCGTTGCGTTGATGCGCGGCCCGTTGCCTGCTGCGAGGACATAGGTAAAACGGGAGTCCCCGAAAGGTATTCCGCCGCGAACTTGCACACCGACATCCGTGTCAGGTTGCAGTCCATCGTGACCGAACCCAGCGGGTGAATCAGGCAAACGATTGATCCAGCTCGGGTGGAGGCGTTCTTTGAAAAGCCCCACAGGACTTAAATATTTGCCGGCGACCAAAGTAACGTAATCATTCAGGAACAAATCGAAGCGGGAATACTCAAGTTCTATCTCTGTCTTGCCGGCACTGTCGATGACGATCTGCGCTTCAGATGAAAACAGAAGAAAGTCCTGATACATGAAATGGAAGGCTGGATTAAATTTTCCGGAATTGAACGTATCTCGTTGCCCGTCTGCATCGGAGATCAGGAAGCTGGCGTCGGCATAGCCTGCCAGATGCCACGAGGTTCCAGCAGCGGAGGAACCTGAGCCGGATGCCCTTTCAGCTGCTGCGGCTTGGGCTTTGGCCTCTGTCGCATTCTGCGTGGCCGCCGCGGCCAGTTCTTTTGCTTGCTTCAGTTCCTCCATTAGGAGCTGAAGGTCACTTTCCATCTGCTCGACGCGACGCTGAAGATCGTCGGCGCTTGCCGCAGATGCCGGCACTATCGCGCTGGACAATAGAAGGGACGCTGCGAGTGCAGCGTATACATAGTCTGGGTTCTTTTTCGTTTTCATGGACTTCTCCAAAATGTTCCGTCGCTTTCGCTCGGGCTCATGTGCTCCCCCCGGAGAGAAGCAAATATAGCGTATGCACGTGCGCATGAAAGAAATAAGCGCAAGACGTTTCAGTTTCCGCAGCGGATCAATTCCTGACGAAATCTCCTCGCTCGCATTGAATATCGGTAGGTATTATGTCGCTGGAAACTCCCCAAAAAATATTCAAAAAGATTAGACCAAATACAGATAGTCACAAAGTGTTACAGTTAGCAGCCGACGCAACTGGTGATCTTCTCAGTACACACACTCGTCATCAGCCTGAAGGCGACGTGGTGTTTTGAAAGCTGGCCAGTCTAGGAATGAAGCGCGGCACTCGGCCCGCATATTGGCGATAGACATCCCCCAACTCGGCCTCAACGTCAGCTTCTTCGGTCAAGGCAAGCCGCCAGTACATCACCAGCAAGACAGGGAACATGGCGAGGGTCAGCAGGGTCGGCCACTGAAACAGGAAACCCACCAGAATAAGAACGAACCCGACATATTGTGGATGACGGACATGGCGATATGGCCCGGACATGGCGAGTGTGCCGGTCCTTTGGGCCTGATAGAGAACGCGCCACGCCGCTGACAGCAAAAGGAAGCCTAAGCCAATAAATACGAAACTCAGCAAATGGAATGGCCCAAAATGGGGGTTGGCTTTCCATCCAAAGAGCATTTCGAGCAGGTGGCCTGAATCATGCGCAAACCAGTCAATGTCCGGATAGCTGGTCTGCAACCAACCCGAGAGGAAATATATGGTGAGCGGAAAACCATACATCTCCGTAAACAGAGCTACGAGGAATGCGCTGAAGGCACCGAATGATTTCCAGTCTCTTTCTGTTTTCGGTTTGAAAAAACTAAACGCAAAAATGATGAAAATGGCAGCATTTATGAACGCCAGAAACCAAAGACCGTAAGATGCCGTCTCCATTGTCAGTCACGCCCTTTGTCTGAACCCTGATCACCGTGACCACCGTGCATAAATAGATGAATGCCTACACAAGCAAGCAGCAGCAAGACAAGAAAGCCACTTCCTGTAAACAGATGCACTCGATGCTCATAGGTCAAAAGAATGCCGGCGATGATGATAAATGCTATCGCGACAAGACCGGTTTTCGACCTCCAGAAGCCCAAATCTCCGTTTTCTCTGTCATGCATACTTTTCATGCCCTTCTTGTCTGCCTCATTCAACGACCAGCCGACCGCGGAACATTCCCATCGCGCACGTGAATTCATATTCGCCAGGTTCGTCGGGCCTAAACTCTACCGGCACGGTTTCTCCTGTTGGCAAGTCTGCGCTTTTGTTGAAATCGGGAAGGACGACCTTTTCTGAACACGAAGCCGTCTCCTCGCGACGAAAGTTCAACCGCACCGGCCGACCATGCTGAACTATGATGGTATCCGGCGTGTAACCGCCCTTTACCAACACCATGATTTCCTGATGTCCCTTGGAAGATTCACTTGCACGAACGCCCTTCGTCCGCTTGAGCCAGAAGAACCAAACAATCAGCACGATGAGAAGGATGCCGCCAATAAGAACGAGCCACTTGTCTGCGGTCATGAGTTTTCCTCCAATAAAGTATTCCCGAAAATCATTTTTATAAACCCAGTCGCGTTAGAAGGCGTGTGCGAAGGGTCGAAAAAACCAGTTTCGCTGACGACCCCACCGGGCAGAGAAAGGACGAGAGGCCACCGGTCGCGCGCAGCGGCTTCAGAGTATCCACCCCGCGCTCTCATGCCTTACTCCGAGGAACAAACAACCTCAGACGGTTAGCGTTGGAAACAACGGTTACCGAACTAAATGCCATCGCGGCAGCGGCAATCAACGGCGACAAAAGAAGACCGAAAAGCGGATAGAAGATACCCATGGCAACGGGGATACCAAGTGTATTGTATCCAAATGCGCCAACCAAGTTCTGGCGCACATTTCTCATCGTCGCACGGCTTATCTCTATTGCCGTCACCACACCGACCAAACTACCTTTGATGAGTGTCACATCGCTTGCTTCAATCGCGACATCGGTGCCCGTGCCGATAGCAAAACCGACATTGGCTTGAGCCAGGGCCGGGGCGTCATTGATGCCGTCCCCCACCATTCCAACTCTTTTACCTTCCAGTTGAAGCTTGCTCACTTCGTGCGCTTTGTCGTTCGGAAGGACGTCCGCCAATACACGATCAACACCGACTGATCGGGCAATCGCATCTGCCGTCCGCTGATTGTCCCCGGTCAACATAATCACTTCGATCCCCATTGCCTTCAAAAGATCAATGGCCTGCTTGGAGTCGTCTTTTACAGTATCAGCGACGGCGACGAGGCCCACAGACCGGCCATCCACGGCAACGTACATGGGCGTCTTTCCCTCTGTCGCCAATCTGTCCCAATCGGAAGTAAGACCCTCAATCTCGATTTTCTGGTCATGCATGAGTTTCGCGTTTCCAAGGAAAACCGTTCGACCATCTATCTGACCTGATACTCCATGCCCGGGAATTGCCTGAAACGCATCCGTATTTGCGAGATCGACACCGCGGGAGGTGGCGCCATTTACGATCGCCTCGCCAAGCGGATGCTCCGAACCGCGTTCAAGCGATGCCGCATATCGCAAAACCTGATCCTCGGTCATGTCATCGCTGACGACGATGTCCGTCAATGAAGGTTCACCTCGAGTGATGGTGCCTGTCTTGTCAACCACCAGTGCTTCAATCCTCTCGGCGCTTTGGAGTGCATCCCCCGACCTTATCAGAATGCCGTTTTCCGCTCCCTTTCCAATGCCGACTGTCAAAGAGGTCGGTGTCGCCAGGCCGAGGGCACACGGACAGGCAATTATGAGGGTCGTCACAAGAACGATTGTGGCGTAAATTATTCTGGGTTCAGGACCCACGAGATACCAAACGACGAAGGAAATGATCGCAAGTATCATAACGGTGGGGACGAAGTAGCCTGATACGAGATCGACAACCCGTTGAATGGGCGCTTTCGATCCCTGCGCATCTTTGACCATTGAAATAATGTTCGCCAAGGCAGTGTCTTTTCCCACTTTCGTGGCCTGAAACTGAAAACTACCGGTCTTGTTGAGGGTGCCCCCTATGACTTCATCTCCGGCCAACTTTTCAGTCGGAATTGACTCTCCGGTAATCATCGATTCATCCACTGCGCTCGATCCCTCAACGATCTCACCGTCCACGGGTATTTTTTCACCTGGCCGGACAACGATAATGTCCTTTACCAAGACCTCCTCGACGGGGATATCGCGCTCTTCGCCATCGCGGATAACCCTGGCAGTTTTTGCCTGAAGGCCCATTAGTTTTTTGATTGCCTCAGACGTCCGTCCCTTCGCCTTTATCTCAAGCGCCAATCCCAACACGACGAGTGCAATGACGACCGCCGTGACATCCCAAAACACTTCTGCAAGTTCGACTTTGGGGAACATGCCAGGGTATGCAACAGCGATAACCGAATAGAGGAACGCCGCTGTAACACCGATCGCTATAAGAGTGTGCATATTTGCGGAACGGTGCTTGAGACCGTCCCACATTCCGCTGAAAAACTGAGAGCCTGACCATAACAAAACCGGCAAAGTCAAGACGCCGAGCAGCGCCCAGACGATCCGCCGGGTTTCACTGCCTACCGACATCCAGTCGCGCAGACCGGGTATTAGATCGGGATAACTCAACCCCATTACCGGGATAGACACCGCTGCAGCGAACCAGAACTTGCGCATAAGCAATCGATATTCGTTGTCGCGAGCGGCCTCCTCAAGGTCAGGCGCATCCTCTCCTGCTGCAGGCTGCGACTCACGTCTAACGGTCTCTGGTTCCAGAATTTTATGGCCAGACGCTTCGATCGCCTCACGAATGGCGGCGAAATCCACCGAATCCGGCATATATTCAACGTCCACGGCCTTGGGCCCCACATTTGCAACCGCCGCGACGACCCCAGGCGTCTTCTTTAACGCGGTTTCGATGCGCGTCACACAGGACGAGCAATGCATATTTTTAATCAAAACCCTGGTTCTGGCGGTTCCAACACTGAACCCAGCCGACCTTACTGTTTTTGCGAAATCGAGAATTGAGACCGCCTTGGGGTCATATCGGATTTCTACCAACTTGTTGGATAAATTGACCCTGGCAGCATCAACGCCCTCTAAACTCTGGAGAGCCTTTTCGACTGCTGGAGGGCACTTGCGACAGGTCATGCCTCCGATCGACAGCACAACGGATGTTTCTTCCACAATAGGGTCCAATTCCGGCCTAGCACTCATTTGTCCGACCACCACTTTCGTTCCGGTTTAAATTTCCAAAAGGCCTTCTCCGGCTAGCCGCGCGAAGAAGGAGAAGAATATGAGTAAAGACGCCCAACAGCGACTTTATGTTACAGTTTAACGGCAAATTCCACGTCAATCTCCTAAGAATGTGTGTTCGAAAACTGATTCACACTGCAATCAGCTTGTTTACAAACAGCGCATGCGCGCGTCAGCATATGCTTTAGTGCTACACGTCCACGATAGAGACGTATCCGGAGATTGCCAGCAGAGATTCCCAGCTTGGATGCAACCTCTTTCTGGGGCTCGCCCCGCAGATCGACCCAAAACACCGCCTTTGCATATTCAGGTTTGAGCTTAGAAAACTGGCGCTGGAAACAGACAGACTTCATTCCACGATGAGTCTCCATGGAAACATATGCAGGCGACGGTGATGTATTTTCAATTTCCTGCTCAGCGGCAAAGTCGAGGAGGAGATTGCGCTGCCTGTTCTTCTGGCGAAAATGATCGGCAAGGACAGACTTGAGAACAATCCACAGCCAACCGACAGGCGCATGCGGATCTCGTATTTGGTCTGACTTCAAAAGTACTTTCACGCAGAAGTCTTGCAATATGTCCTCTGCATCATCACGGTTGCGGGCGTTTGCCTGCAAATATCTCAGGAAGTCATCCCGATGCAGTTTTAAAGCCTTGGACACCGCTGGATTGAGCGATTTTGGGGCTTCCACATCTTCCACTAGGGAATAGGCCGCACTCTCATAATCAGTAACTGCGCTGATATTGTGGTGGTTCTCTAACATTTTTTTGGCTTCCCAATCCAACCCCGGAACGGTGCTCGCGCGAGCACCAAAGGGCGAATTTGCTAACTTGTATCGTGTTAAGCTGAACATCACACACGTGGCATTAATCGACTTCATGTCTATCCATTGCGGTGATGTTCAACTGCGAACCGACGCTCCTACACATTGCGTACGAGAAACGATCAGTAAGACCCTCGCCATCAAGATGGCAAAGACCGGTAGCTCAAAGCACCGCGACGATCATCTGTCGGATGCAATAGTCCCGGAGTCAGGAAACCGCAATTTCTGGAGGATGTTGCAAAGGAAGGCTATAAAATGGACGCAATGCGGTCACCCCACCGATAGGAACAAGTAAGCTCACACGGCTTTTCAGTAACGCCGGGGCTTCAGGCATGATTGCAGCAAAGCTATTAAAACCCGGCGCGCAACAGGGATGGCTGATACCTGCATTTACCGGTGCCTGCTGCCAGCGCTCTGATGAGGTATCGTCGACCGCATCAGGTAGATCAATTGGGCGATTTCCGTGATGAGTGTCGGCATTCTCATCAACGTGCCTGTGTGAGGCGACATCAAAACACGGGGGGGCCCCAGCAGTGACGGACTGAGGCAGCGCCAGCAAAGCCAGCGCTTGAACCAACACGAACACCCTGAGGCTCAGCATTCTCATATGACCACCACCTGTCTTCTACACGAAGCATATCTTCTCTTCTACACGAAGCATATCTTCGTTTTAGTATAGACCGGTAAAACCAGGTCACATTGATCGACGTCAAAACCCGAACAAATCTTCCAAAAACAGGAAGGATTGCGTCTTAAAACACGTTCTTCTACTGATTTTCTGGCGCGGCCGACAAACGATTTGATCTACTCACCGTATAATCGCAATCGCAGTCAAGATACCCATGAACTGGACAGGTCCGGCAGGTCTCTTCGAACCTCTCCCTCAGGGCTTGCCGCGCGCGATGCAGACGAACCCGAATATTTCCTTCAGTGGTATCGAGATCCCTAGCAATATTTTCGCGGTTTTCTCCCACGAGATCCGCGCGCCATATGACCTCCGAATACTCCGGCTTCAGTGTGGGAAGGAGTTTGTAGAGGCAATTACAAATTATGAGATCAAGCTCATGGCTCCCCTCTGCATCATCGCGCAATGCCTCAAGATATTGGTATTCGGTTTCAGACTGACGCCGTTTTCCCTGAGCGCGATAATAGTCAATAAGGGTAGTCTCCAAAACACGGCGCATCCATGGTCGCAGCTTCTCAGAGTCTCGGACATCATCAATCCGGGACAAAACCTTGACATAAAAGTCCTGCAGAACGTCCCTCGCTTCCTCTCGGTTGCCGAGTCTGCGCGTCAAAAATCGAAGGAAATCCTGATGGATTTCTGCCAGGACAATGTGAACTGCATCGCGCTGGGTTCCATCTTTACTATCTTGCTGGGTTCCATCTCCACTATCTTCGAGCATTTTTTCTCCAATTTTCGGCGCCGCAACCAGGCCCAGTGATGTGCCCTTTTCCTCTTTTCCCGTCAATTCGAATTCTTTACCGGAAAAACTGTAACGCATAGACCTGGCCAACGTCTTTTAGTCATACGCGTCATTCGATAAGCTGTGACGCCCAACCAGGCGAAACATGCTAGCTGTGAAAGAAAAAAACCTATGTGGATCAGGGCACTATCCAGTCTTTTATCAAAGTTTGTTCAACATGGTTCCATAAACGTCTCATTTCCGAATGGAAAAGAGAGGCGGTATGGCGAGCCGTCTGCCGAACCAATCCGCGTGCATCTGAGCGAGCCCTCACTCCCTCGTCGAATTCTCCTAAATCCTGAATTGATACTTGGCGAAGCCTACATGGATGGCACGCTGACGATTGAGAATGACGATCTGTATGGCTTTCTTGAGTTACTCATCGTGAATCTGAAAAATCAGCCAAATCTTCTGCACTACCGCTGGCTGGCAATTTTCCGTGTTGCGACAAGGTGGTTCGCCCAACTGAATCGCATCAAAAAAGCGCATAAAAATGTCGCTCACCACTACGATCTTTCCGGTGAACTCTATGACCTTTTTCTTGATGCGGATCGCCAGTATTCCTGCGCTTATTATGAGAGTGCAGGCGACACCCTCGAGACCGCTCAGGAAAACAAGAAATCACTAATTGCTAAAAAGCTACTACTCTCTCCGGAGCACAAAGTTCTGGACATTGGAAGCGGCTGGGGTGGATTAAGCCTCTTTCTCGCGCGTTCATTTGGCGCGAAAGTAACCGGCGTTACACTGTCGCAAGAGCAATTCAACATCTCCCGCGCACGCGCTGCAAATCAGCGTTTGGACGGTGATGTTCAGTTCCTCCTGCAAGATTATCGAGACGTCACCGGCCAGTTTGATCGGATTGTTTCTGTGGGGATGTTCGAGCATGTGGGTGTGCCAAACTATCAGGAATATTTTGAAACCATATCTTCCCGGCTAAAATCTGACGGCGTGGCGCTTGTACACACGATCGGCAGAACAGACGGGCCTAGCGCAACCAATCCCTGGATTGCTAAGCACATTTTCCCAGGGGGCTACAGTCCCGCGCTATCTGAAATGATGCTGGCCGTCGAGAAATCTGGACTGTGCGTTACAGATGTTGAGGTCTGGCGGCTTCACTACGCGCAGACACTTCGCGATTGGCGGTCGCGGTTTGAAGTAAATTTGGATCGTGCCCGTCAGCTCTATGATGATCGGTTTTGCCGCATGTGGCGGTTCTACTTGGTCGTCAGCGAATTGGCCTTCGAGCTCAATAATCACGTCGTTTTCCAGGTGCAATTGGCGAAGAAACAAGATTCTGTGCCCCTCACGAGGGAATACCTGGCTGAAAAAGTTGCAGCGACACAGAACGCTCATATGTCAGGAGCCTGATTACACCCGGTTTTCAATCTGCGGATAGCTCCATATTCCCCGACACAAGAGGAGGACATCAAATGAATACCCCCAAGCTTCGCCAGCAGAACAACTTGAGCGTCACACTCTACCTGATGTGCCCCAAGTTTGTTAGACACCTTGCAGTTTCATTTTTTGCTGCCGTTCGAAGTCGGTGGGTGACAGCATCCCATTGTTACTATGCTTTCGTTTTGGGTTGTAGAACAGTTCGATGT
>Ga0189286_100013_pt1 | contig 155296 bp, 158 predicted proteins | sample UW69minimetaG_FD_130330 | JGI IMG/M metagenome (GOLD analysis project Ga0189286, IMG submission 130330) | Marine microbial communities from the Costa Rica Dome - UW69 mini metaG | ecosystem: Environmental > Aquatic > Marine > Oceanic > Photic zone | place: Costa Rica: the Eastern Pacific... | reverse complement strand
TGGCGGAGAGACAGGGATTCGAACCCTGGGTACTGTTGCCAGCACAACGGTTTTCGAGACCGCCCCGTTCAACCACTCCGGCACCTCTCCGCATGAGACTGAACAATTAGTCTCAGGTCGAAGCGTTTCCAGGGTAAGACCGAAGCCGCCATGGGTTCGAGGCAAGGTCGAACGTGGATTTAGGTCTCACCGTCCGGAAACGCGATAAATTAAAAATCAGAGCGGCGGAATGTAGCAGAAGCCCCGCCTGACACAAGGCATTCTCCACCACTCACCCCCTCATAACCCGCCGAAAATCGCCCTATTTTCTGCGGCCTCTTGAATAAGATGTATATACATCTATATTTGAGCTCAATCAGATTGGCAGAGGTTGCAGATCATGCGTTTAGACGATCACCCCACCGTCCTCAAAGTAAGAACATCAGCCGCACTCCAGGAGCACGACGCGCCCCTCAACGCCACCTGGCTGAAAGAACTCTGCAAGAAAGCAGGCGCAGATGATGTGGGCCTCGTCTCCATTGATCGCCCGGAGATTGCCGACCAGAAAGCAGACATCCTTTCCATTCTGCCGGAAACAAAAACGCTGATCAGCATTGTCTCCCGCATGAACCGGGACGCGGTGCGCACAGCGACGCGGTCGATTGCCAACCATGAGTTCCATGAAACCTATCAATCGGTGAACGAAGCCGCCCGGCACATTGTCAAAGAGCTGGAAGCCAAGGGTATCCCCGCGGTGAATGCGGTCGCTGCTTTTCCCATGGAGGTTCAGGACTTCCCCGGCAAAAGCTGGCCTGTCTCCCACAAGCCCATCGCAGAAGCTGCCGGCATGGGCAAAATCGGCTTCCATCGCAATGTCATTCATCCAAAGTTTGGCAACTTCATTCTGCTCGATACGATCCTTATCGGTGCGGCGGTGACCGACGACACGAAACCTCTCGACTATAATCCTTGCGTTGAATGCAAACTCTGTGTTGCCGCCTGCCCTGTGGAAGCCATTGGCCCTGACGGCAGCTTCAATTTTTCTGCCTGCTACTCCCACAATTACCGCGAATTCTTGGGCGGCTTCCTCGACTGGACGGAGCAGGTCGCCGACGCAAAAGATAAGCACGATTATCGCGAAAGGGTGGAGGACGGCGAAGTCGTCTCCATGTGGCAAAGTCTGTCTTTCAAACCGAGCTACAAAGCTGCCTATTGCATCTCCGTCTGCCCCGCAGGTGAAGATGTCATCAGCCCCTATCTCGACGACAGGGTCGGGTTTGCGGAGAGACATGTGAAGCCGTTACAGCAGACGCCTGAAACAATTTACGTCCTGCCAAATTCCGACGCAGAAACCCTGGTCCCCTCGCGCTTCCCTGCAAAGACGGTGAAACAGGTTCGCTGGAATGTCGGCGCAAAGGACATCTTCAGTTACCTGTTCAACATCACCCTCACCTTCCAGCGGCGCAAAGCAGGCGACCTGAACGCGACCTATCATCTCCACCTCGCCGGTGACATGCCACTTGAAGCGACGATCACCATCGCCAAACGGCGGATCGAGATTGAGTTTGGCCTCACCGGCGACCCTGACTTGACCATTGAGGCAACGTCAGAGGCCTGGATGGGCGCCTTTGAACAAGGCTTTGATTTGGAAAGCACGATCAAGACCGGGACCATGAAACTGGAGGGCCCCCACGAGCTGTTCCATCGTCTCGCAGATTGCTTCCCTACCTATGGCGACATCAACTAAGGTTGGCCCGCATGACCACACAGCAAAACAAAACCACAGAGCAAGCCATTCACATTGGATCGTCTTGTGCCTGTTTTGCCGTCCGCAAAATGACCCGGGCGGTAACCCAGCTCTACGATCATCATCTCTCGGAAGCAGGTCTGCGGATCACTCAATTCACTCTGAAGAATGCCATTTCCGGCTTCGGCCAAGTGCCCGTCTATGTGCTGGCAGAAGAACTTGTGATGGACAGAACCACACTCACCCGCAACCTGAAACCCCTGATCAAAGCGGGACTCGTCGCCAGTGTTCCAGATCAAAAGGACGCCCGCGTGCGCAACCTGTCGCTGACACCGCAAGGCGCCGAACACCTGAAGACGGCGACCCCTTATTGGGAACGCGCTCAGGCGGAATTTGTCGAGAAGGTGGGAGAGAGGTCCTGGGCGGAGGTGTCGCAGGGGATTTCTCTGATTGACCGGGCGCTGAGTGCAGGCCCCCGCCCCTCCGATAGAATGACGGCCAGCAGATAGACAAAAGCCCACTGGCAGTCAGCGCGCATTCGCACAAAAGCGTTTCTGGATAAGTGGCACCGATCATCCGTCCGGAAACGCTATAAAAAGAAGGCGACTGGTGCCGAGTTTTGATTCAATCAAAACCAAAAAGGCACTAGTTTGGAGCGCATGCAAAGCGAAGAACATACGCCGCTGCTCCGCGCGCGCGCCTGGGCCATCCATCTCTTTACAGCCTCCGGAGTTATTCCGGGTCTGCTGGCAATAGAAGCAACCTTTGCCGACGACGGACGCATGGCGCTGCTTTGGCTAGGCGTCGCACTTATCATCGACGGGCTCGACGGCCCGCTTGCACGACGGTTTGAAGTGACGCGCCACACCCCAAGGTTTGACGGCGCCATTCTGGACTTGGTGATCGATTACCTTACCTACACAGCCATTCCAGCCCTGATGATCTGGCAGCTGAATATGGTGCCAGAGGGATGGGGGCTCGCCGCCGCCAGCTTTGTCATGGTGACGGCCCTTTATTGCTTCGGCAATCGGGACATGAAGACCAAGGACAATTACTTCGAAGGATTTCCCGCAACCTGGAACCTGGTTGTGCTCTGTTTCTTCATTCTCGACAGCGGACAGATCACCAATCTTGCCGTGATCGCTTTTCTTGGCGCCCTGACCTTTACCCACCTGAAGTTCATTCATCCCTTCCGGGTTGTCAGACTGCGCTTGATCACAATTTTCATGACAGCAACTTGGGGCCTCAGCAGCACCTGGCTTCTGATCGCAAAGACCGACACCTCTCTCCTGGAAAGCGAACCAGCGGCTTTTGCGGCCTGGCTCTTTTCATCTCTCTACTTTGTTGGCTTTGGGATCGTCCGGTCTTTCCAGCAGAGCAATGAAAGTGCAGAGCCGCCGACAAGCAGCTAGGGCGCAGGAACTGCGCGCACTGCCGCAGGCAATTGGGCTGGCAAAACACCCCGATCTATAAGAAGATCTCTAAGCCGCGCACGCGTGGCAAGAGGCAAGGACTTGGGATCGAAACCTTCATGCTCTACCGCACGCCGCAGCCTGAGCAAGCCAATAACCGCCGCCAGCTCATGACGGGCACCGACAAACTTCGCAGGATCAATGCCAACCTCCTGCAACCGCATCTCTATTGCCTGAAGTTGAGGCACTTGCGCTGAGTCAAACCCACCCTCTGCAACCACCCCTCCAATGGCTTCATGCCGCTCGAGGAAGAGGGCAAAACGCTCAGCGTCAAACCTCTGAATGCCTTCGGCAGTGCCATCAGCACCTCCCATCTCCATAAGAAGGGAAAGCTGATCGGCTGTGAGAGGTTGAGCAGCGTTAAAGAAACCGCCGGGTAGCCCCTTTGCCGTCACCAGCGCCCTTACCTGCTCAACATTGGGAAGCGTGGTCGGGTCGATCGTAAGCGAGTCATGTCCATTGGCCCGCATCTGGCCTCGCAGCAGATCTGGTATATCACCTGCCTGAAATGCTTCCCCGTCCAACGTCCAAGGCATGGTGCGCAGAAGGCCCGGAATTTGAATACGCGGCAGCGGGCTGATGGACATTTCATCTGAAAGCCAACGCCCTCGAAAGACCGCTGCAGACAACCCTTCGCCAGAGAAACGCTGAGACAGTCCTTCCGGCAGTGCCCAGTTATGCCCGGCAACATAGCTGAGCCCGGAGGCATTCGATGCCACGAAACCCTGAACCAACAGATCCGACATGCGCCCGCCAAACGGATCTCTCGGCGCTTTAACAAAATCAGTAACTTCAAACGCGCGGGCCCGGAAAATCCCACGAAGCAGAACCTCATCGCCTATTTCGATGGTTCTCCCATTGATAAGCGGGCGGTCAAATTTCAATCCACCAAGCGTCAATCCTTCCCCGTCGGCAGGCAAGACAACACCACGAACAAATGCGCCACGCGAAGGTGATACGGGATCAATGCGGGTTGCAACAACCTGTTCTTCCGGTCCCCTCAAACCACTAACCCTTACCCATTCATTTGTGAGCGGCAAACGATCGCTCTCTGCGACCTGAATGGTCTGACCGAGCACGGTGATCGTACGAGCGACCTCATCAATGTCACTAACCGGCCCCAAGACAGCATGTTGAACTTCTACAAGTTGGGCTTGATAACGCTCTCCCATGGGGCGGGCTTCAACCGCAACAACTTGACCGATGGCAAAATCGTCAGGTGTCCCCGCAACCCCATCCACAGCAACCGGGGTCTCTTCTTCGTAATCGATATGCACCCCATTGACGACAATGCTGCCAAACGCCGTAATGACGCCGAAAATACCAGTACCGCCAACGCCTTCGTCACCACCACTGGCCTGCGCGACACCGGAAACAAAGCCCGTCCCACCGACACCTTCGTCTCGATCACGGTCAGCGCCATCAACATCAGTATAGCCAGTGCCACCAACACCCGCATCCGGAGAGGAGGTGCCTGTGGGAGCCATCGCAACCAACCCGAGCCCTGCGCAACCAGAGAGCAGGCCGACAACAAAGAGGAGAGTGAGAACACGGATTTTCATCTGCCGTCTCCTTCCTTGATCTCCGGCTCATCTTGCTCGGCATGGAAATAGACACCGAACGTCATTCGGTTTTGTCCATCGCCACGTTCACGGTCCATCGTCGCGAGTTCTAGCGCTTGTTTGTTCGCTTCGCGAACGGCTTCCGCACCGAGTTCCTGCGCAAGCAGACGCAGCTTCTCAATAGAGCTATCTGTGAGGCCCCAGTAGAATGTCGCCCTGTCAATAAAACGGGGATCATGGCCCTCGAGATTGTGCAGACCCGCCGACACATGGTCGCGCAAATTTCGGCCAAAAAAGTGAAGCGCTTCCATCTCAGCTTCCGGCGTCACAAAAGCTTCCGTATTTAGCTCAATAAGACCATCATCTCGCCGCAACACCACATTGAGCCGTAGCCAATCATCCAAGACGGCGCGAGACCGCACATCCTGGCTCACTTCACTTACAAGTTCCTCAAAGCTCGGAGATCCCTCCGACCGTTTTTCATACAAAGTAAGCGGGCTGCCATCGTCTTGAGCGAAGGGCGCGCGCGCCATCCAGATCCCGATGAGCTTCGACCCCATTGACGCCACACTCGGTGGACGAGACACATCGTCAGTCTGTTCCAACAGGCGTTTCACATCCTTGCGGTGAACGCCACTCATCACACTGATCGCGCTTTGCGTCACACGGCCTGTCTTTGCCGCCTCTTGACGTGCCGCGTCGACATAAAGCGCTTTCAGCTCTTCGACAATCTGAGGGAGCTGGACACCCCGGCGCACCAGACCGCGGACAAGCGGCCGCAATATGGTACGTACGGCTCCGATAAGCGGTCCTGTTGGCCCATCTTTTTCCAGGATTTTCCCCATATTTGGAGACTACCCGAGACTTCGTGGGAAAACTACCCACTTTTTTGTTGACGTGTGATTTTTTCCCACATAAGATGACCCTGTTGCTAACGGTGTTGGCAACACCTGGTGAGCACTAGGCCCCTGTCGGCACAGTTTCCTTCTGGCCGGTCAGCATCCTCACCCCTTGGGTCTATGTTTTATTAGGTTGGGCCGGAGGAGTCGCAAGCACCTCCGGCCCACTACTTTCTAGTCAACCATCCAGAATTTTACGCCCGCAGGTTCCCTGTGTCGACCTGCGCAAGGATCTGAGCGTAGTGCGCCCCAAGGTCAGGGGCGAAGGCCGGGTGCTCAAGACACCTACTCAGGTGCGCCATGGTGCGTGGAAAACGGTCCTTGAGGCTGTCGTCAAACAAGGGAACAAGTCCGGCGTCCTCGAGAACGGATCGGTTGTAGTGAGACAGAGCGAACTCGACCATCTCCGCCGCAAAGCAAACATCGGCAAGCGAGATGGCATCGCCAACGAGATAGGCGCGACGCTCTAAGGCGTTTTCGATGCCGGTCATATAGGTCTCAACAGCCTTCTCAGTTGCATAATAAAGATCCTGAGAGATCGATTTGCCAGCCAGCATCAAAAGATACCTCTGTGTGTCGCGGGCAAAGACCAGACTGACATCCAGAAAACTATCGATCCGCGAGGCCTCAAAGACATCCCGGCCGTAAATGGGATGATTGTTCTTTGATAATCGGGCAACAGCGCGCGCGATACTGTTGGACTCAAAAATCCCCACCTTCCCGTCCGGACTGAAAGCAGCCGGCACCGTGCCAAACGGATGGGCCTCGAGAAACGCATCCGTCTTGTGAAGCACACCAGCAAAACCAGTCCTGGCCTCCCGCATCGTCGGCGACCCGGGTGCCTTGTCGGCATCGGTCAAGGGCCGCGCATCAGCATCCCAAAGCCAATCAGCGAGCTCACGAGGTTTCGCGCCACGCACATCCACCTCAACATCGCAGAGCCGCGCGGTGACGGTCGCTTTGTTGATACGCGGGTTCGGGAGGTAGGAGAACAGACGAAGATCAACCATGGGATCGCTTCCTGATACATAAGTTCGAAAAAGGAACTTGGGTAACATAGGCTGAATATCAAGCGTCGATCGATCGATCATCTTGCCTTTAAGCATCTTTTTTATATAATTACCGTTATGCCAAAAAAAGTAGACCATACAGAAAGAAGACGCGCCTTTGCAGAAGCCGCCGTCGAAGTCATTGGGAAGCAGGGTCTGGATGCTGTACGTCTTGTTGATGTCGCCCGCGTCGCAGGCGTCACAACGGGCAGCCTTACGCACTATTTCAATGATAAAGACCAGTTGATTGCTGCAGCCCTGGAAGAAGTCATTACCCAGGCACACCGTCGCGGGAACGAGGATGCCGGAAGCCTGTTTGAGGCCGCGGCAGCTTTCCTGCCGCTTGATGAAAGCGGGCAGCTCGCGGCCCGCGTCTGGCTCGCCTTTTTCGATCAAGCGCTAACCAGTGACACACTCGCAGACATTCACCGGCAATATTATGACGAGTTTCAGTCGAGCCTGGTTGAGCGCCTATCCAAAGAAAGCGAAGTGCCGAAAGAACGGCTCACCATGCTGGCAAACGCAATTATTGCCATTGTCGATGGCCTCCTGGTTCGAGCGACCCTCGATCCGAACGGCTGGCCTGCTCAAAAACAACTCGATCACCTGAATCTGATGCTTCGCTCTTTGCTGGGCGACACAATGAGAGCGGAGGAAATCCTATGACCACACCAAAAGTAGAAACCCTGCCGACAACGGCCACCAAAGACGAGATCATGGCCGTGATCAATCGCGACGGCGCGGTCATTCTGAAAGATGTGCTGAGTCCTGAGCAGGTCGCCACCCTGAATGCTGAAATCGGCCCCTATGTGGACGCCACAGAAGAAGGCAGAGACGATTTCACAGGTCGTCACACGACGCGGACAGGCGCCTTGGTCGCCCGCTCGCCCATGTGCCGAGAAATGGTGATGAATAAGAACATTCGCGGGGCAGTCGCCGATTTTCTGCTGCCCAATTGCGAAGCCTATCAGCTTCATCTCACTCAGGTGATCCGCATCAAGCCCGGCCAGCCAGAGCAAGCCATCCACCGGGACCGCTGGGCCTGGGGCAAATACCTGCAAGGGATTGAGCCGCAGCTCAACACCATCTGGGCGGCGACGGACTTTACGAAGGAAAACGGAGCAACTCAGGTCGTTCCAGGTTCAATCACCTGGCCGGATGACCGCGTAGCCAAACCCGAAGAGATTGGCTACGCCGAAATGTCCGCAGGATCTGTCCTGATTTACACCGGATCCGTCTTCCATGGCGGCGGCGCCAACAAGTCCAATGGGGACCGGGCGGGCATCAACATTACCTACACTCTGGGCTGGCTCCGGCAGGAAGAAAACCAGTATCTGTCCTGCCCACCAGAGATCGCCAAGGACTTCGATCCTGAGCTCCAGGCTCTTCTGGGCTATGCCATGGGTTCCTATGCGTTGGGCTATTACACCCCGCCACTGCCAGCCGGGGAGGGCCCAGAAGTGATGCCACCGGAATTCGCCCTCGGCGTCAAAAGCTCGGGCTCAGCCTTTGGTTCAGCCGAGCTTCTGGCAGCTGTCTCTGAGAGTGGTCCTGCCGAAAAGCAGGCTTGAGCGCCAAACGCTTGAAAAACCGGCAAAATCGGCCTCCAAACCCGCCCGAATCCGGTTGACAGCCCCCGCGCCACGGCTATAGTGCGCGCCACTCACAGCGGTCCCCGCCATCCATCCGGATGGTCGGCAGGGCCGCTGGATTTTGTTTTGCATGGAATTTCAAGATGTTCGCAGTTATCCGCACTGGCGGTAAGCAATATCGGGTCGCTAAAGACGACGTGATCAAGGTCGAAAAACTCGGCGGCGAAGCCGGTGATAAAGTCGATCTGACCGACGTTCTGATGGTTGGCGGCGAAGGTACCGACACTAAGGTCGGCGCACCTCTGATCAGCGGTGCTTCAGTGAAAGCTGAAATCGTTGAGCAGGGTCGGTCGCGCAAGATCACGGTCTTCAAAAAGAAGCGCCGCCACAATTACCGCCGCACGGCGGGGCATCGTCAGCACGAGACGCTGCTGAAAATCACGGACATTGCTGCGGGCTAACAAGCATTTTCAGCAAACTCGTTTTTCGGTTCGAAAATGCGACAAAGAAAAATGTTCCAGCGCACCGGCTCTGGAAATTGGAGTTAGAGAAAAATGGCTCATAAAAAAGCAGGCGGTTCATCCCGTAACGGTCGCGACAGTGAAGGCCGCCGTCTTGGCGTCAAGAAATCTGGCGGCCAAGCGGTGATCCCAGGCAACATCATCATTCGTCAGCGCGGCACCAAATGGCACCCGGGCGAGAATGTTGGCATGGGCAAGGACCACACGATCTTTGCAACTGTTGAAGGCACAGTGAATTTCCGCACCCGCGCAGGCGGCCGGACCTATGTCTCCGTCCTTTCATCGGACGTACCGGCAGCGAAAGCAGCAGATTAAATAGCAGGGGCAATCGTCGCCTGCGGGTGGCGAACAGACCTGAAGATTTCGAGAGAGATGGTTCGCCATCTCTCTCTTTTTTTGTTCTCTCTCGGCATGAACACAGCAAGTGTTTTCAGGAAAAGTGCCAAATCAACTTTTGGGGTTTTCCGTCCGAAAACACGACGAACGAAAGCCCGGGAGGGATTGCCATGATTGCGGAGACACTGAGCTTAGCCGGAGAGAACATAAGATTGCGCCCATTCACATTGGAAGACGCACCCCGTGTGCAGGAGCTTATCAGCAATTGGAACGTAGCCTCGATGGTGGCCCGCATTCCCCATCCTTATCCTGAGGGAGGAGCAGAAGAGCGGATCGCCGGTCACAATGAACGCCGGGCCGCAGGTGACAGCTGGCCCTTTGCCATTGAGACAAAAAAGGCGGGGCTTGTGGGTACAATCGGTCTCGGCGCGACCGAGAGCGGCTCTATGGAGATCGGCTACTGGATCGGCGAACCCTATTGGGGCAAAGGCATTGCCTCTGAGGCCGCCCGAGTCCTGGTCGAATTCGCTTTCGACATTCTGGGCGTCGAACGCCTCACAGCCGGTCATTTTGGAAGCAACCCTGCCTCCGGTCGGGTCCTGAAAAAAATTGGTTTTGAGGAAGTTGGCAATGACAAACGCTTCTGCCTAGCCCGCGACGAAGAGCTAGACTGCATCGTGCTGGAACTGACAGCCCAACAGCACCGGGAAAGCACATGATGACCACGATCCTGACCACCGACCGCTTGCGTCTCCGCACGTTTGAGCCAGAGGACGCAGCTCTCGTAGCCGAATATGTAGGTGACTGGGATGTCTGCTCCAAACTCACCCGCGTGCCTTATCCCTATACACGGGAGATGGCAGACCAGTGGGTCGCGAGCCACAACGCCTCCCCTGACATCATTTGCGCGATTGAGGTAGACGGCGCGTTCGCAGGCTGCATCGCCCAGGAGCTAGAATATGGCTATTGGCTCGGCAAACCCTTTTGGGGCAGAGGCATCATGACAGAGGCGTCCCGCGCTTTTGTCACTTACCTTTTTGAAGAAGAAGGTATGCACGACCTCGGCGCTTCTTTTTTCAAAGACAATCCAGCCTCAGGGGTGGTTCTGAAACGCTGCGGCTTCGAGGTCACCGGCGAAAGCAAAGTCTTCTGCCTTGCGCGTGATGCCGAGGTAGACCGCTATGACGTGACAACGAACAGACATGTCTGGGAAGACCTGAAGGACAGCTGGTAGGCACATGAACCGCGTCTTCACATTGCCTGAAGGGGGACAACCCGTTCTGACAACAGAACGGCTGACGCTCCGTGCATTCAGACTTGAAGACGCCAAAATCGTCTGCCAGTTAGCTGGAGAAAGGGAGGTGGCGCGCATGATGGCGCCCGTGCCCTATCCTTATCCTCTCTCGGCCGCGAAAGACTGGATCAGAAGCCATCGTCAATGCGCCATTGAGGGCACCGACCTGACCTTCGCAATCTGGCAAGGCGATACGCTGATCGGTTCCATCAATATTGAGAACCGCGGCGACGACACAGCGGGCATCGGCTATTGGGTCGGCAAAGAATATTGGAACAAAGGCTACGCGAGCGAAGCCGTAACCGAAACCCTCAGCTACGCCTTCGGCGAGCTCGGCATTAACCTTCTTCTCACGGACCTCTTCGCCGACAACCTCGCATCTGCGCGTGTTTTGGAGAAAGCGGGCTTTGCTTTTGCCCGTGAAAAGTCCGGCTGGAGCGAAGCCAGACAGGAAACATGCCCCAAACGTGAGTATCGCTTGACCCAAGCGCGCTGGCAGGCTCAAAAGGGGCTGTTATGAAATTCCTGGACCAAGCAAAAATCTATATCCGCTCTGGCGATGGCGGTGCTGGCTCGATCAGCTTCCGGCGGGAGAAATATGTCCAGTTCGGGGGGCCTAATGGCGGCGACGGTGGTCGCGGCGGCCATGTGATTGTGGAGTGCATCGACGGCCTCAACACCCTCATTGACTATCGCTACCGCCAACACTTCAAAGGCAAGACCGGCGTCCACGGCATGGGTCGGGACCGATCCGGTCCCAATGGCGAAGATGCCATCCTGCAGGTGCCCATTGGCACGCAGATCTTTGAAGAAGATAATGAAACGCTGATTGCCGATATGACAGCGGTGGGACAACGCGTTGTCCTTCTACAAGGAGGCAATGGCGGCTTCGGCAACGCCCATTTCAAGACCGCAACCAATCAGGCGCCCCGCCATGCCAATCCTGGCCAGGAAGGCAAGGAGATGTGGATTTGGCTGCGGCTGAAACTCATCGCCGATGCTGGCCTTGTCGGTCTGCCCAATGCAGGCAAGAGCACATTTCTCGCCGCCGTCTCGCGCGCGAAACCAAAAATCGCGGACTATCCCTTCACGACCCTCAATCCAAACTTGGGCGTCGTCGATATGGAAAATGATGGCTTCGTACTCGCGGACATTCCCGGTCTCATTGAAGGCGCACATGAGGGGGCAGGCCTCGGCGACCGGTTCCTCGGTCATGTAGAGCGCACCAATATTCTTCTCCATCTTGTCGATGGGACAGAGGAAGACGTCGTCAGCGCCTATCAGACCATCAAAGGCGAACTGCAAGCCTATGGACATGGACTTGCAGAAAAACCCGTCATCGTGGCGCTCAACAAATGTGATGCCCTGACCGACGACCTTGTTGCCGAACGCAAAGCGGCGCTGGAAGAAGCAGCGGGCCAGGAAGTCATGATCCTCTCCGGTGTGTCCGGTGAGGGCGTACGTCCCGTGCTCCACCAACTGCTCAGAGAAATCACTCTGCATCGCGGGAAAGAAGCCCAGCCTGAAGAAGACGAGGTGTCCGCCCCTCAAGGGTGGCAGCCATGAGTTCGCGGCTGGAGAAAGCAAAGCGCATTGTCGTCAAGATCGGGTCTGCTCTTCTCGTTGAAAATGAGACAGGCAAGCTGAACCGGTCGTGGCTTGACGCACTGATGGACGACATCGCCGCGATGCACACAACGGGACAGGACATTGTCATTGTCTCGTCGGGCGCCATTGCGCTTGGCCGTCATGCTCTCGGTCTCCCTGGCGGGTCTTTGAAGCTTGAAGAAAGCCAGGCCGCTGCAGCAGCCGGGCAAATTCATCTGGCACACGCCTTTCAGGAAGCTCTGGCCGGACGGAACCTGTCGACTGCTCAAGTCCTCGTTACCCTGGACGATACCGAAGAGCGACGGCGTTACCTAAATGCACGCTCAACCGTTACGACGCTTTTAAAGCTCGGCGCGGTTCCGGTGATCAATGAGAATGACACTGTCGCCACAGCAGAAATTCGCTATGGCGACAATGACCGTCTCGCCGCGCGCGTTGCGTCCATGATCAGTGCCGATTGTCTTGTGCTTCTTTCCGATATTGATGGGCTCTACACCGCACCACCAGGCGAGGCGGGCTCGAAGCACATTCCCGAAGTTGCCCACATTACAGCGGAGATTGAAGCTATGGCAGGCGACGCAGGGTCGGATCTATCGCGGGGCGGCATGAAAACAAAAATCACTGCGGCGCAAATTGCCACGCAAGCAGGCTGCCACATGGTCATCACCAATGGCCGAAACATCCATCCGCTGAAAGCACTGGCTGAAGGTGCCAGGTGCACATGGTTCGATGCTCATTCTGACCCCAGCACCGAACGCAAACGCTGGATCGCGGCGACCCTTCAAGCCTCAGGCGCACTACTGGTGGACAGCGGCGCTGCCAAAGCGCTCGCCGAAGGCAGGTCACTTTTACCCGCCGGCGTTGTCGGCATTGACGGCACGTTCGACCGGGGCGACGCAGTTCTCGTGAAAAACGGGTCCGGCGAAGAACTGGCACGCGGTCTTTCCGCCTATTCCAGCACAGATGCGAAGGAAATAGCCGGTCACAACAGCAGTGAAATTGAAGCCCTTCTGGGCTATCGTGGACGATCTGAGATGATCCACAGGGACGATCTGGTCCTCAAGAAAACATTCAGAACCGAAGACACGAACCAAAGTTAGATTTGGGACCTAAAGCAGAAAACAGGGATAAGGCAATGAGCATCGCCGATCTGAATGCAGCAAATGACGATATTGAAGCCATCATGGCAGATATCGGTGTGCGCGCCCGCGCAGCCGCAAAGAAGCTCGCGACCATCCCGACTAAGCAGAAAGACGCAGCCCTTCTGGCAAGCGCCACGCTTGTTCGTGCCAATGCCGGAGACATTCTGGAAGCCAACGCAAAGGACATGGAGGTCGGGCGCTCAAAGGGCCTTTCAGCACCAATGATGGATCGCCTGATGCTGGACGATGCGCGCATTGAGACAATCGCCAAAGGCATTGAAGAGGTCGCAACTCTGAAAGACCCTGTTGGCGATGTAATGGCGGATTGGGAGCAGCCCAACGGCCTTAACATTTCCCGTATCCGGGTGCCCCTTGGCGTCATCGGTGTCATCTATGAAAGCCGTCCCAATGTAACCGCAGACGCTGCCGTCCTTTGTCTGAAGGCGGGAAATGCAGCCATCCTGCGTGGTGGCTCCGAGAGCTTTCATTCAAGCCGCGCCATTTTCGAGTGCCTTGAAGAAGGCATGACGGCCGCCAACCTGCCAGACGGCGCGGTACAGATCGTGCCCACCACGGATCGTGCAGCCGTCGGCGAAATGCTGAAAGGCCTCGACGGCAATCTCGACCTCATCATTCCCCGTGGCGGACGCTCACTTGTGGAGCGCGTGCAGAATGAAGCCCGCGTGCCTGTCTTCGCGCATTTAGATGGCCTGTGCCATGTCTATGTGGACAGAGACGCAGACCTCAAAATGGCACAGGAAATCGTCGTCAACGCCAAGATGCGGCGCACAGCCATTTGTGGCGCCGCAGAAACAGTGCTGGTCGATAAAGCCGCCGCTGACAGAAATTTGAGCCCTATCGTTGCGAGTCTCATCGAGGCTGGATGTGAAGTGCGTGGTGACGACGCCACTCAGGCAGCTGACGGCCGAGTAAAGCCTGCAACCAATCAGGACTACGAGACCGAATATCTCGATGCGATCATTTCCATCGCCGTCGTAGACGATGTGAAAGATGCCATGCGACATATCAGTGAGTATGGCTCGGACCATACCGATTGCATCGTGACGGAAAATTCGGAAACAGCGGTGCGCTTTCTCAATGAAGTCGACAGCGCCATCGTACTGCACAATGCGTCCACTCAATATGCGGACGGCGGCGAGTTTGGCATGGGCGCAGAGATTGGGATCGCGACGGGCAAGTTCCACGCACGCGGACCCGTCGGACTGGAGCAGCTCACCAGCTTCAAATATCAGGTGCGCGGAACCGGTCAGACACGGCCCTAACCAAACGTGAACCTCCCTCTCGCAACCTCACCAGGCCTCAAAGTCGGGCTCCTCGGCGGCTCGTTTAACCCCGCTCATGAAGGCCACAGACTTGTATCGCTGATGGCGCTCCGCCAAATGCAGCTTGATCAGATCTGGTGGCTGGTCTCGCCGCAAAATCCCCTCAAGTCAACACGCGATATGGCACCGCTGGACGTGAGGATGCGAGGAGCAAAGCAGTGGGCGGCCCACCCGCGGATTATCGTCACAGACATTGAGACTCATATGGGAACCAGGTTCACCGTCGATACGGTGGTGGCCCTTCAGCACCGCTACGCCCAGGTTCACTTCGTCTGGCTCATGGGTGCGGACAATATGATCCAGCTGCCCCGCTGGGCGAAATGGCGCGAGCTCGTCGAAACCATCCCCATGGCGATCTATCCCCGCCCGGGTTTTAACTTGAAGGCCCGCCTGTCTCCGGCTGCCACAACCTACCGGTCCAGCTGGTTGGACCCGTCCGATGCCGCCTTGATTCCCAGGCTCGCAGCGCCCGCCTTTTGCTTCCTGGAAGGCCCTCAGAATCCAATTTCCGCTACGCAGCTGCGCATAGAGGCATAAAGCCGCTCCACAACACCAATCTAAGACATTGAAAACAATGATTATTCAACTGAATCCATCATTCATGCGGGGTTTCATTGAATTGTCGCGGGCAAGCAGTCATATTTCCCTTGAAAGGCGCGAGCCGCGTCTCTCGCAGAGGCCAAAAAGCCCCTGCTGTCATCATGCATAGGGACCCCGAAACGGGGACAAGGAGTTATCCCTGAGCGCTCAAAATATGGACTCAAATGTCCAATCTCAGTCATCACAGGGCCGCAAAGCCGCCCTCTCGGCTGATGAAAAATCAACCCACGCCCAATCAAACGCCATGCTCGATCTCGTTTTGACTTGTCTCGATGATGACAAGGCGGAAGAAATCGTGTCGATCAGTCTTGAGGGAAAATCTGCGATCGCCGACCACATGGTCGTCGCAAGCGGGCGCTCTCAACGACATGTTGGTGCATTGGCGGATCATCTAACACGGCGCATGAAAGAAGAAGGCTTCGGCAGCGCACGCGTAGAAGGTCTCACGCAATCTGATTGGGTTCTGATCGATGGCGGCGATGTGATCATTCACATCTTCCGGCCAGAGGTTCGCGAATTCTACAAGCTGGAAAAGATGTGGTCGGCCGATGTAACGGCTGAGCGGATCGCCATCAGCTAGTCCGCGATGCGGGTAGAGATTATTGCCGTGGGCCGGATGAAGCTGGGCCCAGAGAAGGACCTTTTCGACAATTTCGCAAAACGATTCGATGGTCAGGGCAAGACATTAGGCCTCGGGCCACTGACTCTTACCGAAGTGGAAGAAAAGAAGAACCTTGGGCGCGCAGAACTTTCTGCCCGCGAAGGTGAAAAGATCCTCCAAGTCCTACCCAAAAGCGCGAAACTTATTGTCCTCGATGAACGCGGACGCTCTTTGAAAAGCAAAGAGTTTTCCCAAAAGCTGAGCCTTTGGCGCGACGAGGGCGCACCCGCCTGTGCATTCGTGATCGGCGGTGCCGGGGGCTTAAGCGATGAGGTGAGGAACCGTGCAGATTTCAAGCTCTCATTCGGGTCTCAAACATGGCCACATATGATGGCGCGGGCTATGTTGTGCGAACAATTGTACCGAGCAGCAACAATTCTAGCAGGCCATCCCTACCACCGCGACAGGTAGACAGACCCTCGACTCTGGACAGGGTATGACCCGCTCAGTAGGGTCGCTCCCTTCCCACTGGTGAAGAGCGATTCATTATTTTCCGCACTGGCGCGTGTGTCAGTGCATTGAGAGCCAAAGACTTCAGGAGAGACACTTAAATGGCGCGCGCGACAAGCACAGAACCCGTCATACTTACCATTCTGGACGGGTGGGGAAATCGCGCAGACACCGATGGGAACATGATTGCAAATGCCAAGACGCCTATCTTCGATCGCCTGGCCGCACGCGGCATGCGCACCATGTTGGCCGCAAGCGGCGAGGCTGTTGGCCTTGGCCCCGATCAGCCGGGCAACGTAGAAGCCGGACACCGCACCATCGGCGCGGGCCGGACGGAACATCAATTTGCCGTGCGCGTGAACGCCGCATTTGCCGGCGACGGGCCGGAACCTATTGCAGACAATAGAGAGCTGCAGGATCTGATCCTCAAAGCGCGCAGTGTCGGCGGCGCCATTCATCTCGTCGGGTTGATCTCCCCCGCAGGCGTTGAGGGGCATCAATATCATTTGGCTGTGCTCGCTGCGCTCATGAGCCATGAAGGCGTCCAGGTCTGGATCCATGCGATCCTGGATGGCGAGGACACGGACGCGCAAAGCGGCGCGGACTGTTTGGGTGAGTTCCTGCATGACATTGAAGGCGCAGATAATGCACAGCTCGCATCGATTATGGGGCGGCGCTACGCCTTTGATCGCCTCCAGCGCGAAGGACCAACCGGCCTCGCGTTAAAGGCCATCGCGGAAGCCGGTGCGGTGGCAGTCGACTACGCTGTTCCTTATGTCGCTGAGTGCTATGAAAAAGGCCTTTGTGATGCCGACATCCCACCTGCCATTCTCGCTGGCTATGGAGGTCTGCGTCAGGATGATGCCTTGTTGCTCGCCCTGCTGCGGGCGGATGGAGCAGCGCCTCTTATGGCGGCCCTGTCCGGCGCAGCTGAAACATCAGCAGACGGTGTTCCCCCGGTAGAGCTGTCGGCGGTTTGCAGCCTCACACCTCTCGCATATCCCTTGCGCGACAAGATACCCTCTCTATTCGAAGAGGCTAGACTGAACGGAACCCTGAGCGAAGCTCTGGCAGCAGTCGGCAAAAAACAACTCTATCTCTGCGATGAAGCCTCTCCTTTTGCCTTGGGCACTTATCAGCTGGGCGGCAGACCCGCCGCCTTTGAGGGCGAGACACACGTCGCGCTGCCAAGCCCCAAACGCCAACAGTTTGAGAAAAAGCCAGACCTTGCGGCACTCGATCTGGCCAATGAAACCGTCAGCGCTGTGAAAGCAGGCAGTGCGGACGCGATCATCGTACATTTCCCGAATGTGGGCCTTGCCGCCCGCACTGGAGACCCCGCTTTAGTGAAGAAGGCGGTGGAGATCGTCGACAAGTCACTCGGCAAAATCACCGCAATTCTGGAAAAACGCGGTGGCACCCTGATGATTACGGCATCTCACGGCAATGCTGAGGACATGCGCACTGATGATGCTGGAAAAGCCAATGCGCGAAACACCCGGGCTGCTGTGCCGCTCGTGATTGATGGACCACCGGCCACAATGGCAAACATTGCACTGAAGCCTGGCCGTCTGGAAGATGTGGCGCCCACTTTTCTAGCGCTCTTTAACGCGCCACCACCCCAGGAAATGACCGGCACGTCACTCCTGGTGTCCAATGAGGCGGAGGCCCATGAGGCCGTTTAACACAGCCTGCACCCTGACCGGCGCGGCGCTGCTGAGCGTGGGCTTTGTTATGAGCCCGCCGTCCTCAGCGAATGAGACTGACCCGACGCGCCTTCAGGAACTGGAAGGCGAGATCGAAGACCGGGTCGAGCGTCGCAAACAGTTAGAGTCTGAAGCCAACGCACTCGCCGATGAAGTACAAGAGATCCGGCAACAGCTCATTGAAGCAGCGGCCAGAGTTCAAGCGCGTGAACGAGATGTAACGGATTCAGAAACCAGGCTTGCCGGCCTGGAAGCTGCCCAGGCCGTACTCTTGGCACAACTGGAAACACGCCGGGCAGAACTCACAGATACCCTCGCTGCCCTGCAACGACTTGACCGAAACCCGCCGCCGGCTCTCGCCGTGCGCCCGGATGATGCGGTGTCGGCTATGCGAAGTGCTCTTTTGCTCTCCACCATTGTGCCAAAACTCGAGAAAGACGCTCGTGAGATACGTGAGCGGTTGGAAGAACTGGAAAAGGTAAAAGCAGACCTGGTCGCGGAACAGGAGACATTTGATACAGCATCTCTTGATCTGACCGGCGAGCGGGAAAAGCTGAACCAACTGCTGAAAGCCAAAGTCACCGCTCAAGCCGCCGCCAGCGCGTTGGCTGAGGAAGAAGCGGCAGCCCTTGCCACACTTTCTCGTGAGGCAAAAAGCCTCAAAGACTTGATCGCGCGCCTTGAGGCACGGGCCGCGAGCAGAACGCCTGTCCCTCGCCCCACCTTCACCGAGCCAGCAACACCCTCCGCCACAGACCCCACGCCGACCGGACGCCAGATAGCGGCGGTTGCCCCCAATCTCGCACCAAGCCACCTCTTCTCGGCTTCCAGAGGCCTCATACGCCCCCCTGTCGAGGGAGTTGCCCTCGGACGCTATGGAACCGATGATGGTGTGGGCGGAACGGTACAAGGGTTAACGCTTGAGACCCGGCCTGAAGCGCCGGTTACAGCCCCATTTGACGGCAGAATAGCTTTTGCCGGGCCCTTTAGGCGCTATGGGCAACTCTTGATCCTAGAGGTCGGCGAGGGGTACCATCTGCTCCTTGCGGGTATGACCCGAATCGACGGAATTGTTGGCCAAAATGTATTGGCAGGCGAGCCCGTCGGTGCGATGGGGCTGACCCGCTCTGAAGAGTCTTCGAACGCTGGTAGCGACAAGCCAGCGCTCTATATTGAATTGAGGCGAAACGGAACACCCGTCGACCCAAGACCCTGGTTTGTCGCAAGTGATAGGAAGGCCCGAGGCTGATGAATAGGTCCATAATTGCAAGTTTTGCTATTGGCACGCTGGTAGCCGGCATAACAGTCTTTGCGCTCCAGCCACTGACCAATGATTCTGCGGCCAATGCCGCGAATTCAGAGACCTATCGACAGCTCAACTTGTTTGGGGATGTCTTTGAGCGGGTGCGCGCGGACTATGTTGAGCCAACCGAAGACTCAGAGCTGATCGACAATGCGATCAACGGCATGCTCCAATCGCTCGACCCGCACTCAAGCTACCTGAATCCAAAAAACTTCCGCGACATGCAGGTGCAGACCCGCGGCGAATTTGGTGGACTGGGCATTGAAGTCACCATGGAGAACGGCCTAATCAAGGTCGTGACCCCTATTGACGACACCCCAGCCCAGAAAGCTGGCCTGTTGCCAAACGACCTCATCACGCATTTGGATGACACGCCAATCTTAGGTCTGACCCTTGGCGAGTCTGTTGAAAAAATGCGCGGGCCAGTCGACACAACAATTTCACTCACCGTTCTGCGCGAAGGCGTCGACGAACCGTTTGATGTGAAAGTTACCCGCGACATCATCACCATTCGTTCAGTCCGCTTCGAGCGGGACGACGACATTGGCTATATCCGCATTACAAGTTTCAACGAACAAACGTCGACAGGTTTGGATGATGCTATTGAAGAATTGTCCGAGCTGATCGGCGAAGACCGCTTAAAGGGATATGTCCTTGATCTGCGGAACAATCCTGGCGGCCTGCTTGACCAGGCCATTGCAGTCTCCGATGCCTTCCTCGACAAAGGCGAGATTGTTTCAACGCGAGGACGCCGAACCGAAGAAACACAGCGCTACAATGCCCGCGGCGGGGACAAGGTAGACGGCAAGCCGGTGATTGTTCTGATCAATGGCGGATCCGCCAGCGCGTCAGAGATTGTCGCCGGCGCGTTGCAAGATCACCAGCGCGCGACGGTTCTTGGCACCCGCTCCTTCGGCAAAGGTTCTGTCCAAACCATTATTCCCCTAGGCTCCGATGGTGCCATCCGCCTGACGACAGCGCGCTATTTCACCCCAAGTGGCACATCCATTCAGGCCACCGGTATTGAGCCTGATATTGAAGTGCATCAGGAAGTGGACGATGAACGTCAACGCAGAATAACCGGCGAAGCTGCCCTGCCAGGACACCTACAAGCAGAAAATGGCAAGGAAGAAGCTGCTGGCTCCCCTTCCTACGTCCCGGCAGATCGCGCCGACGATCTTCAACTGCAATATGCCTTGGACCTGCTAAATGGCGTCCGGACATATGAGGTGAAAGCAAACACGGAAGACCAGAGCGCGACGGTCGCTAACTAAACAGATACCAGACTGGGATATGGTGGAGAGTGGTAGGCTCTCACCCTAGCCACGACCTGGCAAATTGGAGCAGCCTGAGACGTGAGGCCCCGTCTCTGGTTTCAAAAAGGCAAATAACGGCCCCTTAAAGGACCGGATTGAATGGCAAGCAGTTCAACTGCAAGCACTGAGAAAAGGCGACTATTGCCCAACATGGCGACCAGCCGCGTCAGCCCTTTGGCTGTCGGCGCGTTTGTGGTTGCCTTGTCCTATGGTGCTGTCATCCTCTGGCTCTGGGCGAGCGGCAATCCAAGCTATATTGGCCCACAGCAGGTTCTTGAGCTCACCACAGAGCCAGCTATTCCAGCTCCAGACATCTTGCGATCAGGAACGGCCGACGACCCGATCTCCCCGGCGCCTCTTGAAGAGACAAGCATATCGCTGCCGCCACCCCTTTCTCTGGAGCCTGCAGATCCGGCGCCGGAGCCCTCACAGCCTGACGAAACACCGAGGCCTACAAATCAGCCGATTGCCACCGTCACAGCGCTGCCGGCAGCACCCCTGCCAGGTTTGATTGCCAACGGGCCTCATGGACTATTGCCTGTCATTGGCTCTGCCGGTCAACGCTCATCAACCGCTTACGCGCGCCCCTCGGGTCTCACGGCGGCTAATGTTCGCCTGCCCCGCGTGGCCCTAGTTGTCGGGGGACTGGGCATCTCCGAAACGGCGACACGAAACGCGATCGAGAAATTACCACCAGAGATCACGCTCTCCTTCGCCCCTTATGGGCGCAACCTCCAGAGTTGGATCGACCAGGCACGCGCCGCAGGCCATGAAGTCCTGCTCGAACTTCCCATGGAGCCTTACGACTACCCTGCCAACGATCCTGGGCCCTATACCCTGCTCACGTCGCTGAGCACCGGTGACAATCTGGATCGCCTATCCTGGCTAATGAGCCGCTTTACCGGCTATGTCGGGGTGACGTCCTATCAGGGCGCGAAATTCACCTCCGACAAAGCTGCCATGGAACCCATTCTCGAAGCGCTTGAAAGTCGGGGCGTCATGTATGTTGATCCTGGCACAAGCCGCAGAAGCACAGCGCCAGAGCTTGCGCAAGAGTTGGGTTTGCCTTGGACCAAAGGCAACCGTTCTGTAGACCCAACCCGCACACCGCGCGCCATTGACGAAGCCCTTGTCTCCCTGCAACAGCAAGCAAGTCAAAACGGTGTTGTCGTCGGCCTCGGCACCGCCTTCCCGGTGACCATTGAGCGCATCGCGAAATGGACAGAAAACCTTGGGCAAGACGACATTGTTCTGATACCCGTGAGCGCAACAGCCATAGACGGCTGAAGCATTTCCAGCTGAAGTTGAAGCACTTCAGCGTCCGGAAATGCGATAGAAAGACTCCAACACATCTACGTTTCTGGGAAATCCATGTCAGCAAAAGCAACCGAACTGCCCTATCGCCGCTGTGTCGGCATTATGCTCGTGAACTCGGAAGGAAAAGTCTGGATAGGCGACCGCATCGGATATTCAGACAACAGCCATGACACCGCCTGGCAGATGCCCCAGGGCGGCATTGACAAGGGTGAAGAGCCAGCGACCGCGGCACTGCGCGAACTCGCAGAAGAGGCTGGAACTGACAAGGCAGAGATCGTTCAGGAATCTGAGCATTGGTATAATTACGATCTGCCCAAGGAGATTGTCGGCAAGGCGCTCAAAGGCAAATATAGAGGTCAGACCCAACGCTGGTTCTTGCTGCGCTTCACAGGCAAAGATAGCGACATCGATATTGCCGCCGATGACCATCAGGAATTTTCGAGCTGGCGATGGGCCGACATTGATGAGCTTGAAAGCCTCATCGTACCGTTTAAACGTGAAGTCTATGCCAAAGTGGTCGCAGAATTTCGGGAGACTGTTCAAACACTCGCTAAAGCCTAAGCCGCGAGAGCCTGGGCCTTCCGGGTCCGTCGCTGCCAAGCCTTCCACACAATCGGTTCCATCATTCGCATGAAGCGGCCATGTGGCGCAATGCCGACCACCTTCGCAATCATCGACACAAGGCGACTGGTATGTGTCCGCTTGTAAAGCACCAGCGCCCGCGCCTCATAAGCCGCTGCATATTTTTCGCGCTCATAAGCCGCGCCATCTCCAAGCTTGGTATTTGCCGCGAAGTAGGCAGACGCCAACTCGTCATCATCTGCTTCATTGACTCGCAACAGAGCAACCTTCGCCTTTTCAAACAAGGAAGCTTGCTCGTCAATCTCATTGAGCGTGTCGTAGAACAGTTTGTAATGACGGAACTCATCCGCAGCGATCCGCTGAGCGATCTGGCGCAGCACAGGCTCCTCAGTCGCTTCTTTGATCGCTGTATAGAAGGAAGACGTCCCGCTCTCTACAACGCAGCGAGCGACCAATTCCCCTGCACGCGACCCGCGCACGCTCTCTGTCGCATCTGTCGGGATATGGTAGATTTCCTGGAAACGCTTGAACGCCGCATCAAACGAGAAGTCCGGATCGGCAAGCTCCGCCCACTTGGCAAGCGCCGCCCCATGTTGCTCCTCTTCTCGACCCCACTGCTGGATGGTTTCCTGAACTTGCGGCAGATCCGAAAACACATTGGTGAGGTAAGTGACATAGTCGCCCGCATTATATTCAACCATTGCGGCCGCCTTAACGGCGGCTAGCAGGTCAGGGTCGACCCTCGCAGCATCGAACTGATCCCATACAATATCGTCCAACGTCCAATGATCGTCCATGCTCAATCCTGTCGTCTCTTGGCTCATGAAATAGTATAACGGCGCCCGCCCAGGCGCGACATCTTCTCCAAAGAAAAAGGCGGCACCCGAGAGGACCGCCCCAAATTCCAGGGTCTCTACAAGCGTTTCCAGGTGAAATAACTCCGGTTCACCGTCCGAAAACGCGACAATAGTAAAGTCAGATCAAAGCGCGGCGCGGAGTTCTTGAAGCTGGTCCAGGTGGGCCTGCGCCTTGGCTTTTGCTTCATCCGTTGACGCATCTTGCACGTCTTCACCCACATTCTTGATCCGTTGATCAAGAGCGGCAGCGTCCAACTCTGAAAGAGGCACAGCCTCTTCCGCCAGCACTGTAAGCCCGGCAGGTGTTACTTCCGCAAAACCACCGCGCACGAAAATGCGCATGTCCTGGCCGTCGGTGCCGCTGACGTCCAGCACGCCAACACGCAGTGTCGACATGACAGGCGCATGACCCGCCAGCACACCAAAGTCGCCTTCGGCACCAGGCACGATGACCATCTCAGCTTCCGTCGACATCAAAAGACGCTCAGGAGCTACGAGATCAAATTTCAGCTTCTCAGCCATGAGGCAAACCTCTGTTCAAGCTCTGAAGTTACGCAGCTTCCGCAGCAAGCGTTTCCGCTTTCTTCATTGCATCTTCGATCGTGCCGACCATGTAGAAGGCTGCTTCTGGAAGATGATCATAGTCACCATCGCAAAGGCCCTTAAAGCCTTTGATCGTGTCTTTCACGTCAACCAGCACACCTGGAGAACCGGTGAAGACTTCCGCCACGAAGAACGGCTGGCTGAGGAAACGTTCGATCTTACGAGCGCGGGCCACAACAAGCTTGTCTTCTTCAGACAGCTCATCCATACCGAGAATGGCAATAATGTCCTGAAGTGACTTGTACTTCTGAAGAATTTCCTGAACGCGACGGGCTGTTTCGTAGTGCTCGTCACCCACAACGCGTGGTTCAAGAATACGGCTGGTTGAGTCAAGCGGGTCAACAGCGGGGTAGATACCCTTTTCTGAGATCGCACGGTTCAACACGGTCGTCGCATCCAAGTGAGCAAACGAGGCAGCAGGTGCAGGGTCAGTAAGGTCATCGGCAGGCACATAAATGGCTTGCACGGATGTAACCGAACCCTTTGTCGTTGTTGTAATACGTTCCTGCAGCGTGCCCATGTCGGTTGCCAGCGTTGGTTGATAGCCCACCGCAGATGGGATACGACCCAAGAGAGCGGACACTTCTGAACCAGCCTGCGTAAAGCGGAAGATGTTATCCACGAAGAACAACACGTCCTGGCCTTCATCACGGAAATGTTCCGCAACAGTAAGACCTGTCAGCGCAACACGTGCGCGGGCTCCGGGAGGCTCGTTCATCTGACCGAACACAAGAGCACATTTGGAGCCTTCGCCACCGCCCTCTTTGTTCACGCCACTTTCAATCATTTCGTAGTAAAGGTCATTCCCCTCACGGGTCCGCTCACCAACGCCAGCAAACACGGAGTAACCACCGTGTGCTTTCGCGATGTTGTTGATGAGCTCCTGAATAAGAACGGTCTTGCCAACGCCCGCGCCACCAAAGAGGCCAATCTTACCGCCCTTGGCGTAAGGAGCAAGAAGGTCCACAACCTTAATGCCGGTAACGAGCATCTCAGCTTCTGTCGACTGCTCAACAAACGCTGGCGCTTCCTGGTGAATAGCGCGCTTAGCAGCTGTGACAACCGGGCCTTTTTCATCAACCGGCTCACCGATCACGTTCATGATGCGGCCGAGCGTTTCATCGCCAACTGGAACCTCAATCTCAGCCCCGGTGTCGGTCACGTCCTGCCCGCGAACCAGACCTTCCGTCGCATCCATCGCAATGGTGCGAACCGTGTTCTGGCCCAAATGCTGCGCCACTTCTAGAACAAGACGGTTATCACCGTTCTTTGTTTCAAGGGCGTTCAAAATGGCCGGTAGTGCATCGTCGAATTCAACGTCAACAACAGCACCAATAACCTGGGTAACTCGTCCGACAGCGTTGGTCATATGTCTTTCCTCGGATCGGTTGCAGCCTCAACGCGAGGCTTGCGTCCAACAAAATATTTTAGAGCGCTTCAGCACCCGAAATAATCTCAATCAGTTCTTTCGTAATCTGAGCCTGGCGGGAACGGTTATAGGTGATCGTCAGCTTGTCGATCATCTCACCCGCATTCCGTGTTGCATTGTCCATCGCAGACATGCGCGCGCCTTGCTCAGACGCAGAATTCTCCAGAAGACCCCGGAAGATCTGCACCGCAATATTCCGCGGCAGCAATTCTTTCAGAATGTCTGTTTCTTCTGGCTCGTACTCGTATGCAGCACCACCCAGATCAACACTCTCATCTTCAGCGCCTTCGATAGCTTCAATCCGCGCAGGGATCAGCTGCAAAGCCGTTGGGATCTGTGTCACAACGCTCTCAAACTCTGAGTAGAAGAGCGTACAGACATCAAACTCACCCGCTTCAAAGAGCGAGAGAACTTGGGAAGCAATTCCGTCTGCATTCGCAAACGCAACCTGCTTCACCTCTGAGAGGTCAACAAAGTCAATGAACAGATCGCTGTATAGACGCTTCAGTTGGTCACGGCCCTTTTTGCCGACCGGCAAAATCTTGACCGTTTTTCCCTGACCTTGAAGGCGGATGATTTCTTCCCGAGCCAGACGCACGATGGAAGAATTGAACCCACCGCAAAGACCACGCTCAGACGTCGCGACAATCAACAGATGCGCATCATCTTTACCCGTGCCCACCATCAATTCAGGTGCACCATCGCGACCTTCCATACCAGCAGACAGGTTCGCCAACACACCGCTCATCCGAGCAGCATAAGGACGGGCTGCTTCAGCAGCTTCCTGTGCCCGGCGCAGTTTCGCCGCCGCCACCATCTGCATGGCACGCGTGATCTTCTGCGTGTTTTTCACGCTTGCGATCCGGTTTCTTAGTTCCTTAAGGCTGGCCATATCGCCATCAGTCCTGTTTGGTCAGAAGAAGGCTTTATGCAAACGCCTTGGTGAAACTCTCGACAACCTCTTTGAGGGTCGCTTCGGTCGCATCAGAAAGCGCAAGCTCCTGACGGATGGTGTCGAGAAGATCAGCGTTCTTGTCACGCACGGTGCGAAGAAGTTCTTCCTCATAGCGCCCAACCTCAGATGTTGAAATGCCATCAAGATAGCCATTCACACCGGCGTAAATCACAACAACCTGCTCTTCAATCTTAAGCGGCGAGAACTGGCCTTGCTTCAGAAGCTCAGTCAGACGCTCACCACGGTTGAGAAGACGCTGCGTGGTCACATCAAGGTCAGAACCAAACTGCGCAAACGCCGCCATTTCGCGATACTGCGCAAGCTCACCCTTAATCTTACCGGCAACCTGCTTCATCGCTTTCACCTGAGCAGATGAACCAACACGGCTCACCGACAGGCCCACGTTCACCGCAGGACGAATGCCCTGGTAGAAGAGATCTGTTTCTAGGAAGATCTGACCATCTGTGATCGAAATCACGTTGGTCGGAATGTAAGCGGAGACGTCATTCGCCTGGGTTTCAATGATCGGCAGTGCCGTCAGTGAACCAGAACCATTGTCTTCGTTGAGCTTCGCAGCCCGTTCGAGAAGACGTGAGTGAAGATAGAAAACGTCCCCAGGATAGGCTTCACGCCCAGGAGGACGACGAAGCAGAAGAGACATCTGACGATAAGCAACAGCCTGCTTGGAAAGGTCATCATAAACCGCCAGAGCATGCATACCGTTATCACGGAAATATTCGCCAATCGCACAACCAGCAAATGGAGCCAGGAACTGAAGCGGAGCAGGCTCAGATGCCGTCGCCGCGACAACCACTGAATATTCAAGAGCGCCGTTTTCTTCCAGCGTCTTCACGATCTGCGCAACGGTAGAGCGCTTCTGACCCACGGCGATGTAAACGCAGTAGAGCTTCTTGCTCTCATCATCACCGTCATTCAGAGGCTTCTGGTTGAGCATGGCGTCAATCGCCACAGCTGTCTTACCAGTTTGGCGGTCACCAATGATCAACTCACGCTGGCCACGACCGATCGGGATCAAAGCATCAATCGCTTTAAGACCTGTCTGCATGGGCTCATGCACAGATTTCCGCGGGATAATGCCCGGTGCCTTGACGTCCACACGGCGACGTTCCGTCGCCTCAATGGGGCCTTTGCCGTCAATGGGATTGCCAAGCGGGTCAACAACACGACCCAAGAGGCCCTTACCAACCGGCACGTCCACAATGGCACCAGTCCGCTTAACGGTGTCGCCTTCTTTAATGTCACGGTCAGAACCGAAAATCACGGCACCGACATTGTCGCTTTCCAGGTTCAGCGCCATGCCCCGAATTCCACCTGGGAATTCGACCATCTCACCAGCCTGCACGTTATCGAGACCGTAAATACGGGCGATACCGTCACCAACGGACAGAACCTGTCCGATTTCCGAGACCTCAGCTTCGTCACCGAAACCTTTGATCTGTTCCTTAAGGATTGCAGAAATTTCCGCGGCCTGAATGTCCATCAGCCAGCCTCTTTCATCGCAAATTTGAGGTTATTGAGTTTGGTGCGGAGTGAAGAGTCGATCATCCGGCTCCCCACTTTGACAACGAGACCGCCAAGCAGCTCCTTGTCCACCCGTGTTTCGATTTGTACGTCACGACCCATGGCGGCATTAAGCGCTTCTTTCAGCGCAGCAACCTGAGGATCGCCCAGCGGGTGAGCGCTGGTGACATCAGCAGAAATTTCACCGCGCGACTGAGCCAGAAGCTGGCTAAAAGTGCGGATCATGTCCTGAAGGGCAAAAATTCGGCGGTTGGCAATCACCACGCCGATAAAATTCTGGGTCAAAGTCTGAACGCCAGCCTTTGTCAGGATCGCTAACATGGCGGCGGCCTGCTCTTCGGTGGAGAAGACGGGGCTTCTCACAAGCCGTTTCAGGTCATCAGACGTATCGATCAGACCGCTCAGGCCCTTAAGGTCTGCAGCGACCATATCAAGGGCAGAGGCCTGCTCAGCCAGCTCAAAGAGAGCTGTTGCATAGCGACCGGCAACGCCGGAAGCGAGGGGTTTATCAGCTGACACGTGTGTGCTCGCAACGCTTGGTCTAGGACAGTTACCTGAGATTCCCGATTAGGCCAGGACGAACAGGTAACCTCCTGAAAACATTGATGTTATGGCAAACGGAAAACAGCCAACAAAGTGACCGCCCCCGAAACCGGGCGTGTGGTAACACGCAGGCATAGCAGGCGCAATGCCCCACCAAGAAATTGCGCCAGAAAATCGCGCAGGTGCGGCAATTCGACGTCATTTTTGTCGCACTTTTCCCGTAGACGGACCATTGTCGGCGAGTCCACCAAAACCAATCAGTCAAAGGAAGGAATAGGGATCCACATCAACAGAGACCCTGACCGCATTCGGCACCTTAACCCGTGACAGCCAGTCCGCCACATAATCCTGAATGGGCACGTTTCGGGTACTTTTCACCAGGAATCGGACCCGGTGACGACCGCGCAACAGCGCCAATGGGGCTGGGGCTGGCCCAAAGACACTGATTCCCTCTTGGGGGTCATGAGACCGCGCCAATTCCCTTGAGACCCCATGGACCTGTTGCGGATTGGGGCCCGAGACCACAATCCCCACCAGGCGCCCATAGGGCGGATAGCCTGTGCGCTCCCGCATTGAGGCCTCCCGCTCCAGAAAGCGATCCCGCTCTCCTTCAATGAGAGCCTGCATGACCGGGTGCTCCGGCATATAGGTCTGGAGATAAACGCGACCTGGCCGGTCGGCGCGCCCAGCACGCCCCGCCACCTGATGGAGCAGCTGGAAAGTGCGCTCGCCCGCCCGCAGGTCACCGTTTTCGAGCCCCAAATCCGCGTCCACCACCCCCACGACCGTGAGAAGCGGAAAATTGTGGCCCTTCGCCACGATCTGGGTGCCGACAATCACATCCACCTCGTGATCTGCGATCTGGCGGATCGCTTCTGCATGCGCCGCAGGCCCGCGAAGACTGTCTGACGATAAAAGCGCCAACCGCGCCTCAGGGAACTTCTGCACCACCTCTTCAGCGATTCTCTCGACGCCTGGGCCACACGCAATAAGAGCGTCTTCATCATTGCAGGACGGGCAAGCGCGCGGCACAGGCGCGGAGAAGCCACAATGGTGACAGGTCAGTTCCTTTCGAAACCGGTGCTCCACAAGCCAGCTGTCACACTCCGGGCAACCAATCCGATGCCCACATGTTCGGCACAGCGTGAGTGGCGCATATCCGCGGCGATTGAGAAAGAGCATGGACTGCTCGCCCTTCGCCAACGCCTCCGCTATCTCTCTTACGAGCGGAGGCGAGAGCCACTCTCCCTTTTCGGGCGGGTAAGCCCGCATATCAATCGCCCCGACCGCTGGCATCACCGCCGCGCCATGGCGTTCTGGCAGAACCAGATGGTCATATTTCCCGGACCAGACATTCGCCATCGTCTCCAACGACGGCGTCGCCGACGCCAACACCACCGGGAAGCCGCCAAGTGAGCCACGCACCACACTCATATCGCGCGCATTGTAGGCAACGCCGTCTTCCTGCTTGAAGGCACTCTCATGCTCTTCATCAACCACGATGAGACCAAGATCCGGATAAGGAAGGAAGAGGGCTGATCGCGCGCCGACAACCGCTTTTGCGGTGCCATCTGCCACGGCCCGCCAGACGCGCTTACGCTCCTTGGTAGAAAGGTCAGAGTGCCATTCAGCCGGGCGACACCCAAACCGCATCTCAAACCGCTGCAGAAACTGCCCAGTCAGTGCGATCTCCGGCAACAGGATCAAAGCCTGTCGCCCCTTCGCCAGAGCGGCAGCAACAGCTTCAAAATAGACTTCTGTCTTGCCAGACCCCGTCACACCATCCAGCAGTTGCGCTGAGAACCCGCCCTGCTCAATTCGCGCCCGCAACTGTTCCGCCGCAAATCTCTGATCCTCAGAGAGCGCAGCACCATCCCGGTCCAAATCCGGCGTTTCAAAAGGTGCATCGGCAGGAAGCTCAACCGCCTCAAAAGTTCCCCTATCAATAAGACCGCGAACCACTGCCGCTGAAACACCGGCTTCATCGGCAAGCTCGCGCGTCGTCCGCGCAAACCCGTCTTGCGCCAGCGCCAGAACTTTTTCACGACCTGGCGTCATGCGTTGTGGCGGTGGCCCGCCCAACCGATAAACAGTGCGTGTCCCTGCAGGCTCCAACGCACCGGGCACCCTGACCGCCAAACGCAAAACAGCACCAGGAGGAGAAAGCGTATAAACCGATATCCAATCAACAAACTGACGAAGCGCATAGGTCATAGGTGGCGCATCAAGTTTGTCGATAATTGCTTTCAGTCGGTTATGACCGACTTCACCACTTCCCTCCCCCCAGACCACGCCCAACACTTCCCGTGGCCCTAATGGCACAGTCACATAATCACCGGTGCCAACGCTGAGTGTGTCAGGTACTGAATAGTCATAGGGTCCGGGAATACCGAGCGGCAGCAGAACAGAGACAACGCGCTGCTTCTGGGGCGCTTCATCGTTAAAAAGATCAGTCTCTGAAATTTCGCTTGGCATACGACAACCTTAACCCTTCAACAAGGGTCGGCGCAGTAACTCTCTTTCTCTCCTTGGCAAATTCATCAAGGCGATGGAGAATGCGGGCGCATACCAACGAAGTCCGAAAGTCGGGCGGCAGGACCAGAGGCCACAACACAACATGAAGTTTTTTATCGATACAGCAGACATTGATGAGATTCGCGACCTGAGCGATTCAGGATTGCTTGATGGCGTCACGACCAATCCATCACTTGTCGCTAAAACAGGCCGCGACTTTTTCGAAGTTGTAAAAGAGATATGCGGCACGATCGATGGCCCGGTCAGCGCAGAAGTTACCGCCCTCGATGCAGATGGCATGATCAAGGAAGGTAAGACAGTTGCAAAATTGGCTGACAATGTTGTGGTCAAGCTTCCGCTCATTTGGGAAGGGCTGAAAGCCTGTCGCGCGCTGACAGCTGAGGGCATCAAAACAAATGTCACGCTTTGCTTCTCTGCGACGCAAGCCTTGCTCGCCGCCAAAGCGGGGGCAACCTATGTCTCCCCCTTTGTCGGGCGTCTGGACGACATTCACATAGATGGCATGGAGCTGATTGAGGATATTCGTGCAATTTATGATAATTACGACGATCTCAAAACCGAAATCCTGGTGGCCTCAATCCGCAATCCAAACCATGTAAAAGACGCAGCTCTAATTGGTGCAGATGTCGTCACCATACCCCCATCGGTACTTCGCACTCTCGTAGCGCACCCACTAACAGACAAAGGTCTCGCGGCATTCCTCGCAGACTGGGAAAAAACCGGCCAGAAGATTTCAGACTAACGGTAATCAGGAACTTTCAACGCATGTCGCGTCCAATAGACCCAAGCCAACAACACGATTCATCGCAGCTAATCGATGGATCACTCACCGCCGATGCGGTGAAACAATATCTGCTGGCAAATCCAGATTTCATTTTGGACGATGATGACCTGATTGCATCGATGAGCGCGCCCCAGAACGCCTCTGGCAATAATGTGCTCGATCTACAATCGGTAATTATTGGGCGCCTTCAACATAAGGTAGGGCAACTCCGCGACATCCAGGCAGAACTCATCGATGCAGCCTCCATTAATGCGCTCACCCGCGACCGCGTGCTCGTTGCAGTCCTGAAACTTATGGACGCGAAGAGTTTTGAGGAACTCATTGCCTTCATCACGGAGCCCTCTGGTCTTGCCGCAGCGCTCGACCTCGACACAGTCGCCCTTGCCGTTGAAAGCAAAGCAGACGTGCCGGGACTTGGCGTCAGAGGTTTGCGCATTCTCGAAGCAAACGGTGTAGATGCGCTGATTGGATCAGGCGAACCTTACCGCCTGAGCGCGGAGATCAATTCGAACCCAGGTCTCTATGGTGGCTCTGCACCCCATGTCAGGTCAGAAGCTTTGGTACGCCTCACCTTCTCAAAATCCACACCACCTGGAATTCTGGCACTGGGGTCAGCCCATCCGGAACAATTTCACCCAACCCAGGCAGCCGACCTGCTTGAGTTTATGGGCCGCGTTGTTGAACGCGCGGTACGCTTATGGCTGGACCTGCCCCAAAACGTCTAAAGAGACCAATAACCGGCCGCCTGAACGGCCCGCCAGAAGAAGTTGCCGCAACCATTGCAGGCGCAGCTTCCGCAACCAAAGCCGTTTCCAGCTACCTGACCTTCCTCACCAGCGAGAAACGGGCGAGCCCCAAAACGATAGAGAACTACGCGCGTGACCTCTTGCGCTTCTTCGGGTTCCTGTTCGACCATCTGGAAGGTGATGCCACCCTTGAGGATTTGGGAAACCTCTCTGTCAGTGACTTACGCGCCTTTCTGGCCCGTCGCCGCCGCGAGGGCTTAAGTGCCAAGAGCATTGCCCGAACACTCTCATCACTCCGGGGCTTTTATGGACATCTGGAACGCGAGGGCCTGGCGACCAACCACGCTCTTAAGCGCCTGAAGACACCCAAAATCCCACACAGCATTCCCAAGCCCGTGTCGGAGACAAATGCGCTCAACCTGTTGGAAGACGCGAAAACAATCTCAAGTGAGCCGTGGGTAGCCGCTCGCGACACAAGCATCATCACACTGCTTTATGCCTGCGGGCTGCGGATTGCTGAAGCACTCTCGCTCAACCAAGACGATGCACCTTTAGGCGAGACACTGCGCATCATCGGCAAGGGCAACAAGGAACGCATCGTTCCAGTGCTGCCCGCAGCAAGAGACGCTGTTGATCAGTACCGCACCCTCTGCCCGCATCCACTGGACGGGAACGACCCTCTTTTTGTGGGGGTCCGGGGCAAAAGACTCAATCCGCGGGAAGTGCAAAAACTGATGGCGACCCTGCGCACGCGCTTAGGTCTACCCGGGACAGCCACGCCGCATGCGCTGCGCCATTCTTTTGCGACGCATCTGCTAAGTGCTGGAGGCGATCTGAGATCTATTCAGGAACTGCTCGGCCATGCGAGCCTATCGTCGACGCAGGTCTATACAGAAATCGATGCAGACCGCCTGCGCGAGGTCTACGACAAAGCCCACCCGGCCCAAAAGGGATCAAAAGCGACCTGATACCGAAAACATCCGATTACATGTGTAGGGGGCGGCCATCCACAGCAAGCGCTGCTTCTTTGACAGCCTCTGACAATGTGGGATGAGCATGGCAGGTGCGCGCAATATCTTCCGCAGCGCCGCCAAACTCCATGACTGTCACAGCTTCGTGGATCATCTCACCGGCCTGCGTGCCGATAATATGGACACCCAAAACCTTGTCAGTCTTTTTGTCAGCCAGGATTTTCACAAAGCCGTCTGTCTGCTGGTTTGCTTTTGCGCGGCCATTCGCCGTGAAGGGGAATTTCCCCGCGCGATAATCAATACCGGCTTCTTTCAATTCTTCTTCGGTCTTGCCAACACTCGCCACTTCCGGTTGCGTATAGACAACCCCGGGAATGACATCGTAGTTCATATGAGGCAATTGGCCGGCCAGTCGCTCAGCCAAAACCACGCCTTCTTCCATCGCCTTGTGAGCGAGCATGGGTCCAGTGATCACATCACCGATCGCGTGCACACCATCCACATTGGTTTTGAGCTGGGCATTCACTTTGATGCGACCGCGCTCATCAACTTCTACACCGGCTTTATCGAGCCCCAAGCCTTCCGTATAAGCGACCCGGCCGATACAGACCAGAACCATGTCCGCATCCAATACTTCTGCGTCCCCGCCTTTGGCTGGCCCAATAGAGACTTTGAGGCCCTTGCCGCTCTTCTCAACCCCGGTCACTTTGGAACCGAGCTTCAAGGAAAATTTCTGTTTCTTCAGAATCCGCTGGAAGGTCTTCGCGACCTCGCCATCCATCCCAGGCAGAATTGCAGGCAGGAATTCAACAACTGTAACGTCGGAACCAAGCCGATTCCAGACAGACCCAAGCTCCAGACCAATCACACCGCCGCCCACAACAACCAGCTTGCCGGGAACTTTCTCCAACTCTAGCGCCCCGGTCGAGGAGACAATCTGTTTTTCATCAACGTCAATGCCCGGCAGGTGCGCAACATCAGACCCTGTCGCCAGTACAATGTCAGACGCCTTCAAAGTCCGCGATCCACCTTCGGTGAGCGCGACCTCCACTTCGCCAGCGCCTTTGAGCGTTCCTGTCCCTTTTACCCATTCAATCTTGTTTTTCTTGAACAGGAATTCGATGCCTTGCGTGTTCCCATCAATCGCCTGCTGTTTGAAATTCTGCATAGCAGCCAAATCAAGCTTCGGCTTGCCGATCTTGATGCCCATTTTTTCAAAATGATCCGTCTCAGCAAAAAGCTCAGACGCATGCAGCAGGGCTTTTGACGGGATACACCCAACATTGAGGCAGGTACCACCAAGTGCATCACGTTTTTCAACGCACGCAACGCTCATCCCCAATTGAGATGCGCGGATCGCACATTCATACCCACCTGGGCCAGCACCGATGACAATAAGATCGAACGTGTCGGACATGGGAGAACCCTACCTTCGCAATTAAGCAGCACATTGGGCAGGCATCTCGTCCAGGAAACACCTGCCGCCAGAGTTTTTAGAGATCAAGAAGCAAACGCTGTGGATCTTCCAGACATTCTTTGACCCGAACCAGGAAGGTGACGGCTTCTTTGCCGTCAACAATCCGGTGATCATAGGACAGTGCCAGATACATCATCGGGCGTACCTGGATCTCACCATCCACAACCATCGGACGTTCCTGGATTTTGTGCATGCCCAGAATGCCCGATTGCGGTGCATTCAGAATCGGCGTCGACATGAGCGACCCATAGACACCACCATTCGAGATAGTGAACGTGCCACCCTGCAAATCGTCAATCTTGAGGTTCCCGTCGCGGGCGGCCTGACCATATGCGTTGATCGCCTTCTCAATACCAGCGAGCGACAGCTCCTGGGCATCTTTTAGCACAGGCACAACAAGGCCTTTATCCGTCCCCACCGCAACACCAATATTGTAGAAATTCTTGTAGACCAGCTCGTCGTCATCAATCTCAGCATTCACTGCTGGGATGTCTTTCAGCGCTGTAATACACGCCTTGACGAAAAAGCTCATAAAGCCCAAACGCACACCGTGCTTTTTCTCAAACAATTCTTTGTACTGCGACCGCGCCGCCATCACTGCCCCAAGATCAACCTCGTTGAACGTGGTGAGCATAGCAGCTGTGTTCTGCGCCTCTTTAAGGCGCGTCGCAATCGTCTTGCGAAGACGGGTCATGCGAACGCGCTCTTCCCGGGAACCCTGATCAGCAGTCGGGGCGCTGGCAGGCTTCGCGGCAGCGGGAACCGCGATAGGGGCTGATGGCGTAGGCGCAGGAGCTGCGGCACCTTTTGCCTCAAGCACAGCCAGAACATCTCCTTTGACGATCCGGCCATCTTTGCCGCTGCCGGAAATCATGGATGGGTCAAGGCCGTTTTCGTCAATCAGCTTTTTCACCGCTGGAGACAAAGCCTCATTACCGCTCTCTGATGCCGCAGCAGGCGCAGGTGCTGGCGCTGGTTCCGGCTCAGCCTTTGGTGCTGGCTCTACTTTGGCTTCTTCCTTCGCTACAGCTGGTTTTGCTTTGACAACAGCACCATCGCCGTCACCAATCATGCCGAGCAATGCATCCACCTCCACGGTCTCGCCAGTTTCGACGGTAATTTCCGCCAGAACGCCTGCCGCGGGAGACGGAAGCTCGATCGTCACCTTATCGGTTTCAAGTTCCACAAGGGGCTCATCGACAGCGACAGCATCGCCAGCCTGCTTGAACCATTGGATCACCTCTGCCTCTGTGACGGACTCACCGAGCGTAGGGACGCGAATTTCAGTGCTCATAATTTCCTGCCGTTTTCTATCAGTCAGTCGACGATCAATGCTTCAGAAAGAAGCTGGTTCAGTTCTTGAAGGTGTTTGCTCATGAGGCCCGTTGCTGGCGACGCAGCCGCTGGGCGGCCTGCATAGGTTGCCCGGCGCTTGCGGGCACCAACATGGGACAAGACCCACTCAATATTCGGTTCAACAAAAAACCAGGCACCCATATTTTTCGGCTCTTCCTGGCACCAAACAAATTCCGCATTCTCAAACCGGCCGAGCTCCTTGATCAGCGCACGGGCCGGAAACGGATAAAGCTGCTCGATGCGCAAGATGTACACATCGTCAATGCCATGCTCTTCGCGTTTCTCGTAAAGATCGTAATAGACCTTGCCGGTACACATCACCACACGGCGGATTTTCTTGTCATCCACCAGCCTGATCTTCTGATCAGGCAGAAGCTCAGCGTCATCCCACAACAAGCGGTGGAATGAACTATCGGGCCCAAGCTCTTTCAACGTTGAAACCGCCCGCTTGTGACGCAGAAGGGATTTCGGCGTCATGATGATCAGCGGCTTGCGGAAGTTTCGGTGCATCTGGCGACGCAGCACATGAAAATAGTTCGCAGGCGTTGAGCAATTCACCACTTGCATATTATCTTCTGCACAAAGCTGCAGATAGCGCTCCAACCGTGCCGATGAGTGCTCTGGGCCCTGGCCTTCATATCCATGCGGCAGTAGCATCACCAAGCCACACATACGCAGCCACTTGCGCTCACCGCTGGAAATGAACTGGTCAATCACGACCTGTGCACCATTGGCAAAGTCACCAAATTGCGCTTCCCAAAGCACGAGTGAATTGGGTTCTGCAAGGCTGTAGCCATACTCAAAGCCAAGTACCGCATTTTCAGAAAGCATGGAGTTGATCACTTCAAACTCCGCGTGACCCGTAGCAACAGAATTGAGCGGAATGAAACGATCTTCGTTCACCTGGTCGTTCAAAACAGAATGTCGCTGAACAAAAGTCCCACGCTCAGAATCTTGACCCACCAAGCGAACGCCCGTGCCTTCATTCAACAGGGATCCATAGGCCAAATGCTCAGCCATGCCCCAGTCAATACCGGCTTCGGTCTCAATCATCTTCCGACGATTTTTCAGCAAACGCTGCAGGGTCTTGTGGGCGTTAAAATCATCAGGGATCGTTGTGATCTTCTTGCCAATCTCAACAAGGGTCCCAAGCGGAACCGCAGTTTCCCCGCGCCGGGCATCTCCCTGCGCTTGAGAAAAGCCAGCCCACTTGCCGTCAAGCCAGTCAGCTTTGTTGGGCCGGAAACCTTTTGCGGCAGCAAGATCACCATCAAGCTGCGCACGGAACCCGGTGATCCGCTCATCAACATCAGCCTGGGTGACAAGACCTTCATCCACCAAGCGCTTGGCATAAATCTCAAGTGTTGTGGATTGATTGCCGATCTTTTTGTACATGAGCGGCTGCGTCAAAGAAGGATCGTCGCCTTCATTGTGACCAAAGCGGCGATAGCAGAACATGTCAATCACAACAGGTTTGCCGAATTTCTGACGAAACTCGACAGCAACCTTCGCCGCGTGCACCACGGCTTCGGGGTCATCGCCGTTTACATGGAAAATCGGCGCACCCACCATCTTCGCCATGTCTGATGGATAAGGCGATGACCGGGAATGGTGCGGCGCCGTCGTAAAGCCAATCTGATTATTCACAATGAAGTGGATCGAGCCGCCGGTGCGATGACCTTTCAGGCCTGAGAGCCCCAGACATTCAGCGACAACGCCCTGGCCCGCAAAAGCCGCATCCCCGTGAAGCAACAGCGGGATGACAGATCCCCGTTCGCGGTCATGGAGCTGGTCCTGCTTCGCCCGCGCCTTGCCGAGCACAACCGGGTCAACAATTTCCAAGTGAGACGGATTAGCTGTAAGCGACAGATGCACTTTATTGCCATCAAATTCACGGTCAGATGACGCACCGAGGTGGTACTTCACATCGCCCGACCCATCCACGTCTTCCGGATTGGCAGAGCCACCATAGAATTCGTGGAAAATGGCCTGATAGGCTTTTCCCATCACATTCGTCAGCACATTCAAACGACCACGGTGAGGCATGCCCACCACAATCTCTTTGGCACCAAGAGCACCGCCTCGCTTGATGATCTGTTCAAGCGCTGGGATCGTCGCTTCCGCGCCATCAAGGCCGAAACGTTTTGTGCCGGTATATTTCACCGCCAGGAACTTCTCGAACCCTTCCGCGTGGATGAGTTTGTCGAGAATGGCGAGACGTCCTTCCCGCGTAAAACTGATTTCCTTGTCGCGACCCTCGATGCGTTCCTGAATCCAGGCTTTCTCTTCAGGGTCAGAGACATGCATGAACTCAACGGCAAAAGTCCCGCAATAGGTCCGACGCAAAATCTCCAGCATCTCGCGGATCGTCGCCGTCTCAAGGCCAAGCACATAGTCAAGGAAGATGGGTCGATCAAGATCCCCTGGTCCAAAGCCATAGCTTTCAGGCTGCAGTTCGGGGTGATGGCTCTCCTGGCGAAGCGCCAATGGATCAAGGTCTGCATCCAGATGGCCACGAATACGGTAGGCGCGGATCATCATAATCGCGCGAACGGAATCGAGCGTTGAGGCCCGAATGCTCTCCTCGGATGCCTCTGGCGTACGAGCCTGCAATTTAGTGCGAATGACTTTTTCGTCGGCTGCAGGCCAATTGCCGTCCAGCGCGCTGACCATCTCACCATTGGCGTGCATCGGCCAATCCTGACGCTCCCAGGACGCGCCCTGCACTTCCTTCAATACATCAGTGGTGTCGTCACCCAACGATGAGAAAAAGGTCCGCCATTCTGCATCCACAGATTGAGGATCATTCTGAAAACGGGCGTAAAGCTCTTCAACAAAGGGGGCGTTGGTACCAAACAGGAACGAAGTCCGTTCAAGCTGTTCGTTTGAACTGCTTTTGCTCATCATGGCTGGTGCAGGTCTTCCCCGCACTCCTCTCAAACCCTCGCGCAAGAGCTCAGAAAGCAGATTTCTGGGCGAGGTCGTATGGTTAATTTCCTGAGTGTGCCACGCAGGTCGTTAACTAGCCATTTAAAACCGTGAGACAAAAACACAAGTCTCACGCCAGAAAAAGTGAAGAGCCGGACGTACGTTAAGAGGTGATTAACCTTTAAGCACATCCGCCAAAGTTGTTCCCAGAGCAGACGGTGACGGAGAGACAATTATGCCTGCTGACCGCATCGCTTCCATCTTGTCTTCAGCGCCACCTTTACCCCCGGCGATGATCGCACCGGCATGGCCCATACGCCGTCCGGGAGGCGCCGTGACACCTGCGATAAAGCCAACAACAGGTTTCTTCACTTTGGATGCTTTGAGAAACTCTGCCGCTTCTTCTTCCGCAGACCCACCGATCTCACCTATCATGATGATGGATTCGGTCTGATCATCGCCCAGGAACATTTCAAGACAGTCGATAAAGTTCGTGCCGTTAACCGGGTCGCCGCCGATACCAATGCAGGTCGACTGGCCCATGCCGGTCGCTGTTGTCTGGGCAACAGCCTCATAGGTCAACGTACCAGAGCGCGAGACAATGCCCACAGAACCAGCCTGGTGAATGTGACCTGGCATGATGCCGATCTTGCACGCGCCCGGCGTGATAACGCCTGGGCAGTTGGGTCCGACCAAACGGGTCTTCGATCCGCTGAGCGCCCGCTTCACCTTCACCATATCAATGACCGGAATGCCCTCTGTGATGCAGACGGCAAGTTCGATGCCTGCGTCGATGGCTTCAAGGATCGCATCAGCTGCGAAGGGAGGCGGCACATAGATTGCCGATGCGGTAGCTCCCGTCTTGTCGACAGCTTCCGCAACTGTGTTGAACACTGGAAGGTCAAGGTGCGTAGCCCCGCCTTTGCCTGGGCTCACACCACCAACCATTTTTGTTCCATAGGCAATCGCGCCTTCGGAGTGGAACGTCCCCTGATTGCCGGTAAAGCCCTGACAGATCACTTTGGTGTTTGCATCAACGAGAACAGCCATTACTTGGCCTCCTTCACGGCTTTAACGATTTTGTCTGCCGCGTCGGCAAGATCAGAAGCGGAAATGATCGGCAGGCCGGACTTGGCCATGATCTCTTTCCCCTGCTCCACATTGGTCCCTTCAAGCCGCACCACCAGGGGCACATCGAGATTCACCTCTTTGGCTGCCGCAACGACGCCTTCTGCAACCACATCGCAGCGCATTATGCCACCGAAAATATTCACCAGAATGCCTTCGACGTTCGGGTCCGACAGGATGATTTTAAAAGCTGCTGTGACCTTCTCCGTCGTGGCACCACCGCCGACATCAAGGAAGTTGGCAGGTTCTGAGCCATAGAGCTTGATAATGTCCATGGTGGCCATGGCGAGACCCGCACCGTTCACCATGCAGCCGATCGTGCCGTCAAGCGTCACATAGTTCAGGTCGTACTTCGACGCTTCGATCTCATGCGCATCTTCTTCGTCAAGATCGCGCAGCTCCAGAAGATCTTTGTGGCGATAGAGTGCGTTGTCATCAAAGTTCATCTTGGCATCAAGGCAGATCACATCGCCCGAGCCGGTTACGACCAGAGGATTGATCTCCAAGAGGCTCATGTCCTCGCCCACGAAGGCGTCATAGAGCTTTGAGATAAGCGCCACGGCCTGCTTTGCCGTGTCGCCAGAGAGACCAAGCGCGTAGGCAACCTTGCGACCATGGAAACCGGAAATGCCACTCGCAGGATCAATATCAAATGTGAGGATTTTCTCCGGCGTGCTTGCAGCAACTTCCTCAATGTCCATCCCACCTTCAGTGGAGGCGATAAAGGAGACACGCGAATTGGCACGATCTACAAGAGCAGAGAGGTAAAGCTCTGAAGCAATATCCGACCCATCTTCGATGTAGATACGGCCGACTTTTTTCCCCTCAGGTCCAGTCTGATGGGTGACAAGGGTCATGCCCAACATGCGTTCAGCTTCCTGGCGCACCTCCTCGATCGATTTGACGACTTTTACGCCGCCGCCTTTGCCGCGACCACCTGCATGGATCTGCGCTTTGACAACCCAAACCGGGCCACCCAATTCTTCCGCGGCCGTCACCGCTTCATCGACACTAAATGCAGGTTTCCCCTTGGGAACGGGCACGCCATATTTCGCGAGCACCGACTTGGCTTGATATTCATGGATATTCATGGGCAGTCCACCGGCTGGATCGACGCGAATCTGCATCGTAAATGGTGAGAAAGAGACGGGCCGTTTATAGCACCCAAGGTCTGCATATCAACCGGCAAGGCGCCGCTAAACGCGCTTTATTCCGCCAATACGTGGCGATTGACCTGTGACGCAACGGCAGTCAGAACTGACTTTAGGAGATCAATTGCCTGGTCGGCACTCAGCCGTTGTACGCCACGAAGATGTCGCCAGGTGTCCCAGCTGGTCATCATTTCGACCTTTGCAACCACATCAACGGTTTTGCCAAGACAATGCGGTTCGAGCATTTCTGTCAGGCGGGTCCGGTACCGAGCGGCCCGGATCGCCTGAGAAGTGGCAACAGACGGCAGAAAACGCCCACCAGCATCTCCTAAGTGCTTGAAATCGGCCGCTGCTTCATAATACCGGGCACGCAAGACAACCAGCTCCTCAAGCATGGGGATCAAAGCACCGTTGGCAGGCATCGCATCTTCAAGATCACCAAACAGGTCTTCTGCGATCTTTCGAATCTCAATCGCCATGTCATCCATTGATGGAAAGTGAGCTTCGATCTCAGCTGCCGATAGACCCGTTTCCTGAACAAGCGTCTCAAGCGTTGGAATGACCCGATCTCTCGCAGCCAAGCAAAGCGCGGCATCACGAATGCTGGTCCGAACGGAATTTTCAAGCCGGGTCTTGTGACGGTTTATCCCCATGGGCTCCCCCTGAAAATCAGCGGAACACAGCCAGTTTTTCCAGTCAATCCCCCGAAAGGGTGATAGGCAAACCGAGAGTTTAGCCGCCATAGACAAACCCGCTAGGGCGCCCGAACCACCTGTCGAACCAGATTGCCGACAATCTTGCGCGTCTGCTTCTCACTCAATCGCTGAATATTCCGCATATGGCGCCAGAATTCCCAGCTGACCAGCGCTTCAACCTGGGCCGCCACGTCATCGGTCTTTTGACCGAAGTGGGGCTGCAACATGTCGAATATGCGTGCGCGAAACAGTCCGTCCCGGATTGCCCGTTTTTCGCGAATCTTCGGAAACATATGTTCAGAGACTTCAGCATAGGTACGCACAAATGCTGTCTCTTCGTAGAGATCGATCCTGATCTCTACGAGCCGAGTGAGCATATCCTGCAGGTCACCCGGTTCAGGAAATGCGTCATACTGCGGCGCCAGATTGGCATCCAGCACATCAGTGATATCAACCGCTAAATCTTCAATCGTTGGATAAATTTGATTGATCAGTGTTTCAGACACGCCCGACTTTTCAGAGAGATTTTTTGGATCAGGGATCTTTCGATCGTCGTGCATAAGTCGGAATACCGCTTTCCTGACCTTTTCCCGCACGCCCTCGTGATCAACATCCGCATTGCTTGACTCAACGCTCATAACAACTTTGCCCGACCCCATTTTATGTAAGGATAACGATAAGCCAGTGAGTCTGTTTGGAAAGGGGGTCACCACCCTTAACTTACAAAAAAGTTGGCAGAATCCAGTCACATGAAAGTGAGTGGATCAGTTTAATTTACCGAATCCCTACAAAGCACCATAGTCGATCACGCCCGAGCCAACTGGGAGACGGACCTGCAGCCCATCATAGCCCAGCATGACACCCTCTGACCTGACGTCAGAAACACCGCGCATGAAAATGTCTTCCATCACCCCGATCGGCATAGGGGGAACAATGTGATTGTAGATGAGGAGCGCAGCATCAGCCTCGTTGGCGATCTCTGCAGCATCCACGGGCGACGTATGCACTTCCGAAGCATCGGTTAGGATTTTCGCCTGCGTTGAGCGACCATTGTCACGAAGAACGCCGATGAAAGTGTTGATATTGGTCATGCCCATGACCTCGTGAACCATTACATCAGCGTCGGACCCGAAACGCACCATGTTGGTGTCTCTCACCGTATCTCCGGAGAACACCACCGAGCGGTCTTTAAAGTCAATCCGATAGCCATAGGCATTTTCCAGCGGCGCATGTTCAACTTTGAACGCAGTGATCTTCAGGTCTCCCTCTTCAATGACGGTGACAGTCTCATCGCGACTAGGCACGACAAAAGAAGTGGCGCTTATCGCCTGAGCTTGCGGCGCAAAAATGTCTTCACCGTGATGGTCAATCCGGGATTTGCTATCGACCGCGAACGCATCAAATGTCCCACTTGCAAGACCTTCAACCCCGGGAGGTCCATAAAGCGTCAGCGGTTCTTTCCGTCCCCCCGCCCAGCTGTTGAGGGCAAGATCACCGAGCCCGGAAATATGGTCAGAATGCAGGTGGGTATAGAGCACGCCTTCGATGTCCCCCATCGGGATCCGAAGCTGTTGCAGTCTCTGCGGTCCACCCGACCCACTATCAATCAGGAACACCCGACCACCTGCGGCAACCAGGGTACAGGGACCTGCCCTATCCGGATCGGGAAACGGGCCGCCGGTCCCACAGAAGATCAGGGTCATGGAGTCTGGATCAGTCAGATCGATCGGTTCTGCCGCGATCACAGAAGTTACGCCCCGCTCCAACAGAAAATCCTGGATCGCCGGAACCCTCAGGCCGATCGCGACAAGCGCCACGAGTACAAGGGTGGCTCCTCCACCAAACAACAAAACGCGTTTCATTATTTCTGTCCCCACTGTCATTTCGGCTCACGCCGACATATTGACATATGTAGTGCCAATACTCAAAGAACAAAGACTCAGGACACAAAAAAACGGGACCCAAAGGCCCCGTTTTCAATTCACATCTGAATGCAGTGCTTATTTTTTCTTGCGACCCTTCGCCGGTGCGAGTTTGGCAACAGCAGGATTGATCTTCTTACAAGCATCAACGAGCCCCTTAACAGCACCAACGGACTTGTCGAACTGCTTCTTCTCTGAAGCATTGAGATTGATCTCAACGATCCGCTCAATCCCCCCGGCACCGATCACCGTTGGAACACCCACATACATGTCTTTCAGGCCGAATTCACCGTTCAGGTGGGCAGCACATGGAAGAACACGCTTCTGGTCTTTCAGATAGCTTTCAGCCATCGCAATGGCAGACGCGGCAGGCGCATAGTAAGCAGACCCAGTCTTCAGCAAACCAACAATCTCAGCACCACCATCACGTGTCCGCTGAATAATCTCTGCGAGCTTTTCTTTTGTGGTCCAGCCCATTTTCACAAGGTCGGGGAGAGGAATGCCAGCGACCGTCGAATAGCGAGGTAGCGGCACCATCGTGTCACCATGGCCACCAAGAACAAACGCGTTCACATCTTTGACGGAAACATTGAACTCTTCAGAGAGGAAATACTGGAAGCGGGCCGAGTCGAGCACGCCTGCCATGCCAACGACCTTGTTTGCTGGGAGGCCAGAGAACTGGCGCAACGCCCAAACCATCGCATCCAGTGGATTAGTGATGCAGATAACAAAGGCGTTGGGTGCGTGCTTGCCGATACCTTCACCGACCTGTTGCATGACTTTCAGGTTAATGCCCAGAAGATCATCACGGCTCATACCAGGCTTGCGAGGCACACCGGCGGTCACGATCACAACATCCGCACCTTTGATATCGCGATAAGAGCTTGTACCCTTCAAAGCCGCATCAAATCCGTCTACAGGTGAGCTCTCTGCAAGGTCGAGTGCTTTGCCCTGTGGTACACCATCGACAATGTCAAAAATGACGACGTCGCCGAGCTCCTTAAGTCCGGCCAAATGAGCCAGGGTTCCGCCGATCTGACCGCCGCCGATAAGAGCGATTTTTTTGCGTGCCATAGTTGATGCCTCCGGGATATCGCATTGGCGGACACTGCAAGAAGCGCCGCCTTTTAAAGTTAAGAAAACGAGTTGTTAGGGTGCCTAGTAGCGTGAATCTCGTGCCGGGGCAATGTTCTGACGCCCGAAAGAGACCGGCCATCGAAATGGATGGAAAAAGCACGGCAAGAGGCAAGCTTTTTCGCGTGTTTTTAGCGTTAATCAATACAAGTCCGAAGATTTGACTCACCCCTGCTGAAAGCGCAGTCTATCAGGGTCCAGAAAGACTGGGCGCGGATTGATCAGGGGAAGAGAGCGGGTAAACCGCCATTGATCGGTCCAACACAAAAGGTTTGGGTAACCGCTTTAAACAGGATGCGGAGTAGCAGCTGAACAGAAGGCCAATGGGCTATAGAGGCGCCCAAAATGGTTCAGCAGCGTGAGTAAGTGGGGTAGGCAGTGATGCCAAAGGGGTTCAATACGCATTTCGGTGACGGGGCTGTCAAGCCGCTCGCCACGGGCCATCAGGCTCAACAGCCAGCAAACAAAAAGAGCCGTATCCGGAAATCAGGGATCGCCGCCACTGTGGCCGCAGGTCTGATGTTGTCGGGATGTGCATCACCCATTATTGGCGTGCTGACAATTGGCGAAGTCGCATCCATTGCGGGTCTCGTCTCAACATTCATGTCCGGCCAGGATCTGACCGAGCATGCTTTGTCTGCCGCAACCGGCAAGGATTGTAGAATCCTGGAAGCAATGCTCCGCTCTGAACGCGATTTCTGTGTTGACCATAGTGACAGCTCAACCGAAAACGACTTCGAAGGCGTCATAGCACTCTTTGACAACAGCCAAGGGTCAACACCAACACTTGCCTCAGCCGATACAGTTGACGATCTTTCTGCAGAAGAAGATCTGATCGCCTTGGGCTTTGCACCTATTGATCGTGGGATTGCCCGCGACCGGTTTGCGTTGGAAACAGCCAATACTGAACCGGAAGGGCGGGCCAGACAGCCTCTGTCGTTTGGGATGCTTCAAGCGTCCTATGGCCAATCCTGGTCCTATGAGTTAACCACCCGCAGAGACGGGTCGCGATATGCCCAGTCTGGCACCAATCGACAGCTCGCCAGTGCGGAACCAGAAGCACTTCCGGGCACACGAACAGACGGTGCAGTTATACTGCCGGAGCCAGTCGCCAACTAAGAAGCTGGCTTAAAGACTTTAAAAAGGGTGGCCTTGGCCGCCCTTTTTTATTGCGTTGGGTCGGGAGCCAATAGCGCGGCACGTCGGCGCACAGCGTCAACCACCAGCGGGATATATCTGTCTGACATCCCGATCTGAGCATGGTTTGCCTCAGCAACGAAAGAGTACTGCCCATTTGATGAAAGCTCCGACAGTTCAGTTTGCATCTCTGTCCAGCTGGGTAGCATTTCTACTGGCCAATCGCCTGCGACAAAGACATCCAGCGCGAGGTCTCCCAACCCCGCTTGTGCGACCATGCGGCCTGCAGCCGCCGTTCGTTCCCAGCCTCGCGCTTCTTCAGCCGTTCCGCGCATATGTGAGATGGAATTCAAGAGCGCCAAAGAACGCTCATAGTCCGCACCTTCCAGGCCATCAATGGCGGGGGCAAACAGATCAAAGGCGCGTGGCACCCCAAACATGTTCAGCCACGGCGCCAGCTGAAATCCGTCCAACAGGTCTCGGAACCCCTGTTGGGCAAAGGGCGGAAAGCGCTCGCCCATATCCTCATGACTTGAGTCCAGAAGAATAAGGGCAGCAACCCGCGCTGGATGGTCTTTTGCGAACACGCGGGCGACGACGCCGCCATAGGAATGACCGATCAGGATGACGGGATCTGGAATCGACACAGCATCCAGCAAGCGGGCCAGCCGGTCACTTGCAAGCCCAGCGTCTCTGGGAGCACCACTGTCTTCGCTCCAGCCCAACCCATCCCGATCATAGGAGCAAACCCGGAAATCAGGCTCCAACGCCCTTTCAAGCGGCCGCCAGCTGGAGGCCGGGTTGCCCATGCCCGATGAGAGCACGACTGTCTGGTCACCCTCGCCGCGGCACACCATGTGAAGAGAGACGCTACCTACGTCATAAAGCTCACCGGGCGCGGGATAGAGCGACGCCGCCCGTATCTCCCCAATGCGCTGAAACACCATGCCACCCGCAAGAACGGCGAGCACTAGTCCCACAACCGCAAAGCCTGTCAGACTCACAAGCCGCCACGGCCTCTTCGCGGATTCCTGCAGGTTCATCGCTCTCTCACGCATTTGACGCTCCCATACAGTTTGTATGAATATGGAGCGAGCCTGCATCAGATACGAGCCGCCAAGGGAACCAATTAAGTTGTTGGGCTTAGGACCGCAGGAACCAGGTCAAGGTCACGGATTGTGAGCATCCAGATAATCTGCGCTCTGCATTTCGATCAGTCTTGAGACTGTCCGCTCAAACTCAAAGCTGCCATCACCGCTTTTGTAAAGCGCCTGCGGCTCAACAGCGGCAGAGACCACCAGCCGCACCTTTCTTTCATAGAAAGCATCTATGAGTGTGACGAAACGCTTGGCTTCGTTTCTGTTGGCGGCACTGAGTTCAGGGATATGGTCGATGAAGACCGTGCTGAAACACTCCGCGATCTTCAGATAGTCCGCAGCACCCAGTGGCTTTGCGCATAGGTCCACGAAACTAAAACGCGCAACATCATGAACCGCTTGTGGCACTTCAACAGCCCGCCCCTTGACCGCGAGTGTCCGTGGCTTGGGTTTAAGACTGTTTGTCATAGTTTCGAAACAGACATCCATTTTGCGGTCCGCGCCCATATCAAGCGGCACGTAATAGACAGGCATACCGTTCATGCGGTCGAGCCGGTAGTCCGTATCGCTATCAAGCGGCACCACCTCCATGGCCTGCTCGACGAGATCAATGAAAGGGAGAAACCGGTGGCGGTTGAGCCCTCCTTCATAAAGGCCGGACGGTGCCCTGTTGGAGGTGGCGACAACAACCACGCCCAGCTCAAACAGACGCGTGAAAAGCCGCCCAAGAATTGAGGCGTCAGCAATGTCATGCACCTGAAATTCGTCAAAGCAGAGCAGCGTCGCTTCGCGGGCAATCTGGGAGGCTACAGGCAGGATTGGATCGTCGCCCTTCGCCTGCCCCGCTTTCTCTTGTCTGCGCCATGCGAAGATCCGCTCATGGGTCTCGGCCATGAACTCGTGAAAATGCACCCGGCGCTTTTGGGCAACAGGCGCTGCTTCAAAAAACATATCCATCAGCATGGATTTGCCCCGACCCACGTCGCCCCATAGATAAATGCCCTCAGGCGGACTGACCGGCTGACCCAGACCAAGAAACCGTAGACGCCCAGTCTTCAGGCCAGGCCGCCAATCGCTGAGAGCGTCATACAGCCGCTGCAGATTGCGAACCGCACGTTCCTGCGCAGGATCATGGGCAATTTCCCCACCGTCCGTCAGTGCGCGATATTTCTGAACCGGGCCATCTATCATCTAAAGCGCGAGAATCCAAAAAAGAACATTTCAAGAACACGTCGCCTTTGCTACCCTCTAAGGCAAAAGGAGCAAATGCCGTGACCTCACTCATATCTCTCGCCGCGCGATTTGAACAGGCATCAAAGAAATATGCCGCGGACAATGGCATCAGGCGGAGTGAAGAGTGGTTCACGCTCAAAATGCAGGAAGAACTCGGCGAGCTCACCCAGGCCTGGATGAAATGGGCAGGACACGGACGACGAAAAGGCAAATCAGAGACAGATCTGCATCATGACATGTCAGATGAAACAGCAGACCTGTTGGGCCACGTCCTTCTGTTTGCGCGACAGCACAATATCGACTTGGAAGCGGCCATCAGCCGCAAATGGCGTTTTGATCCAACTACCGATGTGCCCGCCTCAGAAGTCGATTAGCCAAGGAGCTTTGTGAGATCGCTATAAGGCGGGTCATCATTGGTGAAGGTGAAGCTTCCCTGATCCCTGATCTCCTTAGCCGCTTTTAAAAACCCACCAAGGGCGGCGACCGCAAGAGCACTGCCTGTACTGATCCGCTTAACCCCAACAGCCGCCAGTTGATCAACCGTTAGCCTATGTCCTGGCAGGCCCGCCAGTACGTTGATCGGACGATCAACAGAGCGCACCAATTCGGCTATCTCGTCAATATCCGTGAGACCTGGCGCATAGAGCACGTCCGCGCCTGCGTCCTGATAGGCCTGCAGCCGTTCGATCACATGCCTCAGGCTCGGGTCCCCAACCAGGTAGTTCTCAGCGCGCGCCGTCAAAACAAAAGAAACCTCTCCGCTGTGCGCCACCTCTGCAGCAGCTTCAATCCGAGCCTTTGCCATATCGAGGGGATAGAGCGAACGGTCCGGCGCCATGTCCTCAATGGAGCCGCCCGCAACCCCGGCAGCGATGCCAAGTCGGATCGTCTCAGCCACATCGTCAGGCGCATCACCCCAACCATTTTCCAGGTCCGCATTCACCGGCAAAGAGGTTGCTTCAACAATCCCGGCGATATGTGCGAGCATCGCATCGCGACCAACCCGATTATCAAGCGTACCGATAGAGTAGGCATAGCCAGCGCTGGAGGAGGCAAGTGCGTCAAACCCAAGCCCCTCCAGAAGACGCACTGTGCCACGGTCATAGGGGTTGGGAATGACGAGGGGCTTTTCCTGTGCGTGGAGTGCCTTTAGTCGTTCTGCTTTGGCTTTCTGGTTCATGCATCACCTGTCATTAAATATTTCAGGAGGTATGTGGACAGAACGAGCTGGCAATGTTCGCCATTTTCGGACGCTTACACAGATTGGGCGGGTGAAAGAAACTTCGCCAGGGCCTTGCGCTGGTCATCTGTTTCAACCGGCAGTCCGAAATGTGTATCGAGCAGCTTTGACAACTCGTTTACGTCCGCAATCTCATGCATTGTCTGTTCTTGACCTCGCATGCGTTCAATAAACATGTTGTTGAATATCATCCGCCTGGCATCAGCAGTTGGTCGTTCGACAATCAGATTATTCGTGAAAAGTGACTCCGGGTGGGTTGAGGTGTACCAGCTCGACAGTTCGTAATCGACAGGTGCCTGTGGCGTGGCAGTAAACTCGACCACATTCTCCCACCTGTCAGTCCCATCGCCCAAGCCGAGGTTTGCCTGGATCGTGTAATCCTCACCGTCCTGCACGATCCGATGATCCTCATGGCGTGTTTTTTGAACAAGATCAGGCTCCAACCGCAGGACACCCGTCATGCGAATACCGCCAAAACCACCATCGTAAATGTAAGAAGCATCTTCAAAATCAACGCAGATCAGCATGTGTGTCAGCGGTGCGGCAACCTCATCTGCAACCATCCAGCGCACACGGCCGATCAATCCGGTGGCGCGAAACCCAAACTGCTGCAGCACGGCAAGCGCCAGACCATTCTGCTCGAAGCAATAGCCGCCGCGGCATTCACCGACGATCTTATTCTGCAACGTGTCGAGATCAAGCTGCACACCCTGTCCGAACACAATGCTCAAATTTTCAAACGGAATAGAGGTGGCATGGGCAAACTGGATTGCCGTCAGGTTCTCCAGCGTTGCCTCGCGTGAACCCTCATAGCCAATACGGGCAAAATAGGCATCAAGGTCAATTTGTGTATCAGACATGGAAACCTACCATAGAAAAAGGGAGCACTCCCTATGTAGGGGCACTCCCTTTAATCACCTAGAGCCAATTCAACAGATTAATCGGCCCTTATTCCTACGAATTTACTTCATCGTTGGGATCACGAAGCTGGAACCTTCTTTCAGGCCCGTGGGCCAGCGGGACGTGACGGTCTTCACCTTGGTGTAGAACTTCACACCCTCAGTACCGTGTTGGTTCGTGTCACCAAAGGCAGACCGCTTCCAGCCGCCAAACGAGTGATAAGCGAGGGGTACAGGGATCGGCACATTAATGCCCACCATGCCCACATTGACCTTGGACGCGAAGCTGCGTGCGGCATCCCCGTCGCGGGTAAAGATCGCAACACCGTTTCCATATTGATGCGCGCTTGGAAGTTCTGCTGCTTCCTCAAACGTCTCAGCGCGAACGACAGAGAGGACCGGTCCGAATATTTCTTCTTTCCAGATATCCATGTCGGGCGTCACATTGTCAAAGAGCGACCCACCAATAAAAAAACCGTCTTCATAGCCCTGCAATTCAAAGCCACGGCCATCAACCAGAAGATCAGCGCCCTGCTCAACGCCCCGATCAATCCAGCCCGCAACCTTGTCGCGCTGCTCAGCGGTGACCATCGGCCCATAGTCCGCATCCACATCCGTTGAAAGACCAACCTTCAGGCTTTCAACACGTGGGATGAGCTTCTCAATCAACCGGTCGCCGGTTTCTTTGCCCACAGGCACGGCAACCGAAAGCGCCATGCACCGCTCACCAGCAGAGCCGTAGCCTGCACCGATCAGATCGTCGACAACGCGATCAAGGTCTGCGTCAGGCATGATGATGGCATGGTTCTTCGCGCCACCCATCGCCTGGACACGTTTCCCGTGGGCCGCCCCTGTCGCATAGATATATTCTGCAATCATTGATGACCCGACAAAGCTGATCGCCTCAACCTGTGGGTCCGTCAAAAGCGTATCGACGGCTTCCTTGTCCCCATTTACAACATTGAGCACACCGGCTGGCGCACCTGCTTCCATGAACAGCTCCGCCAGGCGCAAAGGCACGCTTGGGTCTTTTTCCGATGGCTTACAGACAAAGGTATTGCCGCAGGCAATCGCCACGCCGAACATCCACATGGGGATCATGGCCGGGAAGTTGAATGGCGTAATGCCCGCACACACGCCCAATGGTTGGCGCATGGAATACATATCAATATCGGGGCCTGCACCTTCGGTGAATTCACCTTTCTGGAGATGGGGAATGCCACAGGCAAACTCGATCACTTCCAGACCGCGCTGAATGTCGCCCTTACTGTCGGCGATCACCTTGCCATGTTCAGAAGAGAGCATTTCAGCAAGCTCATCCATATTGTCTTCTAGCAGGCGTTTGAATTCGAACATGACCCGCGCGCGACGCTGCGGGTTTGTGGCGGCCCAGCCGGGGAAAGCCCCAGCGGCAGAGGCAATACCTGCACGCACTTCATCTGCGCTGGCAAGCGGCGTTTTCGCTGTAACTTCACCGGTATTTGGATTGAAGACACCGAGCGTCCGGCCGCTCGTGCCGGCGATTTTCGCGCCATTGATGAAATGATGAAGGTCCGTGGTCATTATTCTGCTCCCGCCCTGCGGCCCGGCAATCGGGCGAATTCCTTCCCGTTGCTTAGCGTCCCGGGTGAGGGCTCGCAAGCCCCGCCTGACGCAATTGTCGAGGATATTGCGAATGAGGCCCCGGAAGGGCGACGGCCGCTGCGGCAATCAGCCCTTCAGCCGCTCTAGTCGCTGCCCTGTCTAGTCACCACTTTGAGGGACAGGAACCGGCTTTTCTGCTGCAAACCAGCGCTGCTTCAGCCAAAGCGCGACGCTGACAAGACCAATCAGCACCGGCACTTCAACCAGCGGCCCGACGACTGTGGCAAAGGCCACTGGCGAGGCGATCCCGAAAGCCGCTACGGCCACAGCAATGGCCAGTTCGAAATTATTGGAGGCGGCTGTGAAAGACAGAGACGTTGTCCGCTCATAATCCGCGCCAAGCGCCTTACCCATCGCAAAACTGACCGCGAACATGACAAGGAAATAAATTGCCAGCGGCACCGCGATGCGAAGGACATCCAGCGGAAGCTCCAGCACCACCTCTCCTTTCATGGCGAACATGACCAGGATCGTGAACAGGAGCGCTGTCAGCGTGATGGGGCCGATCCGCGGTAAAAATGTTTCCGCGTACCAAACGTCGCCCTTTCGGGCGCGCAGAACTCGCCGGGTCAGGTAACCGGCAGCGAACGGCACCCCTAGATAGAGCAGAACAGCACCAGCAATCGTACCAAAACCGACCTCAAGAACCTGCCCTTCAAGCCCCAGCAAAGGCGGCAGCACGCTGAGAAAAAACCAGGCATAGACACTGAAAAAGGCGAGCTGGAAGAGCGAGTTGAAGGCTACAAGTCCCGCCACATATTCATTGCTACCGCGCGCCAGCTGGTTCCAGACGATCACCATGGCGATGCAGCGTGCCAGGCCGATAATGATGAGCCCGGTCATGTATTCCGGCTTGTCGCTCAGGAAGACAACCGCCAGCACGAACATCAGCACCGGTCCGATCACCCAGTTCTGCACCAGCGACAGAAACAAGACCTTCCGGTCCTTGAAGACGCGCGGCAGTTCCTCGTATTTCACCCGCGCAAGTGGCGGATACATCATAAGGATCAGACCGATCGCAATCGGAAAATTTGTCGAACCAATGGAAAACCCATCAAGCACGTCCGGCAGCACCGGGAAGGCGGTTCCGAGAAACGTGCCAACCCCCATGGCAACAAAAATCCACACAGTCAGATAGCGGTCGAGGAAGGAAAGGCTCTGGCGCGTCTGCGAAATCATGAAACCTATCCCTATTCAGGAAGTGGAGTCGGCAAGTGGCTTTGCGGAAGGCTGCTGTCCGATGCCATTAAGCTCGCATTGCAATGCCATACCCTCGAGGCTTTGAAGCGGAAGGTTTACAAAGAGATCGATCCGAGTTCGGATCTGCCGAAACACCTCCAGAAAAACCGCCCGTTTCTCCACCTCAGGCCCGACAAAAGCCGCAGGGTCTTCAAACGGCCAGTGAGCACTGGCGGGATGTCCTGGCCATATCGGACAAACCTCACTCGCAGCATTATCACAAACCGTGAAAATGAAATCTATTTGCGGCGCATCTTCAGCAGAAAACTCATCCCACGATTTCGATCGCAAACCATCAATGGAAATTTTAGCCGTTTTCAGAGTTTCCAAAGCGGTTTCATTAGGCGCGCCTGTCGGGTGACTTCCCGCCGAGAACGCCCGAAAGGGCGTTCCTGGCAGGGAATTAAGATAGGCTTCAGCAAGCAGACTCCGTGCAGAATTACCGGTGCACAGAAAAAGAACATTGTAGATCGTGGAATGACCCGACATGGAGCCTCCGTTGGGAAACAAACATATGTCCGCAGGCGGTTTCACGGATATTTGACGGTTCGCTGACGTTACCCGCAACAGCAACCGCGCTTCGGTGTGTCTTCAGACGCCGCCACAGGGCCAGTTCCCCGCTCTTCTGTCTGGTGGTGCGTGTGAAAGGCTTCCCACATCACCCCGTCCGGATCCGTCGTCCAGCTCTTTTCAGACTTGTGATAACAGCAAGTGGTGACACCTTCCGGCAGGTAGGGCCCCTCGGCCTGCTTGAGTTGATCAAACAGGGGCGCAAGCTCTTCTTCGCTCTCCACCTGAATGCCCGCGTGATTGAAACCAGACTGCGCCGCTCCCGCTTCAATAACAAAGTTCACCCGCGGATCATCAAGCATCCATTTGGCGTAGTCGTCTTTCTGCGTGGTGGGTTCCTGCCCGAAGAGCGTCGAATAGAACGCTACAGACTTTTCCAGGTCTGCAACACCAAAGCTCACATGTAATCTTTTCATGTTTCTGTCTCCTCTAACGACGGCGCACATGCGCCCTGACAACAATCTTCCAAAAGGTAATCGGCAAGGGCGCGCATGCCGCCAAGATTTGCCGTGTAAATGATGGAGCGCCCATCGCGGCGCGCAGAAACAAGCCCTGCCCGCGTGAGTTCCTTCAAATGAAAGGAAAGCGTGGGCGCAGCGACCCCCAATTGCGCCGCAAGGCCACCGGCTGCCAATCCAGCCTCTTCTGCATTTGGCGAATGGGCCCGGACCAATGTCCGAAAGGTTTCCAACCGGGTTTCCTGAGCGAGCGCGCCAAGCGCTTCTATTGCGTTCATCATTTCCATATTTAGATAATTATAGAAATTTTATGAAAGTACAACCCCCAATCGGCTCTATTGACTCAAAACACAACCTATGGCCTATAAAAACTGGGGATAGCCGGGCAAAAACCTGGCAAATGGGGGAGAGTTCTTACAATGAAACTGAAGCAATGCTGGCGCCGCAAACGCGCGCTGACAGCACAGATGTGCGCTTTTTTGATGGCCATCACACCGTCCTATGCGGGTAATTTCCGCGATGACGTCGTCGCAAATGCAGGCGGCATCGGCAACATCATTGAGACCGATCCGAAATTTACCCCCGTCGTCAACATCACACTGCCGGGTTCAGAGAATGTGTGCACTGGCACGCTCATCAACGCTCGGACAGTCCTGACGGCAAGTCATTGCTTTGACGGTGTGGCCCCTGCCACAACATTCGGGGTTACCTTTACGCCTACAACAACCATCAACACACCCGACATTCTGGCGGGATCTCGTCTTGTGCATCCTGGCTACACGAATAGAACAACATTTTTCTCTGTGAACGATGTCGCGCTTCTCACACTTGAAGAGCCCGTTGAGAATGTAACGCCCATCGAGCCCTCAGATGAATTTGTGCCAATCGGTACGTCAATCATATCGGTCGGATATGGCTCAAGTGGCAGCGCCTCTAATCCCTCATCAAATTCAGACGGGCAATTGCGCACGGTCAACAATGTGATTGACGGATTCGAGGCAAATGGGTCCGGTGACAAATTCTATGTCGCAGATTTCGATGACCCCAATCTCATCATACCAAACCAGGCTGGAGGTATCGCACTTCCAAACGAAGGAGTCCCGGGACCAGGCGACAGCGGCGGCCCTCTGTTTATTGTGAACCCCGATGGCAGCCTGCGTCTCATCGGAACCGTGGTCGGCGGCACCAGAGAAATACCACCACTTGGTGCCTATGGCAGCATTGCATTGTGGACGGCAACGGCGACCAATTTCGATTGGATACAGACAAACAATCCGCTCAAGGCAACAACGTCTCTTGGAACAGGAAACTGGGCTGATCCACAGCATTGGAGTGGCGGTGTCGTTCCCCAGAATTCAGCAGCAGGGGCCTCAGCAACACTTAAAAGCTTTTTCGACGTCACAATCGGAAGTGGCGAAACCTCGGTGACACAAAACCAAATCGTGGATCGCGTCTTGATCACCAATCCAGGTGCGCAACTGACCGTTGAAAATGGCGCGACCTTTGCCACCGAAGGCACATCGAGTTTGAGCAACGGCGCTCTACAGCTCAATGGCCAATTCGCAGCACTGGGCCTCAACATATCCGGTGGAATGTTGTCAGGTTCCGGCAACTTGGCGACGGTTAACGGCATTACAGCGACAGGGGGCACCATCGCCCCGGGAAACTCCATTGGCTCGCTAAACGTGGTTGGAAACATGACACTTTCCGATGACGCAATCTTGTCGATGGAACTGGACGGGAAGCAAAGTGATCAACTGGTCGTCACCGGCACCGCAGATTTAGGCGGCATACTTGCCCTGTCAATTGCCCCTGGTGGCGCTCTGCCTGAAAACGGTGAAACGTTCTTGCTCGTCAACGCAAGCGCTCTGACCGGCGATTGGGATGACACAGCCCCCAACCTTCCGGGGACGATAATCGTGACGGGCGAAAACCTGACCGCAACCGGCTATGCCGTCACAATCGGCCGACAAAGCTTCAACAACGTCCTTGGTGGCGGAGAAAATTCCGACACGGCAAGCGCGTTGGATGCACTGCGCGGTGTGACTGGCACGGAAGATTTCTTCAATTCCATTGACCCGTTACAAGCGGAAGACTTGAGAAAAGCCCTTGCCCTTATCACGCCCGGGGCGAACACGAGCGGCGGAACACCGACCGCGGGCGGCGGTGCAGGCATTGTCGGGGGACAGATCGGAAACCGCCTGGCCGCCATCCGCACCGGACGATCTGAGACACGGGTCGCCTCAGCGACTAACTTCGCGGCAGAGACCCATGCACTTCAGACAATAGACACAGCACCCAATCCGTTTATGGACGGGTTGACCACTGCGTTCAACGCAACCCTAGCCACGCCCAGCGCGGCGCAAGCACCTCGTCCAGATGCAAATGAAAATTCTCTTGGCATCGCCCTCCCATCTGGCAACACCGACGGTGATTGGGGCATTCTGATCGCGAGCGATACAGTGTTGGGCGATGTTGATGGCCAAAATGGCGGTGAAGATGGGTACTGGACCCAGGCCATGACAATAGGCCTTGATCGCAAACTTGGCCCCAGCACAGCGGCAGGCGCGGCGGCGAGCTACCTCTTGTCTCAAACAAGCCCCGCCGGGGGCGGCAGAGTTGAAAGCGAAGGCGCAGCGCTGAGCTTGTATGGCACGCACCGGACCGACCACGGTATTTGGGTCGATGCATTCAGCGCCTTTTCCGTTAGTGATGTCGATATCGATCGCAGAGCGTCTGTTGGGGCAGTCGCTCTACGCGCCAATGGCAACACCATGAGCCGGGCGATTGTTCTAGGCGCAACGCTGGGCATCGACATTGAACTAGAGGGCCAAACCCCTGACGGCACCAGCCTCGCCGACCTGGTTATGACGCCACTTGCGAGCCTGGAATTTAGCGAGACCAAAACCGACGGATATAGCGAAACAGGCGATGCTGCCCTTGCCGCAACCGTCCGCGATCTTAGACAGACAAGCATGAGATCAGCATTGGGGCTACAACTCGCCAAAGAATATGAGCTAAGCGATGCCAGTGTTCAGCCTTTTCTAAGGGCTGTGTGGACGCATGAGTTCAAGGACGAGGCAACATCAATAACATCCAGTTTTGTGTCAGCGCCCACCAACCTCATGACCAGCCAGGACACCAATGTGGCTCAGGACTGGGTTCGCCTGGGGGCAGGCACCATCCTCAGCAGGCATGATGGGTGGAGATTTGAGGTCGATGCGGAAACGGATATAGGTCGTTCAGACGCAAGCCGTCAACGCCTGAGCGTCGCTGCCAAGCTCAGCTTTTAGCAGCATGTAGTGTACGGTTGCTCTAGCGCCTGCGCGACAAGGCGACTTAAACAGGAGACATCAGATGATAGTTATTACCGGACAGGCAGCCATTGAAGCAGACAGGATCGACGCCCTCCGCCCCGTAGCAGAGCGACAAGTCACCCTCTCCCGGAAGGAAGAGGGCTGCCTCAACTATGGCTACTATGAAGACGCCATGGCGCCCGGCACGTTCCTTTTCTATGAGGAATGGAAGGACCAGGCCGCAGTCGACTTTCACTTTGCCCAAGACTATTGCCTGGAATTCATGGCGGCCGCTGGCGAGCTCTCCTCAACGCCCCCCAAAGTGAACATTCACCATGTCGAAACCACGCAGGTGATCGGCTAAACAGAGCGTGGCACCACACAGCACAAAGGAAAACGCCCTCTCTTTCTGGTCGAAGGAGAGGGCGTCTCAAATCTTAAACCTGGGTATGGCTTAGCCTTCCCACTCAATTAGGTCTTCAAACTTGTCGACCACTTCACCAAACGTCGCGACCGTATTGATGAAGTTTACATCAGAAATACCGCCTTCAAGCGTAACCCACTGCTCGATCACAGGGTCGTTCTCATCATCGATATAGGCTTGGCTGAAACGCTCACCAGCGTTGAAATCATTGATCGCTTTGTAGCTTGGGCGATTATCCATGGACCAGCCCACATAGAGCTGCAGGAATTCACACGCCTTACCCGTTTTGCCACATTCATAGAAATAGACGACGGCATTTGAGTCCGCGAGTTTGAAATTCAGGATCGGCAGATCCTCATAATCAGTGTCGGCGATACGAACATCCTCATACCCATTGTCCCGAAGCATCTCGATAATGTCATTGGGTTCAATCGTCCCGAGATATTCCGCAGCGCTTGCAGGTGCCGCGGCAGAGCCCATCGTTCCAAGAATAAGTAGCGCTGCGCCGATAAGGCGTTGTATCTGATTCACTTAGCCCGCTCCTATGTTGCCTGCCCCGTTCACCATGACTCTACCCCACACAAAACCCTATGCAAACTATGTGCATGCGTTTTGCGGAGAATGGTGGTTTTTCATGGGCCACCGAACGCTCGCTCACTCCGCAGGCGCTCCCATGGCACCCGACCAATCCGCCGATCGTGTGGCGTACATCGTGAGCGCCAACCAACAGGGCGTAAGGAGCTTCCTCATTATTTCTCAGCGCATCATCCAATGCCGACACCTCAGCATCAAACTGCATTTCCAACGCGTTGAATAAAAGCAACACCAATATTATTGCCGCAACGAAAGCGCCCCAACTAGCCATCAAAAGAATATCAGGTTTCCAATGGATGTTACCAATCAACGCAGCTGAAAGGCCAAGAGTACCGCCGACAATCAGCAATCCAGGGGCGTGGGACAAAGAGGGCGTCTCCGTACCCTGCCCCCGCTCGAAACAAGTCCGGGCATGACGCATTTACTTGGGATGAGGGCAGAACAACAAAAAGGCCACCACCCTTGTCGGGCAGCGGCCTATGAAACCTCAGTGCGAAACAATCAGACGCGGCGTTCGACCATCATCTTCTTGATCTCGGCAATCGCCTTTGCTGGGCTCAATCCCTTCGGGCACGCTTTCGCACAGTTCATGATCGTGTGGCAGCGGTAAAGCCGGAACGGATCTTCCAGATTATCCAGACGCTCGCCGGTCGCCTCATCACGGCTGTCAATGAGCCAGCGATAGGCCTGCAAGAGAACAGCCGGGCCCAGATAGCGGTCGCCGTTCCACCAGTAAGACGGGCACGAGGTGGAACAGCAGGCGCAGAGGATACACTCATACAGACCATCGAGCTTTTCGCGATCTTCCGTTGACTGCTTCCACTCTTTTTCCGGCTGTACAGATGTGGTCTGCAACCAGGGTTCAATGGAGGCGTGCTGCGCATAGAAATGCGTCAGGTCCGGTACCAAGTCCTTCACCACATCCATGTGCGGCAGAGGATAGATCTTCACATCCCCCTTCACCTCATCAATACCCTTGGTGCAGGCAAGCGTGTTGGTGCCGTCTATATTCATGGCGCACGACCCGCAAATCCCTTCCCGGCAGGATCGGCGGAAGGTGAGCGTCGGGTCCATCTCGTTTTTGATCTTGATGAGCGCGTCGAGCACCATCGGCCCGCAGCTGTCCATGTCGACCTGATACTCATCAATGCTCGGATCCGAGCCGCCATCTGGGTCATACCGATAAACTTTGAACGTGCGCAGGTTTTTTGCATCCGCTGGCGCGGCGTGCTTTTTGCCTTTGGTGGGCTTGGAGCCTTTTGGCAGTGCTAGTTCAACCATTTGTCTCTCCTCGCCGCCTTAATAGACACGTTCTTTGGGCTGGATGTAATCGACTTCGTTCGTCATCGTGTAGGTGTGCACCGGACGATAGGTGAGCGTCACCTTCCGCGCATCGTCGATCCAGGACAGCGTGTGCTTCATCCAGTTTTCATCATCGCGGGTCGAGAAGTCTTCCCGCGCGTGACCGCCGCGGCTTTCCTTCCGCGCTTCCGCCCCATTCATGGTGGCCCGCGCCTGGATGATGAGATTGTCGAACTCAAGCGTTTCGATAAGATCAGAATTCCAGATGAGCGACCGGTCGGTGACACCAATGTCTTCCGATCCAGCATGAACCTGCTCCATGAGCTTCACGCCCTCTTCCAGAACATCACCAGTTCGGTAGACCGCACAATTATTCTGCATCACACGCTGCATGCGACCCCGCAGTTCTGCCGTCGGCGTGCTGCCCTTGGCGTTGCGGAAGTGATCAAGACGCTCAATGGAGTTCTGACCAGCATTTTTCGGCAGCGGCTTGGTCGGCCCGCCTGCGGTGAGTTTTTCACCAGCGCGAAGACCAGCCGCCCGGCCAAACACAACCAGGTCAATAAGCGAGTTGGAACCGAGGCGGTTCGCACCATGAACCGACACACAGGCCGCTTCGCCGATGGCCATAAGGCCTTGAACCGTTTTCTCCGGATCGGTCGGATCGCCTGCGATCACTTCCCCATGATAGTTCGTGGGGATGCCGCCCATATTATAGTGGACGGTTGGGATAACCGGAATCGGCTCTTTGGTGACGTCCACGCCGGCAAAGATGCGCGCAGATTCAGAAATACCCGGCAGACGGGCTGCAAGAATATCCGGGTCCAGATGATCGAGATGCAGGAAGATATGATCATTCTCTGCGCCCACACCGCGGCCTTCACGAATTTCCATGGTCATGGAGCGAGAGACCACATCGCGAGACGCGAGGTCCTTCGCCGACGGGGCATAGCGTTCCATGAAACGCTCACCCTCGGAATTGACGAGATAGCCACCCTCCCCGCGGGAGCCCTCAGTGATCAGACAGCCCGAGCCATAAATGCCCGTCGGGTGGAACTGCACAAACTCCATGTCCTGGAGAGGCAGACCAGCACGAAGCGCCATGGCGTTGCCGTCACCGGTACAGGTGTGAGCAGACGTAGCAGAGAAGTAGGCCCGGCCATAACCGCCTGTTGCCAGGATCGTCTCATTGCTGTGGAAACGATGCAGCGTGCCATCATCCATCTTCAGAGCGATAACGCCAACGCACGCCCCTTCATCATCCATGATGAGATCGATCGCGAAATACTCAATGAAGAACTCCGCGTCATAACGAAGCGATTGGCCATAGAGCGTATGCAGGATCGCGTGGCCGGTCCGGTCGGCCGCCGCACAAGTACGTTGCGCAATGCCCTTGCCATATTCCGTTGTCATGCCACCAAAAGGACGCTGATAAATCTTGCCCTCTTCCGTCCGGCTGAACGGCACACCAAAATGCTCCAGCTCATAAACCGCTTCCGGCGCATTGCGGCAGAGATATTCAATCGCGTCCTGGTCACCCAGCCAGTCTGACCCCTTCACGGTGTCATACATGTGCCATTTCCAGTCGTCCTGGCCCATATTGCCGAGTGCTGCAGAAATGCCGCCCTGTGCCGCAACCGTGTGCGAGCGTGTCGGGAAGACCTTTGTGATGTTCGCCGTCTTAAGGCCCGCTTGCGCGCAGCCCAATGTCGCGCGAAGGCCAGCACCACCGGCACCCACCACGACCACATCAAACGTGTGATCTGTAAATTCGTATTCTGTCGAGGCGCTCATCGCCATCTCCTGCCAATTCAGCTAATGAGTTAGCCGCCAAGACCAAGCTTCAGCACTGCATAAATGCAGGCGAGGCCGACCACTGCCGCGAAAAAATTATTGCCGATGATGGAGAGCAGCTTCATGCCCTCGCCATTCACGTAATCCTCGATGATCTCGTTCATGCCGATGCGCATGTGATAGACGCCCGACAAGATGAGAAGCAAGAAGAGGATCGAAACCACCGGCATGGAAAGATAGGTTTTGACCGTCGCATAGTCGGCGCCGACAAGCGCAACAATAGATGCAAGCACGAAGATCACCAACGGCACGTTGGCGACCGCCGTTAGACGCTGTAGCCAGAAATGGTCTGTGCCGGACTTTGCCGACCCGCGTCCACGAACGCGGGAAAGGGGAGTGCGCATGTCAGTCATCTCAGAGCCCTCCTGCCATCGCATAGGCCACAGCCCAGACGATCAATGTGAGAATGATGGACCCTGCAAGCGAGAGACGGGCCATCCATTCAACCGCGCTGAGCTCAAAACCCTTCCCCATATCCCAGATGAAGTGGCGGATGCCGCCCAGCAAATGATGGATGAGCGCCCAGGTATAACCAAAGAGCACCAAGCGCCCGAACCAGGAAGTGGCAAGGTCCATAAAGACGCCATAAGCCTCAGGTCCCGTCGCAGCGGCGATCAGCCACCAGGCAAGAAGAAGTGTGCCGAAATAAAGAGCTCCCCCGGTAATGCGATGCACGATCGACATCATCATAGTGAGCATTGGCCGGTAGATCCCCAGATGGGGCGACAGCGGCCGGGCGCGCCCAGGTGCCTTCGCTGACGTTTCTGCCATGGTTCTGTCCTTGATAGGTGCCGTCCAGACCTCGCCGTCAGGGGAGGCACCGTTGGGAATATGAGTCCCGTGTTTAGCGAACAGAGGAGGACAAGGCAAATAACAAGGCCCCGGAGAAGGCCAGTTTTTGGCACTTTTGCTTAGTTTTTAAGAGTGTCTCGCAAAAAGGCGGCACCAAAGCCCGTTGAAAGCATTGGTTAGCCCCAGTTGGCCACATGGCGTTCGAATTGATCATTCGTCAGCTGGTCTCTCAACCGTGCACCTACCTCCTCAGCATCAACGAATTGCCGCTGCGGAAAGGGGGAAGAGTTTCGCGCCCTTATGAATCAACAGATTGCCTCACGTTTTGACGCGCCATCGTCGCGTGTCGAAAGCGGCCTGTTTTCTGATCAACTGCCCGCTGACAAGGCTGAATGCGTCTGGCACTGCCTAATAAGCGGAAACGCCAAGGATACTGGGAAGTTTCAAGGATGCTGCGAAGTTCATTGCATCACTCGTAGCTTATTTTATGCCCTATGATGGTGATCGCCGGGAGGTACAACGCAATCTACCCATTGCCGCCTCTTGCATAAGGCTCTTGTTGGAGCAATACTCTATGTATGGTTGCAAGAGAGAACAAGACCTATGCGGCAGGCGTCTCTGCTGCCAAAAAGCTCTTTTCAGAGCGGGGCTATGATGCCGTTTCAACTGCCGAGATTCGCCAAGCGGCAGGCATGTCCAATGGCAGCCTCTTTCATCATTTTGAGAACAAAGAAGGTATTGCCGTCGCTGTTTTTGTGACGTTGGTTCGTACCTATCAGGCAGAAATCGGCGAAAAGCTGGCCTCTACTCACCGCGCTGCCGACGGTATTGAGGCATTCATTCGCGCCCACAATCTATGGATCGAGAGAGATCCGGACGGTGCCCGTATTCTATTCAACGGCCATCATCCCAGTTGGAGCGACGCGGCACTGAAGAAGATCCGGGCCGAAAATCAGGGCTTTGGGCAAGCGCTTCTGGATTGGAAAAACAACCTGGAAGACAAAGAAAGCCTGAAGAATTGGAGTATTGCTCTAATTTTGGCAACCCTTGCCGGTCCGACCCAAGTCGTGTGCCGCGCCTGGCTCTCCGGGCAATCGAAAGTCCCGCCCAGCGACAACATCGAAAACCTCGTAAAACTGGCGCAAAAGGCTCTGCTTTCATAAAGAGCGAGGTATAATCCGTCGCGTCTATGCCTGATGGGTCGCACCGGAGCCTGAACAGAACCACGAGGATTAGAGTATCACTCTATTTTACAGCATCTTTTGCGCAAGCATCAATTAGAGCCCCAAGAGATGCTTGCTCAGCCGCCTCAACCAATCCATCCCCACCCGCTGCCTGACGTACCGCGTCTTCAAGACAGACGGTCAGCGCATCCTCAGACGATGGCGCTGCGCCGGGATCATAGCGCAACCCGACTGAAACTAAATCGCCTTGGTCGTCTGATCCATATTCGTGGGTAACCGCCGAGCAACAATTCGCACACGAAGAGACCTGGCCAAACGCCTCGCCAAACCGAGCTTTCCCGCCCTCCCATTGCGCATCAAACGGAAGATCGGTGAACGGCACCATCATGATATCCCACGGGGTCATATTTGCGTTTGCAACGAAGCGCCCGTCTGGCTCAACAGCAGTTCCCGCAAGCCCGCCATTACACCGGTCGCCAAACGCATGGGTTTTGATATCAGTAAGGGCCGTTCCATCCGGCGCCAATTGCGCTGTGATCAGCGAGCTAAAAACCCCAGAACCACCCCAGTTATCATACGCCTGGATCGAAATACGCCCGTTGGCGAGCACCGCAGCTATCCGCGCACCTGAGAAACGCCGCTCAAAATCAGCATCACCCGGCCCTCCCGACTGGAGTATAACTCTAGTCCAGTCTCTATCTACTTCTATTTCTGCACCCTCAGGCGCACATCCCAGAAGCGGGATCTGCGAAGGTGCGTCAGGGGCATCCGGGGAAAAGGCAACATCCAGAACCGGCCAAAAACATGCTGGGTCAATTATGTCAGGTACAGACGCAGATAAAACCTCAGAGGCGGTGACCTCTCTGTCAGGCGAATAAACATCCGCGAGAAAGTAGGCACCCAGCCCCAAAAACAAGCCCACGAGGGCCAAAATGGCGACCGTACTGCCCGCCCCTACCAGACGCCCCATTTTCATTCTCCCATCTGCGCAACAAATTTCCAATTCGCAGCAGTACTTAGCGCGGCATCAAAACCCAATAATCGAGATCCAAAACCACACCCTCATCATATCCCTTGTCTGCCGGGCCAGGGAATGAGGCACAGGGCAGGTCTTTCGTTGCGATTGTCCGCAAGCGCAGCCCCCCCAAATCAGACCGTCCCTCCAGCTCTACGCTGTCCAGCACCTCAGACCAGGCAAACACCGTGTCGCCGCCGAAACACGGGGCCACATGCCGCCCACCATTAATCGCGGCAATGAGGAAGGCGTTCCCGAGCCCGTTAAACGTCAGCGCCCGAGCCATGGAGATCACGTGACCACCATACATGAGCCGACGCCCAAACCGTCCCTGGCCTTCGGTGAACTGGTTGAAATGCACCTTCGCCGTGTTCTGATAAAGCCGCGTTGCCATCATGTGCTCAGCTTCTTCGATGGTCACACCATCCACATGGTCGATCTTCTCACCAACCTGATAATCTCCCCAACGGTGGGCAGAGCCAGATAGGTGAGTATCAACGTCGGCGAAGCCCGTCGCCGCGGGCAAAACGAAATGCTTAGGCTCCACGACCTTCGGCAGCGTTGGCACATCTTCTTCCGGCGCGGGTGCAGCTTCATCGCGCTTTCGCACCATCACCCACCGCACATAGTCGAGCACATTGTCGCCTGCGTGGTTCGACCCGGTAGACCGCACGTAGACCACGCCGGTCTTGCCATTCGAGTTCTCTTTAAGGCCGATTATCTTTGACACAGTTGTGATCGTGTCGCCCGGAAAAACGGGCTTGAGGAACCGGCAATCCGCATAGCCCAGGTTCGCCACTGCATTTAAGGAAATATCCGGCACTGTTTTGCCGAACACAAAGTGAAAGGCAAGCATATCGTCGACGGGCGCCTGGGCATACCCGATCTGCTGCGCAAATGCATCTGACGATTGCAGCGCAAACCGCATGGGAAACAGGCTATTGTAGACGGCAACATCACCAGCGGTGATTGTCCGTGGCGTGGCGTGGGTCAAAACCTGCCCGACGCCGAAATCCTCAAAAAAGTTTCCCGAACCCGTCTTATCGCTCATCACAGACCTGCCTCTAAACTGCTTACCATTGGATGCAGCCTATATCAGCCTCCAACAGGTCTGTATATGGTCGCAGGAATAGGCGGAAATGAGAAACCGCCTCAGCCTTGAGGTTCTACAAAATCCTCCGGCGAGAACTGCCGGGCAGCATCCTCATCAATGTAGCGCATGGTTCCCTCTGCCCAGACACCGATCTTCCCAATCGTCGGGAAGCGCGACATGTCCGTCGGTGTGCGCTCGCCACCCATCAGATACACCAGGTCAGCATCGCCGGTATTGTAGAGCTGGTGAACCGCGCCATCGATCGGGAACCCGACATAATCACCGGGCCCAACAGCGACGCGCTCTCCGTCAATCTCCATCTCCCCGTTTCCTTCAAGAATGAAGACAAACTCTTCCTGAGCACTGTGAGAATGGGGCACAAAACTCTCACGGCCCGGTGGAATGCGTCCGAGCCCAAGCTGCGCGCGCTGCATGCCCACACGGTCAGACAGGGGCACAAACGAAATCGCCGAATTGGGGTTGAGCGGATGCGTGAAGGAATAGATCTCCGCCGGTTTCAGCTCTCCCGTCCGGATCACATAGTCTTCCGCAGTCGGTTTCTTGGTCTCACCCATGATTGCGCTCCCATTGATCGATGCCTCATCACACCAAAAGAGAACGTATCATGAACAATTGAGCTCAGCCAGCAGCTTCTAACTCGGCAATCGCATCAGCAATCGACACGACACGCTCAGCGATTTCCGCGTGCAGCAGCTCAACCATTTTGCCATCCACCTTGATGACGCCCTTGCCCGCATTTTCGGGCAGTTTGAAAGCCTCAATAACCTGACGCGAGAAGGCGACCTCATCGACATCAGGAGAGAAGATGGTATTGCAGGGACCAACCTGGCTTGGATGGATCAACGTCTTGCCATCCAGCCCCAGATCTCGGCCCTGCTCACAGATCGCAGCAAAGCCGCTCTCATCCTTAATGTCATTGTAGACACCGTCGAGGATGGTGATCCCATAGGCACGAGCCGCCAACATGCAAAGGCCGAGCGACGTTACCATGGGCAAGCGGTCTGGCGTGTGAGCACACCGCAGCTCTTTGGCAATATCGTTTGTGCCCATGACCCAGACCGTCATACGTGTCTCTGACGCCGTTGCCGCAATCGCCTGCGCCTGCAGCATGGCCAAGGGTGTTTCCATCATCGCCCAAAGCTGAAGCCCCTCACCGGCACCAGCCTTATCCAGGAGTGCGGACGCCGCACGCACATCCTCCGCAGAACTGATCTTCGGAACGAGGATAGCATCAGGCCCCGCCGCGACCGCTGCTTCAATGTCCGCCGCGCCCCACTCTGTGGAAAGAGCGTTCACCCGAATAATGATCTCCCGCTTTCCATAGCCCCCTTGTTTGACCGCGTCGCAGACCTGTGCCCGCGCCTCAGTCTTGGCGTCCGACGCAACAGCATCCTCAAGATCAAGGATAAGAGCATCTGCAGGAATGGAGCGCGCCTTTTCCAGCGCACGCGCATTTGATCCTGGCATGTAAAGGACAGAACGGCGTGGGCGAGCGACAGAGGTCATGCGAAATTCTCCAGACAGAAGGCGGTATGAATTGGGCGCAGACTAGTGAGCTTGGCCGAGAGTGCCAAGCCAGAAACCAGACAAAACTCCGGAAACAGACCTCACCCTCGCCAATAATAGTTCCAAAGCGGTCGACTCGGTCGAAGGTCAAGAATTTGATGTTCTGTTAATGGACGAGCATAGACAGCAATGATGGCATCAACGGTGCAAAAGCCATTCGCGGCGCCGACTCTAAAATTACCATAATCGTCATTGCCGCGATAAGGAAAAAGTCACGCTGCTGCGGCCTGAACAACCCGGTCATGCGGCAGACGCAACGTAATAGTGGTTCCCTCGCCAGGCACTGAATTAATCACGAAGGTCGCATCGTGAAGCCGCGCCAAGGCAACCGTAAGCGGAAGGCCCAGGCCCGTACCCTCGGCGGAATAGACTGTTTCATTTGTGGAAATCTGCCTGAATGGTTCAAGGGCTTTCGACATATCGTCTTTTGCGATACCGATCCCGGTGTCGCTCACCTGCAGGACCACCCGCCCATCAGGCTCTACAAAGGCAGACAAGCGTACCGTCCCCTTCTCCGGCGTAAATTTGACGGCGTTTGACACAAGATTGAGCACCATCTGGCGCATGGCACGCTTGTCGGCAATGACGAGCGGCATGCCTGGAGCGACGGAAACTTCAAAGGAAACCATGTTTTCAGCAGCACGATGCCGGATCATCGACGCGCAGGAATCAAACAGACTGGCGAGATCCAATTCATCGTCATCAAGTTCAAACCTGTTCGCCTCAATCTTAGAAAGATCCAGAATGTCATTGATCAGACTAAGAAGGTGCCGACTGGAGCTATGAATATCACCGACATATTCTTTATATTGCTCATTCTGAAGCGGGCCGAACAGCTCATCATTGATGATCTCTGAAAATCCAATAATGGCATTGAGCGGTGTCCTGAGTTCGTGGCTCATGTTCGCCAGAAACTCTGACTTGGACGCATTGGCCAACTCTGCCTTGTCACGCGCGTCGATCACCTGAGCGATTGCGGCATCATTTGCGAGCACTTGCTGCGCAAACCTGTCGAGCACCTTATTGTACCGCACGGCAATCTCACCAGCTTCAGTGAAATTATCAACCGGAACATGATTGGAGAAATCGCCCCGCCGACTTTGGTCTTCCATCACATTCAAAAGACCGAGCAATGCCGAACTAGCGCCGTGTTCAGAGACATTGAGCCCTTCTCGTTCTGCCCGCGAACTAACCCGCAAGGGAATAAACGCGTCGATAAAAGCCAGCACCGAGAATGAAACACCAAACGCATAGGCGCCAATTGCGGCCACTCCGAGCATCTGAACACCTAACTGATCAGTCCGGGCAACACCCTCGCCGAAGAACGAGATATCGGCAAAAAGGCTAACAGCGATGGTGCCCCAGATACCCGCGGCAAGATGCACCGGCACCGCACCAACAGCGTCATCAACTTGCCAAATCTCGAGTTGCACAGTCGCTGCAAAGCAAACGACCCCGCCTATGGCGCCAATCAACACAGCATCATAAACAGCAACCATGTTTGCCGAAGCGGTGATCGCCACCAGTCCAGCGAGAACACCATTCAGAACAGCGTTTGGATGAGGTCGACCATGCTTCAACCACGTAAGCAGGATCGCTGCGCCGCCTCCGGCGGCAGCCGCAAGAAGGGTATTGACGAGAACAAGAGGAACCGAGCCATCGAACGCAAGGGTCGATCCCCCGTTGAACCCAAACCACCCGATAAAAATGAGAAACATGCCGAGCGCTGCCATTGGCATATTGTGGGGCTCAATCTCCCGCCCTTCAGGACCAAAACGCCCGAGGCGCGGGCCCAGAACCAATACGGCCGCAAGAGCGACCCATCCACCGACAGAATGCACGACCGTGGACCCAGCAAAATCGATGAAGCCCGATGCTTCCAGCCAACCTTGCGTCTCCGTGTTGAGAAGGCTCGCCCATGCCCAATGACCGGTGACCGGGTAAATAATCGCCGCCAACAGAACAGAAGCAATGATGAAGCTACGAAAAGACATGCGCTCAGCGACAGCCCCGGAGAAGATCGTCACGGCTGTGCTGCAAAAGGCAAGTTGAAAGAAGAAAAAGGCAATCAACCAGACATCATTCGCAGTTGCATTAAGACCAACGCTTGGAAAGAAACCACTCATACCAATCACGCCATTGTCTGACGCCCCAAACATAAGGCCGAAGCCCACCGCCCAGAACAAAAGGCTCGCAATACAAAAGTCGCTGATATTCTTCAGCGCAACATTAATTGAGTTTTTCGCGCGGACGAGACCGGTTTCCAAACAGATAAATCCCGCTTGCATAAGCAAGACCAACACGGTGCAGATAACGACCCAGCCAGCATCAATAGTCAGCGGCATACTCAACCCTCAAGAAACACAAGACGCCGCAATTGAGCGTCGCGAACCAGAGGGGATAGTCACCTTCGAACCGTTAAAGGCATGAAAATGAATATCTCAAATTGCAAGAATGTTGCGATGCAAACACAGAAAACGAAAAGGGCCCTGGCCGTTTCTTGCCAGAGCCCTAACAATTGAATTGTCTTTAAGCGTTATGCCGCTTTTTTGATCAGCCCGCGCTCAAGTAGAAGCTCGGCAATCTGGATGGCATTGAGCGCTGCACCCTTGCGCAGATTGTCCGATACACACCAAAGGCTAAGACCATTATCGAGCGTGGGGTCGACACGAATACGGCTGACAAACACGGCAAAGTCACCAACACACTCAACCGGCGTGATATAGCCACCATCTTCGCGCTTGTCGATCACCAGCACACCCGGCGCTTCCCGCAAAATTTCGCGCGCCCGATTGTCATCAATTTCGTTTTCAAACTCGATATTCACCGACTCAGAGTGGCCAACAAAAACAGGTACGCGTGCGACGGTCACAGACACCTTGATCTTGGGATCGAGGATCTTCTTGGTCTCAACGACCATTTTCCACTCTTCTGTCGTTCCGCCATCGTCCATGAAATCGCCACCATGCGGGATCACATTAAACGCGATCTGCTTGGGATAGACTTCCTTGATGATCGGGTCATTCACGAAAATCGCCCGCGTCTGATTGAAGAGCTCATCCATCGCGTCCTTGCCCGTGCCGGACACGGACTGATAGGTCGACACAACAATCCGCTTGATCTTCGCCGCATCGTGCAAAGGCTTCAGCGCAACCATCAGCTGCATCGTTGAACAATTCGGGTTCGCGATGATGTTCTTCTTTGAGAAGAGATCAATGTCCTGCGGATTGACTTCCGGAACGATGAGCGGCACGTCCGGATCGGTCCGCCACTTGGACGAATTGTCGATCACGACGCAACCGGCGGCCGCGATCTTCGGCGACCATTCGCCGGAGACAGAACCGCCAGCCGACATCAGACAAATGTCCGTGCCCCTGAAGTCATAATTCTCCAGCGCCTGACATTTCAAAGTTCGATCACCGAAGGAGACTTCTTTGCCCTGACTGCGACGGGATGCAAGCGCCACGACTTCGGTCGCTGGGAAGTCCCGCTCATCCAGAATGTTCAACAGTTCATGGCCCACATTCCCCGTGGCGCCAACGATGGCTACTTTCAAACCCATCTTATTTCTCCTTGAGCAGTCTCGCCTCTTTACCGAAACGAGGTCTCTTCTTCGGATGACCGCCTGATGCGATCATGTCCGTCAGCATATCAGGTGGTCGGTTAAACTCTGGCGAGCGTTTCCAGAAAAAGTGTAGGGCGGTTTTCCGTCCGGAAACGCGACATGATTAAGCGGTGCGTTTGGTGAGTGCGGTCAAGATCGCGTCACCCATTTCAACGGTGCCAACCTGTTTCTTGCCCGGCTGCATAATGTCGCCCGTGCGATAGCCGTCTGCGAGCACGTCTTCCACAGCGCCTTCCAGCAGATCTGCGTCTGCGCCGAGATCAAATGTGTAGCGAAGTGCCATCGCGAACGAGAGAACCGTCGCAATCGGGTTCGCAAGCCCTTGGCCCGAAATGTCTGGAGCAGACCCATGTACAGGCTCATACATGGCGCACGCTTTGCCGTTTTCATCTTTCGCACCGAGAGACGCAGACGGCAACATGCCAAGCGAGCCCGTAAGCATGGCGGCAACGTCCGACAGCATGTCGCCGAACAGATTGTCTGTGACGATCACATCAAACTGTTTCGGGTTCTTCACCAGCTGCATGCCGCAATTATCGGCCAGCATGTGCTCAAGCTTCACTTCAGGGAACTCTTCAGCACCGAGCTTCACCATCTCCTGATACCAGAAGAGGCCGGACTGCATGACGTTCCGCTTTTCAACGGACATGACCCGATTGTCGCGCTTCTTCGCCAGATCAAAGGCAACCCGCCCAATACGCAGAATTTCGTGCGTGTCATAGACCTGCATGTCGTAGCCTCGGCGCTCACCGTTTGGCAGATCATCAATGCCCTTCGGCTCACCGAAATAAACACCGCCCGTCAGCTCGCGCACGATCATAATGTCGAGGCCCTGGACCAACTCGGTCTTGAGCGAAGAGGCTTCAGCAAGCGCTGGGAAGCAGATAGCAGGACGCAAGTTCGCAAACAGACCGAGGTCTTTGCGCAAACGTAAGAGACCGGCTTCCGGGCGCACCTCAAACGGCACGTCATCCCATTTAGGGCCACCCACAGCGCCGAGCATGACCGCGTCTGCAGCCTTCGCCTTCTCAACCGTTTCGTCTGTCACCGCGACACCATGAGCGTCATAGCAGGAGCCACCGACGAGCTCATTCTCAACGACCCCGTCAAAGCCCCGGTTTTCATTGAACCAGGCAATAACGCGCTCAACTTCGCCCATCACTTCAGGGCCAATGCCGTCACCGGCAACAATGAGAATATTTCTGCTCATGGCGCAACCAAACCTTTGAATTTATTGGCATTTCTGGTGCTCAAAGGCCCATCGCCGCTCAATCCAATATCGAGCGCGGAAGGTCCCATGCCTCATCAAATGCGGAATTTGCCAGCGTCTTAGCGCCTTTTGGGGCGAATGTCACCCTTGAGCGCCCAGAATCCCCACACGTCCGACTGAATTAGATGTGATTGCCTATTTCGGATCTTTGGACCGAGGTGGCTTATCGTCCCCCCCGCCCGAAAATGTAGCCGGCCACACCGCCCAACAGCGTGGCGATCACTTCTGTCGGCATCTCATCGCTCATCACTAGAAGCATCAAGATCGTGGGCAGCAGCAGCACCAGGCCCAACCCTTGCAGATTATAGGGATCAAGCCCCTTGGCCTTGATCCGCACCGCCACAATACGAAAGTCCAAACCAGCCCATCATCAGCCGAGCGCGGATGCCGCAACCGTCGCTATGAGGTTTGTATCCAGTTCCATGTAGACCTCCCATCCCCCGAGGAAGTTTCAGCGTACCTGCAGAATCCACCATCTGTCATCCTCGGGCTTGACCCGAGGATCCATACTGAGCTGAGAGGCGCTCTGGACCCTCGGGTCAAGCCCGAGGGTGACACTGTGAAAAAATCCCCGGAAGCAGAAGCCACCGGGGATCTTTGTAGTGTACGAATAAGGTCAGCGTTTAGAGCCAGGGCTGCTCTGCCGCCCGCTTGTTTTCAAAGGAGGTGATCTTGTCTTCCTTCTGAAGTGTAAGGCCCACATCGTCGAGCCCTTCAAGCAGGCAATGCTTGCGGAACGGATCAATGTCAAAAGAGATCGTGCCGCCGTCGGGGCCTTTGATTTCCTGCGCTTCCAAATCAACAGAAACGGTGGCGTTGGCACCGCGTTCTGCGTCGTCCATCAGCTTGTCCACATCAGCTTGGGAAAGCTTGATGGGCAGGATGCCGTTCTTGAAGCAGTTATTATAAAAAATATCTGCAAAAGAAGTTGAGATGATCACCTTGATGCCAAAGTCGGCAATCGCCCACGGTGCATGCTCACGCGACGAGCCACAGCCGAAATTGTCCCCGGCCACGAGAATCTCTGCATTGCGATATTGCGGCTTGTTCAACACAAAGTCAGCGATCTCCTCGCCTTCCTTGGTGTAACGCATTTCATCAAACAGGTTCTTGCCGAGACCGGTCCGCTTAATGGTCTTCAGGAACTGTTTCGGAATGATCATATCCGTGTCGACATTCAGGATCGGCAGGGGGGCGGCAACACCGTCTACTTTTTTGAACTTATCCATGCTCGCTCTCTTATCACTCTTCAGATTGGGACAAAACGTACAAAATGGCATTAGCCAATGCCAAAAATTCCTGCACGTCACCCTCAGCAACACGGGTGCTAGGCGCATGCACAGCTAGATTTCTCATTTGCGAAAGCCCCATCACGGAGTTCCGTGCTTGGACGCCAATTATTTTGGCATCTACAAGCTGTTCAAGAACAGTTCCCAAGCCGTCATTCTTCAATGAAACCTCGCCAGGCAATCGCTTAGCGAGTCGCTCGACTTGCTCTTCGATCTTCACCCAAGCTGACAGCACCCTTTGAACCGCATTTTTTTCATCGTCGCCAATAGGCAACCCATCCAAGCGCCTATCGGCGGCAAGCTTCGTAAGACTTTTCTTTACATCTTCCGATGCAGCTTCGAATGAAGCTTCAAATCCTGCCCCTTTAAGGTTCTGCAAATTTCGCAAACGGTCGGTGATAGGTCGCCTAAACATCCAAGCGACAAGGAAAATCGCAAGGGGCCACGCCAATGCAGCAGAAACATTGCTTATGAAAGTGAGCCAATCCACAGATAGTCCTTATCTCAAAAAGCGGGAGGGGAATCAGGCCTAATGCATCTCCTTAAACTTTCCGCACGTCGACAAAGTGACCCGCGATCGCAGCTGCTGCCGCCATCTCCGGCGACACAAGGTGCGTGCGTCCACCGCGGCCCTGGCGGCCTTCAAAGTTCCGGTTGGAGGTGGAGGCACACCGCTCACCTTCTTCCAGCTTGTCTGCATTCATGGCGAGACACATGGAGCAACCAGGTTCCCGCCAGTCAAAACCCGCTTCGATGAGGATCTTATCGAGACCTTCCTGCTCGGCCTGCTCTTTCACCAGACCCGAGCCCGGCACCACCATCGCACTCACGTGATCAGCAACCTTCTTGCCCTTGGCAACTTTTGCGACTTCCCGAAGGTCCTCGATACGCCCATTGGTACAGGACCCGATAAAAGCACGATCAATTTTGATGTCCGTCATCTTCGTGTTGGGCTCTAGACCCATATAAGCAAGAGCGCGTTCCACTGCCGTGCGCTTCGCCGCATCTTCAATCTTGGAAGGATCAGGAACAGAGCCTTCAATCGAGACAACATTCTCTGGGCTTGTGCCCCAGGTGAGCGTTGGCGGCAGGTTAGACGCATCCAGCGTGATAACCTTGTCGAAATGCGCGCCTTCGTCAGACGGCAATGTCTTCCAATAGGCTACGGCTGCATCCCAGTCAGCACCTTGTGGGCTGCGCGGACGGCCTTTCAGATAGTCAAACGTCTTTTCATCCGGCGCGATGAGGCCAGCACGAGCGCCCCCTTCAATGGACATATTGCAGACCGTCATGCGGCCTTCCATGGAAAGGGCGCGAATAGCCTCGCCCGTATATTCCATCACATAGCCCGTACCACCAGCCGTGCCAATCTCACCAATGACGGCAAGAATGATGTCTTTCGCTGTCACGTGATCAGGCAGCGTGCCGTTCACTTCGATCTTCATGTTTTTGGCTTTGGACTGGATCAGCGTTTGCGTGGCCAACACATGTTCCACTTCCGACGTGCCAATGCCGTGGGCCAGCGCGCCAAACGCACCGTGAGTAGATGTATGGCTGTCACCACAGACAATCGTTGTACCCGGCAGCGTGAAGCCTTGTTCGGGTCCCACGATATGCACAACGCCCTGACGGATATCGAGCATTTCCAGATATTCAACGCCAAAGTCCTTGGCGTTCTTTTCCAGCGTCTCAACCTGAATACGGCTCTCTTCATCCGCAATGCCGTTCGCCCGGCCTTCAGTTGGCACATTGTGGTCAGCGACGGCCAATGTCTTTTCAGGCGCACGCACTGTGCGGCCTGAGAGACGCAGACCCTCAAAAGCCTGCGGGCTAGTCACTTCGTGCACAAGATGGCGATCAATATAGAGAAGGCAGGTTCCGTCATCCTGAACATCCACCATATGGGCGTCCCAGATTTTGTCATACATCGTCCTCGGGGCAGATTTGGGACCAGACATATCTCTTCTCCTCATGTCATGCGTTCATCGTGAGCCGAACGCATCCATTTCATTAAACTCAATTCTGGCACCGAAGCATTTTCGAGCCGAAAGTTGCAGACTTTTACGCTTCGAAAATGTGACCATGCACCAAATGGCAAAAAGCGGGCGAAAGGCCCTTTGGCCTTGCCCGCTCTTCCTGTGCCATTTGCCTATAAAAGCGCTGGCATCTTATTTTACAGCAGCGGACTTCTTGTTCCGGTGATCCTGACGCTCCGCAATACGGGCCGATTTACCGCGACGCCCACGTAGATAGTAGAGCTTCGCGCGACGCACGCGTCCGCGACGGATGACCTTAATGCTGTCAATCAGCGGGCCGTAAACTGGGAAAACGCGCTCGACGCCTTCACCGTAGGAAATCTTGCGAACAGTGAAGCTCTCATTCACGCCTTCACCGCCACGTGCGATACAAACACCTTCGAACGCCTGAATACGCTCGCGGGTGCCTTCCACCACCTTGACGTTCACCTGAACGGTATCACCGGGATCGAAAACCGGAATCTCTTTGCCCAGGGACGCAATTTGCTCTTTTTCAAGCTCTTGGATGATGTTCATCGCTTCAAACCTTTTTAGCCGGGTACGGCAAGTCTTCGGGACGGATTCCCCGAAAGCGCGCGTGAGTACCACATATCAATCTGTTGTGCGACCTTCTTTGTGCATTTTTTGCCACAAATCTGGCCGCCGCTCTCTTGTTAACCTCTCGGATTGCTCCCGGCGCCATGCCGCGACCTTTCCATGATCTCCAGAGGTGAGAACAGCAGGGATTTCCTTGCCTTCCCAAGTCCCAGGCCGCGTGTAGTGCGGATATTCCAGGAGGCCTCCTTCAAAACTCTCATCTTCGCCGGAGGCTTCCGCCCCCATCACCCCTGGCAGCAGTCGAACAACCGCGTCCAAAAGCGCCAGTGCCGCAGGCTCCCCGCCTGACAGCACAAAATCTCCAAGGCTCACCTCTTCGAGGTTCCGCCCCTCAATGACCCGCTCGTCTATGCCCTCAAACCGGCCACAGAGAAGCACCACACCGGGGCCGTCTGCCAGCTCCCGCACCCTTGCCTGGCTGAGCGGTGCGCCCCTGGGGCTCAGATAGAGCCGTGGGCGGGCATCTCCGGCTGGACTTGCCGCATCAATGGCGTCACCCAGCACATCTGCCTTCAGGACCATGCCGACCCCACCCCCAGAAGGGGTATCATCGACCTGGGCGTGTTTGCCCTGCCCGAAGTCCCGGATATTGACCGTCTCCAAAGACCATAGACCGTCTTCCAGCGCTTTGCCCGCCAGAGAAAACCCGAGCGAGCCCGGAAACATCTCCGGAAAGAGCGTCAGGACACTCGCCTGCCAAGCCCCACCGGCGGCGCGCTCAGACATCAGCCTCACCACCCGCAGACCCTTCAGAGCCGGTATCCGCCTTTTCTCGCGCAAGAGCCTTTTCGCGAGCTTTCGGGCTGCGCCGCCGTTTCCGGGGCTTTGGCTTGGCCTTCTCTTCTTCGCTCTCAAAGGTACCCAACGGCGGATCCGCGATGAGCTTGCCACTGGCAATATCAACGCGCGGCACGTTCTCTTCGGTAAACGCCATCATGACCGTGGCCCCACCATCGGCAGGGGTGATTTCCAGAATATCACCGGCACCAAAATCAAAGACCGCCACGACAGACCCGAGCACCTCACCCTCTGCGGTCTCAACTTTGAGACCAATCAGGTCTGCATGGAACCAGCCTTCTTCTTGGCTGTCCGCCTCTCCGAGGTCTTCTCGGGTGACGGTGAGCTCAGCGCCTTTCAGCGCCTCTGCTGCATCCCGGCCCTTGATCCCCTCAAGTTCAATCGTCACCAGGCCTTTGCCCGCCCCTGTGACTTTGATCTCCCGAGAGACACCTCGAACCATGACAGGCCCATAGTCGCCAATGGCCTCCGGTTCGCCCGTAAAGGGTTTCACCCGAAGCCGCCCACTGACACCGTGAGCGCCGACAATGACACCCAAAACAATTTCTGCATCAGCTTCGACGGTCATGGAAGAAAACGCGGGCGAGGGGGTTAACCCTCAGCTGCGACCTCTTCTGCTGGTGCTTCTGCCGAAGCTTCAGCTGGTGCTTCAGCCGCAGCTTTTGCATCTTCCGCAGCTTGACGTTCAGCGTCCAGACGTTCCTGGGCTTTCTGGCCAGGCTTCGCCTTGTTTGGGTTGTTGCGTGCCGGACGCTTAGCAATACCTGCTGCATCCATAAAGCGTAGAACCCGGTCTGTTGGCTTCGCACCATGGGAAACCCAGTGCTGAATGCGCTCAACTTCTAGCTTCACGCGGTCAGCATGATCTTTTGGAAGCAGCGGATTATAGCTGCCCACTTTTTCAATGAAGCGGCCATCACGTGGGGAACGAATGTCTGCAACAACGATCCGGTAATACGGACGCTTCTTGCTGCCACCCCGGGCCAGTCTGATCTTCAATGCCATCTTCTATCTCCTTAGGTGAGCATTTTCAGCGATCCCTCTTTGGGGCGCGGTTCGAAAATGCGGCAATTAAATTCTTCCTCGCGCGACTGAGTTCAGTCGCGAATTGCTTTGTGATTGCGAATGACTTCCTCAATGAGGAAGCCCAGAAACTTTTCAGCGAAAGCAGGATCAAGATCCGCCTCTTCCGCCAGTGTGCGCAGACGCGCAATTTGTGTTTCTTCACGGACGGGGTCTGCAGGCGGCAGATCATGCTGCGCCTTCAACTCTCCCACAGCCTGCGTGCACTTAAAGCGCTCCGCCAGCATGTGAATGAGGGCCGCGTCAATATTGTCGATGCTTGAACGAAGCTTGCCGAGCACTTCTGTTGCCCGCGCGCTGTCATCAACCTGGCTCATCTTTTCTTGCCCTTCTTACCGCCCCGCCCTGAAGGAAGACCCGGCAGTCCTCCCGGCGCGCCGCCCATTCCAGGCAGGCCTGGCAGACCCCCCGCGATAGACCCGCTCGGCAGTCCTGGCATGCCGCCAGGCTGATCCCCAAGCAAACGCTGTATCTCAGCCGGGTCCGTTGGCATGTCTGCTGGAAGGTCAGTTGGCATCTCTGGCATGCCGCCGCCAAGGAGGCCGCCCAGACCCTTCATCCCACCCTTCGCCATCTTCTTCATCATGTCGGCCATCTGACGATGCATTTTGAGAAGACGATTGATTTCCTGAACCGTGGTCCCGGAGCCAGCCGCAACCCGCTTCTTGCGGCTTGCGTTGAGGATCTTCGGATTGCGACGTTCCGCTTTGGTCATCGAAGAAATGATCGCGCCCTGACGTTTAATGACACTGTCATCCAGGTCGGCAGCATTCATCTGCTTCTTCATCTTGCCCATGCCCGGCAACATGCCCAGCACACCAGCCATGCCACCCATGCGGCCCATCTGTTTCAGCTGCTCTGCGAGATCGTCCAGGTCGAACTGACCCTTCTTCATCTTCGCGGCCATCTTGTTCGCTCTTTCAGCGTCGATGGTCTCAGCTGCCTTCTCAACCAGGCTGACAACATCGCCCATGCCAAGAATACGGCCCGCAACACGGTCCGGCGCGAAGTCTTCTAGCTCATCAAGCTTTTCACCGGTGCCAAGAAGCTTGATCGGCACGCCGGTAACAGCGCGCATGGAAAGAGCCGCACCACCGCGGCCATCGCCATCTGTCCGAGTGAGCACGATGCCCGTGAGGCCCATACGCTCATGGAACTGTTCGGCCACATTGACCGCGTCCTGACCCGTCAGACTGTCAGCAACGAGCAATATTTCATGAGGCTCAGACACAGCCCGCACATCGGCCATTTCGGTCATCAGCGCTTCATCCACATGCAGACGACCAGCCGTGTCGAGCATGATCACATCATAACCGCCGAGCTTCGCAGCCTGCACAGCGCGCTTTGTGATGTCGACAGGCTGTTGCCCCTCAACTATCGGGAGTGTGGCAATCTCTGTTTGCTCACCCAGAACCTTCAACTGTTCCTGCGCAGCGGGACGGCGCACGTCGAGCGACGCCATCAGAATCTTTTTCTTTTGCTGCTCTGTGAGACGCTTGGCGATCTTCGCGGTTGAGGTCGTCTTACCAGAGCCCTGCAGGCCTACCATCATGATGACAACAGGAGCGGCAGCCGCAAGAGAGATCGGCGCGGGCGTCGTGCCCAGCGTCTCAACCATCGCATCATGGACAATTTTGACAACCTGCTGGCCCGGCGTCACCGAGCGCAACACTTCCTGACCGACCGCGCGTTCCCGCACCTTGTCGATAAAGCTCTTGGCCACCGGGAGCGCAACGTCAGCTTCCAGGAGAGCACGGCGCACTTCACGCAGCGCTTCATCCACGTCTTTTGGTCCGAGGGCACCTTTGCCTCTCAGATTGTCAAAAACGGACCCAAGCCGGTCTGTTAAGCTCTCAAACATCGCGTCCTTTCATCGGTTTTCCTAAACGTCAAACCGCTGAAAATTCTCATTTGCCGCATTTCCGGACAGTGAACCAGCATCCACTTCACCTGGAAATGCTTCGAACGGCGGAAAACCACCAGAAAAACCCAAAGCACAAAAACACCTGTGAGCGAACCCTCGCCAACAGGTGGTGATCCCGGCCCCCGTGAGGGCCTCGTCAGGACCGAAGCATGTCATAAAGCGCTTGCAGGAAAAGTGACCTTGCGGTTTTCCGTCCGAAAGCGCGCAGACAAGTTGCTTCGAAAGAGCGCGCAAACTAGGCAGAAAGGCCGTTTCTGTCAATTCGAGACTTATGACAACCTCTCCAGATGCTTGACCATCAAAAAGCTATGGTCGGGAAAGCCGTCCACCGCGACCTCAAGACCCGCCATCTCTTCAAATCCAAGAGCGCGATACGTTCGTTGGGCCCGGGCATTTTCAACATCCACCGCCAGCCAAATGCGAGATGGCCCCAGCGGGCTAAGAGATTGAATAAATTGGCTGATTGCCTGCCGCCCCAAACCGCCGACCTTAGACAGCACAGCAATTCTTTTGAGAAAAACGCCCTTCCCCTCTGCACATAGATCCCGCGCGATCAAATAGCCCTGGGAAAGATCATCTTGGAGAATGAGCAAATGCCAAAAGACTGGCGACGTAATCGCCGCCGCATGCCCTTCCCGAGACCATGACCCGATATGGGGGCTGTTCTCCGGATCCGTCTCCACGCAGAGAACAAACTTAAGAGCCCCCTCCGTCGTCGCTCTAAGACCGACAATTTCTTCGGCCATCACCACCCTCCCAACAACCTGCGCATACAGTTTTACCTAGTAATCGAAACTCAGATTAACCTCGTTTCCTAACGAGGTGTTAACGGGACAGCCTTAGCTTATCCACATGATTGACCCCCTCGGAACTTCCCTACAAGGGGCCCAAGCGGCCCTGCAAAGCTTCGATCAGGCTGCGACCCAGATAGCAAAAGCGGGTGCAAATGCCGTGGAGCAAGTCACAAACAATAGCACCACCACTCCCGCACAGAGTGATGGCCTGCAAACCGGAACCGTGAAAGCTGTGGTTCAAGCGAGCCAGGCCGAGACCAACTACAGCGCCAACGCGAAAGTCATTGAAACCGTCGACAGACTGGCGGGCGAAACCATCGATATCTTGGCCTAGCTGGACGCCCCTGCCTTTTCCAAGCACTCGATCAGCAGCTCCAACTGAGCCTTCCCGAAAAGCCGCATATTCTCAACGCGATCGTCAACGCCCGTCTCGACAAGCCGCGCGCTTGACACTGGTCCAGAAACAGCCACCACCGCTGTCCCGGGCTGCGGTCCATAGGGTGATCCCGCAGGGCCCGCCGCTCCCATCTCGCTCGTCGCCCAATCAGATCCTATTTGCTTTCGGAACCCGTCTGCCATGGCCTGTACAAATGCGGGCGTGAGCGGCGCGAGCCCGTCAAGCGTCAACGTTGACCGATCCCGCAAAACGCGGCCAGCCTCCCGCGTATAGATGACCGTAGACCCTAGAAAAAAGGCGGACGCCCCTGGTTGCGCCACCAGCGAAGCAGAAACAAGACCCCCGACGGAGCTCTCCCCGACAGCGATCTTTTCGCCCCGCGATTTCAGCAGACGTGCGGCCTTTTCGGCCAATGGCATCAGACGTTCCATATTCAACTTCCTTCACAAGACTTTTACCGCAGACGCGTCACACTATGAAAATGCAGGTCGCGTCCGTTTAAAATCATCGATAATGTGTACCAATCACTGGAGGAAAGATGCGCGTTCTTCAACTCGTCAAAACAAGCCATGGCGCTCGTTGGGCATTGGAGCAAGTGCAGGAGTTGTGCAAAATGGGCGTGGAAGTGCATGTGGCACTTCCCAACCTCGCCGGTGGATTTGCCAATGCATGGACCGAAAGCGGCGCAAAGGTCCATATTGTGGACATTGAATTCCCTGCGCGGGAATTGTGGCGCCTTCCTTCCGTCATTTCCTCCTTTCGAAATCTGGTCGAACGGGTACAACCAGAGCTAATACATAGTCACTTTGTCAGCACCACGCTGACAATGAGGATGGCGCTCCGAAAGGATCGTTCGATAAAGCGTGTATTTCAGGTTCCCGGCCCGCTCCATCTGGAGAATGCAGTTTTTCGCAACTGGGAACTGGCATCCAGCAGCAGCCAAGACTATTGGATTGCCTCCAGCAACTTCATCGAAAATCTCTACCGCAACGCCGGAATATCGCAAGACCAGCTCTTTCTGAGCTATTACGGAAACTATCTCAGCGACGAAATATCCTCGGCACGAACTGAAATGCGCAAACTCTTTGGCATCTCAGAGGATCAGCGCGTCGTAGGCAGCATCAGCTATATGTATCCCCCTAAATATTATTTGGGGCAATGGCGCGGATTGAAGCGCCACGAAGTCTTGATCAATGCATTTTCCCACCTCGGACAATTGCGCAGTGACGTAACTGGCCTCCTTATTGGGGGTCAATGGGGTGGAGGAAAATCTTATGAGCGTCGATTGCGCAGAAGCGCCCTATCGGTTGCATCCATGCGAGTCGAGATGCCTGGTGCGATTCCACCACAGAACTCGCAAAATGCCTGGCCGCTATTCGATCTAGTGGTTCATATCCCGAGCACTGAAAATTGCGGCGGCGTTGTTGAACCCCTCGCCGCCGGCGTTCCGGTGCTGACCAATCGTGTCGGCGGAATCCCAGAGGTTGTCATTGACGGGGTCAGCGGTCTGTCAATTGGCGAAGACTCACCAAAAAATGTTGCGGTCGCAATAAACCATGCACTGAACGATTTACCCAAACTGGGTGCTATGGCCAAGAACGGGCAAAGTCTCGTCAAAACCATGTTCGACGTGCGTCGTACGGCTACTGAGGTCTGCTCCATCTACGAACATATTCTAAACAATAGTCAACGGCCCGAACGTTTCGATAGCAGAAGCTTCCTGGAAACCAATTTTCAAGAACAAGCAGACAATGTTGTTCCGCTAAACAAACCGTGACCTGACTTCAAAACGCTGCAGAACTGACGCCAAGTCGCTTGCGAACCGCAAAAAACATTGCTCCCGCAGGGATGGCGGTTGTCAGCGCGGTCGCGATCGATGCCCCCAGCATCCCAAATTGCGGAATAAGCAGCCCATTGAGCATCAAATTGGCGGCCACACTGAACAGCAAAATCCGGGCTGCTGTGTCTTCTGCTGAGGTCATCGTAAGCAGCATCGCGGCCGGACCAAAACAAGCCGCTAGCGTTTGACCGCCGACCAAAACAAGGAGGGGGACGTAAACCGCCACGAACTGATCGCCAAAGAAACCCAATATGATTGGGCCAAAAACCGCAAACAACAAGCCCATGGGGACAAGGGTTGCAAGAGAGATACGTGCCATCAGTTTAACAAGGCGCACCAGCGCCTCTGTATCTTCTTTTGCATAGAGGCTTGCGATCATCGGAGCACCAATAGACCCCAGGGCGACAATCGCAAAAATGGAAATGGCGGAAAGACGGCTGGCAATGGAATAGAGGCCCGACTCATCTGTGGTCGTGAGCAGGCCGAGCATGACGATATCCATTTGGGTCAAAACGAGCCCTGCGCCCGAGACCAACAGCAATTGTGTCGACACTTTGCGCCAGGCTGAAGGTTCGTGTTCAGCCTCTGTGGAGAAGACGTCCCCAGGCAAACTGTTTCGCAGCCAGGCCCACCCCAACACAAGCCCAACCGCCGCTGAAATGGCCGTAATCGCCATTGCATCACCACCGTCAACCGATATTCCCGCCAAGAGCAACAAAGCGACCGCAAGCGTGACACCATAGGGTCGAATCACGAGATCCGGAATTTGGGCATGCACAATCCATAGCCGTCCTCGCAAAGCGTATTGATTTATCTGTGACAGGGTGACAAGCGGCAGAAAAATAAGCCCCCAAAATCCCGTCTCACGCAAACCCGGAGCAGCGGCAGGACCGGTTAAGAGAATCGCCAAAAAACCAAATGCTGAGATTGCCACGGCAACGACACCCACCCGGATCGTCATCCAGACAAGGACGCCCTTCAGAAAACCCCACTTCTGTTGCGCTGAATAAACGGAAACAAAGCGAAGAATGCCGCTATCCATCCCCTGTCTGGCCGCCATGCTGAGCAGCAGCACGACGGACAGCACGAAGGCATAATGGCCGAAGGCTTCGACCCCGAGCCCACGTGCCAAGACAGCATTCATGACGAGAAAGCCAAGGAGACCAAGACCCTTCAACACGAGATCACGGGCACCATTAACCAAAAGCTTCCGAGACTGTTCTTCCCTCGACAGGAAACGCTCCGAAATCTGATCAATCAGTAGCTTCAAACGACTCATGCGAACCTTAGATGCAGCCCATGAATGGCACCAAAAAGACAGGCGTTTTGGAACAACCTTTCCGCCTTCATATCACTTAGTTTATCCAAAAGCCCAGAAACCGCAGTTCTCCGTCACAAATCTAGCTTTGAAAAACTGGCATTCCAGCGCCAAAAAGGCCATATAACGCCCATTATGAGTGAATTAAGCGACATACCCTTTCGGAAAATGCCCTTCCGCAAAATGAATGGCCTCGGCAATGATTTTGTCGTTGTGGACGTGCGCGCGCACCCCACTGTCTTTTCGAATGCGGTCGTCCGGGCAATTGCCGACCGCAGCACAGGCATTGGCTGCGACCAGTTTATCTTAATCGAGAACCCACGTTCGGGCGGCGATTGCTTTATGGGTATCCGGAATGCCGACGGAGACGAAGTCGAAGCCTGCGGCAACGCTGCGCGCTGCATCGCCGCATTGATGCTCGAGGAAACCGGCAAAGACCAGGTAATCGTTGAAACCATCGGCGCCATTACCAAAGGCTGGCGTGCAGCAAATGGTGACATCACCGTCGACATGGGCGCACCAAAGCTTAAATGGGATCAAATTCCCCTGTCAGAAGAAATTCGCGACACGCGCGGCATTGAGTTGCAGATCGGGCCGATTGACGCGCCCATCCTGCACACGCCGGCGGTTGTGAATATGGGCAATCCCCATGCGATCTTCTTTGTCGAAGACATTGACGCGATTGACCTGACACAGGTTGGCCCGCTTCTGGAAAACCACCCCATGTTCCCTGAGCGTGCCAACATTTCGCTGGCGCAGGTGACAGACCGCAGGCACATGGATTTGAAAGTCTGGGAAAGAGGTGTTGGCCTCACCAAAGCCTGCGGCACTGCCGCATGCGCAGCCGCTGTTGCTGGTGCAAGGAAGCGCCTGACTGACCGCAATGCAACAGTGTCCTTGCCCGGCGGAGATCTTCAGTTGGAATGGCGCGAGAGCGACGACCATGTGCTGATGACCGGACCTGCAACTTTCGACTATGACGGTGAGCTCGACAGCCGTTTCTTTGAGGCTGCGTAATGTCTGTCACGCCGAAGAAAGAGACGAACACAGCAGCCGTTGATGTCGTGACCTTTGGATGTCGCCTGAACAGCTACGAGTCAGAGGTCATGAAGGCGCACGCCGCAAAGGCAGGCCTCGACAATGCGATCATCTTCAATACCTGCGCCGTCACCAATGAGGCTGTCCGTCAGGCCCGCCAAGCGATCCGCAAGGCCCGCCGTGATAACACAGAGGCCCGCATCATCGTGACGGGGTGTGCAGCCCAAATCGATCCGACGCAGTTTGGTGACATGGATGAAGTCGATCTTGTCATCGGCAATGAGGAAAAGACCGACGCATCAGCTTTTGCGCGCCTTGCCGTCGAGGGCGTTGGCACTGAGCGCATCCGCGTCAACGACATCATGTCGGTGAAAGAAACCGCCGGGCACTTGGTTGAAGGCTTCGAAGGCCGCGCCCGCGCTTTTGTGCAGGTGCAAAATGGCTGTGACCATCGTTGCACCTTCTGCATCATCCCCTATGGCCGCGGCAATTCGAGATCCGTTCCCGCTGGCGAAGTAGTCACCCAGGTGGGAGCCCTTGTAGCAAACGGCTATAGCGAAGTGGTAATCACCGGTGTCGACATCACGTCTTATGGGTCTGACCTGCCCGGCAATCCATCTCTTGGCAATCTCTGTGCGCGCTTATTGAAGCTCGTGCCGGAGCTAAAGCGCTTACGCCTTTCCTCCATCGACAGCATTGAAGCCGACCCTGAACTGATGCGGCTCATCGCAGATGAAAAACGGCTGATGCCACATCTTCACCTGTCGTTGCAGGCAGGCGACAATATGGTGCTGAAGCGGATGAAACGGCGCCACTCCCGTGAAGACGCCATTGCCTTCTGTCAGGACGCAAAGCGCCTGCGACCGGAGATTGTGTTCGGTGCCGATATCATCGCGGGCTTCCCCACAGAGACCGACGAGATGTTTGAAAACTCACTGCGCCTCGTCGAGGAATGCGACCTCACCTGGCTGCATGTCTTCCCCTATTCTGCACGCCCAGGAACGCCGGCAGCGCGTATGCCGCAGGTTGACGGTCGCCTTATTAAGGAGCGCGCCAAACAATTGCGCGATGCAGGGACCAAGCGAAGCGCCGCTTTCTTAGCGAGCCGTGTCGGACAGACAGAAAACGTCCTGATGGAAACAGAAACCCGTGGGCGGACTGAACAGTTCGCGGAAATCAACATGGCCGTGCCAGCGCGAGCGGGAGAGATCGTGAAAACAAAGGTAGTGAATACAGCAGGCTCACTGCTGAGCGGCGAGGCATGCGCGTGAGCGAGACAGAAGACGAGAATACGGAAGCCCCGGAGAAAAAGTCCCTCTTCAAACGCATGAAGGAAGGGCTGACACGCTCCACACGCGCCATGTCCGATGGCGTTACAGGCATCTTCACAAGACGCAAGCTGGACGGCGAGACCCTCCAGGATCTGGAAGATCTGTTGGTCACATCAGACCTTGGTCTTGATGTCGCCGTAGAGATCACAGAGGCCGTCGCCAAAGACCGCTACGACAAGGAAGTCTCCCCGGAAGAAGTCCGCACCATCCTCGCCGAGGAAGTCGCGCGCATTCTAAAACCGGTCGAATATCCTTTCCGCGTAGATGCAGCCAAAAAACCATTCATCACGCTGGTGGTCGGCGTGAACGGCGCAGGCAAGACAACAACCATCGGCAAGATCGCGTCAAAGACAAAAGCTGAGGGCAAGTCAGTCATGCTGGCCGCTGGCGACACGTTCCGCGCTGCAGCGATTGAACAGCTCGCCGTTTGGGGCGAGCGGGTTGGTGCCCCGGTGGTCACGACAAAAGTCGGCGGCGACTCCGCAGGTCTTGCCTATGAAGCAGTAGAACGCGCCCAACAAGAGGGCACCGATCTGCTCATGATCGATACTGCCGGACGCCTACAAAACAAGACAGACCTTATGGCAGAGCTTGAAAAAGTGATCCGGGTCATTCGCAAGCTCGATGAGACAGCACCCCATGCAACCCTGCTCGTGATCGACGCAACAACCGGCCAGAACGCCCTTAATCAGGTTGAGGTCTTTACAAAGATCGCTGGTGTTACTGGTCTGGTCATGACCAAATTGGACGGCACAGCACGCGGCGGCATCCTTGTCGCCATAGCGCGCAAATATGGCCTGCCTGTGCATATGATCGGCGTGGGAGAAGGTATTGACGATCTTCAGGACTTTTCGGCAGAAGGCTTTGCAAAAGCGCTGACTGGCGCTTGATCCGACCCATAGATCGGTACGTATAAATATAGGCTCCCCAAATGATGAGAACAAAACAGCGAGCAGCATGACCGACATATCGGAAAAGACTGAAAAAGAAGCCTCCCCCAAGAGCGAAGGCGGTATGAGCGGCAGGCAATGGCTTCGCATGAGCCTTGAGCTTGGGCCCCTTATTATCTTTTTCCTGATGAACTCAAAGGCGGATGCGTTTTTCGGCTCTCCGCCGGAGCAAAACATCTTCTACGCGACAGGCATGTTCATGGTTGCGACCATCATTGCGCTCATCGCGACCTATATCCTGTTTAAGAAGATACCCATGATGCCGCTGGTCACCGGCGGTTTTGTGCTTGTTTTTGGAGGACTCACCGTCTTCCTGCAAGACGAGCAATTCATCAAGATCAAGCCAACCATCACCAATATCCTGTTTGCAGCTGGTTTGCTCGGCGGTCTCGCCTTCGGCAAACCGACAATGAAATATCTTTTCGACGGCGCTTTTAAGTTGGATGAAATGGGATGGCGCAAACTCACCTTTCGCTGGGGAACCTTTTTCATCTTCCTGGCGATTGTGAATGAAATCGTCTGGCGGAACTTCTCGACAGACTTCTGGGTGAGCTTCAAAGTCTTCGGCATCATGCCGATCACCGCAATCTTCGCCATGTTCCAGGTGAAAGTCGTTTCAGACCATCAATTGGTGAAAGCGGAAGAGGACACGAAGGGAACTTGACGATTTAGAGCCATTTCACCGACGCCCCGTGTGGATGGGCGATAGCGAGATCCTGCGTCGCGCCACCCGGCCATAGATTGAGACGCAAAGTCGGTGGGCCTTTGACGTCAGTCGGCTCAAGTCGGAGCCATGCGACCGGATTTGCCTCCGAAACCTCTTCACCCGCCTTCCGGATCGTGCATTCAATCCGAGCCCGCATCTCCTCAGGCATGTATTGCCACATAACGGTGTGGGCAATAACCCGGACAACCTTCGGCGCTCCACCCTGCAGCGCCTTCTCTACAAAGACATCTGCACTCTCATGGATCACACGCGTTTCAAGCTCTTTGGCGATGGAAACCGCGCCTCGAAGGCGCGCAAGGCGTTCCGGCTGGTCCGGCCAGATGTAGGACTCTAACCGACGCTCGTTCTCCTGTTCGCGCACATCGACTGGTGCAATGTCACAGCCGTGACGTGCCGCAATCAGGAGACCCGCATCAAGTGGCGGAAGCCCGCCATGCCAGTCAGGCGCGAGGGAAACTGGCGATGCCTTATCTCCCCAAACCTCTTCACCAAACCGGTAGAAAAACCGGTCACACCCAAGGTTCAGCCCAGCGCTTGCGCCAATCTCAAACACATGAAGAGGCAGTCCGGTCTGTTCCGCAATCGATAGATACCCGCCAATCATCACAGCAGACCGGCCCACTTCATTGGTTTGCGGCGGCCCTTCAATATAGGCTTCATAGTGAGATCGGTGTTGGGTAATGTCGTCAACCAGCAGCGCGCGCAACACATCATCATCCGGTCCAGCGTCACCTGCGGACGCGTAAAGCTCGCCTAAGGCGCTGTTCGGGTCATCCAGCGCCCTGCGATGGAGAGCGCCCGCCACCCGCAATGCCAGCGCAGCAGCTACAGGTTCTTCTTTAAAATCTGAAAGCAAATCGCTGGTGACACCATCTATTGCAATATCTGCGGCCAACATCCTCAGAACACGTCCCGTAAATGGCGACCCCAATTGGTCACAGAAATCGGCCTGCAGGTTGAATGCCTCAGCCGCACTACTCGGATCGGTCATACGCCCTTGGCCCCACCAGGCATCTGATTTCCCAGTTCCCCGTCAGGGTTGGTAAAAGGAACGATAGCTTCTTGCCCTAGCACAGATCGATACTGGGTGAGCGCCCAATGCACACTTGGAAAGGCGAGGTCATCCCATGGAATTTCTTCCCAGGTGAACAGACCTACTTCCAGACTTTCAGTACCGGCAGAAAACTCTGGCGTCGGCAATTCTGCCCGGTACATTAGCTGCACCTGCGAGATGCGCGGAATGTTGTAGATCGCCAGCAGGTCTTTGATCTCTATCTTCGCGTTGGCTTCTTCGAAAGCCTCGCGACGCGCTCCATCTTCTGTGGTTTCGCCTTCTTCCATGAAGCCAGCCGGAAGCGTCCAAAAACCATGACGTGGCTGAATGGCCCGCCGACATAGAAGAAACGCGTCGCCATGCGTTACAACCGATCCGACAACAATCTTTGGGTTTATGTAATTAATAAAACCACATGTGTCGCAAACAGCTCGCGGAAAACTGTCTCCATCTGGCACGCGGTGACTAAAGCCGCTTGGCGCGGGCATGCCGGATTTTACGTCACCCGTCTTTTCATTCTTATTTCCCATAACACGTCCACACACCTCATCCGCTTACGGATCGATCAAATTGGGGCGACATTTTGACGCCCTCCGGCAAATTCCAACTAATTTAACACAAGAAATTGAACGCCGTCGTCACCATCTGCATAACAACGCTTGGCGCGCTGAACCAAATATGCGATTTACTGCGGCAACAGAACAATCAAAGAGTTCCAAAGGAGTTACAATGGCGACTCGTAAGTCGAAAGGCTTCGACCTGGATGGTTCCCTCAGCCACCTACTTCGTCGAACACAACAATTTGCTTATGATCAATTCGCTCAAGCCTTGAGCGATTCTGGTCTTACCCCCCGTCAATTTGTCGTCCTTGTCGCCGTCGGCGATGCGGAAGGTTTAAGCCAGACAGATCTGGTCAACCGTACAGGGATTGATCGGTCTACATTGGCCGATATGGTTGCGCGAATGATCGACCGTGGACTACTCACACGCAAACGCACCAAAGAAGACGCGCGGGCAAACTCGGTACGCTTATCAGCAGCCGGGCGGCGCGCTTTGACGGCAGCAGAACCCGGTGCACAAGCAGCTGAAACAGCGCTTCTCGCGCTCATTCCAAAGACGGTGCAAAAAGACCTAAAAAAGAACCTGGGTCTGCTTGCTGGTGCTGTAACTGAAGCAAAAGAAGCAACAACGACGCCGAAAAAGAAAGTCGTCACGCGCAGGAAGACGGCTAAGAAGAAAGCCCCAGCACGGAAAAAGACTGCGCGGCGCAAATAGCAGTTCAAAGACCGAGCATGAAGACGCCGATGACCCAGATCGTCGGCGTTTTTCTTTGGGCCGCCAGCTCTCTAAAGTCTAAATGGTGATGTCCAGAACAGAGCCTGGCAAACGCGGTGCTTCATTTTTCGTTACGGCCAGTTTCTCGTGTGCAAACGGTGCCTCACGGCGTCCATTGTTTAACAAGACACTATCAACAGGCTGAAAAGCAACTTTGGCGGCATCCTCAGCACCATCAGCAACAGGCGCTTCAGCTGTCTGCGCACTGCGCCCGCCATCGCGGCTGGCCGCATCCAGCGCTTCCGCACTGATCTCAATTTTGAAGGCTTCTGTCTCTTCTGTGATCCGGCGAACTGGTGTCGCACCCTTTGACGGGGCGGCTTTCGCATCAACGACAAATCCGGACGGCGCGGTGCTGCGGGGCGCAATTGTCTTCTGCGCATACGCCTGAGCGGCTATCTGTGCTGCACTGACCACCGGTTTCATTTACGAAGGAGTAACCCTAAAAAATCGCGATTTGGCCCAAACCCTGGGATATCGCTCATTATCAAACAATTAGGGCTAACAAATACTTAAGGCGTACCCCCAGAGTCCGGGGAAGAAACTGTGGATAAACTGGCTGACCGGGCGCGCTCAATCGCAGGCAGGATTTTCTCCGTGAGGCTTTTTCGATCAATGGCACCAACATGCTTCAGGACAATCATCCCCTCGCCATCGACCACAAAGGTTTCCGGCACCCCGTAAACTCCCCAATCAATTGACACCCGTCCATCTCGGTCTGCCCCAACGCGCGTGAACGGATTACCGAGCGTTGCCAGGAAACGCTGTGCTGCATCCTCGCTGTCTTTGTAGTTAAGCCCAAAAATCGGCGCACCACTCTCGCGCGCCAGCGCCTCCAACAGCGGATGTTCCTGACGACAGGGCACACACCAGGACGCCCAGACATTCACCACCGTCACCTCGCCCTGTTTAAGGTCGTCAGTCGCAAACCCCGGCACACCGGTATCTGCGATAGCAGGAAGCGTGAACTCAGGAACCGGTTTGCCCAAAAGAGCAGACGGAACTTCTGAGGGGTCTCCGCCAAAAATCGCGAAGAAAAACAATGCCGCAACCCCGAAAAAACCCGCGACAGGTAGAAGCGTCGTGATCTTCATGGGCGGGCCTTTTTTGGGGAGCGTGCTTCCAGCTCAGCAACCAGCCGCTTTTGCTTTCGCAAATCAAACCAGCTCTGCAGAGCAAGCCCTGTCATCACAATCGCAGCAATGAGAAATGAGGACCAGATATACGGCCCATAGCCACCCATATTAAGAAACTCGTCCATATTTCAACCCGCCGCCTGTTGCATCTGAAGGGTACGCACTTTGCGTCGCAGAATTTCTGCCCGCATGCGCACCATAAAAACACCGAGAAAGAAAAACGTAAACCCTAGCGCTACGACAAAGAGTGGCCAGAGCAGCGATGAATGGATGGTCGGTCCATCCAGACGAAAGACGCTGGCAGGCTGATGTAGCGTGTTCCACCAATCTACAGAGAAGCGGATGATCGGGAGATTAACCGCACCCACAATCGCGAGCACAGCGGCCACACGCGCCGCCCGGTTTGGGTCTTCGATGGTGGCCCAAAGCGCCATATAGCCGAGGTAAATGAAGAGAAGCACCAGTGTGGACGTCGTGCGTGCATCCCACACCCAATAGGTGCCCCACATAGGCTTGCCCCACAACCCACCCGCGACAAGCGCGAGGAAGGTAAAGACAGCGCCGATGGGTGCCGCCGACTTCGCCGCCACATCCGCCAGCGGATGACGGAAGATCAGCGCCACAATGCTTGATGCCACCATGATCCCATAGCCAAACTGAGAGAGCCAGGCAGACGGCACATGCACAAACATGATCCGCACACTGTCGCCCTGCTGATAGTCAGGCGGTGCGACAAAAAAGGAGAGATAGAGACCGATCCCGATACCCGCCCCGGCGAGCGCCCAGACATAGGGCAGCACAATCGCGGAAAAGTTCATAAACCGCGTCGGGTTGGCATATGTGTGAATTGACCAGGCCATATCAGTCTGATGTAGCCCGCCACGCGCGGGGCAGCAAGGGACCATCCGCGGGCAAGTCGCCGCAGGGTTCGGTCATCACACGCGTCATTTGATCGCCACTCTGAGCGCGGCTGCCCCGCCAACAGGCCCCACAACCAGGGAAGCGAGGCTTACCGCCCCGAGCAAAAGCAGGGATTGCCCGCCCAAATCGCCTGGAACAGCCACAAGGGCCGCTCTACTAGCACTCACACCAAAGATCAGCACCGGCACGTAGAAAGGCAACACAAGCAGCGAAATCAGAAGCCCCCCGCGCCGCACCCCAACAGAAAGAGCAGCACCCACCGCACCCAAAAGAGACAGCGCGGGTGACCCAACAAGCATGGCGCCCATCAGTGGCAACATGCCCTCAAGCGGCAGGTTGAGCATCAGCCCCAAAGCCGGAGCGGCAATCACCAGCGGCAGACCTGTCGTAAGCCAATGACTGACCGCTTTTGCCAGCACCGTGAGCTCCAGCGGTTGAGGCGCCAAAATCAGCAGATCAAGCGTCCCATCTTCCTGGTCTGCCTGAAATAATCGATCAAGGGTGAGCAGGGCTGAGAGCAAGAGCGCCACCCACAACATGCCGGGCGCTATCCGGGTGAGCAGATTAAGGTCCGGACCAATCCCGAAGGGGACAATCGACAAGACAATCAGAAAGAAAAAGACCGCCATCCCACCGCCGCCACCGACCCGCGTGGCAAGACGCACATCACGCCGCACCAGTGATAGGAACGCGTTCATGCCTGCGCCCCCCTAATGCTGTTCAGGTCCAGCGTTCTTGTACCTTCAAGTCCGAGATCAACATGGGTTGCCGCAATAATACTCCCCCCTGTATTGAGGTGAGCCCGCATCAGGTCGCCCAGCGCCGCAATGCTTGCTGTATCAAGCGACACGGTCGGTTCATCAAGCAGCCAGAGCGGTCGGTCAATGAGCGCCAGCCGCGACAGGCCCAGCCGGCGCTTTTGACCCGCTGACAAAACTCCAGCTGGCAGATGTCCAAGATGCCCAAGACTGAAAGCCTCAAGGGCATTCGCCACTTGGATGCCAGAAACACCATAGAACTCAGCCCAGAAACTCAAATTTTCGGACACGCTGAGCGGCGCTTTTATCGCATCCAAATGCCCCGCATAGAGCACAACATCCGCGATGGTTTGGTCCTCGCTCGCCCCATCCAAATTGATCTCGCCATCAGTTACCTCCAGCAACCCAGCAAGCTGGCGCAGAAGGCTTGATTTGCCAGACCCGTTTGGTCCCACCAGCGTCAGCATCTCGCCCGGTACGACTCGAAAGGACAGATCACGAAAGACTTGGCGCTCGCCACGCACGCAGGAAAGCTTCGTGACGGTGAGGCCCATCAGCAGCTCAGATGTCGTCAAAATTACCGCCTCGCCCCTTACCACCCGCAAACCGCGTCGCTCCGGCAACAGTTTCGCCTGAGGCGAGCACCGCACGTCCTCGCATGGTCTCGCCTGCCATGGCCTGATCATAGGGCAGATCCCACTGCTCATAAGCAGACATCCTGTCGCTGCGCAGACAAGTTTGCGGGAACCGCACCATGTCCGCCGCGAGCTTTTCGGCCGCTGCGCGCCCCTCGCCTGTTGGCACGACACGGTTGGCGAGCCCGAAACTCAGCGCCTCTTGCGCATCCACAGGCCGTCCTGTCAGGATCAAATCCATAGCACGTGAATGGCCAATCAGACGGGGAAGACGAACAGTACCGCCATCGACCAAAGGCACGCCCCAGCGTCGGCAGAACACGCCCATCACAGCGTCTTCTTCCACAATCCGCATGTCGCACCAGAGCGCGAGCTCCATACCGCCTGCAACTGCATAACCTGAAATCGCACCTATCACCGGTTTGGAGAGCACCATGCGCGATGGCCCCATGGGCCCATCTGCTGCCAGGCGATCAAACTGCAGGCCAGTGCCCGCAGGTGGAACACCGTTCCCACTACCGCCGCCTTGGGCAACTGCTTTCAGGTCGGCTCCCGCACAAAAAGTTCCATTTGCCCCAACAAAAACCCCGACAGACGCCTCATCGTCTCTTTCAAATGCAAGAAAGGCCTCTGACAGCTCTTCCGCCGTTGCTCTATCGACAGCGTTTCGCACATCTGCCCGGTCGAGAATGACCGTCGTTACAGCGCCGCTTTTTTCTGTTCTTACTGCCATCTCGCAACCTGTTCTTAACTGCCTCAAAACCATCCCAAACCAAAGTGACATGGGGACACATATTTTTGCTCATTATCCGTCATATTGCCCCCTCCCGGCCATAGCCTTCCTACATGTTTCTGACTATAGTCCGCCCGTCGATTGGCGCGGGCGCGCCATTTGGCGCAGCACCACATATTTTTCGAGGAGAGCGGACCCCATGGCCAAGAAACCGGCAAAGAAAAAGGCTCCGGCTAAGAAGGCGACTAAAAAGAAGCCTGCAGCAAAAAAGAAAGCAGCCAAAAAAGCTGCAAAGAAAACAGTGAAGAAGAAGGCTTCTGCGAAAAAGCCAGTGCGCAAAAAGCTAGCGGCTAAGAAAAAGGCTTCTGCAAAGAAGAAATCTCCGGCCAAGAAGAAAGCTGCCCGAAAAGCTGCTAAGAAAAAAGTAGCCAAGAAGACAGTGAAAAAGGCCTCTAAGAAAAAAGCGCCCGCGCGAAAGAAAGCGGCCAAAAAGACCGCGAAGAAAGCTGCAAAGAAAAGAGTGGTCAAGAAGACGGCGAGAAAGAAGGTTGCCAAAAAGACAGCGGTAAAGCCTAAGAAGAAGGCCGCAAAGAAAAAGGCAGCAAAGAAGGCTTCTAAAAAAAAGGCTCCAGCCAAAAAGAAAACACCGGTCAAGAAGGTAACAGCCCGCAAGGCCGCTCCAAAAGCAAAAGTGCCTGCGAAGAAGGCTCCTGCCAAGAAGGCAGCACCCAAGGCCAAGGCGCCGGTGAAAAAGGCGCCAGTTAAGAAAGCTCCCGCCAAAAAAGCACCTGCACGCAAGGCTGCACCCAAAGCAGCCCCCAAATCAGATTTGCAGCCGCTGGGCACCAACAGCTTTGATGCTTACTCAAACCTCAAAGTCGGCAGGAAGAACTACGTCTACTACGATCTGAAAAAGGCCGAAGAAAATGGCCTGGAAGGCGTATCCCGCCTTCCTTTCAGTTTAAAAGTGCTGCTAGAGAACCTACTGCGCTTTGAAGATGGCCGGACCGTCAACAAAGCAGACATCTCAGCGGTCAAAGACTGGCTGAAAACCCGGAAATCCACCCGGGAAATCGCCTATCGCCCAGCCCGTGTTCTGATGCAGGACTTCACCGGCGTTCCAGCCGTTGTGGACCTCGCAGCCATGCGGAACGCAGTCGCCAAACTCGGCGGCGATCCAAAGCGCATCAACCCACAGGTGCCCGTTGATCTGGTGATTGACCATTCTGTGATGGTGGACAAATTCGGCACCCAGACAGCATTTAAGGAAAACGTGGACCTGGAATATGAACGCAACCAGGAACGCTATGAGTTCCTGCGTTGGGGTTCTCAAGCCTTTGATAATTTCCGCGTTGTGCCTCCTGGGACCGGCATCTGTCACCAGGTGAATCTGGAATATCTGGCCCAGGCTGTTTGGACCCGCACAGAGAAAGACGGTGTTTCCAAGACAGTTGAAATGGCCTACCCAGACACGTGCGTTGGCACAGACAGTCACACCACCATGATCAATGGCCTCTCGGTCCTTGGTTGGGGTGTCGGCGGCATTGAGGCAGAAGCTGCCATGCTCGGCCAGCCTGTCACCATGATGATCCCGGAAGTCATTGGCTTCAAACTGACCGGCAAAATGTCGGAAGGTGTGACGGCCACAGACCTCGTGCTGAAGGTTGTTGAAATGCTCCGCGAGCGCGGCGTAGTCGGAAAATTCGTCGAATATTTCGGCAATGGCCTTGATCACCTGTCTCTGGAAGACCAGGCTACCATCGCCAACATGGCACCGGAATACGGCGCAACATGTGGCTTCTTCCCAATTGATGCGGAAACCATCAAATATCTCCGTGCAACAGGTCGGGACAAAGCCCGTGTCGATCTTGTGGAAGCTTATGCCAAAGCACAGGGCATGTTCCGCACCTCAGACACGCCAGACCCTGTCTTCACAGACACTCTGGAATTGGATCTGGGCTCTGTGGTGCCAGCCCTTGCTGGACCGAAACGTCCTCAGGATCGCGTCGACTTGACAGATCTTGCTGACAGCTTCGCTTCGACTCTCGCTGGCGAATACAACAAAGCCTCAGAAGCAGACACCCGCTTTGATGTGGAAGACGAAAATTTCACCATCGGTCATGGCGATGTCACCATTGCCGCGATCACGTCCTGCACCAACACGTCGAACCCGAGCGTGTTGATTGCCGCCGGTCTCGTTGCAAAAAAGGCACGGGCGCTCGGTCTGGAAGTGAAGCCTTGGGTAAAAACGTCGCTGGCACCTGGGTCTCAGGTCGTGACGGAATATCTCAAGAAGGCCGGATTACAGAAAGAGCTCGACGGTCTCGGCTTCGATCTTGTGGGCTATGGTTGCACCACCTGCATAGGGAACTCCGGTCCTCTGCCACCAGCGATCTCCAAGTCGATTGCTGACAATGACCTGGTCGTCTCTTCGGTTCTTTCAGGCAACCGGAACTTTGAAGGCCGCGTGAGCCCAGATGTTCGCACCAACTACCTGGCCTCGCCGCCACTGGTTGTGGCTTATGCCCTGGCTGGCACGGTGACGAAGAACCTCACCAAAGAGCCCATCGGCAAAGACAAGAGTGGCAAAGACGTCTATCTGAAGGACATCTGGCCAACCAACAAAGAGATTGCCGATACGGTCCGCACCGCTGTTACGCCAGCCATGTTCCGCGAACGCTATGCGGACGTGTTCAAGGGCGACGAAAACTGGCAGGCCATCAAAACGAGCAAAGGCGAAACATATAGCTGGAACGACGACAGCACCTATGTGCAGAACCCGCCTTACTTTGAAGACCTGACCGATACACCGGCGCCGCTCGAAGATGTGCATGATGCGCGCATCATGGGTCTCTTCGCCGACTCGATCACAACCGACCACATTTCACCGGCCGGTTCGATCAAGGTGGACAGCCCGGCTGGGTCCTACCTCATCCGTAACCAGGTGGGTGTACAGGACTTCAACTCCTACGGTTCGCGCCGCGGGAACCATGAAGTCATGATGCGCGGCACGTTTGCCAACATTCGGATCAAGAACCAGATGGTTCCAGGTACGGAAGGCGGTGTGACCAAGCTCCAGCCGGAAGGCACGGAAATGCCGATCTACGATGCATGTATGGAATACAAAAAGCGGGGCACCCCGCTGGTTGTCTTCGCAGGTAAAGAGTATGGCACTGGCTCCAGCCGCGACTGGGCCGCAAAAGGCACCTTCCTCCTTGGCGTCAAAGCCGTGGTGGCAGAAAGCTTTGAGCGGATCCACCGTTCCAACCTGATCGGCATGGGCGTCGCCCCACTGCAGTTCAAGGAAGGGGATAGCTGGGAGAAATTGGGTCTCGATGGATCCGAAACCGTCACCATCACAGGGCTCGAAAACATTAATCCTCGGGACGAAGTGAAGGCTGTGATCACCTTCGCAGACGGATCCACCAAGTCGGTTGATCTCACCTGCCGGATAGATACCCAGGACGAAGTGGATTACTACGCCAATGGCGGCATTCTCCACTACGTGCTGCGCGGTCTTGCTGCCGACTAAACAGGCACCAAAACGACAGAAAATCGGGCGTTCCAGCCATCTGGAGCGCCCTTTTTTTTGCCCGACATTTGGAGACCGACGGTAAACGAGTACCCTCACATTGGCCTCACCTCAAATTTACTCGCGTGGGGAAGAGCAGCTACCTATGTTCATTCCATGACAAACCTTCTTGCCAAATCTGCCCTCTTCCTGGCTGTCAGCCTTGGTGCCATGACCTCCCTTGCCCAAGCGGAGCAGCGGCCCCCAGAACAAAGACCGATTGTTGTGGAACTGTTCACGAGCCAGGGCTGTCCAGCTTGCCCACCAGCAGATGCATTCCTGAATGATTTGGCAAAACGCGAAGATGTGCTCGCCCTCTCCTTACCCGTAAACATCTGGGACTATCTCGGCTGGCGCGACACACTCGCCAAGCAGGCTTTCACAGACCGCCAGCGCGCCTACGTGCAAAACCTTGGCGGCAGGTCCGTCTACACACCTCAGATGGTGATTGATGGCGTGGAAGACGCAGTCGGCTCAAGAACCGGCCATGTGAACAGCGCCATCGAGCTTCGCCGCAAAATGATGACGGAAGATGTCGCTATCGACTTTGTGCCCGATGGTGATAGCATTCAGCTGAATGTCGGCGCCCTTGCGACCGATAAAGAGGCGACCCTCTGGCTCGTGCACTACGTCAAAGAAACACCTGTTGTCATTGAGCGCGGCGAGAATTCAGGCGAGACAATCACCTATTCCAATGTGGTCCGCGACATGGTGCCCGTCGGCATGTGGAAGGGCGACGCGATCAGCCTCACCTTTCCCAAGAGTGATCTGGTAGGTGAAAGCTATGACGGTTGCGCCGCGATCCTTCAGGTGGACGGAAATGGCCAGATCCTCGGCGCTGCCCGCTTGGATATGAGCGCTCTTTGAGTACATTGCTCTGACCGTGAGCCAAGCTAACTGTGTGTCACCAGCATTCACCACATACGCCGACCTCCTGCCCGGACTTGTTCCTCCGCCGTCCGGCGATGACAAAATGGAAGGAAAGTACTGGCTCTAAGGCACCGTCGTTCCATCAACAACTGGGCGAGTGAGTTCACCCATGGTTTGGGTGAGCCGCAAGCCGACATTTTGCTCCAGCTTGTAGGCCCAGTCGCCAATGCGGCTATTAATTTCGGCGACCTCTGCTTCGAGCGCTGATTTGTCAGCGCCCTCTTCGAGCCGTGACGGAGCAACCGACGCCACAATCTTTGACCACATGCCAGACCCCGCCCCCGTCATAGTGAGCGTGAGCTTCAGGCCATTGAAAGTTTCGATGGTCGCAACCGGCGGGTTGTTGAAAATGATGGACTCAACCGGCACAGCATCCTGAAACTCAAAACCAGCAAACGCTGTGGCGCTTGCATTCACAATCGGCGCACCGCGAGAGACGGATCCGCTAGGCACATTCTCGATAATGAAGTTCGGATGCTCCGGCTTCAGCCGCGACAGCACGACAGGGTTTTCAGAGCCCTCCCAAAGCGTCACCTTATGAATGCGCTCGAGTGGAAGGTCGACAACATTTGTGTCCAACCAGTTAGAGACTTCCTTATCGAGAGAGATCGACCCCCGCGCAAGCCAGGTCTGATCTTCTCCGTCGCGGCGTACATAGAGAAACCCACGTCCTTGAAGGTCAGCGGTGGATTCAACAATTTCGCCTGCAAGAAGCCCGGCAATCTCATTCCCGTCTTTATCAAGCAATTGCACGCGCACTGCTCTGCCGAGATTTTCTGGCTCCAGCAGACCGAGATTGCGGTGCCATTCAGGATTAGACGTACGGGGTTCAAACGCTTCAAGTTCGGTAAGACCTAGAATGGTTTTACGAACCCGATCCACGCGCGCGGGATAGCCTTCGCGCTCGAGCACGCGCCAAATGCCCTCGTCATCACGCTCAATGGTGATGTTGGCTGTCCCCTGCATACCCTGACCCGTCGTATAAACAAGACGGGTTGCTTGGCCCACCTTCTCATTCAGGTCAGGAAAAAAGAGCACCGGATCAAAACGAACAGACGTCGCTTCGCGCTGCGTTGATAACGCAACCGCAGCAGCCACCACAAAAAAAAGCGTTACCGCCGCCAACAACAGCAGATTGCGGAGCGGCCCTGGCGTACGCAGTGTTTCCTGAATCTTAACCATGAGCGCTCTCCTTAAAGTCCAGCGCGGCGTTTCCGCCGCTGCGCGCGAAGAAGCGCCAATACCAACGCAAGCCCCGCAATCAAGAGCGGAACAAGCGCCACATTTACAAACCGTACTGTGGACCCAAGATCTTCAATGCCACGTCGCAGATTGCGCTGCACATCACGAAGGGCCGTGCGGCTCTCGGCAAGCTCCGCCCGGAACTGGCGAATTTCCGCCGCTTCGTCTTCGGAGAGGAACTCCTCAACATCAGCTCCCGCGGGCGCCCGCGTCTGAAGAGCCGCCAGACGTTCTTCAGTCTCGGCGATCTTGGCCTGCAACGCTTCTTCTTCTGCGAGGAAAGTCGCCTCAGCCTCCCGGCGCAGCTCATCCACGACCAGGAAGGGACGTTCGGATTTTTCGCGTGCCCGAAGAGAAATGAGATCGTTCGATCCCATCAGATTATCCACTGCATTTAGAACAAAAGTGGCATTGTCCGCCATCGGGATGGCGATCCGCTCGCCCAGATAGCTCTGCTCTTGAACCCAGAACCGGTCATCAAAAATTTCTGAGTCAGCGACAATGATGAGATTCGCATCCTCTTTCGATTTAGCCAGATGATTTTCAGGGTCCGGCGAGGTACCAGGTTGTGCATCTTCACTCGGTGGCGGAGGTCCGTCTGGGAAAGCCGATTTGAGCGGCCCGGCTACCCGTGCCGCAATGACATAAGCCTCACCTGTTGGCTCGAAGGCCCGAAGAAGCGCATCCGGCGTCGGACCGGTTTTCACAAATTCCAGGTCAAGCAACATGGAGTCCGTCGACGAGCTCAAGATGGGAGAGAATGTTGTCGTCGCGTCTTCGCGCTGCGCCAGATGGCCCACCGTGCCGAGATTGAGCCGGTCAATATCTGCCGTTACCACATCGTCACTGTTCGCATCATCCGGCCCGAGCGCCATCCAGACCACATAGTCTGTCTGCTGGCGGCGCACATTCCGCCCCGCCTGCACGCGCTGCGCGTTATCTCTGTCGCCAATCACTTTCGTCGGATCCAGATCCACGCCCCAGCTTGCCATTAACTGGTCCAGGCTGGAGGCTTCCGTATAGCCCTGCACTGGCTGGCCGTTCGGGCCTGCTGTAAGGCTGACTTCAGAATGCGGATCTAGAAACACGAGCGCGCGACCACCACGCATCATGAATTGGTCAATGGCGTAGGTCGTTTGCTCATCCAGCGGTTTGGGATGGGCAATCATCACCACGTCAATGGAGTTCGGAATGCTGTCAAAATCCTGCTCGAGGAATTCCAGGGAAAACCGATCCAGCAACTCATCATAGATGAGGAAAGACTGGCTCTCGCCGCGCATCGCTGCCTGCAAACCACCAGCACCTGTATCCAGTGGGAGATTGGTCACAATCCCAAGCACGGGTTTTTCAGGACGCTTCAGGTTCTGGATGAGGCGGGCCACATCATATTCCAGATATTCTTCCCGCTCGTCGGTAAAAAAAGGAATGGCCTCGAGCCCGTCTACCAGATTGCTCCCGGCTAATCCGAAATAGATGACTTCGCCTTCCGTCGTCGGTGCACCTTTAAGACCCAGCGACTGCGCTCGGTCTTCTTCTTCAGAGAAAGGCTCCGGGTCGACAACCTCGAGAACGAGATTTCCATCGGAATAGGAGCGCATCTCTTCCAGAATATCCCGCACACGGCCCGCATAGGTCCGGATGCGCGGATAGTCTGTCGCCAACGATTCCGAGAAGAAGAAGCGCAGTGTGATGGGCTCCTCAATCTCTTGAAGCATGTTCCGCGTACCGTCTGACAGCGTGAACAAAGAGCTTTGCGTCAAATCGATCCGGCTCGTGCGAAACGAGATGTTGGAGAAGAGGTTCACCGCCACAAAAAAGACGGCAAGCAACACAAGGGTCGCAATGGAAATGGCGCGGCGAGAGATTTGCGTATTCATGATCTCTATCCCGCCTTCTTCATGTCAACAACGATGCCGCAGGCCACAAGCCAAACGCCAATCAGTGTCACGAAATAGATAATGTCGCGAAGATCAATCACACCCTCGACAATCGCTTCAAAGTGCGTAAGGAAGCTGAAGGACGCAATCGTTGTCAAAACCGCCTGCGGCGCCCAGACCGACACAAAGTCGGTCACGATGGGAAGACCGGACACTGTAAAGAGGAAACTGACAACCACGCTCACCACAAAGGCGATCACCTGGTTGCGCGTCGTTGCCGAAATGCAGGACCCAATGGCGAGATAGCCTCCAGCCATAAAGAAGGATCCCACATAACCCGCGAGGATCACCCCGTGATCTGGATCACCAAGATAGGCAACCGTCAGCCACATGGGGAAAGTAAGAGACAGCGAAATGCCTGCAAACGCCCATGCCGCCAGAAATTTCCCGAGCACAGCAGACCAGAGCGGAATAGGCAATGACAACAGCAGCTCGATAGTGCCGACCCGGCGTTCTTCCGCCCAAAGGCGCATGGCAATCGCCGGGATCAAAAAGAGATAAAGCCATGGGTGAAACTGGAAGAATCCTTTCAGGTTCGCCTGCCCCGCTTCAAAGTGGCCACCGAGATAGAAGGTGAAGCCGCCAACGCAAAACAGAAAAATGATCATGAAGACGAAGGCGAGCGGCGTGGCGAAATAACCCGCCAGTTCCCGCTTGAAGATCGCAAGGGTCTCTCTCATGCCGCGTCCCCCTGCGTTTTTTCCGTATCAGGCCGTGTGAGCGAGCGGAAAACCTCGTCCAGACGCCCGGGCTCTCCATAAAGTGTGCGCACATTCCAGGACTTCTCCCGCGCCAGATTGCCCACCCGGTCTACAAGGCTCGTGTCAGCTTCATCCGCACTTGTCGCAAACAGCGTGAAAGAATGATCAGCACCGCGTGCGTCTTCTTCCATTGACACCACACCCTCAACTGCAGCCAAAGCGTCGCGAGCAGCATCTGCATCACCCGCATCAAGGGTCAACGTCACAGCATTATGGTAGCGCGAGCGAGCAGTTAGCGCAGCTGGTGTGCCATCTGCAACAATCCGGCCTCGATCAATAATCAGAGCACGGCTACAGATCGCATCAACTTCTTCAAGAATGTGGGTCGAGATGATGATCGCTTTCGTCGGCGCCATCTCTGCGATGAGTTTTCGCACAGCAAATTTCTGGTTGGGGTCGAGGCCATCCGTCGGCTCATCCATGATGAGCACCGGTGGGTCATGCAGAATGGATTGGGCGAGCCCGACCCGGCGACGAAACCCCTTGGACAACGTTTCAATCGGCTGTTCCATGACACCGGCAATTTCCGTGCGATCAACAGCACGTGCAATCGCTGCAGTTGCAGCAGAGCCATTAAGCCCCCGGATATCCGCGATGAAACGCAAAAACTGGAGCGGCGTCATGTCCGCATAAGCGGGTGCCCCTTCCGGCAGATACCCAATCATGCGCTGAGCGGCGAGTGTGTCCCGCCCAACCTCATGACCACAGACGCTGATATGCCCGGCTGTTGGCGCGAGAAACCCTGTCACCATCTTCATGGTCGTGGACTTGCCCGCACCGTTTGGCCCAAGGAATCCTAGGACTTCACCTCGGGCCACAGAAAAGCTGATCCCGTCCACCGCTGTGAACGGACCGAATTTCTTTACAAGCCCATCAATTTCGATCATCGCTGCCGCAGACCCGCCGCTGGTGGATGATTCCACATGGTTTGCCGTGTCGTTTGCCGTAATGACTTTATCTCCCGATCAGATGGATCTCGTGCCCATCTTGCCCCCCTTTCTTATGCCACTGTGACGGGCGCGGCGACAAGGGGCACCACGTGAACAATCGGTCATTTTCGTAAACAAGCCAGTGGCTTAGGGGACCGTGTGGGGAGTCCCTAGCGGACCGGGTACCGAATTCCTGCCAGGATTTCTGCCTGCCGGGCAGCCACAGCGTCCCGGCTGTCTTCATTGTTAGGCATGATAGCGAAAAACTGTCCCTCCCGCAGCGCGTCGACACCCCATTGCCCCACCTGATCCACCGACATGCCAGCTTCGCGCCAATGCGCTCCGGCCTCCTCTGACGCATGGCGCGGCCCACCAAATTTCTCAGGCCGCGCCCGCGCTCCATCCCAGATACGCGTGTTTACAAGACCAGGGCAAAGTACGGTCACATTAATGCCCTCAGGCGCAAGCTCTGTGCGAAGCCCTTCTGCAATGCCCATTACGGCATATTTGGACGCGGAATAGGACGGCGTGCCCGCATCAGGGTGGGTGAGACTTGCCATGGAAGCGGTGACCCCAATCGCACGGAACCCGCTCTGCTCTTTCAAACTGTCAGAGAAAGCCCGAACCGTGTCGATGATCCCGTCCACATTCACCTGATACATCCAGCGCAAATTCTCACGCCGGGCCGTGGTGAAGCCCTGTCCAATGCCAAGGCCCGCATTTGCCCAGACGATCTGCATCGGTCCGAGCTCTGCAGCAGCCTGTGCAGCCATCTCCTCAATAGAGGCTTCATCAGTGACATCACATGACAATCCAATGGACTTGACGCCTAGGGCGGCGGCTTCTGCAGCCACCGCTTCTGCGGCATCGGTCCGGATGTCAGTGACAGCAACATTCGCCCCGGCCTTTGCTAACTCAAGCGTAAGGGCACGCCCAATGCCGTCGCCCCCGCCGGTAATCACCGCATTCGTGCCCGCAATCTTCTGCATGCTCTCTCCTGTCGTTTGACCAAAGGTGGTGCGCTACACCCGGAGCATCAACCCGCCGTCGACATTCAGACCATGCCCCGTGACAAAACCGCCATCGTCTGAGGCCAGGAACAGAGCGCCCCGCGCAAGATCGACCGGCTCCCCGAGACGTTTCAAAGGCGACTTCTTCGCCCATATCTCAGCAATCTTTGGGTCTTTGAAGTTGACAGTCATGCCGGTGCGAATTGCACCAGGAAGAATATAGTTCGCTGTAATGCCATATCGACCAAGCTCCAGCGCGAGATTGCGGGTGAGCCCCGCGACACCGGCTTTTGCGGCGCTGTAAGCCGCCAACCCATAATCGGTGCCATCCGCCATAACCGACGCCACATTGATAATGCGACCGGCTTCGCTTTCTTTCAAATGAGGGATAGCTGCTTTTGAGAGTTTGAAATGGGGCGTGAGGTTAACCGCCAGGCACTTGTCCCAGAGCGCGTCGGGAAACTCCTCAACCGGCGCTCCAGCGCCAATGCCTGCATTGTTCATGAGAATATCAAGCTTCCCAAAACGCTCAACGGCACCTCCAATGATCGCAGTTGCAGCGCTTTCAGCGCTTACATCCTGATCAAATGTTTCAATATTTTCATGGTCCAGCGAAAAAGGCTCTAGATCGACCGCGAGAACCTTCGCCCCTTCAGCGGCAAACAGCTCTGCCGATGCGCGTCCGATCCCACTTGCTGCTCCGGTGACAATCGCCACTCTGTCTTGAAGACGCATGACTTCCCCTTCTGTTTTTCTTGATGCCGTTTAGGGGGAGTGTAGCAGACAAGAAAAGAACCACTTTCAGCAAAAGTTGCAGACTTTTGCGCCAGCGAAAGTGCGCAAGAAAAAAGGGTGAGCCGCTTCTGAATGTCAGAAGAAGCACCACCCTTCAGTCTGTAGCCTCACATTTTCCCAAAATAAGCAGGGGAATAATCGAGGAGATCTAAGTGGCCCGGCCCCGAATGATCCGGTGGGGCTGGGGGGCTGAAAGAACCGGAGACTTTCGAGACCGGGCCTGTAAGGCAACAATTGAAAGGTAGGAGTCCCATGTGTCCGGTCCGCGGCTGAAAAAAGGCAAGATTGTGATTTCTGCGCAACACATTCATTAGGAAGCCGCAGAATTCCTTGTTTTTTGCGGCAAGGCGCGCAATCATTTGGCCAATGGATCAATCACCCACAAGCTTAAAATCCGTCAGACGCCGAGGCTCCAGCCTCGTCATCGTCGGCAATGGCTATCAGGCAGGCCGTGGGGCGCCACAGACGGAAGTCTCCTGGCACCGACGGGAGCTGGATGTGCTCCTCAACCTCTATGGGCGCAAAGTGGCTGCGGGTGAATGGCGGGACTACGCTATTGACGGATTAAGAGACAAAGCGGTCTTTTCCGTTTTCAGGCGGTCCAGCGAGATCCCTCTCTTTCGAATTGAGAAACACCCGAAGCTTGCCCGCAAACAGGGCGCTTATCAGGTGATCGCAGCCACAGGCGCCATCCTAAAGCGCGGCCATGACCTCGCCCAGGTGATCCGCGTTCTCGATAAAAAGAAGCTCAGGCTGGTGGACTGAGCAAGCCCGCTGATCAGAGCGCCCGTCATCGCGAGGTAAATCGCCCTCCGGCACAGCCGCCATTTCAAGGACCAGAAACATTGAGGGTGGCACCCTCTCGCGGAAACACGCAATCTTGAAAGTTTGCACCGCCGAGCAAAACCTCGCTACGTCGAAAATCTCAAAGGAGTGCGCCCCTGATCTATGGGCGCGACGCTGAATGCAATTGCCAGCGCAAAAAATGCTATCCCTGGGTGATTTCCAAGTGCATGAGAAGGAGCCCTACGAATGTCAGCATTCAAGCGTCGGATGAATGGAATTCACCGGAAAAGAAACAAGGCTCTTGGGATACCTGAACTGATTGCCATCGCCCTTGGCGGCATGGTGGGGGGCGGAATCTTTACCATCCTCGGAATTTCAGTTGCGATGATTGGGGCCTTTACACCCGTCGCGATTGCCGTCGGCGGGCTAATTGCAGCGGTTGCAGCATATTCCTACGTCAAGTTGGGCGTCTACTATAAGGATGAGGGGGCCAGCTACGCATTCTACAAGAAGACCTTCCCAAAATCCCCCTTTGCGGCGTCGCTCATAGGCTGGTGGGTCGTGTTTGGGTATATCAGCACAATCGCACTCTATGCCTACACCTTTGCGTCTTATGCCCTCAGCAGCTCATCATTTTCCGAGAACGAAATCGCGCGCAAACTCGTCGCAGGACTGGTTATTGGCGTGTTTATGCTCATTAATATCTGGAGCGTTAAGGGCATGGGCAAGATCGAAGACCTGATGGTCTATTCCAAACTGATAATCCTTGTCGTCATCTCTTTTGTTCTCATCAACAATAGCCAAACCAGCTTCCCAGTTCTGTTTCAAGATGAACCAGGTGTCAGCCTGCTCCACATACTAGTGGTCGCGTCCCTTACCTTCGTTGCCTATGAAGGGTTTCAATTGGTCATTAATGCGGTCAATGACATGGAAACGCCTGAGAAAAACATACCCTACGCAATCTATTCCGCCATCGGGGTGGCCATCCTGATCTATGTCATCATGGCCAGCGGCGCTCTGCTGGCCATTCCCTTTGAGAACATTGTGAACGATCAGGAATATGCACTTGCTTCAGGCGCCGGAAACACGCTCGGCAATTGGGGAACACAGCTGGTGATTGTCGGCGCCTTGTTGGCTACGAGCAGCGCAATCAGCGGGACAATGTTCGGCGCCTCGCGTCAAATGGCTGCGATTGCCCGAGATGGATATTTTCCTTCATTTCTCGCTATGCGCCGCGCCAATATTCCGGTTAACGCCATCCTCGCAATGGCAGGGCTTGCTTTTTGTTTGGTACTGGTAGGTAGCCTCCGCGTCATTCTTGAATTCGGTAGCGTGACATTTCTATTGGTCTCAATGCTAATGGCCTACGCGAACCTCAAGATACGCAAGGAAACCCAGTCAAACACAACCATGACAATCCTTGCATTAGTGTCGCTTGCCGTCGGCACCCTACTAATTTTTTATTATGAAATTACTGTGCAGCCCGAACAGATAGTCTTCATAGGAGGCCTCTATGTCCTCCTCACCGGCGGTGCCTATCTTTATGCCAAATCTTTTTCAACTAAGAACAACCCTGCAGAGACTGATACACCCCAGAGTTAAACCAGAGGCCCCGTTCGATCCAAAGCTGGCAAAAGAAAACCCCGGCACCTCACGAGGCCCGGGGTCTCCAAAATCATATGTGCCTGAGAACTACTCTGAGCGCATAATGCCCAACAGGTTCAGGATGTGAATGAACATCACAATGAAGGTCCCGTAGAGCGCAAAGGCGCCGAAGATAGCTTTCTGCTTGGTGACGACGCCTGTGTCACCACCGCTGTAAATTTCTTTCACCATCTGCGTCTCATAGGCCGTCACGGCTGCAAACAGCAAAACCACGATGGCGGAGATCACAAAGCTGAAGCCAATGCTCTGGAAAATGAACGCATTTGCCAGCAACGCGACAATCAAACCAACAGAAGCCATGAAGAAGAAGCGGCCAAAGGCGGAAAGATCGCGCTTCGTAGTGTAGCCATAGAGGCTTGTCGCACCGAACATAACGGATGTGATCAGGAAAGCCTGAGCGATCATGCCAGGACCGTTCGGGATATTCATGAACGCATAGATCATGGGCGAGATCAACAGACCCCACAGGCCCGCATAGGTCCAGTAACAAACATGGGCCAGAGTCGTTGACCCGGCATTCGAGAAAATCAGTTTCGGTGCAAACCAGCCAAGGCCCAGCACGCCGGCAAAAAGAACCCACTTCATGGGCCCAAGCGCAATAGCAGCCATCAGTTCAGGGTTTGCCCCCAAAAACAGGGTAACACCCGCTGTAAAGGCAACGCCGAGCGCCATGTAATTATAGACGCGCAACATATACGTGCGCAGACCCTCGTCCAGATCCGCAGCGCGGGTGGCAGCACCAGCGCCCATACGTTGTTGGTCAAATTCAGCCATAGTTCTTATGATCCCTTTGATCGAAAACTCTGATATCGAATATGGGGAGTTTATGCGCCGATTTCAAGCAGAACCGGCACCCCACTATGTGACCAAACCTTAACAAAAATAAGGGCTTAATCCTCAAATTTGCTCTGGTTACTGAGACCTTAAGACCGGTGCTGCTTTCGCAGACAAAGCATTCCAGGTGCCAAGCAAACCAAGGCCGACCGTAATGACCGCAGCACCCGTGATCGTAAGTCCAAGCGTCACAGGCAGGAACGCCCAGGGCGCCTGCATGACTTGGGTCACAACCAGCCAGGCGGCAATAGAACCCACCGCTGCTGCAACCGTCGCCGTCCCGACACCTAACAGGGCATATTCCCAGATATAGGCTTTGAGTACCTTGCCTCGCGTGGCACCTAGGACTTTGAGCACCACAGCGTCATAGACCCGCCGCCTGTGACCCGCCGCCATGGCACCCGCAAGCACCATAATGCCCGACGCGAGCGTCACGATGGAGGTCGCCCGCACCGCCATGGCAAAATCTTCCAACAGTTTGTTCACCGCCTCCAGTGCCTCTTTCACCCGGACAATCGTGATGTTGGGGAACGCCTTCGACACCTCTCGCTGCAAAGCAATCTCACCTGCCTCGTCCATGGCAAGCGTCGCCAGATGGGTGTGGGGTGCAGTTGCCAGAGCCGACGGCGAGAAGACAAAGATGAAGTTGATGCCAACATTGCCCCAGTCAATCTCACGCGTATTGGCAACCGTCGCGGTCAGATTCCGGCCAAGCACATTGACGACAATTTCATCCCCAATGCCGATCCCAAACCCTTGAGACATTTCCTCAGTGATCGAGATAAGCGGCGGTCCGGCATAGTCCGCCGCCCACCAGTCACCTTGAATAAGCTCAGAACCCCCAGGCAGATCTTGGGAGTAGGTGATGCCGCGGTCTCCCTGAAGCATCCAGGCCACATCAGGCGCCACCACAACATCTTCGGCAGCCACGCCCTGCACAGATACAATCCGGCCACGCAGCATAGGTACACGATTGAGAGCCCGAACACCTTCAGTGCCCGTCACAATCTCTTCGAACTTTTCAACCTGATCGGGGCCTATGTCGACGAAGAAAAAGGACGGTGCGCGCTCAGGCAGCTCCCCGTTGATCTGGTCTGCAATATTGCCGTCGATAAGAGAAATGGTCACAAGCAGCGTGAGACCCAGCCCGAGGGAGAGAACCACACTCGCCGTCGCCGAGCCCGGACGATAGAGATTAGAAAGCGCCAGACGCAGCTCCGGATTTCGGAACCGCGGCGCTCGCCGTGCAAGCGCCATAAGCCCCACTGCCGTAAGACGAAGACCCACAAAGCTCGCCACAGCGCCAACAATGAACCAGGCCGCAAAATCCGGCCGGTCCGCCAGTCCAATCGCGAGCGCAGCAAGCACTGCAAGAGCGGCAGCCATGACAACAATATAGGCGGGACGAGGCCAGGCGCGCGACGGCGCCACAATGTCACGAAAAAGGCCCGTTGCCGGAATTTCCCGCGCCCGCGCCAGCGGCCATACGGCAAAAGCAAGAGCAGCCAGAAGACCATAGGCCCCCGCCAGAATGAGCGGCGATAGGTAGAGCGCAAAGCGTGCCGGAATAGGCAACATGTCTTCAATCGCCCATTGCACTAAGAACGGCGTCACGCCCCCCACCACCAGCCCGATTGCCACCCCAACCAGCGCCAAGACCATCACCTGAATGAGATACACATTGAAGATAAAACCGCCCGGCGCCCCGATACATTTAAACGTCGCAATCACATCGCGCTTGGTATCAAGGTACGATGTTACTGCATTGCCAACGCCCACACCGCCAACAACCAGTGCGGTCAACCCGACCAGGGTAAGAAACAATGCCACTCGCTCAACAAAGCGGCGCACACCTGGCGCGCTGTCTGAGCGGTCCTGAATACGCCACCCGACATTGGGAAACTGTTCATTGACCTCGGCAACCCATGCGGCCACATCCGCGTTGAGACGTTGATTTTCGGGCAATTTCGCCCGGTAGTGATAATTGATGAGCGATCCGAGACGGATGAGGCCCGTCGCCTCCATCGCCTCATCTGACAAGAAAAGCCGTGGCCCAAGAGCAAAACCACCGGCAACCCGGTCTGGTTCGCGATCAATGACCGCACGGATCTCAACAGAGATGTCGCCCACATCAAGCGTGTCACCCACTCCAGCGTTCAATCGGTCCAGGAGCGCAGGCTCAACGGCTGTGCCCCAGACACCTGATCGCGCCTCCAGTGCAGCCGAGAGGTCCATCTCGGGCGAGAGCGTCACGCGTCCATAGAGCGGGTAAAGATCATCCACACCCTTTAGCTCGACAAGCGTGCGCTCATCGGTTTTCGGGGCGGCTGCCATAGCGCGCATTTCAATGGATTTGGAAATAGTAGCGTTCTGGCTGAGGAAGGCGAGCTCTTCTGCACCCGCTTCCCGGTGCACCAACCTGAAGTCAACGTCGCCCCCTAGAATGGTTTGGCCTTCTTCAGAAAGCCCCTCCACCAGCGCCGATGAAACAGACCCGACAGCGGCGATCGCCGCCACACCAAGCGTGAGACAGGCCAGGAAAACTCGAAAGCCCTTTAAGCCACCGCGCAGTTCACGACGTGCAAAGGTGAGAGCAAGAAAAAGCGATGGCTTAGACGAAGATGGCGTCACACTCATTGAGCAGCAGCCGTTTGCTTGGCGCGGCGCCCTGGCTCAATAGAGTCAATAAGGCCATCTTTCAGGCGCACCACCCGATCGCACGCCTCAGCCAGTTCGGTGTCATGAGTAATGAGCACAAGTGTTGTGCCGCGCTTGTCGTGAAGGTCGAACATCAGCTCAATAATCTGGTCGCCGGTTGTGCCGTCGAGATTGCCCGTGGGCTCGTCTGCCAGAAGGATTTTGGGGTCCCCTGCAACGGCGCGAGCCAGCGCCACCCGTTGCTGTTCCCCACCAGACAGCTGTCCCGGATAGTGGGTTAGACGGTGTGACAGCCCAACATGAGCCAATTCTTCTTCTGCGCGCTCAAACGCATCCGCCCGGCCAGCGAGCTCCATTGGCACGGCAACATTTTCGAGCGCCGTCATGGTCGGCACCAGATGAAAAGACTGGAACACAATCCCCACATGATCCCGGCGAAAGAGCGCCAGCGCATCTTCATTCATGCCTGCAAAATTCTGACCTGCGACCGTAACGGTGCCACTTGTTTGCTTCTCAAGCCCAGCCAGCACCATCAGAAGCGTACTTTTGCCCGAACCGGAGGGCCCGACCAGGCCCACCGCTTCACCTTTGTCGACAGCCAGCGAAAGCCCTCGCAAAATGTTCACTTCACCGGCAGCGCTTGGCAGAGATAGTTTAAGATCATCGAGGCGAATAATTGGGTCGTTTTGCGTATCTGGCATGAGAAGCGCGCAGGCGTCCTTCTTGATTTAGGGCCCTAGCGGGCCGCGAGAGCAGGCGGTCAAGCCGATATGGCCTTTTCCTAAGGCCCATACAAGCCTATATGGACTTATATGAGACGCATACAGACTACGTTCCGCACCAAAACATGGATCATTGCAGCAGCGATGGGCCTCGGCAGTTGGTCTGCTCAGGCCGCCGAAACCCCTATATCCGGGGCCGATGAGGGCGATCCGTATGAAATCGTCGCCTTGGGTGACAGCCTGTCGGCGGGCTACTTGCTTCCGCCAGGAGCAGGTTTCCCCGAACAATTGGGCCGGGCGCTGAAAGAGAAGGGATATAACGTCAATGTGATGAATGCGGGCGTTTCCGGCGATACCAGCACTGGCGGCCTTGCCCGCCTCGACTGGGCGGTCGGGCCTGACACGGACGCGCTCATTCTGGAATTGGGATCAAACGATGCTCTGCGGGGCATTGAGCCGGAAGTGACCCGAGCCAATCTTGACGCCATCCTTCAGAAAATGTCTGAGCGTGGTGTGAAAGTCCTCATCGCAGGCATGCTCGCACCCCCAAATATGGGCGACGACTATGCAGCCGACTTCAACGGCATCTTCGCGGACCTCTCTGAGAAATATGAAGCCCCCCTTTATCCCTTCTTCCTGGATGGGGTCGCTGCTGAGCGGCACCTCAATCTGCCAGATGGCATGCATCCAACCGAAGAGGGTGTTTCGATCATTGTCGAGCGCATTCTACCGCTGGTCGAGCAACTGATCGATGGCCCGAGCGAAGAAACCGCCGCCATCAACTGACAAAATCATTTCAGCCATCTATAAAGCCTGACCGACATTTGGGGGGATCCTATGAAGTATCGTGAGCTTGGCCGCACCGGCCAGGAAGTAAGTGAGATTTGCCTGGGCACCATGACTTGGGGGCAACAGAACACCGAAGCAGAAGGCCATGAGCAGATGGATTATGCCGTCTCCATGGGCATCAATTTTTTCGACACTGCGGAGATGTATGCCGTGCCGCCAAGGCCGGAGACACAAGGGTCAACGGAACGCATCATCGGGACTTGGTTCAAAAAAAACGGCAACCGCGACAAGATCATCCTCGCCACGAAAGCAGCCGGCCGCGCGCCCATGACATGGCTGCGCGAACACGGGTCCGGCACCGAGCAGACAAAAGAACAACTCAACGAAGCAGTGAACGCGAGCCTGAAGCGCCTGCAGACCGATCACATTGATCTCTATCAGCTGCATTGGCCTGACCGCCCTATTCCTTTGTTTGGCGGCAACCCGGGTGGGGGCTACCAACATGTGGGCGATGAGATCAATAAGATCGGCGACATTCTCGAGGCACTGGATGGGATCGTTAAAAGCGGCAAGGTCCGCTGGATCGGACTTTCAAACGAAAGCGCCTGGGGCACCATGAAGTTCCTGCATCATGCGGAAATGAGCGGCCTGCCCCGCGTTCAGTCTATCCAGAACGCCTACAATCTTTTGAACCGGGCATATGAAGTCGGCCTCTCGGAAGTCTCTCACCGCGAGCAGGTTGGCCTTCTGGCTTACTCACCGCTGGCGCAAGGCTACCTGACCGGCAAATATCAGAACGGTGCTCTGCCAGAAGGATCGCGCAAGGCTCTCTTCAATCGCCTGCAACGCTATGAAGGCGAAGGTGTTGAAGCCATCATCGACAAATATTTGGGCATCGCGAAGAAATGGGGCATTGATCCATCACAACTTGCCAACCAGTTTGCGACAACCAGACCGTTCGTCACCTCCAACATTATTGGCGCCACCACCATGGAGCAGCTGAAGCTCGCGGTGACGTCCGTGGATGTTGAATGGTCGGAAGAACTGGAAAAAGAAGTGGACGCCGTACACCACACCTGCCCCAGTCCTTGCCCATAGGGCATATGTCCTTGCTCATAGGGCATATGTCCTTGCCCATAGGGCATATGTCCTTGCCCATAGGGCATATGTCCTTGCCCATAGGGCATATGTCCTTGCCCATAGGGCATATGTCCTTGCCCATAAACGTCCAAGCGGTTCGTATGTGAATCTTTCATGGAGGGGATTGTGCTGAAAAGAAAATCAGCCCAATCTCTTCTGTGTAAACAATGTTTGGCCAATGGGGAGAACCCCCAAAGATGATACGCCTTTTCACTGCCCTCGAAATTCCAGCTTCCGCATCTGACCGCCTCTGCACCCTTCAATCAGGATTGCAGAACGCCCGTTGGATCAGCCCGGAAAATTTCCACATCACGCTGCGCTTCATCGGCGATGTCTCAGAAGACATGGCCTTTGAAATTGATGAAGCCCTTTCGCAGATACATGGCGCACCCTTTGACTTACACCTAAGTGGGCTGGGTTCTTTTGGTCACTCAAAACCCCATGCCCTGTGGGCAGGCGTTGCCGAGAGTGAACCCTTACGCGCATTGCAGGCAAAGCAGGAAACCGCGATGCAAAAACTGGGGCTGAAAGCGGAACCGCGCAAATACACGCCCCACGTAACGGTCGCGCGCCTCAACAAACGCGCAACCAATGCGGGCGACGTGATGCATTATATTGAGCATCGAAATCTTTTCTCGACGCTGCCGTTCCAAGTCACCCGCTTTGTGCTCTTCTCCGCTCGCAACAGCAAAGGCGGCGGCCCCTATGTGGCTGAGCGAACTTATGACTTAGAAGAACAGGTATACGCGACCTAGCGCTTCGCTTTCAGATGAGAAATCAGTCCGTCACTTGCCGCTTCAATCAGATCGAGCACCTCTTCGAAACCCTGATCGCCACCATAATAGGGGTCAGGCACGGCGTTCAGACCAAGCTCCGGCGCGAACTCGAGAAACAGGCGAATACACCCATGCCGGTCCTTTGGTGCGCGTGATGTGAGCGTGCTCAGATTGTCGTGGTCCATGGCGAGTACCAGATCGAACCTCTCATAATCGGCCGCATCGACCTGTCGCGCCCGGATCGGTGTGAGATCATATCCGCGCGCAAGACCCGCCGCCTGCGCCCGTTCATCCGGCTCCGCCCCAACATGCCACGCGCCCGTGCCGGCTGAGTCAATCTTAACATCGAGACCTGCCGCCTTTGCCCGCACTCGAAACACAGCTTCCGCTGTCGGCGAACGACAAATATTTCCAAGGCAGACAAAAAGAACCGATGCCATGCCTTATGTCTTGACCAGAATTTTTTGGTAGCGACCTGGAATCATCATTGCGACGCCTTGCCCCACAAGTTTCTCCTCCTATGTGTCAGAGCCTATCTTAGTGTGCTTTCAGGCGAGGGGGTCCAGATTTCAGAGAAAAAGCGCGCTATAAGGAAATCTAGGCAAAAGAGGGAAGACCATGACAGACACACGTCCTGCAAAACTCACCGGTACCGCTCGACAAAAGGCACTTGCCAGCCTCAAGGGCTGGAAAAAAGTCCGCGGCAAGGAAGCCATTGAGAAAACCTATGTCTTCACGGATTTTGCCGACGCCTTTGGCTGGATGTCCCGGGTCGCCATCATTGCGGAGAAAATGGATCACCATCCCGAATGGTTCAATGTCTACAAAACCGTGAACGTGACCCTCAACACCCACGATGCGGGCGGCATCACCGAGTTGGACATCAAACTCGCCAAAACCATGGACAAGTTTGCCGGAAAAGCAGGCAGATAACCGTAAACCCTTTCTCAAGCCTCTTCGTTTACCTTGAGCCACAGGGTACGGAAGAGGCTTCAAGTTTATGGACGCATCAAGCATTGCAACTGCAGCTATCGCACAACAGGCGGCACAAACGCAGACAACGCTTCAAAATGCGGCGCTGAAGCAAGCAGCCAAAGCGGATCAGGAACTGATTTCCGTGATCCAGGAAGTGGTTGCCAGCGCCCCACCGCCCGGCACCGGCAAAGCCGTGGACGTTAGCGTCTAAAACACAATTTCATTCAAACTGTCGCTGCCCGAAGAGCTGTTTCGCAAGAGATGGCTGCTTAGTCTGTTGGGAACACCCACAACAAATTAAGAGCTTTGCCCATGAATTCTATTACTGGTGCGACCCTGAACAAAGCACAGACACAGCTTTCGGTTTCCTCAGTCGTTCTGAAAAAGACGTTCGAGGCAGATCAGAAATTTGCCGACGCCATAGACGAAGCGGCGAACCTGCCTCCTCCGCCCCCTGGTACCGGGAAAATCGTCGACAAAAGTGTCTGACGGCACCGCACAAAAAAGCCCCGGTGTTTCCACCGGGGCTTTTCTATGAGCGCCTGAACGCGATCAGCGCGGAGCCATGCGGATGGCACCATCAAGACGGACATCTTCGCCGTTCATGTAGCTGTTGGTGACCATGAGTTTCGCAAGCGCTGCGTACTCGTCTGGATCACCAAGACGTGGTGGGTAAGGAACCTGCATGCCAAGTGCCTGCTTCACCTGCTCAGGAGCAGCAGCAAGCAATGGCGTGTTAAAGATACCAGGCAGGATGGTGTTAACCCGAATGCCTTCACGAGAAAGGTCGCGAGCAATCGGCAAAGTCATGCCAACAACGCCACCCTTAGATGCTGAATAAGCAGCCTGGCCGATCTGACCATCTTCCGCGGCAACAGAGGCAGTGTTCACAATCGCGCCGCGCTCACCACCGTCCAGCGGATCCAGCGTCATCATGCCAGCAGCAGATTTAGCGATGCAGCGGAATGTACCTACCAGGTTGATCTGGATGATGAGGTTGAACGCATCAAGCGGGAAATGCTTGATCTCGCCAGTCTCTTTGTTCCGGCTCGCTGTTTTGATGGCATTGCCCGTGCCCGCACAATTGATCAGGATGCGTTCCTGGCCAACAGCAGCGCGGGCTTTTTCAAAGCCTGCGTCAACAGTCGCTTCGTCGGTCACGTTCACATTGCAGAAAACACCGCCAAGCTCTTTAGCAACCGCTTCGCCTTTTTCTTCGTTCATGTCGAAGATCGCAATCTTCACACCGTCAGCCGCAAGAGCGCGCGCTGTGGCTTCACCAAGACCAGACGCACCACCGGTGACGACTGCACTAATTCCAGAATCGAGCTTCATGGGCTATCTCCCTGTTTCGCGCCACTTGCCCCATTCGGGTGCTCTCCCGCCTCAATAGCGGTCATTTGGCGCCGATCATCAAATTCTGCGGCGGATGTAACAGGTTTTTGGCCCCAAAAGCGAGCCCTGAAGCGGCATTTGCCGCGCAAAAAAGCCCTGACGCAGGGTCGGCCTTGCCTTGCATCTGCCAAAATTTCTGCCCATCTTGGGTTCATGACTGAGCAACGCGCCCAAAGCACAACGGTTCCCGATTTCGGCTCGAAGGATATTCAGCTTCCTGCCGTTATGGCCCGCAATGAAAAACGGGTCCGCTTCAGCTTCTGGAAAAAGATGCAGAAAGTGGGGGCGCGCATTCCATTTGCTGAAGAAGCGGCCAGCGCCTATTTCTGCGCGATCGATCGGCGCACTCCAACGCGCGTGCGCGCTACACTCCTGGCAGCCCTTGCCTATTTCGTTCTGCCCACAGATGTAGTGCCCGACTTTATCGCCGCAGTTGGCTTTACCGATGACGCAACCGTCCTCTTGACAGCGCTCGGCATCGTTCAGACACATATCAAGCCGAAGCACGGTGAACAGGCACGGCGCGCCCTAGGCATCCCAGAGCCAGACACCAAAGACGACTAAGTGTCCGGCTTCGGATCATTGGCAGTTACAGGTTCAGCTCTGCTCGCTTGCGCCTCTCGCCGCACAATGTAGAGCGATGCGCCAACAATGGTAAGCGCACCGACGACCGTGTAAATGTCGGGAATATCGGCAAAGATGAAAAAGCCCGCCATGGCCGCAAAAATGAGAGACGTATATTCAAACGGCGCCACAGCCGTTGTCTCCCCCACCGCATAACCCCGAATGAAGCAATTGTGCGCTGACGCCCCAATGACACCTACGAGCACAAGCAGGAAATATTCAAATGCTGTTGGCGGCACCCAATTCAGAATAGCAGGCACCAGAGCCACAAGCGTTCCAACAAAACCCGTGTAAAACATAAGCGTTACCGGACTGTCATAGCGCGAGACGATCTTCACCAGCACAGTTGCAAACGCCACAAGTGCCGCCCCGGCAAGCGCGATAAGAGCGGCAGGTTCAATGTCACCGGTCGGGCGCAACATGATCAGCACCCCCAGAAATCCCACAGCCATCGCTGCGATGCGCCGCCCCCCGACCACTTCTTTTAAAAAGAGAATGGCAAGCGGCACAAGAAAGAGCCCACGTGCGAAGTTGAGCGATTGCGCATCAGCTAGCGGCATATTGGCGACCGCATAAAACCCGCAAAACATGGCAAGCGTGCCCACTACACCTCTCAACAATTGTAACGGCAGAACCTTCGTCTTGATGCCACCGGCACCAACACCTGCACGCAATAGAAGCGGCAGAATAGCAAGCAGACCAAAAAAGGCACGCGCCAGTGACACTTGAAACGGATCAAGTCGTTGCCCCAGATATTTTGCGATTGCCTGCATCACCGTGAAAAGCGCCGCCGATGCCAACAGCCAAAACGCACCCTGCACGTTCGGCGCAAGCGCCAAAAAGCGGGCCTGCGTGACCCGCGCTCTGGAGGGTGTATGCTCTGTCACGAAGCGACTTTCTCATATTCGCGAGTCCGAAATAGGTACTGCGAACTGCCATGAATGTAGGGACCCCAGGGCCATCACGCAAATTGGCTCCCTGACAACATGCCTGATTAGTCTTGCACCCAACTTGCACAGAGCCAATTTTCAGATCAAACAAGCAAAAGGAACTCGTGATGCAAGACGCCCTTAAAAACATGCTGCGAGACGGCATTGTTCTCTCTCCCTATGGCACATTGCTTGGGATGGAGCCTGTCACCCTCGAAGAAGATCATGTGGTTGTTGCCATGCCCTTTAAAAACGACATCACAACCGTCGGAGACATGGTACACGGCGGCGCCATCGCCTCGCTGGTCGACGTTGCGGCAACCGGCGCGTTCTGGGCGCTGAAAGAACCACCCAAAAATCCACGCGGGACAACCATTGGCTTTTCCATCAACTATCTCAATGCAGGCCGTTCCCAACCCCTCACCGCTGATGCACGTGTCATTCGCCGCGGTGGGTCAATCTGCGTTGGCTCAGTGGATGTGACTGATGAAGCGGGCACACCTGTTGCCCACGCCACCGTCACCTACAAACTGTCGAAAGATCGGGAGAGTTTTTAGCGCGTCCAGCAGCCGCTGGCGTTCGAGCGGTAGCCGAGAGATTTATATGTCGCATCGATCAGCGACTGCCCGCGATCATTGAGCAGGATGCCAACCCCCATGCGGTTCATATTGTAACCGAAGGACATGGCATTTTCCGGATCGGCGAACCCGATCGAGCCCCCCATGCCCACATGGCCGAAGGCGGACTCGGACATGATGGCAGACGAGTCCGGCGTGTCTTTGAGCCCGCGATTGTCCATGCTCTTCATGAAACCAAGCGCAAAACGCGACGCAATAAGGAGCGTCGCATCTTCATGGGTCCCCATGGAGATACGGCCCATACGCGCCAGCGTATCCGACCCCATCAGTTTCACACCATTAAGTTCGCCGCCATTGGCAAGTGGCGCATACATGCCCGCGAGCCCACGACCATTGGTAATACCATTGGCAGATCCGATCTCAGCCGCATGCGCTTCGCGCGAGTTGAAGTTAAACCCACCGCTATTGAGCAGGAAGAGCGACGCAGGCGACGTCGGGTCGGTCATCACGGCTTGCGTGAATTTGCTGAGCGGTGCGTCCGCATCCGGAAGCGTCGGGATCATATCGGCAATCCGCGGCTCGACGCTCTCAGGTGTCCCGATCCAAAAGTCGAGCCCCAAAGGCCCCGCCACTTCATCGGCAAAAAACTGACCCAAACGCTTTCCGGCAGCGCGGTGAACAAGTTCGCCAACCGTCCAGGCAAAAGTGACACCATGATATCCATTGCGCGTGCCGGGCACCCAGAAGGCTTCTTCGTTCTGAACAAGGGCGACCATATAATCATAGTCGTTATAGCCACCCTCTTTCACTTGGCTGCGCACATGAGGTACGCCGGCAGAGTGATCGAGCATCATAGCAACGGTCGTCTCTTCTTTTCCGTTACAGGCATATTCCGGCCAATAGTCAGCGACCTTCGTATTGAGATCGAGCTTACCTTGATCAACCAGCATATTGGCGCAGAGCGCCGTTGCTCCCTTGGTGCAGGAAAAAACAATCGAGACCGTGTCTTCGTCCCAATCGGCACCATCGCGTTCTTTTTTTCCACCCCAAAGATCGACGACTTTTTCGCCTTCAAGGGTGATGGCCACATTTGCGCCGACTTCATCCCGCGCGGTCAGGTTCTCAACAAAGGCCTCCACCACACCGGCGAATTTTTCATCACATACACCACTGACCTTTCCGCCAGAGGTGCTTTCGCTAATTGTCGTGAGGCCCATGTCGTTTCTCCCATCTGCTGTTTGAATTCTTATTCGTTAGAGCATTTCCAGCTGAAGTTGAAGCACTTCAGCGTCCGGAAATGCGGCGAAACAAAGGATTTTGAGCCCAGGTGTGATCCCATCAAAACTGGACTCTAAATGTGTGCGATGACCTTAATCTCAACCACCGCACCGGGGATCGCAAGCTCTGTCGTGCCCACTGCTGTCCAGGCAGGGTAAGGCTCTTTCACATACCGGTCTTTGACACTGATAAATTCCTGAATGTGCGAGCCAAGACCGATATGAAACGTCGTCATCTCAACAATATCGTCGAACGTTGCGCCGGCTTCTTTGAGCACAAGCCCAACACTCTCAAACGCGAGCGTAAGTTGCTCATCAAGATTTTCAGGCGACTTCCCGTCGGGGCCAATACCAATTTGACCGGACGCATAAACACGGTTGTCAATGACCGTGGCAGGCGCGAAATGAAACACGTCATAGTTTGTTTTCATTGCCTCGGGGACTACAGGCCTAAAATTGCTCATTGGGTTCCTCCAGCGAATTGGATTGGGGTGGATTAAAGCGCCGCAACAGAAGCGGCTTCAAACGTGACGTGAGCAATCTGTAGCCCTCAGGCGAAAGCGACAGACCGTCCCAACGAAAAATCTCATCGCGCATCTCTTCCTCTTCCGTGAACATGAGAGATGCGACATCAAGATAGATCACATCATCGCGCGTCGCGGCAAAGGCCTCGATAAGACCATTGGCCCTTTTGGCCCCGAACCACCTGGCCGCCCGCATCGGCGATGGTCGAATGGAAACAAAGACGACAGGGGCAGAAACTTCATGGGCGCGAAGCGCTGAAAGAAATACCTTAAAGCCGCCAAGAAGCTCCTCAGGCGTGCGCCCTTGAACGTCTGCCATATCCTCTGCACCCGCGATCACCACAACAGCGCGCGGTTGATACGGCTTGATGATGCGTGCGGCAAAATAGGTCAGGTGATCCAGATAGGCACCGCCAAAGCCCCGGTTCAACACCGGAAGCGGTGCCATATCATCTTCGAGCGTGTCCCAGAGGCGCACGTCGCGCCCCCCAACAAACACAATGCCACCCTTCGGCGGCGGATTGGACACGTCCTGGCGCTCAAACTCTGAAATTTCGCCAGCCCAATAGTCTGGGCTGCTGGATGCCAGCAGCACATAGACCAGAAAGGCGAAGAGGAGCACGACAAAGACGGCAGCGGCGATACTGAGACGAATAAGTGTCTCCCGCATTACCACTACCTCTCTGTCTTTGTGTTAGAGCATTTTCGAGCCAAAAGGTGACGGACTTTTGCGGTTCGAAAATGCGGCCAAACAATGCCCTAGCGCTGAACAGTGAGGACAACTTTGCCCTTCACTTTTCGGCCGCCCATGTCGTTGAGCGCATCAGCGGCTTTTTCAAGCGGATAGGTTGCTGAGATGTGAGGCTTCAACTGCCCCTTCTTGAACATGTCCATCAGTTCCGCGAGGTTTTCCTGATGCTCTGCAGGTTCACGGCCTGTATAGGCGCCCCAGAACACGCCGACGATCTGACAGTTCTTGAGCAGCGCCAGATTAAGAGGGATCTTGGGGATAGGGCCCGCTGCAAATCCGATCACAAGGAACCGGCCTTCCCAGGCCGTTGCGCGAAGGGCTGGCTCTGAATAGGAACCCCCAACAGGGTCATAGACCACATCGGCACCCTGACCGCCCGTCAGTTCTTTGATCTTGTCGGAGAAAGCTTTTTGTTCATCGCGGCTCATCTCGCCGGATGGATAAAGAATGGTCTCATCTGCGCCATGATCACGGCAGACCTGAAGCTTGTCTTCTGTGGATGCAGCTGCAATGACGCGGGCACCCATCGCCTTGCCAAGCTCAACCGCTGCAAGACCAACACCACCAGCTGCACCCATCACAAGAAGGCTCTCACCTGGCTGAATGTTCGCGCGGCGGCGAAGAGCAAAGTGCGACGTGCCATAGGTCATGAGGAAGGCAGACCCGGTATTGTAATCCATCTCATCGGGGATTGGTGTGCAGCGAGCTTCGTCGACAACGATCTCTTCGACAAAACCACCCCAACCGCACGACCCGATGATCCGGTCACCTTCTTTGACCTTTGTCACACCAGGGCCGACTTTCGCAACCCGACCGGCAACTTCACCGCCCGGAGAAAAAGGAAGTGGGGGTTTGAACTGGTACTTATTTTCAATGATCAGCACGTCAGGAAAATTGACCGACGCTGCATGCACCTCAATCAGGACCTGCCCTTCGCCGGGCTCCGGACTGGGCACTTCTTCAATCACCAGGCTCTCTGGTGGACCATATTCTTTGCAAAGGACGGCTTTCATGTGACCGCGGCTCCCTGTTCTTATGATTGCGTTGCCGCCATCTTACTCATCACCCGGCAAAGCGCCACCAGACAGATGCCCCGTCCTAAAACAAGACAAAGCGTCTCGAAATGAGGGCTGCCCCATTCCGCGGAGACAGAAAATCGGCAGTTTTGCGCCTGTTTTTGGTTGGCACGCCGCTCGCACTCTTTAAGGCAAGACAGGATCAGGCACATTTGAGCGATCAGCACCCGCTCATACCTACCTGGGAATGCGCGGGACCAACCGGCACCGATCCTCATGGCCGTTGGTTCTAAGCAGGGGATACGGAGGCTTTCAGCAATGGAAGCCTCCGTTTTGTTTGGCGCCCCGCCCTACCGAAACTTGCACCACCCCTCTTCATTGACTAAGCCATTGAGGTAATTTCAACTATGATTAGGTGACCCTGTGCGCGGCTATTTCGGCATCGGAGCGGAAGAAATTTCAAAGCCCATGAACATGGGCAACATCATCCGTTCAGGACACGCTTTCGGGGCGAGCTTCGTTTTTACAGTCAATGCATTCTACACCGTGAGAGCGGCGAAGTCTGACACGTCAAAAACCCCCAATCACTTGCCCTATTACGAATGGGAAAGTGTCGGCGACATGGCGTTCCCGAAAGGGTGCCAATTGGTCGGCATTGAACTGACCGAAGATGCCATCGAACTTCCAAGCTTTCGCCATCCACTGAATGCAGCTTATGTTCTGGGCCCGGAACGTGGCAGCCTGTCCGGCGAAATGGTCGCCGCCTGTGACCATGTGATCAAAATCCCAACTGCCTTTTGCCTCAATGTGCAAATCGCTGGCGCGATCGTGATGTATGACCGGGTCAAGTCTCTGGGGAGTTTTGCTGATCGCGCATTGATGCCAGGCGCACCCCAGGAGGAAAAGAAACGCCATCAGCATGGCGGACGGTTTCTACGCTCGACCAAGCCGCGCGATAATAAGAGCCAAAAGACATGAACACAGCTGTCAAATCACTGCTGGTCGTCGGCCTTCTGTTTTCCGCTTTTGCGATCACAACACCCAGTATTGCGAACATTGCTGAACCGGCTTGGCAGTTCACCCGGGCTTTCAATGCATGGTCCCGGTCGCTCAACACCATAGAAACAGAGCTTGCGAAACCGGAACATGCAACAGAAGAAGATAAAGGCGTTCGGGAAACCCTGACACAAATCAGAGCAGATGCGGTGGCGGCCCGCGACGCGGCCACTGACTTTGCAACAAATTCTGAGGACCTGCTGGCCACCTTGGGCGAGCGCCCTGCGGAAGGGGAGCCAGAAGAGGCCCGCGACGTTCAACAGAAACGGCGGCAATATGAAGCAGAAGTCGCCGACTTTCGCGGGCGCGCCGCCCAGGCCCAACTCATCATCCGCCGGGTTGATACTTTGACTTTGCGCCTCTCAGGGATCGAGCAGGGGCAGGCTGTCGCCACACTTCTTACCCGCACACCTAGCCCCCTTGGCTGGGAAACCCTAAAAACAATTCCCCTCGCCACCTCTACATATGTTTCCCGCCTTGGAATGGCGCCTCTCGATTGGTGGCGAGCTCCTACGGAGCAAAACCAGACAACGCTTCAGCGTCTAATACCCCTCGGTTTTCTGGTTGCAATTCTGGCCATCGCTCTGTTCGGGCGACGTCTTCTCGTGGATTGGCTTGGGCGCGACGAACAGATTGCCGAGCCGAGCTACACACACAGGCTTTTAGGGGCAAGCACAGAAGCGCTCGCCAATGGCTTGCTCCCGGCACTCTTCGCCGGCCTGCTTTGGCTCACCTTCAATTTTGCCTTCTCCCTCAATGAGAGCCCGTTCCTCAATCTCGTGAACGGGTTTGTCACAGCCCTTTTGATCGCCATCGCCTCATTGTCACTGCCACGCGCGGCTCTTTCCCCCTCATTGCCCAACTGGCGCGTCGTCCCGATCAAACCCAAATATGCCAAACATCTGACACAGCGCATCGGGGCTCTGGGCATTCTCTTCGGCGCAGATATTTTTGTGAGCTTCACAAGTGATCCAGCGGACGCTGCTTTCCTGGCAATCTACAGCGCCCTCACCGCGACCCTTGAAGCGGCTTTCATCGTTGATCTTCTACGCCCCGCTTTGTGGCGCGCCGACCCTGATTGGAGCACAGGCCGCAGAGAGGAAGATCAAACACCCTCCCAAGCCAAACCATCTGATCGGCGTCGCACAATAGCCTGGCAAGGCCTTCGCATTGTGGTTGGCCTTATCGCGCTCACCGGTGCTGTGGCGGCCTGGATCGGCTATACCGCACTTTCCATCTATCTGATCGGTAGTCTGATCGGCAGCGCGCTAACCGTTGGTGCACTTTTTTTGGCACGTGCCCTGTTTGCCGAATGGATCGGCATCCTCATGCGTCGTAAAGAGACTGCGGATTGGTTAGCTTTGTCCGAAGATGGCAGCAGCACGGTTGCTTTCTGGTTGATCAGCTTCATGCAGGTAGCGGTCTATGTCACAGGAGCAGCGCTCATAGGCGCGGTCTGGGGCATTCCACTCAATGATATTTGGACGATCACCTACAATCTGCTGACCGGCATTAGCGTGGGTGGCGTCACAATCTCCTTTGCCGACATCCTGGAAGCCCTGTTTGTATTCATAGCAACACTCATCATCTTCCGACTGATCAAAAAGCTACTGCGCGAAACAGTTTTGCCCCAAACACGACTCGATGCGGGCGCGCAATATTCAATCGCCACAGTCTTTGGGTACGTTGGGATCATCACGGCAGTACTTCTCACCGCCACCACGCTGGGCGTCGAATTTCAGAGCCTGCTCATTATCGCAGGCGCCTTGTCGGTCGGCATTGGCTTTGGCTTGCAGAACATCGCCAACAATTTCATCTCGGGTCTCATCCTGCTCTTTGAGCGGCCAATCAAGGTTGGGGACCTGATCGAAATTGGTGACACGCTCGGCCACATAACCCATATCAATGTGAGGCGCACGGAAGTGGAGACCTTTCAGCGTGCAGAGGTGATGATTCCCAATTCTGAACTGGTGGCGACATCGGTGATCAATTGGACCCACTCTGACCGCAAGGCACGAATCGAGATCAATGTCGGTGTCGCCTATGGCTCAGACACGGAGCTTGTCAGGAAAACACTGATGGAGGCGGCTAAGAATGTAGACAAAATCGTCTCCTGGCCAAGCCCCGATGTGCTCTTTCTGGATTTTGGAGACTCAAGCCTTAACTTCCAGCTCCGTTGTTTCACGAGTGACGTTTCCTCTCGAATTACAACGTCGTCTAGCCTGCGCTTCGAAATCGACCGGCTATTCAGAGAGGCAGGGATTGAGATCCCCTTCCCGCAACGGGTCGTTCATATGGCATCGGACGCGAACAAAGCGACATAAACCGGCAAACAACTCTGCTGAAGCGACTGGCAATGAGCTGCAGAGCCCGGTATGATTCTCCTCAGCCTTTTGGCTAGGGGGTCTCTGGCAAGACAGATGGAAAAATGATGCGGTTTTCAAAGCTTACAAAACTATTCCTGACAACGATGACTGCCGTCTGGTTTGGCATCTCCGCTGCTGCAGCCGAAGAGCCCAAACTTTTGGGCAAATATTCGGACTGGGCCGCCTACAGCTATGGGTCCGGCTCCAGCCGAATTTGTTATGTCATGTCAGAGCCAAAAGAGATGCGGCCACGCGGCGCCAACCGAGGCGATGTCTTCCTGATGATAACGCACCGCCCAGGCCAAAACGTGACCAATGAAGTCTCCATGCGGGCGGGCTATCCTTTTTCTGACCGCTCCCGGCCTTTTGCCCAAATCGGTTCTGACAAGTTCCAGATGTTCAGTGGTGTTTCAGAGGGCGGCGAAAACCGGTATTGGGCATGGCTGAAGGACACCAGTGACGAAGACCGGATGGCAACCGCAATGCGCCGCGGCAGCTCCATGACGGTCAAGGGCACCTCCCAGCGGGGAACGCTCACCACAGATCGCTATTCTTTGTCCGGCATCACAGCTGCTCTCAACAAAATCGACGACAGTTGCCGCTAAAAGCCGGTCGCGTTTAGCCAAATTCATCAATTTTCAAAATACCCGTTCGAGGCAATGTCGAGAGGCAGGGTATTTTGAAGTCAATTGAACCCGACGCGCTTCAAAAAACGGCGGAAATCCGGGATTCACGAACGTGTTTAGGGTTGGCTGTCGCCAAGGTGGTGCGAGGGCTCCAGCCCGTGCTATGACGCGCCTCAGTGATACCCCGAAAGCGCCCGAGAGGGCCACGCTATGAGGGCCAAATGGCATCCATCCTCGACACCGCAAACAAAACCCGCTCCAAAAATCGCCCCCGCAACGCGGTGAGGCCTGACGGACCTTTGTCGCTCATTGGCCTGACCCGTGAGGAGCTGGGCGATGCTCTGCGTGCTGCTGGAATTGTCGAGAAACAGATCCGAATGCGGGTGGGGCAACTCTGGAACGCCCTCTACCATCATGGGCATCAGGATTTTGCCAATGTCACGACCCTCTCAAAAGACCTGCGCATGAGCTTCGCAGAGCAATTCACGCTCACTCGTCCCGAAATTGTCACCGAACAGATTTCAAGCGATGGCACCCGCAAATGGTTGATCCGGCTGCCTTCAACAAACCCCCGCGCACCGGCACCGGAAGTGGAAGCCGTCTACATACCCGAAGAGACCCGCGGAACACTCTGCATCTCCAGCCAGGTTGGCTGCACGCTGAATTGCACTTTCTGCCACACAGGCACGCAGAAACTTGTGCGCAATCTAATAGCTGGCGAGATTGTCGCTCAGGTGCTGATTGCCCGCGATGCCTTGGAAGAATGGCCGACGCCCCAGGAAGGGCGTAGGATCACAAACGTCGTACTCATGGGCATGGGCGAGCCGCTTTATAATTTCGACAATGTGAAACAGGCAATGGATATCGTCTCCGATGGCGAAGGGCTCTCGATCTCCAAGCGCCGCATTACGCTTTCCACGTCAGGCATTGTTCCAGAGATCGAACGCGTCGGGAATGAGATGGGTGTCATGCTCGCCATCTCACTCCACGCCGTGAACAATCCCACCCGTGACGAACTCGTACCGATCAATAAGAAATATTCCTTAAATGAGCTGTTGAAGGCCTGCCGTGAGTTTCCCGGCGTCTCCAACGCGCGACGGATCACGTTTGAATATGTGATGCTGAAAGGCGTGAATGACAGCCTTGCAGACGCGAAGGAACTTGTACGCCTGCTGAAAGGCATTCCTGCAAAGATCAACCTCATCCCGTTTAATGCCTGGCCGGGCGCGCCGTACGAGTGCTCCGACTGGGAACAGATTGAAAAGTTTGCCGAGATCGTGAACAAGGCAGGCTATGCGAGCCCCATCCGCACACCGCGCGGTCGCGACATCATGGCTGCCTGCGGACAACTGAAATCCGCCAGCGAAAAAATCAAAGCAAGCCAGATTTCCGCCTAACGTTAGAGAAGCAAAGGATGTCACATGTCGAGCCAGCACTTCACCGTCAAAGAAATCTGGCGCTACCCTGTGAAATCCATGCAAGGCGAAAAGTTAAGCGAAACCGTATTAACGGTCGGCGGCGTGCCACTGGACCGCGGTTGGGCGGTGAGAGACGAAGCAACGCAAACCATTGTCGGGGCAAAGAAGATCGGCGAGCTGCTCAACTGTTCAGCCCGCTATATCGACGGCACAAATGCTGGCGCCGTTCCGCATGTGGAAATCACGCTGGCCGACGGCAACACAATCCGATCCGATGACGAACAAGTTCATGAAAAGCTTTCCAATGCGCTTGGACAGGATGTAACCCTTTGGCCGCTGCAGCCCGCCGACAATAAAGAGCACTACCGAACCAAGAATGCACCGGAGGATATGGAAGCGGAAATGCGTACCATCTTCGCCCTTGAGCCAGGTGAGCCTCTGCCAGATTTCAGCGCCTTTCCGCCAGATGTGCTCGGCGAGCTGATGGAATTCGCCACACCTGTTGGCACTTATTTTGACGCCTTCCCCCTCGACATCCTGACAGAGGCATCGCTCCGACATCTTCAGACGCTTACCCCTGACGCGGTGCTAGATGTGCGCCGCTTTCGCCCGAACATTCTCGTTGGCGACAGCGACAATATGAGCGGCCTTGAGGAAGCAAAATGGATCGGCCGACCTGTCACCATCGGCAACGCCAGAATTGACGCGGTGATGGAATGCCCGCGCTGCATCATGACCACTCGCGCGCAAGGAGATCTGCCCCGCGACGCCTCAATCATGCGGGCCATGGTGGCTCACACCGCCCAAAACCTCTCCATCTATTGCAACATCTCAAAGCCCGGTCGGGTCGCAGAGGGCGACACAATTACGCTAGGCTGAGACTAATGATTGGCCGCCCACTCAATCGCGGTTTCCATACGGTCATTGCCCCAGAACAGCTCGTCACCAACGGTAAAACTCGGCGCACCAAAAAGGCCCATGTCCCAGGCACGGTCCGTCTGTGCTTTTAGGCGATCCTTGTTTTCAGGCGCATAGGACTTCTGCGTCACCGCAGCAGGGTCCTGACCAAACCTGGCCAAAAGCTTCTCAATGACCGCATCATCTGAGATGACCAGCCCGTCCACAAAATTAGCGCGATAGACAGCCCGCACAAAGTCCGGTCCCCAACCTTCCTCCATGCCGAGTAGGGCCACACGGGCGGCTTTCAATCCGTTCTGAGGGAAAATCGACGGCTTGTTGAACGCGATACCATCTCCCTCGCAAATGCGCGCCATATCCCGCCACATATAGCGGCCCTTCTGCTCAAACACGTTGAAGGGGGAATCGGTGAGGCCCTGCTTCCCAAGCAGAGGCCCAAGCAAAAACGGTCGCCAGATCACCTCAACACCTGCCGCAGCCGCCACCTTCTCCACCCGCATAGACGCGGGGTAGGAGTAAGTGCTTGCAAACTCAAACCAAAATTCAACAACACCCATGTGTTATTCACCTGTTCTCTTTCGCGCTCACGCAAACGCTTGTTTCTTGTTGCCTGGCACTCTATCAAACGCGGTTCGTGAAACCACACAGAGCATTTCCATCTGAAGTGGATACCGGTTCAGCGGCTCGGAAATGCGACCAACAAAAGGATAGAGGGTTCATCAAATTCAATCTTAAGATGAACCACTCTTAGATCTCCATGCCGCCTCTCCGCCAGTTCGCCGAACATCCGCAGCGTCAGAAGCTGAATGATGAAGTGCATTCGCGCCCACCTGCAGACGTGCCAGGCGCCCTCATCTGTTCGCATCTGGCATTTGTTACGGGCGAGAACGGCCATGCAGAAGAGAAGGTCTCACTCAGGTCCTTGGCCAGTCTGTTCGGCGCCGCCATTCCTGACAGTTTCGGCAATCACCTGACGCTGGATCTCGGCCCCTTTCAACTCACCTGGGAGCGGCACACCGAATTTTCGACCTACACATTCTTCGAACATCAAGACGAAACGGGAAATGTTGGAGATCGGTTCGCCCATGCCCCTGTTGCCCGTATCCCGGACAGATGGCGCGAGCAAATAAAGGGAGAGTTGCTGGTCGCCATTAATCTCGTCGTGATCGAAAAGCCCGCTGACAAAACCTCTGATCTGCTCAGCACCGTGTTTGCTGACAACACCCTTGTCGGGGGATCGCTCGCGGGCGGTGGGGCCGCAGCCTGGACCGATCTCACCCTCGACGCACATGGCTGCTCGCGCATTCTGGTCGCCAATGAGAACCTCAAACCAGGACGCACCGGACGACTTGTCCAGCGCCTGCTCGAAATCGAAACCTATCGAATGATGGCGCTCATGGCCTTTCCTCTGGCCCGCGCCATCGCGCCAGAGATTTCTGACATGGAGCAGGAACTTGCGACCATTGCCGGTGAGACAACCAACATCACCACCTTAGCGGATGAGCAACACCAGCTGAGCCAATTGACAGCGCTCGCTGCCCGCATCGAAACCATGACCGCACGGACAGATTTTCGTTTCTCCGCGTCGCGCGCCTATCACGCTTTGGTCGAAGAGCGTATTGCGGATCTCGACGAATCCAAACTTTTAGGAATTCAACAACTTGCCACCTTCATGGACCGCAGACTGAGCCCAGCCATGCGAACCTGCGCGTCGGTGGCGAGCCGCCTTGATAAACTGTCAGAGCACATATCCCGCGCCTCTGGATTGCTGCATACCCGTGTCGAAATTGCCGTGCAGGAGCAGAACCAAAGCCTGCTTGCGTCGATGGAGTCTCGCGTGCGCATGCAAACGCGCCTCCAGGAAACAGTTGAAGGTCTCTCCGCCGTCGCCATTTCCTACTATCTGCTCGGCATCGTAAACTACATGCTGAAAGCTGCGGCCAAAGTAGGCAGTCCCGTCGACCCAACGCTGGCAACCGGCATCGCCGCCCCTTTTTTGATCGGCGCGGTCTATTACGGTGTGCGCCAAGTGAGAAAACGCCTTACCCGCGCCAGATGAAATAAGTGATCGTCGTCGCGATCAGGGCAAGCAATGCGAGCAAGGCAAACGCGCTGGCAAACGCGAAAACCCCCATTAGAAATCCAACAAGCGGATACAACACCAGCCAAGAACTGTGCGACAGCGCATATTGCGCAGCAAAGAGTTCAGCGCGATGAGAGCTATCTGCTGCACGGGTAATGAAACGACCCACTGGGGTCATGGAAAGAGCCGTGCCAAATCCAAGCAAAGCCCAGGTAAGAACAAAATAATCGAAGGCGGGCGTCCCGACAGAGAGTGCCAATGCAAGCGCAACTGTCACCCCGCCCGCCAACATGGCGTTGAGGTCACTAAGAGTGCCGAGCAATTTCGGAAGCAACAAGGCCGCAAGAATTGACCCGACACCGAAACCCGCCATCGCATAAGCAACCTGCGGATCTGCTAGACCCAGTCCGTCTTTGACATAGAGAACTGTCGCCACAATTGCTGTCGCACTCCCCGCGGCTATAGCGAAGTAAAGCGTGAAGACGCCCGTGAGCTCCCTGCTGGCGAAATAGAGGCGGAGACCGCGTGTAATTTTTGCAAATGGTCTGGGCTCCTCCGTCCCCACCCCATATTCTGGCTGCGGCAGGCGCCCGATGCACAACAGTAGCGCCGAGACAAGAAAGGCGACCGCATTGAGTTCAAACAGAAGATCAAAAGCCGCAAAGCCCAGGAAGAAAGCCGCCAGCAAGGGGCTTGCGATATTTTCCAAATCAAATGCAATCCGGTTATAGGAAAGCGCCTTCGTATACTGCTCCTCGTCTGGCAGAACATCCGGGATCGTTGCCTGAAAGATCGGATTGAAAGCCCCCTCCGCCGCTGCAATAACCGCAACAAGGACGTAGACCTGCCAGGACGCATCGATGAATGGATAGAGAGCGACGAGGGCGGCTCGAAAAAGATCGATGAAGGCCAATAAAGCTCTGCGGGAAAACCGGTTGGCAAAAGCGCCTGCAATCGGCGCCACAATCATCTTAACCACCATTTTGAGCCCGAGCGCGCCGCCGAGCACGAGACCAGCCGCAGCAGGATCCAGCTCATAGACCAAAAGCGCGAGCGCCACGGTTGTGAGCCCCATGCCGATCAAAGCAAGAGACTGAGCCGCAAAAAGCCGCCGAAAAGTGGAATTTCTTAAAGGTGAAAGGCCGGACATCCCCCCTAGATACCTGATTGAGCTCAAAGAACAAGCAAGACCGCCAAATCTCACCGTCTGCGACTGTCACAGCGCTTGCGAGGGTTCTTGAATTGCCTATAGTGCGCGAAAATCACCATCCTTTAAGGCTGGAACCCAAAAGCGGGATTTATCATGAGCGACATTAACAAGGTCGTGCTCGCCTATTCAGGCGGCCTCGACACCTCGATCATTCTGAAATGGCTGCAAGACGTTTATCAGTGCGAAGTTGTGACTTTCACAGCTGACCTCGGCCAGGGCGAAGAGCTGGAGCCTGCCCGCAAAAAGGCAGAAATGCTGGGCATCAAGGAAATCTACATTGAGGATCTGCGCGAAGAGTTTGTGCGCGATTATGTCTTCCCCATGTTCCGCGCGAACGCACTCTACGAGGGTGTTTACCTGCTCGGCACCTCGATTGCTCGGCCGCTTATCTCCAAACGTCAGATCGAGATCGCTGCCGCAACGGGCGCCCAGGCTGTCTGTCACGGAGCAACCGGTAAGGGCAACGACCAGGTGCGGTTCGAGCTTGGCTATTACGCGCTCAACCCGGAAATCAAAGTCATCTCTCCTTGGCGCGAATGGGACCTTAATTCCCGGACCAAGCTGATCGACTATGCCGAGAAGCATCAGATTCCAATCGCGAAAGACAAGCGCGGGGAAGCTCCTTTCTCTGTGGACGCAAACCTTCTGCACATCTCCGCCGAAGGCAAAGTTCTCGAAGACCCGGCCGAAGAAGCACCGGAATATATTTACAGCCGGTCTGTCTCGCCCGAAGAAGCACCCGACAAACCGACCTATATCGAAATTGGCTTTGAAAAAGGCGACGCAGTCTCGGTCAATGGCGCGTCCATGAGCCCTGCGACACTCCTTACCAAACTCAATGAATATGGCGGGGCCAACGGCATTGGGCGCCTCGACCTTGTCGAGAACCGCTTCGTTGGCATGAAGTCTCGTGGTGTTTACGAAACACCGGGCGGCACCATCCTGCTCTCTGCCCACCGGGGTATTGAGTCGCTCACCCTTGACCGGGGTGCGGCACATCTCAAAGACGAACTGATGCCACGCTACGCGGAGCTCCTCTACAATGGCTTCTGGTGGAGCCCTGAGCGGGAAATGCTGCAAGCGCTCATCGACACCAGCCAGGAATGTGTGACCGGCTCTGTCCGCATGAAGCTCTATAAAGGATCGGCAACCGTAGTCGGCCGGTCTTCCCCCTATTCCCTGTACTCCGAAGAACATGTGACGTTTGAAGAGGACACGGTCTACGACCAGCGTGATGCGCAAGGCTTTATTAAGCTGAACGCCTTACGCCTGCGTCTCCTCCAAGCCCGTAACAACCGGATCAAATAATGCGTATCGACGAAATCCCCATTGGCGCCAATCCCCCATACGACCTCAACGTCATCATCGAGGTTCCCCACGGTGGCCATCCAGTAAAGTATGAACTCGACAAGGCGTCCGGCACGCTGTTCGTGGATCGCTTCATGCACACAGCCATGAACTATCCTTGCAACTATGGTTTCGTGCCGCACACACTGTCCGATGATGGTGACCCGGTGGACGTACTTGTGGTGAGTCGCATTCCCGTGGTGCCCGGCGCTGTTATTCGTTCGCGCCCCATTGGGGTTCTTTTGATGGAAGATGAAGCCGGTCAGGACGAGAAGATCCTCGCCGTGCCCGTCGATGCGCTCAACCCCTACTACAAGGAAGTCTCATCTTACCGGGACATGCCAAAAATTCTACTCGACCGCATTGCCCACTTCTTCGATCACTATAAGGATCTGGAAGAAGGAAAATGGGTGAAGGTGGAACGCTGGGGCTCTGCTGAAGAAGCCATGGACCTCATCCGCAAAGGCATCGCCGCCGCTAAGAAATAGGCACGCCTTCATGACAAACAAAAGCCGGCTTCATTGAGGCCGGCTTTTTTGTGCGTGATCAAGCCAATCCCTTACCCATCTGCCGACAGAGCAAGCACCCGGCTGATTTCGGTGAGCGACCGTCCGCTCTCTTTCCGCCAAAGATTGAAAGCGTCCTGAGTAGCCTTGAGCGCTTTTTTGGACGTCGGTGCCTTATCCACCACACCCGCCTGCTTCAAAGCGGCCACAACAGAGGACGACATGATCCAGCTGTCAACTCCGGAAAACCGCAGGAAATATTGAGCAGACCCACCGGAGAGATAACTCCCGCGTTGCTTCAAAACCTCCAGAAGATCGATGTAGTTTTCAGGCTTGGAATTGGCAAAAAACGCACCGGCACTGCCATGCTCCTGCACAAGCTCTGTGACCAGCCGCGCATTTGTGATCGTGGCTTTGATCTTCGCGCCATTGCGCACGATGCGTTTGTCAGAAACCAGACGTTCCAGATCTTCATCCGCATAAAAGGCAACCCGCGGCGGAACAAAGCCCTCAAACGCCTCCTCAAATCCGGACCACTTATTGTCGATCACTTTCCAGGAAAACCCCGCCTGAAAAACAGCCCGAGTCATGCCAGCAAGCCACCGGTCATCGGGTATCTTCTTGAGCGCAGCTTTTGATTTTGGCTTGGAAAGGTGTGAGGCGACTTCTTTCTCGCCTCCATGGCGTTTGCATGCCTGCTCGTAGATCAAACCAAACTTCTTCATTGATTGCCAATACCTAACGGATATTCGGTGAAGCGCTACAAATGAGCCTATGTATCCTGAATGGGTTTCCGATAGATTCTTAAAACACTTCCGTACAGCGGGCCATCAAGCTCGTTCAAAGTGTGTGAAATATCAATGTCCCCACCCAATTTGCTGGACCAATAACCGCTTTCAAGCAAGCGGGCAGCGTGTGTTGGCTTGCCTTCTTTTGTAAAGAGCGCAACCTTTTCAAAATTCGGCTCTAAGGTAGGAAGTTGCGTCTCTTCCCAGCCGTCATGTTCGAACCATTGCTCAAACGCCTCTAACTCTGAAAGTTGATCAATATCAAGGGGCCAAAATGCGCGAGAACTTGGCCACCAAAATCTTCGATTATCTTTGAACGCCCACGCAATACAATTGTACCGCTGGTCTTGTTCACTAGTCTTTTTCTGATGAACGTTTTCTAGATTCGGGAAACACTGTTCAAAGGATTTTTCCATTGCGTTCAGCCCACGCTATCCAGGCATTAGACATCGCCTCAATGTCACCCACCTGATCGTCAGAATACGGACGTTCCCCGAAAGCATCCTCTAGTACCCATACCAACAATGACGGCTCTTGCTGAAGCTCTGAGATGATCAGCGGTGTCACATGTTCTGCCAACCCAACTAACGCCTCAAAACTCTTATGCCTAGTCTTTGCGTCGGGGTCGGAAACAAAAGCCGTCTCACTTTGCCAACGCCTCAGAACCGCATAGAAAGCGCGAACAAAGTCTCTATGTGATTGAGTATACTTGCCCGACGATTTCGAAGATGAAGATCTAGATTCAGATGAATCAAAACCATAAATCTGGTATCTGCCAGTGCCATCAACAGTTGAATGAACGGACGATCCGAATGTCATTTTGTCTGTTCCCTCATTTCTTCAGCGCGCGCGACTTGCTCAAGGAGCCACAAAGCTAAATTCTCGGCGCTCTCTGTCGAAAGAAAAACATCGCACGACATCTCGCGAACAATAGACCCACGAGAAATTTGTTTTTCCATAACCTCTTTGCCCAAAGTGCCGGTGGTTTCGTCAACTGGTACTATCTCAAATACCTGACGACGGGGAATGGCCTGACGCTCAGCGTAGAGAGCAAAGTGAACCAGTCCATTGGGAGTAAGTGTTCCCACGGCGCCATCGGCCCATACAACTCGAAAGTCATGCGACTTTACGTAATCGAAGGCAACCTCTCGCTCTGAGGGGTCTTTTTTCGGATTTTGCCAAGCTTCGTCGGTCATCTCGCGCCCACAGTTGCCATCTATGTGTAACAGCCTAATAACATAAGGTAAACACCCCGTGGACAGAGATTACATTGTCCAATTTCAAACATTCCAAACGTGGTAAACGCTAATTCGGCCTTCATATTAATACTTCACCAAGCATGCCCTTAAGGCAGTGACCAGCCTGGCTCCTCCCCCATGACATGGCCTGCGATTTCCTGCACCAAAGGCCCTGCCATCGATGAATTGGTGAGTACAACAATGCCAGCGCGTCGCCCCTGGTCAATCACCAGAAGCGATTGAAATCCAGGGTTTGAGCCCCATTGCCAGCCTGTAAGGCCATTCCGGCCCTCACGCGTCCCAAACCCCAAGCCCCAGCCAATTCCTGCGTCGATCGTAACAGTTTCCTGAAAGACGCGGTCTCGAAGCTCAGACCCAATCACATCACCGCGAAGCACCCCTTCAACAAAGAGACCCAAATCGTGGGCACTCGCGCGGAGCGACGAAGCAGGGTTGATTGTGTCCCCCGCCGTCGCAGGCACTGGCGTATTTCGCTCCATGAACAAAAGGCTGACGGTGAACACAAGCCCGACCGCGACAGCGATGGCAACCGGATTGGTCTGCTGCCCCCCACGCGACAGCGTACCGTCTGCGGGCCCCAAAAGACCGAGAAAAGCAAAGGCGGTGATCAATACCAGCACCCCTAGGAAAAATAGAAAGAGATAGACAAACACGCTGCCAAGAACAAAGAGCAGACCCCACCCACCAAGAAGCAGCCAGATGAGCCCAAACGTCCCTACGATCGATACAAAGACCGTCGGCGCGAAATCCACAGGCTCCAGCTTCAAGCGATTAAGACCAAACCGCACAACCAGGAAAGTAAGCAGGGCTGATCCGATGGAAAGGAGCAAAAGTGGGACAAAGAGAGCGAGCAATGTCTGATAGAAGGGGACAAATCCGCGAGCAACAGTTGGCACTAAGGGTTCCGCCAGACCATATCCCGATGACGCCATGCCGAACGGCCCTAACACACGAGCCCGCATGACGCTTTCAAATGGCTTCTCGTCAAGAACGGACATGACATGGCCCATATACATGTAGCCCACACCGGAATAAGAAAAAGCTTCGCCGGGCGTCGCCCAGCTTTCATCACTGCAACACCGAATAAAATTGGTGAGCCCCGATGTGTGAGTGAGCACATGGCGGAGCGTAATCAACTCATGGTCGTCACCGTCGCCAAGCCAAGGCTCCGCCAATTTGGCACCCAGTGGCGCATCCAGATCGAGCAAGCCCTCCCGAACCATCGACAATGCCCCGACAGCGGCAACCGGTTTCCCAAGCGAGGCAGCCTCGAACAGCGTATTCGCAGTGACAGGCTCCAATCCGAAGATATCCGCCGTTCCATAACCCTGTTCAAAAACGATCTGCCCGTCAGCAATCACGGCAATGGAAAGAGCACGCACGTCTTCCTCTGCCATACGTCTGGGAAGATAGAGTGACAGAGCCCGCGCCATTTCTGCGCGCGGCCAGCCCAACATGCCGCCGTCTTGCGTGCCGGGAAGGACAGCCTGCACAGGCGCGCCCGATACAAAAACAAGCAGGGCAGCCGTGAGAAGCAATTTTATCTGATACACGAACGCCTCCACTTGGTGCCTGGTCCCAGGGCACACACCCTAATCCAGGGGCATGCGAGGTATTTGGAAGTTCAGGCGGAGCGCATCAATGCGCGCGATAATCTCAGGATCAAGCGGACCATTATTGACGCCCGCGACCAGGTCATTGAGTTCGTGGCGGTTCTTCACTCCGAGAATGACTGTATCAACACCAGGCATCGCCAACGCGTAACGATGCGCCAGGACGGCAGCATCCTCGCCCAACTCAGCAGCTAATGCCCGGTAGGGTGCCGCCTTGTCATAGTCGGCATGTTCTTCTGGTGCCGCCTCCCGGTCCAGCGCTGCCGTCAGAGCCCCAGCCTGGACAGCGCGAATACCCAAAACGCCAACGCCATTATTTGCCGCTGTTCGCGCAATGTTGCGCGGTTCCGGCGGCTCTTCAAATCGTTTCATGCTGCCAGCACTATCCATAAAGTTGGTCACCACCTGTGCTGCTGCAGGACGCTTGTCAGCGCGAAGGGCGTCCATAATGGTTTTTGGCAGGCCTGTGCCGGTGATGCCCCAATCTGCGATAAGGCCTTTCTCTTTCAACTTCTCGAAAGCCGGAATGAGAGTGTTTTCATAGAGCGACCATTTGGTTGCAAAAACATGCTGCACATCTGCGTTTTGAGCATAAATGTAGTCATCAGGACAAATGTTCGAATGCAGGAAAAAGAGATCCACACGATGGATCTTCATCGTCTTCAACGATCGCACGACAGATTTTTCAAGCTTCTCATAGACGTCGTCAGCTGGCGGCGATCCGACCTGGCACTTTGTCGTAAACCGCGCACCATCGGGAGGCGAGCCATCAAAGGCCTCGCCAAAAACCATTTCAGCCTCACCACGCCCATACATGGGCGCCGCGTCAAACAGAGTGATTCCCGCATCTGCCGCCGCACGCACCGTAGCAACGGCCTCCTCCCGAGAGGTTTCCCCCCAGATCTGCCCAAGCCCACCGCCGCCAAGTGTGAGCAGGCTCACGGGCCAGAGAGATCCAAGAGTGCGGGTTTCCATCGAAAGTCCTTCTAGAGATCAGTAGGCGGTGCAATGCCGTTTTGCATGAAGGCCGCAACCACGGTGTTGCGGATGAGACAGGCAACAGTCATGAGACCGACACCACCCGGGACGGGTGTAATGGCTGATGCTCTGGACAAGGCTGCCTGATAGTCCACATCGCCAACGAGCCGCGTCTTGCCCTCACCCTTATCCGGCGCAGGCATGCGGGTGATGCCCACATCAATGACCACAGCGCCTTCCTTGATCCAGTCACCTTCAATCATCTTCGGTCGCCCTGCGGCCGCCACGAGAACATCCGCCTGGGCCACGATCTCTGGCAAGTTTTTGGTCCGCGAATGGGCAATGGTAACCGTGCAGTTTTCATTGAGGAGCAATTGCGCTACCGGTTTCCCGACAAGGTTTGAACGGCCCACAACAACCGCATGCTTGCCCGAAAGACCTCCTTCAACAGTTGCTTTTGCCATGATAAGGCACCCAAGCGGTGTGCAGGAGACAAAACCAGGCAAACCAGCCGACAAACGCCCTGCATTGAGCGGGTGAAGCCCATCCACATCTTTCGCAGGGTCAATCGTGTCAATCACCGTCTGCTGGGATATCTGATCCGGTACGGGAAACTGAACCAGCACACCATGCACATCTTCATCTGCATTGAGGGCACGCACCCGGTCGAGCACTTCTTCCTCAGTGGCATCAGCAGGCAGCCTGAACTCGATAGAGTTCATGCCTGCTTCCCGTGTCGCAATGCCTTTGTTGCGCACATAAACCTCGGACGCTGGATCATCCCCCACTAGGACCACCGCCAACCCCGGCGTGATGCCGTGCTCCTTCTGCAGCCGTGCCACATGGCCAGCCACCTTCTCCCGCAATTGAGAGGAAAACACCTTACCCTCTATCCGTGTTGCTTCAGTCATTGTCAACAGGTACCCATGCCTATGTCACCAACCAGGCTCACCCAATCAAGCCTTGGGGCGGGCCAAAGAGATACCTCGCTCAGAGGCCTGCCCGAACCGAGCCAAACAACTCGATTACAAGGTTCTGAAGGAAAATCAGTCCAAGAATAAGCACAACCGGCGAGATATCCACGCCGCCCAAGTCCGGCATAATCCGCCGGATAGGCCGCAGGGCTGGTTCTGTCAGCCGGTAGAGAATATCGACCACCGAATAAACAAAGCGATTTTGCGGATTTATCACATTGAAGGCGATCAGCCAGCTAAAGATGGCGCTGGCGACGACTACATATATGTAGAGATTGATAACCTGATAAATCAGGATGAGTAATGATTGCATAAGATCCGCCGCCTTAAATTCCACTTGCGCCGATAAGATAACCGCTTTCTACCATGGTTTTCCAGTTCGCATACCCCTTGATACCATCTCATTATTCGCGTCTAACCTTGTCGCCCACCCGCACATGTAAGAAGATGCGGCAGGGGAATAGCATGCGACTGGCCTGAGGCTGGTGACTGGGGAAACAGTGATGTCCAACTTTGAAATTGCCCTTCTGGGGCTGGTGGCGGTGAGCCTTGGTTTGGCTGCCTGGGCATTAAAGTATGGCTTGAAGGAACGTCGCCGACGCAAAGGACGTCCGCTCTTTGACGGAGACGCACTCCCTGAAGTCAACCCGAAGGACGTGGATGACATATTTGCAGAAAGCGAAACAGGCACCGCTTTGACCGCGGAAGCGATTGTCATCGGCGAACAGGGATCACAGGCCTCCACGACCATTGACGAAGTCTGGATTCTGGCGGCCCTGGCAAAAAAGTCCAAGACGATATTTGAGTTCGGTACCTGTACCGGACGCACAACCTACCTTCTAGCACGCAACGCGCCAGATGATGCCCGCATAGGGACCATCACGCTAACGCCGGACACTATGGACACCTACCGTGCAGAGAGCGACGACCCCGACAATGCGCGATGGACCCAGATTGCAAAAGAGGAAAGCACGTTCACCAGTTTCCACTATTCAGGAACACCCGTCGAAGGAAAGGTCAAACAATTCTTCGGCGACAGCAAAGAATTCGACGAAACACCTTGGGCCGATACATGTGACCTCGTCTTTATTGATGGCAGTCACGCCTATTCCTACGTGAAGAGCGATACTAAAAAGGCCATCAGCATGACAAAAAAAGGTGGTTTGGTTTTCTGGCATGATTATTCACCACCCTGCGTTGGCGTCTGGAAATATCTGAACGAACTCGGCAAAACCCACCCCATCAAGCACATCAAAGGCACGCGACTTGCGGTCCTGCGAGTTTCCTGAAGATTCGAAGCCCATCAGGCCCCCTTCAGTCGGCAAATGCGCACGCACGCGACTTTCTTAGTGGTCAAGCAATCCATCGTTTGAGAGACCGGCTGAGCGGATCATATATAACAAAGAAATTTGTAAATAAGACACCGTCAGTGCAGGGGACCCTGCGCAACCTGCATTAGCCCATTCACGCATTAGCCGTGCTATGGTTCACCCAATTCTAATCAAGCCGCCCCTGCAACAATCAAATCGGCGGCGCCTACGCATGGGAGTATAAAATGTCCAAAGGACTGCAAATGCTGTCAAAGATCAGCAAGGCGGGAGAACTGGAGCTCTATCTCACCGAAGTTGATGTCCCGACGCCGGCCAAAGACCAGGTCGTCATCCGTATGGAAGCTGCCCCGATCAACCCGTCAGACATGGGACCCATGTTTGGACCGGCCACAATCACCGACGGCAAGGAAACCACGGTTGGCGGAAAGCCAGCCTTTATGGCTCCTGTGCCAGAAAAACGCCTCGGGATGGTTCGCTCACGGTTGGACATGGCCGTGCCTGTGGGCAATGAAGGAGCAGGAACAGTCGTAGCCGCTGGCGACGACGCGGCGGCACAGGCTTTGATGGGGAAAGTGGTCTCCACAACGTCAGGCGCCTCTTATGCGCAATATGTCTGTATGCCAGCGGCTGCTTGTCTGGTGCACAATGATGGCACGACGGCCATAGAAGCAGCCTCCAGCTTCGTAAATCCGCTGACCGCGCTCGGCATGGTCGAGACCATGAAGCTTGAGGGGCACAAGGCGCTTGTGCACACAGCCGCGGCCTCAAATCTTGGTCAAATGTTGAACAAGATCTGCCTCGCCGACGGCGTCGAGCTTGTGAACATCGTGCGGAAGCAAGAACAAGTCGATCTCCTCAAATCGCTTGGTGCAAAATATGTCTGTGACTCATCCAAAGACAGTTTCTTCAATGACCTGACCGATGCGCTCGAAGCAACTGGCGCAACCATCGCATTTGATGCGACCGGCGGCGGAAAGCTCGCTGACACGATCCTGACCTGCATGGAGCGGGCAGCAAGTCGCGACGCAAGCGGTCTCAACACCTATGGGTCGTCGACCATGAAACAGGTCTATCTCTATGGCGGTCTGGATCTCTCGCCAACGGTCCTGAACCGCGGATATGGCATGTCCTGGAGCGTTGGCGGATGGTTGCTTCCCCTTTTCCTCGGCCGTGTGGGTCCCGAGAAGACAGCCGAGTTGCAAAAACGTGTCGCCGATGAAATCAAAACAACCTTTGCAAGTTCCTATACCGGCGAATTGTCGCTGGAAGAAGCTTTGTCTTCCGGCGCGGTGCAGGATTATGTCGCGAAAAGAACCGGCGAAAAATACATCATTCTGCCCAACAAGGGGCACTAGAGCATTCCAGATGAAGTGGATGCCGGTTCACCTGGACATGCGTTGACACAAAGAACATAGGGGCCAGTTTCGACTTCATAAGAAACTGGCCTCCATGAGAGATCAAGATTTTTCGCAGAACGTCCCGTCGGCTTGTGCTTCAGTCCCTGCAAACGGGAACCTCTATGCCTAGGCGCACGGTGAAATCAAGAAGCGCATTGGCTCTCGCCACCTCATCCTGTTCCTTCATGTTAAGTGCAATTGCGTCCTTGACCGTATGGGGCCAAAGGCGGCGAACTTCATCAACGGCGTCCTGCACAGGTGAGTGTCCTTCACAGGTAAAAAAGAGAGCCGTCTCTCTTCCGAGCGATTGCGCGTCAGCGAAGAAGCTGCGAACAGGCAATGCGGGATAGCTGGTCCAAATCGGCGCCCCGACAAGGACCAGATCATAAGCTGCAAAGTCGAGGGTCGGCATATCAATAGGCGGTAGTTTTCCCCGCACGCTGTCAAACCCCGCCCGCAAATATCCAAACGGTCCTGAACGAAACCGAGGGCTGGTGATCTCAGCAATGTCCGCATCCAAAGCCCGCGCCAAATCTTCAGCGATGCCACGTGTTGCCCCGGTGCGAGAATAATAAATCACAAGCGTTTTCATGGGCATCAACTCTCAGGGTCAACAACCCGGCGATAGAGATGCCAGGTGGTATGTCCAAGAACGGGCAAAACAACCAATAACCCCAGGAAGAAAGGAACAGAGGCGATCAATACAGTCAGCGTGACGATCACCCCCCAAATCAACATCACCCGAGGGCTCGCAACAACACCTCTTACGCTGGTGATCATTGCCGTCACAATATCGAGACTGCGGTCCATCAGGAGCGGCATTGAAAAGACGGTGATGGAAAAAAGGATCAGCGCAAGCGCTGCACCGACCACGTGACCAACGCCTAGGAAAATCAAACCTTCCTGTGTCGTCAAAATAACCGTTAGGAATTCCTGCAGGCTCGCAAAGGACACAAGCCCTAGAAACAGCGCGATCAGCAACCGCACCTGATACATCCAGATCCAAAACACAAAGAGCATCACAAACGCCATCCAGCCAAGCTCTCTGCGTCTCTGGGCCCACATGGCCGAAAACACCGAGGCAAGACTTGGCGTTTCATTGCGCTCCAGTGTGCGGCTTACTTCATAAATACCAGCAGCTGCAAACGGACCAACCAACGGAAACCCAATAGCAAACGGATAGGCCAGCCAAGGCACGTCTGAGGCAAATAGACTCAGCACGATAACAAGGCCAATCGCCGCAAATATTGCACCCAGTGCTATGCCGATAAGCGGTGCGCGGGCAAAATCAGAAAGCCCGAGCTGCAAACATTCCCGGACATCCCGCGCAGTCAGGGCATTGACCCCTGGCAGACTAGAAGCTGACTTTTGAGTTGGTGCCTCACCCATATCTACCTCCCCAGTTGATCAAGTGCCGCACCGTCGCCGTCAGACCTTACCGAAATCTGTGCGATCGACTGCGTACGATTGTAAGCATCGCAGCGGAGGCCTACAAATTGCATTGTCGGAGATCAATTTGAGAAGGAAACTCGATCGGGCCGGCGTCGTGCCTTTTCCCAGGGCCAGCGGGCTGTCGCCGCACGCCTCTGAGTTTTTTACCTCAGAGGGTGGGCATTGGGGCTGCAGTTACGCAACCGCCCCAACATTTTTCGTGGGACTAAGCACCGGCGCATGAGACACCGGCAAGCGTTAAACGCTCAACCTACTCAATCGAAACGATTGTGGCCGTACCGGCAGTGCCAGTATTTGTTGTGTAAGGACCAGACTGACCGACGGTTGGTTCTGTGGAAGGGCCTTCGAAAGTTGCGCAGAGTTCTGCACCATCGGGGCCAGCACCGCAGATCGTGTTTGAGGCTTCGTCAAACGTATATGGGGCAGCGTCGCCTGTTGCCAGGTTTGTTGATGTGTTTGCTTCCGTGTCAAAAGCAAATGACACAGCTTCGCCACCAGCAGGTTCAAACTTGATCGTGATCACGTTTGCAAATGCGCTTGTCGCAAAGAGCAGAGCAGCGCTAAGCGCTACAATAAATTTGGGCATTAATTTGCCTCCCAGTTCTTGTCAATTACACGACCGCGCGCAAGCTTTGCGGTCGCTACGTAGATGACTTTTATAACCAGTTCATTCGTATAAAGACAGTCACCCGATCGCCTGTCTGGAGGGATTTTTTCTCCATCGTTCAGGCCCCGTTCATGTTGCACCGCGGGAACGAGAGATCGCCTCACTTGCGAACCGAAGAAGGGCACGCCATCAAGCAACTATTGGCAAAGGCGATCAAAATAGGAACAAAATGGCATCACAGCGATTTCACATTTGAGAATGTGGCTAAACAGGCCCGGAATACCTATCTTCGAACCAACAAACTTATGGGGAGATCAACAGATGATTGATGTATATTTCTGGCCAACACCGAACGGTCGCAAGATCACCATCATGCTCGAAGAGTGTGAGATGCCCTACACCATCGTACCAGTGGACATTGGCGGTGGAGATCAGTTTAAACCGGAATTCCTACGCATCTGCCCGAACAACCGCATGCCTGCGATTATCGACAAAGAGCCACTGGGCGGAGGAGACCCGATATCCATTTTTGAGTCAGGTGCCATGATGGAATATCTGGCAGAGAAATCAGGAAAGTTCCTGCCCAAAGACCCTGCCGGAAAATATGCAGTCTTGCAGTGGGTGCACTGGCAGATGGCAAACCTAGGTCCAATGATGGGCAATGCCAATCATTTCAAGAATTACGCAAAAAACATTGTCGAAGACGAGAGCAAGCTGGAATACGGGCAGCGGCGGTTCATCGGGGAAGTCGACCGGTTGGCAGGTGTCATGGACACCCAGCTCTCCATCCATCCCTATCTCGCGGGCAAAGATTATTCCATTGCGGACATGATTACCTGGCCTTGGGCCATGTTCCTCAATCGCCTCGCCGCACCGGAAGGTAGCGATGGCGGCTGGGATGCCTATCCAAACGTCAAACGATGGGTAGACCAAGTAGGCTCACGCGCTGCTGTCAAACGCGGTCAGGCTGTCGGCGGGGACCTTGGCAAACAGGAGCTCACAAAAGAACAGGAAGAGGCGCGGCGCAAACTTCTGTTCAATCAAACCAATGAATCCGTTCGCAAAGCCCGCGAGGCAGCCCTCAAAAGATAGCCTCCCTGAAAGACCAAAACAGCGAGACGCCGTGGCCTGAGCCGCGGCGTTTTTTCGGGATCCGCTAGATTTCGTGCGACAAGGGGCGCCTAGAGTGCGGGAAACCACCCCTAATTCCCTCCGCACACATACGATTCTTTCCGGAAAAACAACAGGTTAGAACGACCAACGAACTCACTTAGTAAAATAAATTGTTCATTTAACCATTTTTTCAAATCAGGCATAGACCATAAGGAGTGCATCTGGAGCCAGATAACACACGCAATGACAACCACGCGGGAAGGCATACCGATGTCAGACTTAGAAATCGCAGCTGACGACACCAGTGCAAAAGACTGCACCGACCCGCGCGCTCAGGCACCGCAGAAACTGCCAGGACAGGTCCTGACCGTTATATTTGATCAGGCGACGCAAAGCACCGCACTGGGCATAGAACGCGCCATCACGTCGGAACTTTCATCATGGGATTTGGTACTGCCGGTCGGACGAGACAGCTTCCTGATCCTGTTCGACAAGGATGACGTCGATACGGCGGCAAGAAAAGCGGAAATCGTGTCGCAGAAAATTCGGGCGGCAGCCGTCGGACAGTTTGTGTCCCAACTTGTCGACATTCGCCCACAAGGGGGAAAGCTTATGCGTACAGTCGTGGCGAAAAACGCCGCTCCGGCACACGGTCAATCAGCTGAAGCGGAAAATAGGTCCTGTGCAGAGAAACCCATTGGAGAAAATGGGAGCACCGACTTTGAAGTTGGCTACGCGCCCATGTGGAACATCCGCAACGAGGTGCTTATGGGCTATGCCGTTCTTCCTGTGATACGCAACACGCTGGAAGGTGACCTGTACGGCCGGAAGGTGTTGGGTGCTTCGACACAAGCCGAGCAGCTCTATGCGCTTGATACTCAGATGCTCAAGACCCAAATTGACACAGCAGAAGCCTTGCTGCCGAAAAACTTCACCTCTCTACTGGTATCGCAGATCCATTTCGACACATTGTCTTCTTCAACAAGCCGCAAAGCCATTCTGGAAATTGCCAAGAAAATCCCTCCCCATATGAAGGGAAACCTGATGGCATCGATCGTCGACATTCCCGCGAGCACCCCCTCATCAACCCTGGCGCAGAGAATATCGGGTCTGTCGGAATATTTCCGGGCAGTCTCCATTACGATTCCGAACTCAGATTTTCCGATAGCAGCCTGCGCAGCAATGGGCGCCTCATCTGTGTCCTACCGGATTCCTCCTGACCTCTCCAATGCCGCCATAGTGGCAGAAGTCAGGAAGATCATAGGAGCTGCAAAGTCAGCAAAGCTTCTGACCGTTTTTGAGGAAGTCAGCGACCTCAACCTGGCGGTCGCACTCAAAAAGCTGGGTGGTGTCTTTATTACAGGAACCTGCCTAGGCGGCATAGAACAAGCCCCTGGAAACATGAAGCAACTCACCGTCAAAGATTTACAGGGCAGTTCGCAAGCAGCCTAGTCCCCTGCCCAACTGACCCGCCAGATCGTTCCACCTTCATCATCTGCGATAAGCAAATGGCCCTCCTGTGTTAAGGCAAGGCCAGCCGGGCGCCCCCAGACACGGGCAGGCGTTTCCCCTTCGGTCCAAAACCCGGCGACAAATGTTTCATAGGATCCAACAGGCTCACCATTTTCAAAATGCACTCGAACCACTTTATATCCCGTAGGTACAGAGGCATTCCAGGAACCATGGAATGCCACGAAAGCATCACCGAGATAATCCTCAGGAAACTGTTCCCCATCATAGAAAACAAGATCCAGCGCAGCAGAATGCGCCGCCAGAAGAACATCCGGTTCCAAAGTGGTCGCAACGAGGTCCGGCCGAATATCCCCAAATTTGGGGTCTGCGTTAGCGCCAAGGTAAGCGTAGGGCCAGCCATAGAAACCATCCTCTGTCACCTCGGTCAAAAAATCTGGAACAAGATTGTCGCCCAATCCATCGCGCTCATTCACAACAGTAAAGAGACGATCTGATTCAGGGTAGAAAGCAAGGCCAACCGGGTTCCTAAGCCCTGACGCGTAAACCTTTTGGGCGCCACTCTCCAGGTCAAACCGTTGAATGGTCGCCCGTGGTTTCGGTTCCTCGCTCACATTGCTTTCACTACCCACGGACACGAAAAAGCTTTTCCCATCGGGTGAGAATTTCAGCATGCGAGTCCAATGTCCGCCTGCATCACCGAGCGCACCTGCCCGCGTGATGGGACGCCTGCCCTCGGCGGCCTCCCGTCCCTCGAGGGCACCAAGCCACCAAACAGCCCGCTCATCCGCGATATAGAGATCGCCTTCGTGGATCGCAATGCCTGAAGGCAGACGAAAATCACGGGCAAATACTGTCTTCGTATCAACCCGACCATCGCCGTCCTGATCAACGAGACGCGTCACCCGCCCCACATTCGCTTCGGTGAGGAACACCGCGCCATCCGGCGCCACCACCATTCCTCGAGGATGCTGTAGCCCATCGGCAAAGAGCGAAACCTCAAATCCTTCAGGTACGCGCAACTGCGCGCCTGAGGGACGATCGATAACAACCGGACGATTTCCAACCGACTTCGTCGCATAGGGAGCGGGCAGATCATCCACACGAATGTGGTACTGCGTGCCGATGGCTTCATCTGCACCGATCGAGACACCGGATGCTTCCTCAATCGCCAGCGAGGGTCCCAGGAGCAAGACGCTTAGTCCAACAACAGCCCCAAACCGCTGCACGCCAGCAAGGATTTTTCCTCCACATCGATCAAACTGCAATTGCATCACTGGTTGAAACTCTCCCTTTCCCACCAACCAAGATGGGCCATAGCTTGCACTCATATGCCGAAGCAACGCAATACCGACCGACCCATACGAATTCTGTTATGGCGTAGCTCGACAGGCTCAAAGCGACCATCTATTCACCGGTGAAATGCGGTGTCCGTTTTTCAAGAAAGGCCGCAATCGCTTCAGCCTGATCTTTAGATGTTGCCGCCAGCGCAAACTGATCCCTGTCCATATAGGTCGTGGCGTGGTTGAGTGCCTTCGCGGCCATATCGATGGATTGTTTTGACATTCGGACCGCAACGGGCGGCAGAGCGCCAAAACGTGCCGCAAGGTCAATAGCCTCATCCCGCGCTGACCCTGGCTCAACAACTTTTTCGATCAAACCCCAGTCTAGGGCATCTGGCGCTGGGAGACTTTCACCAAGGATGGTGAAGAGTTTCGCTTTGGCCGGCCCCATGAGGTTTACCAGTCGCGGATTGGAGTGCCAGCTCATATTCATGCCCAACGGAATTTCTGGCAAACGGAAATTGGCCGATGAGCCTGCAACGCGAATATCACATGCCGCCACCAGGGCTGAGCCCCCACCAATGCAGAACCCTTCCACAGCCGCAATGGTGACCTGCTCAAGGCGTTCCCATGCAGCACACATATTTGGACCGGCTTTGAGTGCGTGCCGACGATGGAGCAGGCCAGATGGACGCTCGGCAAGTGCCGGATCCTTGAGATCCGCACCAGCAGAAAAGGCCTTGGCCGTACCGGTAAGAACAATCGCCGAGATATCCAGATCATCCTCGAAACTGTCGGCTACTGCCGTCAGTTCCTTCATAGCGGCGACAGAAAGAGCGTTGAGGCCATCGCCCCGATCAAACGTCACCACTGCGACACGACCCTCGCGGGCAATGGAGGTGAAATCACCAAACGGTTCTGCTTTGTCCAACATTTTCCAACCCTAAAAGTTTGCTTATTTGAGAGTATTTGCCCGAAGGCCCGAGGTCAGCGCACAAAAAAGGGCCCCGGAAGTCCGGAGCCCTAATTCGAAAATAGTCAGCGCGGCATTTAGCTGCTGCTGCCACCAGCAGCAAGCGCAGCTTCTGCAGTGTTTGGCATGATCTTCACACCCGATTCACCGAAAATAGCGATCTGATCTCCTGAAGCGCCGATAACCGCATTGTAGCCTTCACGGTCAGCACGGCTGATGGTGGTGAAGGATTTGCCCAGGTCGTCAGAATAGGCAATGGCACCATTCAGACCCGCAAGGACCACAGTACCGTTGGCAAGCTCAACGCTCCCGCCAAATGACTTGGTCACACCGGTTTCTACCTTCGTCCAAGTGGCGCCATTATCCTCAGTCCGGAAAACATTTCCGCGCATGCCGTAAATGAGAACAGATCCGTCACTCAGGCCTATGCCACCCCAGAAGGAGCCTTCATAAGGCGTTTGCAGGCGCTCAAACGTCACGCCCTCATCACCTGACCGGTAGACAGTTCCAAATTCTGCGGCCACCCAGAGCGATCCGTCTTTTGCGCGGAAGGAATCGTTCAGATGAAAATCATCCTCGCCACCTTCAACAATTGGACGCTGTGCCCAGGAAGCACCGCCATCTTTCGTCTCGAGGACATATCCGAATGCACCCATAGCCAGACCATAAGACGGCGTATTGAAAATCACGTTCATCAACGGCGTCTCGGCATCAAAATCCTCGTAGATCTGAGCCCAGTTCTCGCCGCCATCTTCTGTCTTCAGGATGACCGCGTCATGACCTACCGCGTAGCCAACCTCTTTCGAGGGGAAATAGACCGACGTCAGCGTCACCTGCGTAGCGACACAGGCAGCCTGGGTCCAACTATTGCCATCATCATCGGAATAGACGACGTGACCGAATTCACCTACAGCCACCAAGCGACCATTCGCCTTTGCGACATCAAGAAGCAATTTCTTGGCAGCAAGGTCAGACGGTGTCGCCTTGCTCTCGGCAGCTTCACATGCTGCGGCACCGCCCTCAGCTTGCGCAACCCCCACGGTCCCAGCAACCATTGAAAGGCCCAACAGCGTTGCTGACGCGGCCCGAAGTGCCCGCGGGCCCATTTGGCGCACGGTTGAAGTGATCTTATTTACGTTCATGACCTGTTACTCGCGTTTCCCCGCTAGAAGCCGGTTTTCGGACCTTCGGAACTGCTGCCCCTTGTTATTTGAGACCATACCGGTTTTGAGCCGGGATAGGACCCTTTATTACCCGAAAATCGGCAAAAAATATGGGCTGGCCCCGCCTGGGAGCCAGCCCACTTATTCTATATGCTAACTCAGCGAACGCCAAGCTGGCGGATCGAGGAGGGCGTATATCGGTTAACGTCCAGTTCATCGGCGAAATAGTTCACCGGCGGCTCCTCATTCTGCATCGCCAAGGCCAAATAGCGCCCTGCCTGAAGGTCATAAACGATCTCAGCGGCAGACCCACACAGAGGCACATTATAGCGCTGGAGCGAATGCAGCTCCTGATAACGCCAAAGCTCACCACGGCCGTCATACATTTCAGACCCGGCGATCTGCCAATTGTCCTCATTCAGCATTTTGACCCGCCGAGCATACACATGGCGCGTATCCGGGCGCAGATTTGCCTCAATCCGCCAAACCCGCTGCAACTCATAGCGGATTTTGTCCTGATTCAGGTGGAGCGGGTTGATGAACTCCTCATAAGGGGCCGCTTCGGCATCATAGGCATTATAGGCAATAAACTGCTCTGCCTTGCCCAATACGGTCCAGTCATAGCGATCAGGAGCCCCGTTATACCCATCAAACGAGTCCGACGTGCTCAAACCATCCGAGTTTGTCCCTGGATTGTCGTAAGCAATATTCGGCGCACGGCGAACCCGTCGCGTCCCAGGGCTATACTGCCAAGCCTTGCGCGGGTCCAGCGCACGGTTAAGCGTCTCGTGCACCAGGATCACACTCCCGGCAGCACGTGCTGGTGCAACAGTGTTCGCAATATAGTAGATGGAAATATTGTCCAGTTCTTCAGCAGATCCCTTGGTCGGATCAGACCATTGCAGGATCGCCTCATCCTGCACGGTCTGCAGGGTGTACTCACCAGAACGGGTCACAGCAGCAGCCGTAAACTGACGCGTTGCCTTAAACGATCGGAACCGCAATGTGTGGTTCCAGATGATCTCGATCGCATTGTTTGGGATCGGGAACGGGAAGCCCATAATCGCCTGGCTCACACCTGTTCCGGACTCCGCCAACTCACCCACCTCAGCATTTCGGCGGGTTGCCTGATAGACGGAGTCTGGATAGGCGCAAGACCTGCGCGACTGGTACACGTTCATCTTGTAGGACGGATAAGCCGACAGCAGCGCCTTGTAGCCGTCCGACAGCTGATCCGCGTATTGACCCATATTTGCAGCGGTGATGGTGAATTTGATGCCGTCGCTGGCAAATGGATTCTGAAGTTTATCACCCGGCGTATACGTTACATTGCTTGGCACCGTTGGCAGGCCACCGGTCCAAGCCGGAATGTCACCGCTACCTGCTTTCTCCGCGCCTACTGGCGTCAGATCCGCACCCAGCCTATTTACCTGGGAAGCTGGCACACTCGCAAATGCGCTTGTCACCAAAGCACTGGCGGCAAAAAGCGTCACTATTCCTGTTGTCTTTTTCATGGTTCCCTCCACGAGGTTTCAGTCTCGTTATCGCAGGTATGGAAGAAATCCCTTCAGCATCTGGATACGCAACACGCCTGCCAAAACGAAGACCCCCTACCCAATAGGAAAAGAATACCGATTGAATCGGAGTGCGGCGATTCAAAGCTCCGCATACAAACAGTTGTGTCAGTAGACAAATCGCAGAAAACCGGGAAAAATTCGCGTCCAAATTATTAATGTTTGGTAATCTCAAAAAGAAACGGCCAGCTCCTTAGGAACTGGCCGCCTCTCATACAAGAGTATGTTTTGTTAGATCAGCGAACGCCGAGTTGACGGATCGATGCAGGGGTAAAGTGACCCGCATCAAGCTCATCAGCTGTGTAATTCGTTGGACCTTCTTCATTTTCCATGGTCAGCGCCAGATAACGTCCAGCCTGCAAGTCATAGACAATTTCAGCTGCCTTGTTGCAGAGCGGCACTTGATAGCGCTGAACACCGTGCTCTTCCTGAACACGCCACAGCTCACCACGACCGTCATAGTTTTCAGCAGCAGCAAGCGTCCAGCTGTCTTCATTCATGTGCATCACGCGGCGCGCATACACATGCCGATTGCCAGGCTTGAGGCTTGCTTCAATGGTCCAGACTCGACGCAGCTCATAACGAAGCACGTCCTGGTTGAGGTGAAGCGGCTTGATAAACTCTGAGTACGGAACATTGAAAGAATCGTAGGAATTCTCGGCAATGTATTTCGCAGTCTTACCGATAACAGTCCAGTCATAACGGTCTGGCGCGCCATTATAGCCATCGAAAGAATCCGATGTGCTCAAGCCGTCAGAGTTCGTGCCTGGATTGTCATAGGCAATGTTTGGCGCACGACGCACGCGACGTGTACCTGGGCTATATTGCCATGCTTTCCGTGGATCGACTGACCGGTCCAAGGTTTCATGCACGAGGATCACCGAACCAGCTGAACGCGCTGGTGCAACTGTGTTCGCGATAAAGAAGATGGAGATATTGTCAAGCTCTTCCGCCGCAGACTTGCTTGGGTCAGACCATCGCAAGATCACATCCTGCTGAGAGATCACATTCGTATAATCGCCTGAACGCGTGACAGCAGCATTGGCAGTCTGGCGAATGATCTTGAAGTCACGATAGCGCAGCGTGTGATTCCAGATGATCTCAAGCGCGTTGTTTGGAATCGGGAACGGAAAGCCATTAATGGCTTTACCAACACCATTACCGCCACCGACAAGCTCGCCGACTTCTGCATTATTGCGCGTAGATGCATAAACTGACTCTGGATACGCGCAAGTCCGACGACCTTGATATACGTTCATCTTATATGATGGGTAGGTCGACAGAAGCAGCTTATAGCCGTCTGTCAGTTGATCCGCATACTGCCCCATGTTTGCGCCAGTAATGCTGAACTTCACCGCATCCCCTGAAAATGGATTCGGAATTTGTTCTCCGGCCTGAACGCTCACGCCAGATGGAATGCTCGACAGCCCCCCGGACCATGCCGGAATGTCGCCGCTTCCCGCTTTTTCTGACCCCATAGGTGTCAGATCAGCCCCAAGCCGCGCGGCCTGGGAAGCTGGAACCGACGCCATGGCGCTGGTCGCAAGGACGCCAGCGGTCAGGCACGATGCCAACCCTAGTGTTAGGTTTTTCATTAGTTCCCTCCTCAAAATGCCCCCGCATTTTTATGACATCGATCGATCCATTTATGGGATTTGACCCATCTGGTGGGGCTACGCCTAATGCCAACTTGAG